>Ga0209745_1000703_pt1 | contig 20330 bp, 17 predicted proteins | sample BarGraNGADG00312_FD_184495 | JGI IMG/M metagenome (GOLD analysis project Ga0209745, IMG submission 184495) | Arctic peat soil microbial communities from Barrow, Alaska - Barrow Graham LP Ref core NGADG0004-312 (SPAdes) (version 2) | ecosystem: Environmental > Terrestrial > Soil > Wetlands > Peat...
GAGTTGTCGATTTACCCAATTCAACCCTTATATTGTCATCAAGGCAATTTATAAGGTTTGTCTTCTTATGATTCGCTTCTTCAGCCGAACGTATATTATTAAAACTGAAATTATTAATATTCAATGCCTTACGATGATAAGCAGCTACTTTAGGCGAGCCATAAACCACCGGAACACAGATATCGTTAATTTCACTGTCCATGAGGGCTTTTATGATAACCTCATATCCAATGCCATTGATATCGCCTTGAGAGATTCCTGCAATTATTGTTTTCTTCTCCATAATAAAGTCATTACTTAACCATTAGACCTGCTGCATACTTTTTCAGAAATGTTGAAAGTAGTCTTACTCCGGAGCCTGGTCCATCCTTTAACCTGTAAAAATCATCCTTTTTCAGGGATCCGGTTCCAGCTATATCCATGTGAATCATAGGATATTCAGCAAAATTCTCAAGGAATTTGCCTGCAGTAATGGCACCGGCTTCCCTTCCGCCAGTGTTTTTAATATCAGCTATGTCAGATTTTATCAGTTCCCCATACTCTTCCCAGAATGGTAGTTCGGCTGTCCTTTCATAAACCTCGTTGCCGCACTCCTCCAGCAGGTTGAAATACTTCCTGTCAGCATTTCCCATGACTGCAATAGCTTGAACGCCAAAGGTCATGGCAGCTGAACCAGTGAGCGTCGCAATATCTATAATAAGATCAGGCTTGAATTTTGATGCATAGCTGATCGCATCAGCCAGTATCAGTCTTCCCTCGGCATCGGTATTACCGACTTCAACATTCATTTTGTTGTACATTGTAATAATATCTCCCTGGGTGTAGGCATTTCCGCCCGGACGGTTATCTGTGGCAGGGATAAGGCCAATGACATGAAGCGGGATTCCGGTTCTGGCAATAGTGTAAAGTACGCCGGTAACTGCCGCCGCACCAGCCATATCAGCTTTCATGTTATCCATATAATCGCCAGTCTTGATATTCAAACCGCCGGTATCGTAAACAATCCCTTTACCAACCAGAACAAGCGGGTTCGCATTAAGAGCCTTTTCCGGCTTCCACTCCAGTATACAGAACACCGGAGGATCCACGCTTCCTTTATTGACTGCCAGCAATCCGCCCATCTTAAGAGCGTCGATCTTTCCCTTGTTAAGGACTTCAACCTTAAAACCTGCAATATTCCCAATCTTTTTTATCTCTTCTGCCAGTGCAGGAGCATTGAGATGGTTAACTGGCTCATTGATAAGGTCACGTATGAGATATACCGAATCAGTAAGGTCAGTCAGCCATTTAAAATCTTCATCATCAGGACCTTCGTATAACAGGAGTTTTGAAGGGTAATTCTTTTTCTCCCAGCTTTCTTTTTTTGTTTTATATTTATCGAAAGAATAGAAGCTGAGCAATAATCCTTCTGTAAAAGCCTCAAGTGCTCCCTTAAATGCTTTATATGAAGCAATAACAAGCTCAGAGTGATTATTCGATCTGATCACTTTCCTGAGATTGAATGCAGTCTTTCTCAGCTCTTCCTTTATCTTGAATTCGGAACTGGTTTCATTTATCCTAATAATGTAAGTGCTTTTGTAGTATGAGTTGATAATTGCATACTCCTCCTTTGCCTTCACCTGTTTTAGTGCGAATTCCTTTTCCGATTTGGTAAGCTTCAGCCATTCAGGTATTTCATCTTTGCCAAGAATACATATAACCGACTGATCAGGAGATATTTGTGTTATTTTATGGAGTTCGGGTTTCATTGATTAGATCTAAATTTTTTAAGGATGTAAAGTTAATTAAATTATTGATTGTTTAGTTTCTAAAGAGTTACCTTTGTTCTGGTTATAAGTTTGTGTTACGATGGCGCGGACTATAAATCCGCGCTAGCGGTACATTGTAAAGATGTATTACCTTACAAATGGATTTGAAAGACCTGTATAACAAAGCCCTTGATCTTACCCCTCTGACAGCTGAGGAGGGAACTGCACTTTATCATGAAGCCCCTCTTGAAGAGCTGATGTTTATAGGTGATAAACTCAGGCAGATTCATGTACCCGGCAACAATGCCGGCTGGATGATCGACAGAAATGTAAATATCACCAATGTTTGTTTTTCCCAGTGCAAATTCTGTAATTTCTGCCGCAGGAAGGATTCTCCTGATGCCTATGTTACATCCATGGACGATTATATTAAAAAGATAGATGAGCTCATTGCTCTTGGAGGCGATCAGCTTCTGCTTCAGGGGGGTATGAATCCCGATCTCGGACTTGAATTCTATACTGATCTTTTAAGAAAGCTTAAGGAAATATATCCTGCCATAAAGCTGCATGCCCTTGGTCCGCCCGAGGTTGTCTATCTGGCAAAAAAAGAGAGACTGCTGTACGCTGAAGTATTCAGGAGGCTTGCAAATGCAGGTCTTGACAGTTTTCCCGGCGCCGGTGCTGAAATCCTTGCTGACAGGGTCAGGCAGATAGTTTCACCAGCCAAAGCTACTGCCGGGGAATGGCTAGATGTAATGAGAGAGGCTCACCGTCTGAATCTGCCAACTTCAGCTACTATGATGTACGGACATCTTGAAACAGTTGCAGAAAGGATTGAACACCTTATCAGGATCAGGGGACTACAGGATGAAAAACCGGATGGCAATTACGGATTTATAACATTTATACCATGGCCCTTCCAGGATGAAGGAACCGTTCTTTCAAAAAAACACGGAATTAAAAGCACGTATAACGGGCCGGATTATATCCGCCTGATTGCAATCAGCAGGATAATGCTGAATAATATCACTAATCTTCAGTCCTCACTGCTAACGGTAGGAAAAGAGGTTGCCATGCTGTCACTGCATGCAGGAGCAAATGATCTCGGATCGATAATGATAGAGGAGAATGTAGTGAGTGCAGCAGGATCAGATAATCGCTTTGATGCAAATGAGATTCAGGAGATAATAAGGGAAGCCGGATTTATTCCGGTAAGAAGAAATCAGAAATACGAGCCCTTTTACTCTTAAAAACAAAAGCCATTAACCACGGAGTCGCATGGAGTTAAACCGCTGGCGCGGATTTGACTTCGTCGAGCTCGTCCCGCTAAAGCGGTACTCGGTTAGCGGAGCGCAATCCGTGCCAATTTCGTTCAGGCACCGATTGCAAATCGGCGCCAGCGTATGTAATTACATTGTAATTACGTCCCAAAATTCTGCGTAACTTCATTTTTAATAAAAAATCTATACAAAAAATGGGCTGATTAACTCCAGCCCTTTTTATTCATATCAGGTATTATTAAATCCCTATTTTACAGTTTCCTTGCTATCGGAATCACCATCAACCTTTGATGCTTTCTTGAATTCCTTCATGCCCTGACCTATACCTTTCATCAATTCAGGAATTTTACGACCCCCGAATAAGAGCACTACAACAAGCAAAATAAGAATTATCTCAGTTACTCCAATCTTTCCCATCTCTTTAAGTTTTTGAATTTATACAAAGTTATAAATACTTTGGTTATCTGCAAATAATGGATATTATTTCTCTGTAGTCAGAAGTCCGAAGTTGCTTCCGACTTCTGACTTAGGTCATCCGTCTTACTTCCTGATAAGCCTGATAATATCGTTACCGTTTGCAAGAATAAGAAGCGCAAAGAGAATGACCATACCCGTGATCTGGGCATACTCAAGAAACTTATCACTTGGCTTCCTTCCCGTGATCACTTCATACAACACGAACATAACATGTCCGCCGTCGAGAGCCGGTATCGGAAGAATGTTCATCACGGCCAGGATGATTGATAGCAGAGCAGTCAGGTTCCAGAAAGACTGCCAGTCCCATACACCCGGGAATATACTCCCGATTGTTATAAAACCACCCAGTGATTCATAAGCTTTGGTATGTCTTGAGAAGATCACCTTGAACTGCTTGAGATAATCTCCTATCGTTTTGAATCCTTTGCTGATTCCGGCGGGAATTGATGCAAGGAATCCATAGTTTATGGTTTTCAGATCAAACATCTGGTCATATGTCCTTGAGCTTCCTATTCCAAGCAAGCCTTCTGCTGTAGGCACAACGGAGATATCAATCTGTTCCCCTTTTCTCAGAATATTTACAACGATCGACCTGGTCCTGTTATCTGAAATATATTTCTGAAATTCATCAAACCATTCGAAATTATTTCCGTCGATACCCACTAGTTCATCACCGGAAAGCAATCCTGCCACCTTGCCGGGAGATTCTTTTCCAAAAGCTGAAATAACATATGGCCTGAATGGCGTTCTCGGCTCTATCTTTCCGTTTCCTTTAAGCATCTTGGCAATGAACTCAACCGGGATTGCTATATTCAGTATTTCTCCGTTCCTGTCAACCTGAATTGTTTTCCTGCCATTCAGAACTATATCGGATGTGATCTGGGAAAAGTTCTCGATTTTCTGATTATCGATAGAAATGATTTTATCCCCGTTTCTGAGGCCTATTGAGTAACCAGCCGAATCGGTCACTATACCATATTTTACATTGGCAGTAGGAAGATAAGTCTCACCCCATGTATAAAGTACACAAACATATATGAGCAATGCAGAAATAAAGTTAAATATTACTCCGGCTGTCATAATCATAAGTCTCTGCCCAGCTGTCTTGGATCTGAATTCATACGGTTGGGGAGGCTGTTTCATCTGTTCTTTGTCCATCGATTCATCTATCATCCCAGCAATCTTTACATAACCGCCCAGCGGGATCCAGCCTATCCCGTATTCTGTTTCACCTATTTTACGTTTGAAAAGTGCGAACCAGGCATCGAAAAAGAGATAGAATTTTTCAACTCTTGTTTTAAAGAGCTTTGCAAAAATAAAATGACCAAATTCGTGTATGATCACTATGATTGAAAGACTCAGGAGAAACTGCAGTATCTTTATCAGTATTGTCATGATTTTTTACAAAGTTCGTTAATATAGTTCTGTGCAACCGTTCTTGCCCTTGAATTGGATGTTTCAAGGAAACCCAGGCCCGGAGATGCAAAATATTCAGTTTTTTCCATAGTGTATTCAACAACATCCGACATCTGCAGAAAGCCAATCTTGCCTGAAAGAAATGCACTCACTGCGACTTCATTGGCGGCATTCATTATGCAGGGCATATTACCTCCCTGTTTGAGTGCGTTATAAGCCAGCGCAAGGTTACGGAACCGTAAAGGATCTGGTTCAGCAAAATTGAGTGCCGGATAAAGACTCAGATTAAGCTTTGGAAGATCCGATGAATACCTGTCGGGATAGCTTAATGCGTACAATATCGGCACCCTCATATCAGGAACGCCTAGCTGCGCTTTTACAGATCCATCGGCAAAATGGACCAGGGAATGAATTATCGATTGTGGATGTATGATAACTTTTATCTGTTCAGGAGCCAGGTCGAATAGCCATTTAGCCTCAATAACTTCAAGCCCTTTATTCATCAGCGAAGCAGAATCGATAGTAACTTTATTCCCCATCTCCCAGTTTGGATGTTTAAGGGCCTCATGTGGTTTTACATTCTTCAGCATCTCTTCCGTAAAATTCAGAAAAGGGCCTCCCGAAGCAGTCAGGGTGATCTTTTCGATGGGATTCCCCGATTCACCGGCAAGACATTGAAAGATTGCAGAATGTTCAGAGTCGACAGGGATTATTTTACTACCTGATTCCTTAACCAGCTTTTTTATTATTTCGCCTGCAACCACAAGAGTTTCCTTATTTGCCAGGGCAATTTTTTTGCCGGCCCTGATGGCTGAAATCGTGGGTTTCAGCCCGGAAAAGCCTACCATTGCAGCAACCACCATGTCGATGTTTGAACCTCTTACGACCTGTTCAATAGCGTCATCTCCGGCAAACACTTTTACAGGAATATCCTTAACAGCTTCCTTAAGCTGGTGATAATGAATGGAATTTCCTATAACCACTGAATCAGGGAGAAACTTAGCTGCCTGCTGGGCCAGAAGCCTGATATTATTCCCGGCTGTGAGCACTTCAACCTTAAACTCTCCGGGAAACCTTGAAATGACATCAAGGGTCTGAGTGCCTATTGATCCGGTTGATCCCAACAAAGCAATTCTTTTTGGCATATGGCACCCCGGTTTTAGAAAATTATATGTTTTTCGGGATCAAGAGGGCTGCCCTTGTACCAGATTTCAAAATGGAGATGGGGGCCTGACGTATATAGTTCGCCTGAATCGCCCACTATCGCAATTGCTTCCCCTGTCCGTACCAGATCTCCTGTCTCCTTAAGCAGTGAAGCATTGTGTTTGTATACCGAAACAATATTGTTTGAATGCTGAACCTCAATGACAAATCCGGTCTCCATTGTCCATCCGGTAAATATGACGGTTCCGTCGAGAGCCGCATTAACAACCGATTTAGGCTTTGTAACTATATCTGTACCAAAATGTTTTGAACGGGGATCGAATTTCCCTGATACGATGCCTTTCACCGGAGGGAAAAAATGAAGACTTGCCAGGCTGGTAACCGATTCAGTTGCCGCAGGACCGAGGGTAAGGTTATACCTGTCATCTCTTTCAATCTGGGCTCTCAGGGCAGAGTCTTCGGGGGAAGTGCGGAAGGTGATAGTGTTATAATTTCGTGTTGTATCCCTTAGAGATAAAGAACTCACAGGCTGCTTGCCTGCTATGATTGCATTAAGATTTACGAAATACTTGTCTCGCAAAGCGAGCTCTTTTTCGAGAGAGTCAAGACGGATGGCACTTACAAGAATGTTTCGCCGCATTGTAACATCCGGATATCCCGGAATAAACTCCCTTAGGTTTGTAAATGTAATAAGAGCAGTTGTTGTGCCGATGATGAAGAACACGAGAAATGTAATAAGAAGGAAAGCATTATACTGGGTCAGTCTGATCCTCCATACCTCCTGAAAAGTTGTATCGTTGGTTACTGAAAACCTGAATTTATCGCGCCAGCTGCGTTTTTTCTTCTCGTTCTTGGGCATATTCCGTTACATGATTGGCGTGCAAAGATAATAAACCTTAAACAACCTTTACCGGTTTATCTTCACTTTGCCACAGACCGTGCTTTGAGCAGACCGACATTGCTGACAGGTTCATTGATACTTCCGGGGCAACAATATAGAAATCTATTTCGACATGCGAAGGAAGATTACCATATACCCCGGGAGTATAACGGGCTTCAGCAAGAAGAGTTTCGCGGTTCCATAGCTGTATCAGGCCTATTGAATGATCATATTCATCTGGATGAGGATACTCTTCACCAAGCCTTACTTTAACAGCAAATTTTTCTCCCCTGTTAACCTGATCTGGACAGATCACATGAGGCATATGGCGGTCGAGGTAGTCACGCTTTATTTCTTTCTCCTCATTTTCGATTTCTATTGCTTTGAAAACCCTTGGCATGGTGTTTTGTATTAAAAGGATATTTACTAATTAATGTTCCGTAAATAAGTCAGAAGACCGGAGACCGAAGTCGTGTTTTTTCTTCTTCTGTCTTCTGTCTTCCGTCTTCCAGCTTCGGACTTCTTGCAAACTTACTAATTATTTTGAAATTTGTTTTGTCAATTGCAATCAATATGTTACATTTGCAGCCACAATATTGCGGGGTGGAGCAGTGGTAGTCCCGAAAAACCGCAAATTCTTAATTTGCTGGTTTTTCGAGGATGCTCGAAAATCTTTGCAAGCAAAGCTTGCAGATTTTCGGCACTCGTTGGGCTAAAGTTGTTTGATTTTTAAAATATATTGCGGGGTGGAGCAGTGGTAGCTCGTTGGGCTCATAACCCAAAGGTCGGAGGTTCGAATCCTCCCTCCGCTACAAAGAAAAAGGCCTTGCCGTGAAACGGCGGGGTTTTTTGTTTTTGGACCGTTAAAAGCTTGCTTTTATAAGGGACAAAAACAAAAAGACCCGACAGACGCCGCAGGCGGATGGCACGGCTTTTTTTTTGTTAAGCACCCCTAAGAGGAAAAAGCTGAATGAAGAGAAGCTTAATCCTCCATGTTTTTTACCCCCAAACCCCCCAAGGGGGGCTTAGAAATACGAACTAAGAATAAACCTTCGCTTAAGCTATGGTTTGCAAAGCAAACGAATAGCGAAGTAAGAAGTTCCGCATTCTGAATTCGTATGCTCAATTGTTCTTACTTCAATATTCTCAAACAATTCTAAAGCATTTTATTTATTAAGCTATTCTCAGAGGATCATGGAATAATCCATGCTATTATGCAAATTATGAACCCTGGTATTTTCTCCCCAGGGTCTATTTGATTTCAGTTTCGTGGATGTTTAAACTTCCTTGGGCATATTAAAGGGCTTTCTCCCTCCTTCAGGACGCGACAAATAAGCATTGGCTTCCTTATCACCGATAAATTTCTCAGTATTAGTGTCGAATTCCAGCTTTCTGCCAGTGCGGTATGCTATATTTCCAAGATGCATCATTGCTGTTGACATATGGCCGGTTTCGATTTCAGCTACCAGATTTTCTCTCTTACGGTTAATTACACAATCGACAAAATTCTGGAAATGATAATCAATTCCGGATTTGGTTATTTCGTCCCATCTTGGATTCGGTTCAAGGTCAGCATTGGTCACCTGCTTTGAAGGTTTAGCAGTTCTGTCCTGGGGTGCTCCAGACGCAAATGCAGCGGTACCCGTTTGTCCTCCCGCTGTTGCCGGCCCTCTGCCCCCTTCAAATACCTGGAAAGCTCCACCTTGTATGATTGCATAACCCTTTGTCCCGAGCCAGAGGTGGCTGTATGGGTCACTTGGAGTAGGAAGGCTTCTGACTTCCAGTTCCATAATAGCTCCATTTGAGTATTCAAATGCTGCAACCTGAAGATTGGGGACCTCTTGATCTGAGGTTTCTTTAAATGCATAGAAGCCACCGCAGCATGAAATTTTCCTCGGGTGTTCATTGATATTCATACCAAGCCTTATTATGTCCATCACATGAATGCCATTGTTACCGAATTCACTTGTACTTGTATCCCAATACCAGTGCCAGTTGTAAAGGAAATGGTTTTCGTTGAACGGGATCATCGGTGCCGGTCCTCTGAAGAGATCCCAGTTAACTCCCTGCGGAACAGCGGTGTCTGGCTTTTTACCAATATCCTGGCGGCTACGGTAAACTGTTCCGCGTCCCATGTAAACATCCCCGATGACTCCTTCTTTAAGCAGTTGTATTGCTTTCAGTGAAAGCCTGTTAGATCTGCGTTGGGTTCCGGCCTGAACGATTCTGTCATATTTTCTTGCAGCCAGAATCATTTTCCTTCCTTCGTCAACATTATATGATATTGGCTTTTCAACGTACACATCCTTGCCTGCCTGGCAGGCGTTGACTGCCATTAAAGCATGCCAGTAGCCGGGTGTGGCTATTGAAATGACATCCAGATCCTTGTCTTCCAGCATCTTGCGATAATCGATGAAGGTCCTGGGCTTTTCACCGCCGAGACCTTCTATATCGGAGATTGCTTTTGGTAAAAGATATTCAACACAGTCGCATATAGCTGCAACTCTTGTCTCTTTTATCTTTGTAAAATTGGCCGTGTGCCCACTTCCATTATACAATCCTCCGCGGTCATGTATTCCGATAACCCCAACATTAAGCCTGTCGCTCGGTTTTACCTGCTGGAATCCTTTTATGTAAGCTGGTGCAACTGCAATACCGGCGGTAGCCAGTACCGATTTTTTCAGGAAAGCACGTCTGTTTTCTCTCATCTTTATAAGAATTTATATTGGTTAAATTGTCAGTTCTTAATTAATTAAAACTTCTTTTAATCAATGGGTTATAATATAAATACAATCAGTTTATCTATTTTATTCCGACAGGTGGAAGATAAAAAGAATTTTTAACTTAATTTCAGACTTTCTCTGCCATTTTAAAACCTCTCTCCAAACCACTCTACAGTTTAAGGTTAGATATTTCAAACCTTTTTTCAACACGTACTCACCCCACTGCTCTGTTTTCTTAACCATAACCCCGACCCTTCCCCTTAAAGCTAAGCTACCCTTTATACACATCTTTCATTTTAAACTCTTGTGTCCTGGGTGGGTAATTAATATATTGTTTTAGGTAATTTATTTACTGTATTACATATATTTCTTATTGTCGGTGATCACGGCTTTTGCAAGGTCAGTGGCTCTGGCTTCATTTGCCAGTATGTTCCTCTCCTTTGGCTTCAATTCAGCTTTTACAGGCTGGACCCCATAAAGGAGGAATATCGCCAGATTGCCAATAAATAATGTTTTCAGACTTTTGGTTATTGTTTTCATCTGAAAAAATAGAACTTTTGTACCTCATTAACCGTTAAGTGTCCAACCGTCCCGATATTTTCGACGAAAAAGAACATTTCCTTCCTCACTGTTGGTGATACGCCCATTAATGCCATCATATTCAATTTTTTTGCCAACCCGGTAAGCAATAAGACCAAGAAGCAGATTTTCGATCATATTTCCGCCATACTCAAAATCACATGAGGTCCGCAGATCACCCTTGCAGGCATCGATCCACTCCTGCTGAAATCCACCCATTTCAGGGATCAGCTTATCTTTTGGACGAGGCTGGTAATAAGTAAGGTCCGCTTCGTTCCCTGAAGGAACCAGCAGACGCATTCCAAAACCGGCGATAAGTATTCCCCGGTTGCCTTTGAACAAAACACCATGTCCAATGGTATTGAGATCAATGAAGCTTAAGTTGTTTTCAGGAAACACACGCCCCTGGTACCAGCCTACTTTTATGGCCGGACGCCAGTCGTTAGCAGGGAATTCGGAAATAGCCGACATTTTGACAGGGGTCACATCAGGATTAAACGGATCTCCTGTTGCCTCAACAGAGGTTGGAAATATGGCATCGATTGCATTCCAGGCCAGATCCATTGTATGAGATCCCATATCACCGATCTGTCCTACTCCAAAATCCCAGTACATGTTCCAGTTCAGACAGTTCGTACCAGGTTTGGCCTGGTGATTATCAAAGTATCCGGGATTATAAGGATGAAACTGTGCCGGGCCCAGCCACAGGTCATAATGGAATGTTTTGGGCGGGGTCCCCATGAGAGGTAAATAACCGGGTTTTGGAATCTGGCGGTTGCCAAATGCATATGCTCCTTCAAGTGTATCTATTGCTCCGTCGATTATCATTTCTCTGACACGATTGAAATTGGGATTGGAATGACGCTGAGTTCCATGCTGTGTCGCTATCTTGTTCTTGTTTTTGAGGTAGTTTGCCCGAACTGTCCGGACCTCCTCCACTGTAATCCCAAGCGGCTTTTCACAGTAAACATGAAGTCCCCGATTGATGGCCCAGTTGGCGATAAAAGCGTGAGTAAAATCTGTCGTACAGACAATCACCGCATTCAGATCTTTCTGGTCAAGACACTTGCGCCAGTCGGTATAAAGTTTGGCATTGGGGAATTCCTTAGCTGCCAGGGCAAGTGCATTTTCATCAACATCACACAGAGCCACAATATTTTCTTTGCCAATCGCTTGCCAATGTTGCTGGCCCCTGCCGTATGCACCAATCAAAGCAATATTGAGTTTGTTAATCTGGGCATTCCTGCCGGTAATGACACCGCCAGGTAAAATAAACAGTCCTGTTCCGGCCACCGCAAATGACAGAACTCGTACTCCAGGGCTGTTCAGAAAAAATCTGTTAAGAATGATTCGGAGAAACCAAAATTCCTGATATTTACCGACCGGATAAACTATCATTTCGCCGGAAGCAGATGTATAATACAGATGAAAATAAGCAAGCTTATTGAAAAACATTTCTGGCTGATCCTTATAGCAGGCATTCTTATCGGCTTGTGGTCCCCTGTGCCGTTCAAAGCTCCTCCAATCCTGCCAAAAGTATTGCTTGGGATGATGCTTTTCCTTGCTTTCCTGAAGATAGATGCACTGGAAGTACTTGAAAACATGAGGAATTTCCGGCTGATGATCTACATAGCTTTCATCTATATGCTGGCAATTCCCCTTGTTTTCTTCTTTTCAACAAGGATCTTTGATGCTGAGCTTGCCGTGGGAATACTCCTCCTTACTGCAATGCCTGCCGGAGTATCAACACCGGTATTGACAGAAATATCCAAAGGGAACATTTCTCTTTCAATGAGCCTGGTGATCGTTAGTCAGCTGCTCGCCCCCTTTACAGTTCCGTTACTGTTCTGGCTTGTGGACATCAATTCCCTGACAATTAACAAATTACTGATTTTAAAGGATATTGCCATCCTTGTTTTCCTGCCTATGATCATTTCACAGATAGTTAAAAGGTTCCTTCCCCGAACTATAGCTAGGACCCAGCATCTTTTCACTTCCGCAAATGTTTTCCTTCTTTCTTCATTTGTTTATATCGCCATATCCTCACAAAGAAATGTAATACTCGAAAATCCTACAGGCCTGATCTGGAAGATTGCAGTGCTTTACCTGGTTTTCATATTGCTCCACATAATAGGGTATATTATCTGTCCCAGGCAAACCAGGGAGAACAGGATCGCTGTTGCGATTGGCGCCGCATACATGAATAACGGAATGGCAATAGTCCTGGCAGCTTCATACTTTAAACCTGAGGTCCTGGTATTAATGGTCCTTTCAGAGCTTCCATGGAATACCCTCCTGGCTCCGTTTAAAAAGGTTCTTTTTCTCCTTCCGGGGGAGTTTCACAATAACAAATGACCTTATGTCTCTTCCCTTTAATACCTGTTCAGCTTGTACGATACCCCTGCCTTAATATTCAGGAAAGAAGCTCTTGAAGTACCCATCTGGAGAAGCAATCCGGCACCCAGACTTAAGGCAAATGAATCGTCGATACGGTATTTGATCCCTCCCCCGGCATTAATGAATAACTTTGTATTTTCGTCAGGACTTTTTACGCCAAAAAGAAGTCCGCTGTTACCATAGAGAAATGGTTCGATTTTTTTCTTATCCCATGTAAACCTGAAATCCACAAAAGCCGGAACAAGATTGCCTTCCTTATAGAAGAGCAATCCTGCACCCAATCCGATAAACAGATTAGTGCTCAGGTTCAGTCCATATATATTCAGCTGGTAGCCATGCGATGTGGTAAATCCGTAGTAATGCTCGGAATAGGGCATTGTAGTACCTCCAACTCCATATCCAAACGTGGCTTCACTGACATTTGCGTAACCTGAATTAGGATTTAGTGTCACATTCTGCCTCGTTGAACCTGAAGGTTTCTGAGCTGCTAAAAAAGCAGAAGTAAATAATAAGAGAGGCATGATCAGGAGATTTTTCATCTGACGGAACTATCGATTTATCTAAATTTCAGGTACCAAAAATCAAAGTAACTGTTAATATGTTAATAACTTCCTCTCATTTGTTATTTATTAAAAATGCATGCTGGCAATCCTATTCCTACCTTTGGTACCGGCCAGCGCCCTTTCACCTTTCCAATTCTGGAAATTAGCACAATAAAATACTGATTAACAACTAAACAAACGGGGGTGCTGGCTTTCTTTCCAGAATTGATGAACGTTTTGAGCAGAAATAAATTGCCGGACGGCAAAACTATTTCGACTCAAAATGCGTTTGATATATGTATCTGTAGAAGAATTTATAGTTTGAAGGAAAGATGACAGCTATGGAAACACATGAATTAAACAAGGGGATCACTGTAAGTGCTTACAAAATAAGCCTTGCAAAACAATTGGAGGAAAATGCTAAAAGGCTGAAGGAACATTATCAGAAGGTTCAGAGTCAGCATAAGGAGATTGAAAACCAGAAACAGGAAATTACAAGCTTTGTCTGTGACTGGCAGTAATAAGTGATAATATAGTAGTTTTGAATTCCTAAACCCTGAGCTCTCAGGGTATATAGATTTTTTATATTTCCAATCCTATTATGATTTTAGTGAAAGCGGATAATTTGATTCGTTATCTTCAATCCTTTAACCCCTTCCCAAGGGGGTGTCTAAAAAGTGCATTAACCACCCCGTTCCCGCTTAGGCGGGATCACCCCTCCTTGTCAAGGAGGGGAAACTATTGATATACAATACCATACATTTCTCCTCCTTTTTAAGGAGGAGTACCCTGTACGCCAATTGGCATACAGGGGGAGGTGGTTTACTTCTTCAATGCAACCTCAGTACCACCAACAATAGAAGGAGGTGGTGAAGTCCTTCTTATCAGCCAACTAATTGTTAATAACTTTGTTAAATTGTTATTTAGTCTTGGAATATTTTAGAATCTCTATTTCTAAATTTGAAATGGCCAGCACCCATTCACACTTTCCTGCTCTGGAAATTGTATTTGACTAACATAATTGATTAATGCTGATAAAACGGGGTGCTGGCTTTCTTTATTATCCCACGAAGAATATTCTCCCCGTATCATACTGATCGATTGAGGTAAAGCACTGAAAAAGGGGAAATAAAAAAAGCAGCCTGCTATTTTCAGAAGACTGCTTTTTATATACGATTGATTCAGGACCCTGATCCGGTACAAGATCAAGTTTCTTAAAACTTCAAAGCTATACCAAGATTAAGGTAAGCAACACCATAACCAAGCTCAAGCATCGCAGCAAAGTTGTTTGAGAAATAGTATCTGCCACCGATGAACCATGACCAGACAACACCACCTGATGATGCCTGATAGTCAGTACCGCCTGTTCCAAACTCTTTTGAAGAGGAAATATTGTAACCAAGTAACAGACCGGTATATGTATCCAGTTTATTGACTAAAGGATAATGGAAATTTCCTCTTGCCCCAATTATTATGTTTGAATATTTCCAGCCCCAGCCAGAATATTCATATTTATATGATGAATATCCAAGGTAAGGACCTACACCTATTACACCTTTATCGAGGATATTATCAGCAACTCCGAATTCGAGAGATGCAGAGATAGGCGGAATCTGGCTTTTATAATAAGTTCCTGAATATAAAGTAGTACCAAAACCGATACCAATATTAAGGACTTTGTCTCCCTTGTTGAAAGTAGACTCCTGGGCGACGAGTTGTGTCAGGGTGAAACAACCGATAACAAATAATAGCAAAAGTTTCTTCATAGTCTCAGATTTTAAAACGTTAGTATTTAATATAGTAAACAATCGTATTTACAATTTGTTTAATGCTCTCACAAAAATTCCTGATACAATTTATCCTGGTTTATTCACTGAAATATAACCTGTATTGCTATCCACTTACAAACTTCATTTAAGATAAGAATAATCCTTAAGATTTTGTAAATAATTGGCTAAGTTAATAATTAAAATTTACCGGTACCCCGAACCCTATAAGAATTTTATCAAAGAATAAAAAACGGTGACGAACATTATCACTGGTATCCATTAACAGCAAAAAATAATCTAAAATGGTATCTTATGATCCATTAAAGATCAGGAACATCACCGCGGCACATGTTGCACCCAGAAGCGGCCCAAGTATCGGCACCCAGGAATAACTCCAGTCACTGTCCCTTTTATCAGGGATCGGTAGCAGAAAATGCATTATACGCGGCCCAATATCACGTGCAGGATTTATCGCGTAACCTGTCGGCCCTCCGAGCGATAACCCGATCCCCAGCACGACCAGGGCCACGGGTAGTGCATTCAAAGCTCCAAGTCCTACCTCCGGTTCAGCCATATAAAGCACAGCCAGGCAAAGCACATAGGTTCCGATAATTTCAGTAATTACATTATACCAGTAGCTCCTTATATTAGGGGCTGTACAGAATACTGCAAGTTTTGCATTGGCATCTTCAGTCGCATCAAAGTGCTTCTTGTATGCCAGCCATACCAGTACTGCCCCGAACATTGCTCCCAGAACCTGGGCACAAATATATGTTGGAACCAGTGCCCACGAGAATTTTTGCGCTATAGCAAGAGCCAGTGTTACAGCAGGATTTAAATGAGCTCCGCTGAAAGGAGCCGAGATCAGAACGCCAGTAAATACCCCGACTGCCCATCCGAAGGATATTACTATCCAGCCGCTGTTGTTGCCTTTTGTTTTGCTTAAAAGAACATTTGACACTACCCCGCCGCCAAAAACAATTATTATGGCTGTTCCGAAAAATTCTGCAAAAAATGGACTCATGTCTTATTGTGATTAGTGATTAGTGATTGGTTACTGGTTACTGTGTGTCGTGCTTCGTGTGTCGTGCATCGCGCGTCATTAATCCGAAGCCCAGGATTCAGCTGCCCTTACTGCACGATGCCATCCTTTTATAAGTGATTCTGTTTTTCCCGGCGGCATCACAGGCACAAATGTCCTATCGATCTGCCATTGCTTTGTGATCTCATCCATGCTTTTCCAGTATCTGACAGCAATGCCAGCAAGGTATGCTGCCCCCAGTGCCGTGGTTTCCGTAATTTTCGGCCTGATAACACTTGCCTGCAGAAGATCGGACTGGAACTGCATGAGATTGTTATTGACCGTTGCACCTCCGTCAACGCGCAGCTCTTTGATCTCGATCCCGGAATCCTTTTCCATTGCCTGAAGGACCTCCAGTGTCTGGAAAGCGATACTGTCCAGTGCCGCTCGTGCAATATGCGCCGATGTCGATCCGCGCGTTATGCCGACCATTGTTCCTCTTGCATGCTGATTCCAGTAAGGAGCTCCAAGCCCCGCAAATGCAGGTACAAAATAGACTCCGTCACTGTCCTTAACCTTCGCCGCTAGCGCCTCTACATCTCCCGACTTTGCAATTATTCCCAATCCATCACGCAGCCATTGAACAACCGCTCCTGCAATGAAAATACTGCCTTCAAGCGCATAACGGGTTTCGTTCCCGATTTTCCAGGCGATGGTGGTTAAAAGCCTGCTTTTTGATTCAATCGGCTTGTTACCTATATTCATCATCATGAAGCATCCTGTTCCGTATGTGTTTTTTACCATGCCAGGCTCGATGCACATCTGCCCAAAAAGTGCCGCCTGCTGGTCACCGGCAATACCTGCAACGGGAATCTCTGATGAAAACTGCCCGACCGTATTACCATAAATATCACTTGATGATCTGACATCCGGAAGCATGCTTTCAGGAACATCAAATATTTTAAGCAGGTCCTTATCCCATTCTAGTGTATGTATGTTGTACAACATTGTCCGTGATGCATTCGAGACATCAGTTATATGAAGCTTTCCGCGGGTAAGGTTCCAGACAAGCCATGAGTCAACAGTACCAAATGCGAGCTGACCCTTTTCTGCCAGAGATCTTGCACCTTTGACATTTTCAAGTATCCAGCGGACTTTTGTTGCTGAAAAATAAGCATCGACAATTAATCCTGTCTTTTCCAGAATCGTCCGGTCGGTTCCTTCAGCTTTAAGTCTGTCACAAAATTCAGCGGTTCTCCTGTCCTGCCAAACAATAGCATTATAGACAGGCTTACCAGATATTCTGTCCCATACTATTGTTGTTTCGCGCTGATTCGTTATTCCGATCCCGGCAATATCGGTGCTTTTCAGTCCGGCTTTTGCCAGGACTTCTGTTGCTACTCCAATCTGAGTAGACCATATCTCCTCAGGATTATGTTCCACCCAGCCTGGTTTGGGATAGATCTGGGTGAATTCCTTTTGTGCAGCGGCAACGGGTAAGCCTGAATGATCAAACACTATCGCACGGGAACTGGTGGTCCCCTGGTCTAAAGCCAGAATAAATTGATTCATATAATAATGTACTATGTATAATGTAATATGTATTATGTGTAGTTCAGTACCAGGTTGTTGAATCGGGAAATCTCACTATCCTGCCATGGCTTGCTGAATCCAAGTTCTTTCGCCATTAATTCTGCCACAACCGGACCAGCTTCAGCGCTTGCCCTGGCATCAAGGAACAGAGCTCTCGTTCTCCGGGCAAGCATATCCTCGAGAGTTCTCGGCATCTCGTTCCTGCAGATCCATACTATTTCAGCTTTTGTGTATGGAAGCTTCTGATGGATAAGTTCTCCGAGATCATGTTGTTCCTTTATCATTTTTTCAATTTCAGATGCCTGGTTTCCGTAAATCTTCAGACGGTCCGATTCAAGAGGGTTGCTGTTCGAATAAAAGCTGAAATTTCTTGTAATGCATTTCCTCTTTTCAATAATTCCGGCTTTTATCCCTTTATCTATTGTTTCTTCAGCCATCCGTCTGTATGAGGTCCATTTACCACCTATTATTGAGAGAAGTCCTGAGCGCGAAAGGGTAATCTTATGCCTTCTTGATACTTCCCTGGTTGCTTCAGGGTTATCAGGATTGGCAGCAAGTGGCCGCAATCCAGCGTATATGCACTTAACATCTTCCCGTTTCGGAGGCTTTGTAAGGTATTTCCCGGCAGTTCTGAGAATGAAATCAATCTCCTGGTCGAGGGCTTTGGGTTCGAGAGTAATCGTGTCAAGAGGTGTATCGGTTGTACCGACGACTACCTTCCCGTACCATGGGATAGCAAAAAGGACTCGCCCGTCATCAGTCTTTGGTATCATTATAGCCGAACTGCTCTGCAGAAATGAGCTGTCAATGACAACGTGCACTCCCTGGCTTGGCCGGATAGTAGGTTTTGATGCCGGATCATCCATCCTGTGTATTTCGTCGGCAAAAATTCCAGTGGCATTTATGACAAGTTTCCCTTGTATTGTAAACTCTTTCCCTGACTCCAAATCTTTGGCCAGAATTCCGGTTATTTTGTTCTTCTCATCCTTGAGCAAACTGTTTACCCTGAAATAATTCAGGACTATTCCTCCATTTTCCACACAAGCCCTGGCAAGTGTTACTGCCATCCTTGAATCATCGAACTGGCCATCATGGTAAACGATCCCTCCCTTCAATCCTTCTGGCTTTAAAAGCGGCAGTCTGCCAAGAGCCTTTGAACGGTTTATGAAATACGATTTGCCCATGCTTAATCTTCCTGCAAGCAGATCATAAAACTTCAGTCCGATAGTGTACAGAAAAACATCCCATAAAGTATAAGCCGGTATTACAAATTCCTGGTTGGCAGTAAGATGCGGTGCGTTTTTCAGCATCATACCGCGTTCATGAAGTGCTTCAATAACCAGCAGGATATCGCCCTGTGCCATATAACGGACACCGCCATGAACAAGCTTTGTGCTCCTTGATGAGGTTCCTTTGGCAAAATCTGATTGTTCGAGCAGAAGTGTTCTATATCCCCTTGTGACAGCATCAAGGGCTACTCCCAAACCTGTTGCACCACCGCCGATCACAATTATGTCCCACTGTTTCTGAGGATCATTCAGAAGGGTCTGGATCAACTTATTCCGGTCCATCAAATCAATAAATTTTCAGGTAATAATGTTACAAAAAATAATTAAAAGAATTTCAGACAGGCTGGCATTTTAACCCTTGCTGAATCCAGGGCGACTGACGGCAACCCGGTTTTCTTATCAATCCTGAAAACTGAAATATAATTTGATTTCTGGTTCCCGACCAGAATAAATCTTCCTGTAGGATCGATCACAAAGTTCCTTGGCCATTCGCCTCCGCATGTTGTGCGACCTGCCAGACTTAACAATCCATCATTTCCTATTTTGAAGGTCACGATTGTATTTTCTCCGCGATTGGAACCGTAGAGAAATTTCCCGTCTTTTGCCAGCTGAATTTCTGCACAAGAATTACTTTCTATAAAATCCTCCCTGATAGTAGGCAAAGTCTGCATGAGCGTAAGCCCCTTGGTTTCATCAACATCAAATACCGCCAGAGAGGAACCACGTTCATTGATTACGTATAGTTTGGAACCATCCGCATTAAAAGTAAAATGACGTGGCCCCGTTTGTGGTGGAAGATCTGCAATGCCATTTTCAAGCTGACTAAGCTTACCTTCATTAGTGTCAAAATCATACACAACAACTCTGTTAAGTCCAAGGTCGGTCACATAAACATGTTTACCTGCAGGATCGTGGAGGATCATATGAGCATGTGACCTGTCGGGTTCCTCTTTGACAAATAATATCGTATCAGTTATGGTTTCAGGTATTCCGCTATTATCAAGTCGGACAACTGCTACCGAACCGTTTGGGTAATTTGCAATGAAAAGATACCCGCTGTCGGCCGACATTGAAATATAGCAAGGGCCGGCATAAGGTACCAATTTTTCATTCAGCTTTTCAAACCGGTTATTTTGATCGTCATACTTGAAAGTTGTCAGCCCGCCTCCGAACTGACCCTTGAATTCCATTACTTCGTTCAGGACATAGAACAGCTTATTCTTTTCAGAAAAACAGAAATAAGAGGGGCTTAGACCTAAATCTGATTCTGAGATGAGTTTTAGTTTACCATTGCCGGCATTGAAGTTAAAGACTGACATTCCTTTTTCACCGTCCTTTGTTGTGTAACCACCTACAAAAAGTTTGAATTCCTTTTTGCAGGAAGTCAGTACTAAACTTGTCAGAACTAAAACAAAACCGAAAATTTTAAAGTAATTTTTCATTATAAACACT
>Ga0209745_1000704_pt1 | contig 20319 bp, 13 predicted proteins | sample BarGraNGADG00312_FD_184495 | JGI IMG/M metagenome (GOLD analysis project Ga0209745, IMG submission 184495) | Arctic peat soil microbial communities from Barrow, Alaska - Barrow Graham LP Ref core NGADG0004-312 (SPAdes) (version 2) | ecosystem: Environmental > Terrestrial > Soil > Wetlands > Peat...
GTTGCAATGCCTTCAGAACCAACAAAAAGTGATAATCTGTATACATCATTTGATCCTTTAACTACAGCGCTAACCTGGTAGCCTTTCTTTTTCGCCGTAACTGTATATTCATCGGGTTTCCCTTCGAACTTTATCCCTCCGTCACTCCCGCTATATGCGACTGCGCTTGTTGCTCTTCCGAAATATGGCAAATAACTCTTTATCATATCAGGGTGAAATTCTACCGATCCCGGGTTTGTTGTCAGATCCATCGACCGGTATCCCTGAGGCATCGCCCTGTGAGCATTAAAGACAAATTCCCTGGCTGTAACCATAGCCTCAACGAGTTTTTGTTTTTCAATCTTACGTTCTGCTTTTAACTCTCTTCTGGTCTCCTTCTGGGAGAAGCCGGAAGTGGCAATAAAAGCGAACAGCACCATGAGAAATAATACTTTTGTTTTCATTATCTTTTATTTTAAGGCATCTTCGATTTCCATCTAAAGGTACGGCTATTTTGCCATAGGCCCGGCAGGCACTTCTTCGTTCTTTCTTTCCCTTCTCCCTGTAATACCAAAGAAGTAAATAAGTGAAAGAGCTATTATGATCATGCCGGTGACTGTTATCCAGTCGGGATGCTCTCCCGGTACGATAATCCAGCTGAGGACAGCCCCGAAGACAGGGATAATGAATTTCCAGAGGTTTAACTCCGAGACCCTCACCTCAGGTCTCTTAAGTAACACATACCACCTTGAGAATGTGAAGGCTGACATAAAGGCAAGCCATACCAGTACAAGCCAGTACTGAACAGGAAAGTGTAGGCCAGAAGGAACATCTTCAAATAAAAATGAGAGGGCAAAGATTATGATACCTCCTGTAAGAAGAGAGAATGAACTCAATATGAGAGGATTCATATTCTTTCCATTCTTCGATATTAGAACGTTGCTTGTTGCTGTTGAGATGTTGGCAATGAATATCATTACAATTCCCGTAAGTTCCATAGGGCCGCTGAAATGAAACCCCTGCCTTCCTGCGCTTACAAGTCCGATTCCTGTTATTCCCAGTGCAATTGTCAGCACCTTGGCGCGTGTAAATCTCTCATCCCTGATCATTATTCTGGAGACAATTGCTGTTACAAAAGGCTGTGACCCTACAATGACTGCACCAATGGCTCCCGGAACGTAGTTCATCCCGATGTAGAAAAGAATGTAGTTGATAAGCGTTTGCAGCAATGTTACCCACAAAGAAAGACCCAGGTTATCTTTTATCATCCTCACGTATTCACGTGGTCGTAATGTAAAAGGCAGGATCATCAATCCCGCAATGATAAACCTTGACCCTGCAAAATGCAGCGGTGTGGAATACTGAAGTCCGATTTTAATGAACGGGTATGCTGTTGACCACAGGAGGCATGTTATTATTGCCCAGGCGATGGTATCAGAGTGCTGCTCTTTCATCAGGTGCAAAAAAGTAATATCATTGAAACAGCCATTGATCCGGCTGTTTATAGTGATATTATAGTAAAATCCTGATCAGGATTACTATTTCTTTTTGGCAGCTGGTTTTTTTGCCTTTGCCCGTGTTTTTGCCGCTGCTTCAGTCTTCTTAGCTGCAGGTTTAGCCGCTGCTTCAGCTTTCTTAGCTGCAGGTTTAGCTGCTGCTTCAGCTTTCTTAGCTGCAGGTTTAGCTGCTGCTTCTGCCTTCTTTGTTGCAGGCTTTACCGCTGTTTCAGCCTTCTTAGCTGCAGGTTTTGCTGCTGCAACTTTCTTTGCTGCAGGTTTAGCTACCGCCTCAGTCTTCTTTACTGAAGGTTTTACGGTCTTAACTTCTGTCTTCTTAACCTCTTCGGTTTTTTTCGTCTCTGCAGTTTTCTTTACTTCGGGTTTGGAAGTAGTTTTAGGAGCAACTTTTGGCCTGGTTGTCTTAACAGCAACCTTTTCGGGCTCTGCTTTTACTTCAGTTATTGGAGCAGGAGCTGGCACTACCGGAGCTGTTTTTGGTTTTGCTGTCTTTACTACAATCTTTTCCGGCTTAACTTTTACTTCAGTTAGCGACGCATGAGCAGGAATTACCGGAGCAACTTTCGGTGCGGGTATAAAAACGGCCTTTTTTACTTTTTTACGCCGACGGACGCCATAAGTGCCTCTTATTATTTTGCCTCTCTTTGATTTCTGATCACCTTTACCCATGATATAATTTAGTTTAGTAGTGAATATAAAAGTTTACGATTGACAAAAGTAGTAAAATTTGACTCGTTATTATGAATTTATGTTAATAAAAAGGAGACACAGATGGCGCTGCTTATCTGCCGATTATATAAATTTGCATATATGGGATCGAAGAAGCTCAGGATATATTCTCCGAATGTCACTCCAAGGCTTGAATATGTAGCAGGGGTGATCTTCTCATCTGTTCTGGGTGTTGATTATGAAATCACTGATGACAGGAGAAAAATCGGAAGCAATCCTTCCATTTTCTATTCTGATGAAAAGGTAAAAGATCAGTTTGTCATCAGGCCATCAGGACTGCTTTCTTCTACCGGAGTGACTGCTATCGAACCGGAGGTAAAAGAGTTAGGAGATATGCCTGTACTCTTTCCATCCGCGGAAGGTGCTTTTCCTTTTGATATTTTCTCTGCTGCATTTTATATGCTTTCGAGGTACGAGGAATATCTTCCCTCTGCCCGTGATGCTCACGGAAGGTTTTCGGGAGCGAAGTCGATTGCTTACCGCGGAGGATTTCTGCGGAAGCCGGTGGTGGAAATATGGTCCCGTTACCTTGCCGCTACGCTCGTAAAACATTATCCGGTGATCACTATCAGGCATAACGACTTCGATTCACTGCTCACCATTGATGTTGATCAGCCGTTTGCCTACAGGAGCAGAGGCTTCCTCAGGAGCATGGGAGGACTTGTTAAAGGCCTGGCCGGCACGGGAGCGAAGCCGTCAGAACGGTTACGGACAATGACGGGGCAGAATCAGGATCCGTACGACAGCTTTGGCTATATCGATGAACAGGTAAAGCTTCACGGGTGCAACACACTTTACTTTTTTCCCACAGGCGATCCGGGCGCTTATGATCATAACCCGCCGTACAAAGACCGTGATTATACTTCAATAATAAGGAAATACGACCTGATGGCAGGAAGTGGTCTGCATCCCTCTTACCATTCTGTGGGCAGGCCGAAGACACTTAAAACGGAGGTGACCCGGTACAGGCATATAACCGGTCATCATCCCGACCGGGCAAGACAGCACTGGCTGCTGCTACATATGCCTGAAACGTATCAGGCTTATGAGAACGCCGGCATAAAGTATGACTACACTATGGGGTATGCCGACGAGCCCGGCTTCAGGGCAGGTATAGCCCGCCCGTTTCTCTTCTATGATCTTACCAGGGAGAAGATTACCGGATTGACTGTTGTGCCGTTCCAGGTGATGGACGGTACACTGAGACAGTATCTGCACCTGTTACCTCACGCTTCAACGGAGGTCATCAGGTCAATAATTGACACAACGAGAAATGCCGGCGGACTTTTCGTTTCTGTCTGGCATAACACCTCCCTCACGGAGAAAAACGGATGGGAGGGATGGAAAAAGGTGTTTGAGGACATGCTGGCTATGCAGAAGCCATGATCACCTATCTTAAGAATGAAGAGATAGACCGTGAAAGGTGGAACAACTGCCTGGCAGAGATACACGAGGTCAAGCCTTATCCGTGGTCGTGGTACCTTGATATCATGGCACCCGGGTGGGATGCGCTGGTAGACGACGATTATGATGCCCTTTTCCCTCTTCCCCGGTTTCGCAAGTATGGCTTCAATTATTTAGCTACGCCTGTATTCCTCCAGCAGCTTGGCGCGTTCAGTCCTGAAATCGAAACGGTAAAGAAAGCGGAAGAGTTCATCTCCTTCCTGCCTGATTTCTTCAGACTGGTAGACCTGAATATAGCCCAGAAAATTGAGACTGATGAGTATAAGGTTACTCCGCGATCCAATTATGAGCTGAAGCTCGAAGGTTCATATGAAAGCCTCTGGTTCAGGTACATGACCGACTGCAGAAGGAATATCAACATTGCTCATCGTTATCCGCAGGAAATTGTTGACAATGTAAAACCTCATGAAATCATTTTCCTGTTCAGGAATAATATAGGAAAAAGGGCAGGAGTGATCAGGGACACCAGTTATCGCCACCTGCACAGTCTTATGGATCACTGCACGGGTACGGCAGAAGGAAGGATATTGGGTGTCAGGTCACCGAAAGGCAAGCTCCTCTGGGGTATATTTATGATAGACATAGCCGATCGTATTACGTTGCTGTTTACTGCCGGAAGCAGGAAGAGCCGCGAGCTTCGCACAGCATATCACGTAATTGATCACATCATAAAGCTGAATGCCGGAACCGGCAAAACCATCGATTTTGCAGGTTCTTCAGTGCCGTCCATCGCTATCTTCATGAAGTCTTTCGGCGGAACGCGGACTACATATTACAGGCTTTTCAGAAACAATCTTCCCTGGCCGGTGAGATTGTTCAAATGATCAGAAAAAAAGCTCAATCACTTCGTCTGAGCTGCCGGTATCAGTAAGTTTACCATTCTCGCACCGCATTGTTCTGGCCGGAAATTTCTTCACCAGTGAATGTTTGTGTGTAGACATGACCACGGCTCTGCCGTTATCACTTATGCCTCGCAGCAGCCTGTGTATATCCTCTGATGTTTCAGGGTCCAGGTTACCGGTAGGTTCGTCAGCAAGGATTATCTCCGGGTCATTGAGCAGTGCACGGGCTATGACAACCCTCTGCTGCTCACCTCCGGAGAGTTGGTGCGGCATCTTGAATCCCTTGTTTTGCAAACCGACTTTTTCAAGTACCTCCCTGATACGGTCTGCAGTAGCTGTCTTGTTTGTCCATCCAGTCGCCCTGAGTGCGAACTCAAGGTTGTCATGTACTGACCTGTCAGTCAGAAGCTGAAAATCCTGGAACACTATCCCGAGCTTACGCCGGAGTAGGGGTATGTCACGTTTCTTCAGCCGGCGGAGGTCGAAGCCTGCCACCCACCCCTCACCGTCGGTGAGCGGCAGCTGTGCGTTCAGAGTTCGTATAAGCGAAGTCTTGCCGCTTCCCACCCTGCCTACGAGATAAAGAAATTCACCCCTGTCAACCTTCAGGTTGACATCAGACAGGACAAGGTGGTCTCCCTGAATAATTGAGCAGCTCTTTAATTCAATAATCTTATCAAGCGGTGCAGCGTCTTCCATCCGAATCACTTTTCACGCAAAATAAAAAAGAATTAACAATCGGTAGCAGAGATGTTGATAAAATGACCGGGGAAGAGATTTTTAGGCTGTTTTATAATTGTATTTTTACCGCTGAATATTTTGTACTAAAAAAATCGTGCAAAATATTGTTAATAAGATAATTACATGCAGAAGGACTTCTGTGGGTGTTTTTTTTGTATTAATGAGAGCCTAAGAAAAGATAAAGTTATGAACAGGAAGATATTGATGATCATTGTTGTAGCAGCCTTCACCGCAGGAGCAGCCGTGAAAGGGCAGTCATCCTTTGCCGGTGAAGAGATTACCTCTCTGCTGAACAATGGCTATGAGATGTATGGCAAGGCGAAGTATGCTGCAGCCATTGAGCTGTTCGATAAATGGCTGGCGGCAGAAAAAACAGGCAGCAAACAACAAAGAGCTGATGCCGAGTACTATGCAGCACTCTCAGCCATGCGTCTGATGAGCCCCGATGCCGAATACAGGATGCAGGACTTTATCTTGTCCAACAGTGAGAGCCCGATGCTGAACCAGGCCAGGTTCGAGTCCGGACTCTATTGCTATCAGAAACGCAATTACACCTGCGCTATTGAATGGTTTGAACAGACTGACCGGCTTCTGCTGTCAGAGAAGAGCCTGCCGGAGTTTCTTTTTAAACTGGGATACTCACATTATATGAACGGTGACGTGAAAAGGGCAGCGATGCTCTTTTCGGAGATCACTGATGTCGATACTGATTATACTGTCCCGGCCATTTATTACAGCTCATGCATCGCATATGAAAACGGTTTTTACCGAACTGCCCTTGATGGCTTTGAGCGGTTAAAGGGAGACGAGACATTTGGTGGTGTGGTGCCATTCTATATCGTCCAGATTTACTATCTCGACAAAAATTACGATGGGATCCTGGAAATGGCTCCGTCGCTTATAGATCAGGCTGGCAAGAACAGGGAGGTTGAACTCTACCGCTTTATCGGCGATGCCCATTTCCAGAAGGGAAACTATAGTGAGGCTGTTCCATGGCTAGAGAAATTTGTTAAAGACACCCGGCTGAGCGACAGGAATGACAAATATGAGCTTGCATACAGCTATTACCAGACCGGTGAATTTGAAAAAGCAACAAAGCTCTTTACAGAAGTAGTCGGGAAGAGCGATATACTGACCCAGAACTCATATTATATGCTCGGGTCATGCTACCTGAAGAGCAATGATAAAAAGAGGGCTCAGCTTGCTTTCTCAGCCGCTTCAGGTATGAACTACGACAAATCAATACAGGAAGAGGCCCTCTTCAACTTTGCCAAACTGTCTTATGAAAATTCATATTCGCCGTTTGGAGAAGGAATAGAAGCCCTGTATAACTATATCGAGACCTATCCTTCTTCGGAACATACAACCGAGGCATATAATTACCTTGTCTCAGCTTATATGAGGCTTAATAATTACCAGGCGGCCCTGAACTCTCTTGACAAGATTTCTATTAAGGATGACAGGCTGAAGGAGGCATACCAGAGAGTGGCATATTACAGGGCGATAGAACAGTTCCGTAACAAAAATTACGCTGATGCTGTGACTATGTTCAATAAGTCATTGAAATATAAGGAAATGAATGCATCTGTCATGGCTCAGTCACTGTATTGGAGAGGAGAGTCAAACTATCGCCTCGGAAATTCTGACGCAGCCCGTAGTGACTGGGAGATATTCAGACAGCTGCCCGGAGCATCCTCGCTGTCAGAGTATGACCTTATCGATTATAACCTTGGTTATGTATATTTTAATGACGGTGACTATAATGAAGCTTTGCGGCTCTTTATCTCCTTCAATGGCAAGGTAAATCAGGCGACTCGCTCTGATATAGCTGTCGATGCACGTAACCGAATAGCCGACTGTTATTATATTAAAGCAGATTATTCAGATGCCATAGCCTATTATGACAAGGTCATCGAATATGCCAAAGTTGATGCTGATTATGCCATGTTCCAGAAGGGATTTGTGCTAGGACTGAGCAATAACAATCAGGCCAAGGTCTCTACTCTTACTTCGCTTATTGAGAAATACCCGAAGTCGGCGTATGTGCCCAATGCCCTGTTCGAGCGCGGAAGGGCCTACGTTGCGCTCGAGCAGCCTTCAAGTGGTGAGGCTGACTTCACAAACATAATTGCCTGGTACACTAACAGCCAGTTTGTTCCTCCGGCCATGGTGCAGCTTGGGCTGATCTATTACAATGCCGGAGACAATGAAAAAGCTGTTGCCCAGTTCAAAAAGGTAATTGAAAACTTCAGGAACACTCCTGAGGCACGGAATGCTGTCAACGGACTCAGGAATGCTTATACCGAGATGGACGACGTGAATTCGTACTTTGCCTATATGAAGAATGTTGAAGGGTTCGGAGACATTGAAGCTTCAACACGCGATTCGATGACATATGTCTCCGGAGAGAACCAGTACATAAAAGGTAACTGCGACAGGTCGATCCAGATTTTCACTGGCTATCTTAACGAATTCCCCTCAGGTAGCTTTGCAACCAATGCCAGATTTTACCTGGCAGACTGTCTTAACAAGTCAGGCAAGGTTGATGAAGCTCTTGACCTGTACAAGAAAGTCATCAGTGTTGGTAATAACCAGTTCATGGAACAGTCGTTACTTGGAGCTGCATCAATAACTTATGGCAAGCAGGATTTTCAAAGTGCATATTCTCTGTATGAAGACCTCAGCCGTGAAGCAACCAATCCTGAGAACCGCTTGTATGCAAGCCTTGGCATGATGAGGTCGGCAGTTAAGATTGAGGATGATGAGAAGATCATCGCTTCGGCCGGGAAGGTTCTTGACTCTGAAAAATGCACCGAGGAGCTGGCTCGCGAAGCAACCTTCGTCACGGCCAAGGCCAACCAGCGGCTTGGAAACCGTGAAGAGGCACTTGATGACTACCGCAGGGTGGGAACTGAGGTGGCCACGGCGTACGGGGCTGAATCCAAGTATCATGTTGCTGAGCTGCTATGGCTGTCAGGTGACCTGAGCGGAGCAGAAAAGGAGATTAACGAATTTATTGACATGGGATCTCCTCATGCATACTGGACGGGGAAAGTCTTCATTCTTCTTTCCGACATAGCTGCCAGGAAGGGTGATACTTTCCAGGCAAAAGCGACACTTCAGAGTCTTATTGACTACTACACTGTTAAGGATGACGGGATCATTGATGAAGCCCGTTCCCGCCTTTCAGCTCTGAACGCGGAGCCGACGTCAGGTGAGACTGCAGATACTGCAAAAACAACAGTTAACTGATCAGTGACAACAACGACAACGAGATGAAAAGAAAATCATATATCACACTTGCGGCACTTCTTCTATCAGTGCTCGCCGGCGGCCAGACTAAGGAAGACACGATAAAAAGGTCAGTGACACTGTATAATCCTTATAAACCGACCTTGCAGGAGGCTGACAAAAGAACTGTACTGCCGGCAGCTGCCGACACGGCAAAAGTTAATATTGAATTCTCATATGACTTCACTCCCGGAACATTTGTCCCTGAATATAAGGTCAGTCCAATAAAGTCTGCCGTACTTTCTGCCGACCCGCTGCCGGAGCTCAAAAAAGGGTACGTCAGTCTTGGATTTGGAACTTACCTGACGCCATTCCTTGAGGTCAGCGTTTCAAACACAAGGTCCAGGAAAGGAACAATAGGCCTCTTTACAAGGACCTATGCCTCAGCAGGCCATATGGAACTTGAAAATGATGACAGGGTTTATGCCGGTTTCATGGATAACCAGGCATTGCTGTACGGGAAGAAATTCTACCGGAGGAGCCGCCTTGACGCCGATATCGATTTCAGGCAGATGTCGAGGTATGCTTACGGTTATAATCCTGACATAACGGGCTACGATCCTGATAATAAAGACATCAGGTCGGTCTATTATGATGTCACGGGAAGAGCAAGGTATTTTACCATGGAGCCTGACTCAAATGATATCAACTGGGATGCAACTTTCAGGTATAACCTCTTTAGCCGTGCAGGCGACGGCAAACAGAATAATCCCGGACTTACTGTTAAGGCAGGTACGAATATGTTCGGCTTTTACGGAGTAGCCACTGTCGATTATGACCTGTGGCTTTTCTCAAATGCCATTGACACGAAGACAAGAAACCTTATCTCGCTGTCACCATACATAACAAAAGGCAATGAGGACTGGAGGTTACGGTTTGGGCTCAAAGCTAACTTCGATCTGAAAGAGGACCAGGATCCCCTGCACGGAGGAGAGACAAAACTTTACCCTTACTTTTATCCTGATGTATCATTCACCTTCAGGGTGATACCGAAATTCCTCAGGATCAATGTTGCTATAGATGGTTCGCTTGAGAATAACCAGGCTCACAACGCCGTGTACCTGAACCCGTGGCTGATGCCCGGTGACACCCTCTTCACACTGCGCAACACCGACAATCAGCTCAGGATTTCTGCAGGGTTATCCGGAAATATGAATGTTGCTGCGACCTATGCACTCGACGTGAGCTATACTCTGTTCAAGGATCTCCTGCTCTTCAGGAACGATACGACAGGGGTGGGAAATTATTTCCTGCCTGTCTATGATGACGGTAACCTGCTGAAAGTGCACGGAGAGGTCACCTATCCGGTGAACAACATGCTGACATTATCTATGCTCGCTAATTATTACGGCTATGATCTCTCTTCACAGGAGTATGCATGGCACAAACCTGGCTGGGACGGATCTCTGAAGGCAGATTATAATCTAAGGAACAAGATTGTGGCATCAGCTGCATTGTCACTTATCGGACCGCGGCATGCCATGGTAGCAGCACCCGAGAAAGTAATGAAACTTCCCGTTCATCCCAATCTGAATCTCGGAGTTGAATACAAGTATACCCAGGCAATGTCATTATGGCTGAAGTGCGATAATATTTCATATAACCGTTACTATGAATGGAACTATTATCTTGCCCATAACTTCATGATCCTGGCTGGATTTACCTACAGCCTTTAAATTGTCGGTAAACATTTTAAATTGTTCATATCTCTTTGATCAAATTATTGCCTTTCCGGAGGCAAAATCCGTACTTTTTACTACCTTTGTATGAATTAATAAATAACATATTATCAATTATTTAACTGTATTATTTTTTAATTAAAATATTTCTGAAATGAGTAATGAGGAATTGAAGAGGAAGAGCAAGGAGCAGGATGAATATTCAGCCGACAGTATCCAGGTACTTGAAGGCCTCGAAGCTGTAAGAAAGAGACCGGCAATGTACATCGGCGACATAGGTGTAAGAGGATTGCATCATCTTGTATATGAGGTTGTTGATAATTCTATTGATGAAGCTCTCGGAGGATTTTGTTCCCGTATAGATGTTACTATAAATGAGGACAACTCTGTAACTGTGGTTGACGATGGTCGCGGAATACCCGTTGAGGTGATCGAAAAAGAGAAGAAATCGGCGCTTGAGGTCGTCATGACAGTCCTGCATGCCGGCGGTAAGTTTGACAAAGAATCTTATAAGGTGTCAGGAGGACTGCATGGCGTTGGAGTCTCCTGCGTCAATGCACTGTCATCGCAAATGACTGTTGAAGTCAGGAGACAGGGTAAGAAATGGTCACAAACATACCAGAAGGGCAAACCAGTCACGCCGGTAGAAGAGAAAGGCCTAACCGATAGTTCAGGCACGACCACCACTTTCATGCCTGATAACACTATCTTTCAGGTCATTGACTTCAAATTCGAAATACTGGCAGCCCGTCTTCGTGAACTGGCATTTCTCAACAAGAAGATCATTCTTACTCTTACAGACAAGCGTGATGTGGTCGAGAATGGTAACGGAGCACATCCGGTGTCGGAAGAATTCTATTCGGAGAGGGGCCTGGAGGAGTTCGTTGAATACCTTGATGTTAACCGTGAGAGACTGATCGATAAGATCATATATATCAATTACGATAAAGGTGATTCACCGGTTGAAATTGCTCTTGAGTACAACACCTCTTTTTCCGAGAATGTGCATTCTTATGTGAATAATATAAATACTATTGAGGGAGGTACTCATCTTGCAGGTTTCCGCAGGGGTCTCACCCGTACCCTGAAAAAGTACGCTGAAGATTCCGGTGCGACTTCCAAGCTCAAGTTTGATATCAACGGCGATGACTTCCGCGAGGGACTGACATCAGTCATCTCAGTTAAGGTTGCCGAGCCTCAGTTTGAAGGGCAGACGAAGACCAAGCTGGGTAACTCGGAGGTGATGGGATCTGTTGATGTCGCAGTAAGCACTGCCCTCAGCAATTATCTTGAAGAGAACCCTAAGGATGCCAGGGCGATAGTCCAGAAGGTTATACTTGCTGCAACTGCACGCCATGCTGCCCGCAAGGCGCGTGAACTGGTGCAGCGCAAGAATGTTCTTTCAGGTTCAGGGCTGCCGGGCAAGCTGGCTGACTGTTCGGACCGTGACCCTGCTGTCTCGGAGATATTCCTTGTTGAGGGCGATTCTGCAGGCGGAACAGCCAAGCAGGGCCGTGATCGCAAGTTCCAGGCAATATTGCCTCTGAGAGGAAAAATACTGAATGTCGAAAAGGCTATGCAGCATAAGATCTTCGATAATGAGGAGATAAAGAACATGTTTACCGCCATGGGGGTGAACATTGGCACGGATGACGACAGCAAAGCACTGAATGTGACTGGCCTCAGGTATGGCAAGATCATAATAATGACTGATGCCGATGTCGACGGATCGCATATCACAACCCTGTTGATGACATTCTTCTTCAGATACATGCATGAGCTTATAGAGAACGGGAATATTTATATTGCCACCCCGCCTCTGTATCTTATTAAAAGAGGAAAAGCAGAAAAGTATTGCTGGACCGAAGAGGAGAGGGCGGCGGCGGTACTGGAGATAGGGCAGGGGAAGGAATCTGCTGTTACTGTTCAACGGTATAAAGGTCTGGGGGAGATGAATGCTGAGCAGCTGTGGCAGACAACAATGAATCCTGAGACACGCACGCTGCGCCAGGTAAACATAGACAGTGCCGCCGAGGCTGACCATATCTTCTCAATGCTTATGGGTGACGAAGTCCCTCCAAGAAGAGAATTCATAGAGAGGCATGCCAAGTATGCGAATATTGATGCGTGACGAGGGAATAGGCATTAGGCATTAGGCAGTAGTGAGAAAAAAACCGACAACCGACAACAGATAACCGACAACAGATAACCTTATGTCACCAGTTACGCGGCCGGCATTCAAAAAGAGTCTGAATCTCGTTGACTCTTCTGCAATAGTAATTGGATCAATGATCGGCTCTGGCATCTTTATTGTCAGCGCTGATATGTCGAGAACACTTGGGTCACCGGGGTGGCTCCTTGTGGCATGGCTCATAACAGGTTTCATGACGATCATAGCAGCCCTCAGTTACGGTGAGCTGGCCACAATGATGCCAAAAGCCGGCGGACCATACGTTTATCTCCGTGAAGCATATAGCCCTCTCATCGGGTTCCTGTACGGGTGGACCCTTTTCCTCGTTATCCAGACAGGCACCATCGCTGCTGTTGCAATGGCCTTCGGCAAGTTCATGGGTGTGATCATCCCATGGATCAGCGAAACAAACACCCTCCTGCGGCTGGGACCGGTCAAAATATCATCTGTACATGTGATCGCGATCGGATCGTTGGCGCTCCTGACATGGATAAACTCAAGGGGCATAAAAACGGGTAAGCATGTCCAGAATACATTCACTTTTACAAAAGTTATCATACTGATACTTCTCCTCCTTGCAGGTTTCTTCTTTGCAGGCTCAGAGGGTTTTAAAGCTAACTCAGATTATTTCTGGCAGGCTGCCTCACTAGACAAATCCACCGGACTTATCACACCTCTCTCGGGCGGGATGCTGGTGGCGGCCCTTGGCATGGCCATGGTAGGATCGCTTTTCACATGTGACGCCTGGAGTGATATCACGTTTGCATCAGGGGAAGTGGTTAACCCTAAACGCACTCTGCCGGCAAGCCTCTTCTGGGGCACGCTCATAGCGTTCATCCTCTTTTTTCTCTCCAACATCGTTTATATAAAAGTTCTGCCCCTCCGTGGTGCACCAGACGGTGCTGATGTTATTGAAAGGGGAATGGCTTTCGCAACAAATGACCGCCTGGGAACGGCAGCAATTTCTTCGATCTTCGGTGATTACGCAGCAGTGATAATGGCTGTGTTGATAGTTATCTCCACATTCGGATGCAACAACGGTCTGATCCTTTCCGGCGCCAGAGTATATTATGCCATGGCGGCCGACAGGCTGTTCTTCAAAAATGTGGGTGAGCTGAACAGAAGAGCGGTGCCGGGAAACGGACTATGGGTACAGTTCATATGGGCCTCCGTTCTCTGCCTTTCAGGATCTTATTCTCAATTGCTTGATTATGTTGTTTTTGCAGTGTTGATTTTCTACGCGCTGACGATTCTGGCTATATTCGTTCTGCGTTTCAAACGACCTGATGCCGAAAGGCCCTATAAAGCCTTCGGATATCCTGTACTACCTGCCGTATACATTCTCCTGGCGACTGCAATAATGATTATATTGCTCATTTATAAACCGACCTTCACTTTGCGCGGACTGGCCATAGTTCTTATCGGAATACCGGTATACTATATCTGGAACCGCTTTAACAAACAAGCATAACATGGAAATCTTTCAGAATGTTTTTGACTGGTATATGGCCAACCTTAATTACTGGACCATTTTTCTGCTGATGGCGATTGAAAGTTCCTTCATACCTTTCCCTTCTGAGATAGTTGTTCCTTTTGCTGCCTGGAAGGCAGCTCAGGGGGCCCTCACAATGCCCGGCATTATACTGGCATCAACAGGCGGAGCCATGACCGGTGCGATATTTAATTATTATTTTGCTCTCTGGCTCGGAAGACCCGTGCTTTACCGTCTTGCCGATACACGCTGGGCACACTTTCTCCTGATTGACCGCAGCAATCTTGAAAAGGCGGAGAATTACTTTGTGAAGCATGGGAAGTCTTCCACATTTATCGGGCGTCTTGTACCTGCTGTAAGACAGCTAATCTCTCTTCCGGCAGGTCTGGCAAGGATGAACATCGGATCGTTCCTTCTCTATACTTTCCTGGGAGCTGGCATATGGAACCTGATTCTCGCTCTTTTAGGATATTTTGCTTATGATTTGCGTGATAAGATCCTGCCTTACCTTAACCTGATCATGTACGCTCTGGGAGCTCTTTTTGTGGCCTGGCTTATAATGCAGGGGGTCAGAGCTTATAAAAGAAGAAAACAGGAACCTATTCAGTAAGCTCACCTGCCATCAGCCGGAGACCTATTTCGGAGACTTTCGCCTGATATAAAGCGCTCAATCTCCTGTTAATGGCATCAAGATACTTGTTCTGGTATTCCCTGAACTCAAGACCGGATAAAGATCCGAGACGGTAGCGCTCCATGGCTATCTCAAGGGAATTGCGGGCTACCTTGGCACTCTCTGTCTCGAACCAGGTAACTATTATACTGTTCTTGTATGTATTGTAAAGCAGGTCAAGATCTCCAAGTATCTCATTTTCAATATCCATATAAGCAAGCTTACTGTTCTCAACCTCAAGCTTAGCATTGGAAATCTTTCTATTCGTTTCTAATCCTGTAAAAATATTCCATATAAGGCCGAATCCCCAATTCAATCCGTTTGACTGGCTGTAATTGTTTGCTGCCCAGGGATAATCATAACGTGTAACATTGTATCCGGTGCTGAAATTAATTGCCGGATAACGAAGCGCCCTTACAGCATCCAGGTCAAACTGCGACAGCTTTTCTCCCTGTCGTGCAAGGATGAGCTGGTTGTTGTATTTAAGCGTCCTGGCACGCAGTGAATCTGCATTCATTTCAGGGGCAAGGACAATGGTGTCCTCGACGCTAAAGGTGATATCATGTCCGGCATTCAGTTTTTTTGCCAGAAGTATATAGGAGCTCGTTACCGTATTTTGCTGTGATAATACTGTTGAACTGTCAGTGTTAAGGTCTATTTTAGCCTGTTGAAGATCAAGGCCGGAGATGACTCCCAGCAGATATTTCTCCTCAGCATTTTCATACCTTGAACGTGACAGGGCAAGGGAAGTGCGAACTGATTGCAACCTGTTTTCCTGTACAATAATATTGTAATATTCAGAACATACCGTCATTACAAGATTCTCAACATCTATCTTCACACTCTGGCTGCTCATGGCCAGCAACTCTTTCTGCCTGCTGTAGTCGGCGAACATGCCAAACCCGTCAAAGATTGTCCAATTCAGCGAGGCCCCGAGGCTATAATAGTTAGTTCTATTATCTAAAGTTTCTGTTGAGGCAGTTTTGTCCTTACTGTCCGTCTGCTGTTGTATCCCTGAACCTTCAAGAGATGGAAGGAACGGAGCCAGGGTGACGTTGTTCCTGGCAATATTCTGATCATTTCTGCTTATCTTGAGAGAGTAATTATTCCCGAGAGCCAGCCTGATGGCCTCATCAAGGGTCAATAAATTCTGCGCCTCAGCGGCCGGGGGTAAAAACAACAGTAATGTCAACAAACTAAGCCTGAGTTTTCTCATCGGTGTTTTTTTCAACTTTTTTCCTGACTGCCAGATAGCTGTATACCGCCGGAACCACGAAGAGGGTAAGGAAGGTTGCAAAGAAGAGACCGCCCACCACTGTAACGCCCATTGATATCCTGCTCTCAGCGCCGGCTCCTCTGGCGAGGGCAAGAGGCATGATGCCGAGGATGGTAGTAAGACTGGTCATCAGTATAGGACGGAAGCGTGACACAGCCGCTTCCCTTGCAGCCTCAATTATATTCAGCCCTGCCTTCTGCCTCTGATTGGCAAATTCGACAATCAGGATACCGTTCTTTGCCACCATGCCTATAAGCATAATCAATCCTATCTGGCTGAATATATTCAGTGTCTGGCCGGTGATTACCATAATAAATAGAGCTCCGATAAGAGCGAGGGGAACGGTCACAAGAATAATTACCGGGTCACGGAAACTTTCAAACTGCGCCGCTAGAACAAGGTAAATCAGAACAATGGCCAGTACGAATGCGAAAAGAAGACTTGATGTGCTTTCCACGAAGTCTTTAGAGTCACCTGAAAGAGTAGTACTGAATTCATCGCTAAGCACTCTTTCCGCAATCCTGTCCATCTCCTCAATACCTTCGCCGAGAGTATGCCTGCCTTCCAGTCCAGCTGAAACTGTGGCAGAGTTAAACCTGTTGTACCTGAATAACTGCGGGGGGAGGCTACTCTCCTTTACAGTTACAATATTGTCAAGCTGGATAAGGTCACCTTTATCGTTTCTGACATATACGTTTGTGAGGTCAGAGGGGTCATTTCGTTTTGACCTGTCAAACTGACTCAGTATCTGGTATTGTTTTCCGTCAAGGATATAATATCCGATACGTTGTTCACTCATTGTCAGCTGCAGAGTCTGTGCAATACTCTGAACATCAACGCCCATCATTGATGCTTTTTCCCTGTTGATGAGCACAGTAAGCTCAGGCTTAGTGAACTTAAGGTTCACATCGCTGGCAGAAAAGTAGGAACTGTTCGCAACCTCAGCCATGAAATCAGGGATGACCCTCTTAAGGTCATCAAGGTTCTTAGCCTGTATTACATACTGTACGGGAAGCCCTCCGCGCCGTGACCCGAAAGTCTGCTGCTGTGATACTATAATTCGCGCACCGGTCAGTTGCCGGACTTTCGGTGAGATGGAAGCTGCAATTTCCTGCTGTGACCTTTTGCGATCATCAATATCAATAAGCCTTACCCTTATATTTGCCGAGTTCCCGTTGACCATCATCATTATATTGTCACTCTCCGGAACATTGTCCTTAATAACAGGCACAACCGTTTCGGCATAGTTCAGCATATAATCGTATGTTGTACCTTCTGTAGCTGTGGCACTGATGTTGAAGTAACCCCGGTCCTCAAGCGGGGCCATCTCGGATGGAAGAAGGGTCCAGAGCCAGACGATAAGTCCACCGGAAACCGCAATGATAATAAGAGCATAAAACCTCTTTTTCAGGAATGCTGCAATGGCCCGTCTGTACCAGTTCTGCATGCCTGAGAAGAATGGTTCCGTTGACCTGTAAAACCGCCCCTCCATTACGTTGTGCTTAAGCACTCTCGAGGAGATCATAGGCGTCAGTGACAGTGCCAGGAAAGCAGAGATGGTGACAGCGCCAACGATGACAAAACTGAATTCCCGGAAGAGTCTGCCTGTTACACCCTGCAGAAATACTATCGGCATGAAGACTGCAACCAGAGCAACAGTAGTGGCAATGATAGCAAAATATATCTCTGTGGAACCCTTGTACGCTGCATCCATGGGAGACATGCCATGTTCAACCTTGGTGTAAATGTTCTCAACCACCACTATTGCATCATCGACAACCAGTCCGATCGAAAGCACAATTGCGAAGAGGGTGAGTATGTTTATTGTGAAACCAGCCAGGTACATCACGAAAAACGTTCCGATCAGTGCTACCGGTATTGCAAGCACAGGTATAAGGGTGGTCCTCCAGTTGCGCAGGAAAAGAAAGATTACAAGAACGACCAGGACGAAGGCAATTAATATGGTTTGTTTGACCTCGGCTATTGACTTGCGGATATAAATTGTGTTATCGAAGAGCACTTCAGCAATAATATCATCCGGAAGATCTTTCTTCAGGTCTTCAAGCACAACCAGAGCGTTATCAACTATATCAATGTAATTTGCACCCGGCTGCGGGACAAGCACTACATTCACGCAAGGGGTGCCGTTAACCTTAAGTATTGACCTGATATTCTCTGGGTCAACTTCGGCAATGCCAATGTCCCTGAATTTGACAACCCTGTCACCATTCTTGCTGATGATCAAATCATTGAATTCATCAACATTCCTTAATCTGCCAAGTGTTCTGATGGTCAGCTCGGTGTTGTTACCCTCTATGCGCCCTGACGGAAGCTCAATATTCTCTCTTGTGACAGCGTTACGGACATCCAGAGGAGTGAGTCCGTACGCCACGAGACGTGCAGGGTCCATTTTCATCCTGATGGCCAGTTTCTTTGAGCCCCATACACTTACGTCGCTTACGCCTGATACTGTTTGAAGGCGTTCCTTGAAATTGATCTCAGCAAAGGTGCTGATATCAATCAGAGACCGTGTATCACTCCTCAGTGAGATGGCAAAGATCGGCTGAGCATCCGCATCTGCCTTCTGGACCACAGGAGGGTCAACTTCCTGCGGCAGGCGACGCATTGCTCCCGAGACCTTGTCACGTACATCGTTGACTGCCGTCTCCATTTCCACTTCGAGTTTGAACTCAACGGTAATGCGGCTTGATCCGTCACTGCTTGAACTGGAGATTGATCGGATACCCTGTACACTATTGATTGCAGATTCCAATGGTTCAGTGATCTGCGTCTCAATGACATCTGAGTTGGCACCTGGAAAATTGGTGGAAACGGTAACTATGGGAGGGTCAACGCTTGGATAATCACGAACCCCGAGATATGTAAATCCGATAGCTCCGAGAATGAGTATCACAAGACTCATTACCGTGGTCAGAACTGGTCTTTTTATGCTAGTTGAGGACAGGCTCATTTTCTGTAGGTTTGAGCGGAAGAGTAGTGCGTGCAGATGATCATTGCGTGATATTCACTCTTACTGCCATATTCGGTCTGAGCTGCATCAATCCGCTGGTAATGATTGTATCACCCGCACTGATTCCGGAGAGTATTTCAACGTCAGTCTCTGTGCGGTTCCCTGAGACAACAGGGACCAGTACAGCCTTGCCGCTTTTGAACAGCCATATTCTCTTTTCATTCATCTCGGGCACAATAGATTCCGATGGGACCTGTATGGCATTGTTTTTTTCGCTTGTAATCAGTGTCAGATCCGCAAACATACCAGGAACCAGACGTTTGTCGCTGTTGTTATAGCGTGCACGCAGTCCAATGGTACGGGTAGCCTCATCAACCCGGTAGTCAATAGCATATACATAGGCAATGAACTCATCATCATATCCCTGTGTCCTGAATGCAATTTTTCTGCCCATTAGCGACTGAGAAACATATTTTTCAGGAATGGCAAACTCGAGCTTCATCTGAGAATAATCGATAAGATGTGCAATCTTAACTGAGGGTTGTACATAGCTGCCCTCGCTTACATAGCGAAAGCCAATTACTCCATTGAAAGGAGCTCTTACCTCGGTTTCGGCGATCCTGACCTTAAGCAGGTTGATGTCTGCAAGTATGACATTATAGTCAGTCTGAAGCTGGTCAAAAGATTCGCGGCTTACAGCATCCTTCGAGAGCAGGACTCTCTGGCGTTCAAGCTTCTCTGAAAGCATTTTCTCCTGTATCTCTGACCGTCGCAGCTGCGCCTGAAGATCCTCGTCATAGATCTTTACCAGCAGGTCACCTTTATGGACTGTCGAACCCTCTTTAAAGAAGACACCTGTCACCTTTCCTGCTACCTTGCTCACAATGTCAACTTCCTCGTTAGCCAGCAGGCTACCGGCTGATCTGATCCCGTTTGTCAGGTATGATGGTTTTGCGATGATGGCTGTGACCGGAAGCATGGCTCCAGCCTGCTGTCCGCCCGGGAGCTGTCCCTGACCCTTTCCCTGAGGCTGTCCCTGGGCATGAGATGTTGCGGTGTTCTTCTCAGCTTTTCCTTTCCTGTCGCCGAAAAGACCTAAACGCGGTCCGGCAAAACCCACTGCCAGCACCAGAGGGATGCCGATCCACAAGGTAATTTTGGTTGCTTTCTTCATTGACTTTTGCTCTCAGCTGATTTTGACACGCAAAATAAGCGGTTTATTTCACTCAAAATGTTAAAGTATATTAAAACAGAAAGACAGGCCGGAGCTGCGTCTTCAGTTATACTACATTATTATCTCTATCAGTAGGCCAGTATCACTTCTTCCATTATTCTTTCCATCCCGTTGGTGACCTGCCTCCACGGTACTGTAAATCCGTTTGCAATCATCGTGAATGCCAGCGTCCTTCCGCTGGCGGTCATTACATAACCTGCAAACGACCTTACTGAACCGATAGACCCGGTCTTGGCCACAACT
>Ga0209745_1000706_pt1 | contig 20298 bp, 17 predicted proteins | sample BarGraNGADG00312_FD_184495 | JGI IMG/M metagenome (GOLD analysis project Ga0209745, IMG submission 184495) | Arctic peat soil microbial communities from Barrow, Alaska - Barrow Graham LP Ref core NGADG0004-312 (SPAdes) (version 2) | ecosystem: Environmental > Terrestrial > Soil > Wetlands > Peat...
AAGTTCGGACTAAGCAGGTATCGTGAGTAAAATTTTACGATATAATCCACTGCCTCGTCTGCAGTATCAACTACGGTAAACAGATTCAGGTCTTCAGGCGATACAGTATGCTCTTCTGCTATCATCTCCTCTTCGATCCATTCCACCAGGCCGCTCCAATATTTTTTGCCAACCAGGATTATCGGAAACTTTCCTATCTTCTTTGTCTGGATAAGAGTAATCGCTTCAAAGAGCTCATCAAATGTCCCAAAACCACCAGGAAGCGCAATGAAACCCTGCGCGTATTTCATGAACATAAGTTTTCTGATAAAGAAATAATCGAAAGTAATAAGCTTGTCAGCATCGATATATGGGTTGGCGTGCTGTTCAAAAGGAAGATCAATATTAATCCCAACTGATTTCCCTTTTCCCCTGGTGGCTCCTTTGTTGGCAGCTTCCATAATGCCCGGTCCGCCACCTGTTATTACTCCATAGCCGTTTTGCGTCAGCTTAAAAGCGATGTCCTCAGCAAGCAAATAATATTTATCATTCTGATGTGTTCTGGCTGAGCCGAATATAGAAACGCATGGACCTATCCTGGCCAGTTTTTCAAAACCCTCAACAATCTCAGATATTATCTTAAATACTCTCCATGAATCTGTTGTGTGGATTTCCTGCCATGTTTTCTGCTCAAAAGCATCTTTTACCAGATCAATTTGTCTATCTGCTTTTCCCATACATAATGAATTATTCTTTCAAATATAAACATATTCTCATACCTTAAGTTCTTCTTTAAGATATTTCCCTGTATAGCTCTCTTTACATTCTGCAAGCTTCTCCGGTGAGCCCGAAAAAATGATATCTCCCCCTGCCCTGCCGCCTTCCTTACCAAGATCAACAACAAAATCTGACATTTTTACAACATCGAGATTATGTTCAATTACAATAACCGTGTTTCCTCTCACTACAAGCTTATCAAGAACATCGAGCAATACCCTCACATCCTCAAAGTGCAATCCTGTAGTTGGTTCATCAAGTATATAAAGAGTTTTTCCTGTATCCCTTCTTGCCAGTTCCGTTGCAAGCTTCACACGTTGTGCTTCTCCACCTGAAAGAGTTGTCGATTGTTGTCCCAGCTTGATATAGCCAAGACCAACATCCTGGAGTGTTTTAATTTTATGATATATTGACGGTACATTTGCAAAATATTCAACTGCCATATTAACAGTCATTTCCAGAACATCACTTATAGATTGTCCCTTATATGTCACTTCAAGTGTCTCGTGGTTGTACCTTTTTCCGTTACATTCGGTGCAATGAACATAGACATCAGGTAAGAAATTCATTTCGATAGTCTTCATTCCTGCACCTTCGCAACCTTCACAACGTCCGCCCTTTACATTAAAGGAAAACCTTCCCGCACCGAATCCTCTTATCTTGGCTTCAGTAGTCTGTTCGAAGAGTTTTCGTATGTCTGTGAAAACCCCGGTATAAGTTGCAGGGTTGGAGCGGGGTGTTTTCCCGATTGGGGATTGACTAACCTCAATCACTTTGTCGAGATTTTCCATTCCGGTAATCTCTTTGTAAGGCAAAGGAGCTTTGCCCGCATTATGAAATTCTTTTGCAAGTGCAGGATGAAGAGTCTGGTTGATTAGTGATGATTTTCCGCTTCCTGAGACCCCGGTAACACAAATTAGCGTTCCAAGAGGTAATGCTACATTTACATTATTAAGATTATGTCCGGTAGCACCCGTTAGAATGAGAAATTTCCCATTGCCCTTTCTTCTCTGAGAAGGAATATCAAACTTTTTACTGTTATTAAGGTAGGATGCAGTGAGTGTATCTGATTTCATTAACTCTTCAGGCGTACCATAGGCAACAACCAGGCCTCCCAGGCGTCCTGCTCCCGGACCCATATCAATTACATAATCAGCCGACAAAATCATCTCTTTATCATGCTCAACCACAATCACAGAATTTCCTGCATCCCTAAGCTCTTTTAAGGCTGTAATCAGGCGGCGATTATCTCTCTGATGAAGCCCTATACTTGGTTCATCAAGTATATACAACACATTCACCAGTCGCGAACCAATCTGAGTAGCAAGCCTTATCCTCTGGCTCTCGCCCCCCGAAAGCGTTCTGGCACCCCTGTTGATGGAGAGATATTCGAGCCCCACCTCGAGCAGAAATCCCAGTCTGGCTCTTATCTCTTTCAGAATTTCAGCTGCAATTAACCTTTGCCTCTCTGTCATCTTCTCCTCAATATTTGACAGGAAGTGGGATAACTCTTTGATATCCATTGCTGATATCTCACCGATATTTTTATCTGCTATTCTAAAAAATAATGACTCTTTCTTCAGTCTTGTACCCTGACAATCGGGGCAAATATCATATTGTACATACTGGTCTTTTATTCTTGTTCCGTTTTTCTTTCCATTGCTCGTCTCAATATTTCCGACGAAATTTACCACGCCCTCAAATGTCAGAAAATAGTTAGAGGTCATACCAAGAGGAGTGTTTGATAACTTCAGAACTTCATCAGAACCATAAAGTACCTTATTTAGCGCATCTTCCGGAATTTCTTTTATGGGAGTATCGAGAGTAAACCCGTTTTTTTCAGCGATGGCTTCTATCTGCCAGAAAATCCATATATTCCTGTACTTTCCGAGAGGTTCAATGCCACCTTTCCTGATACTAAGCTCGCCGTCAGGAATAAGCTTTTTCTCATCTATTCTCGATATCTCGCCCAGACCGTTGCAATGCGGACATGCACCCTGTGGTGAGTTGAAGGAAAAAGTATGTGGAGCGGGTTCATTATACGACAGACCTGTAACAGGACACATTAAATGACGGCTGAAATACCTGGGTTCATTATTTTCTGGGTCAATTACCATCATCACTCCATCGCCATGATCTAATGACAGGATAATTGCATCGTAAAGCCTTTTATCTGTTGTCTCGCCTACCTTAAATTTATCTATAACCAGTTCAATATAATGGGTTTTATAGCGATCGAGTTTCATCCCGGCAGTAATTTCCTTAATTTCATTGTTTATACGAACGTTAAGGAATCCTTTTCTTCTCAGTTGTTCAAATAACTCTTTATAATGACCTTTCCTGCCTTTTACCACAGGAGCAAGAAAGAACGCCTTTTTACCTGCGAATCGGACTTTTATCAGATCAAGTATCTGGTCATCTGTATATTTAACCATCTTTTCACCAGAAAGATATGAATACGCCTCACCAGCCCTGGCGTATAAGAGTCGTAAAAAATCATAAATTTCTGTGATTGTGCCAACAGTCGAGCGAGGATTTTTATTTGTTGTTTTCTGCTCAATTGAGATTACAGGACTTAAGCCGGTTATCTTATCCACATCAGGTCGTTCCATCCCTCCCAGAAACTGCCTGGCATAGGCTGAGAGAGTCTCCATATAGCGCCTTTGACCCTCAGCATAAATTGTGTCGAAAGCGAGTGATGATTTTCCGCTACCACTTAAACCGGTAATGACAACGAGTTTGTTTCGTGGAATTGTTACATCGATATTTTGTAAATTATGGACTCTGGCACCTAGTACCTTTATCTCTTCATTCATCTTAACTTTCCTCTATCAAAAGATCAGTTAACAGTTTCAATTTTCTTGTTAGTTCGCATTCCTTCAGTAGGAATTTTTATAATATACTGCTTGTTGGGTTTTGGGGTCAGATATGGTTTTCTGAGCCAGGGATTCAGAAACTTAAGTATTTTATAGTTTGTCCCGAATTTCTCAGCAAAGTTGGATATATTGGTAATAGCGCTGTCTACCTTAACTTCATAGCAATTGAGTTCAGGATACAAGTCATCTTTAAAAATATTTAACCCGAAGTTTTCAGGATCGGAAATGACAAGCTTATAAGCAACCGCTCTGAAAATATACCTGGCAGTTTCTTCAGATAAAAGAAGATCGTAATAGTTATTCTGATGCTGAATTTCAATCTGCTCATCGATTCCTGCTCGTCCACCGTTATAAGATGCAGCAGTCAGGGTCCAGTTGCCATATTTTTCATAAGATCTGCGAAAATATTCACAGGCAAACTGTGTTGATCTTTCAATGTTATACCTCTCATCAACAACGATGTTGATCTCCATACCCTCTTCCCTCCCGGTTTCAGGCATAATCTGCCAGAATCCGGTAGCGCCGGCGGGTGATATCATATTACTGTATTCACTTTCAGCTGCCACCAGATATTTAAAATCATCCGGGATATTGTTTTTCGCCAGGATTTTTTCGATAATCGGAAGGTACCTGTTTGCTCTCTTTATAATAAGGATTGTTGAGGAGTGTCTGTAAGCACTTGTGAGGATTTCACGTTCGAGGCTCTCCCTTGTATCAAAGTTATCAAGAGGCATTTTCTCACCTGCAAAAGTAACAGTATCAGGAAGTTTGAATGATTGAATTGAGTAACTGTTAACCGGCATTGAATCTCTCCTTTCTCCGCTGCTGTTAAACGCTCTAAAACCCTGAATAATTGACAATAATATAATAAAAGCGCCTATCACTGTAAAAGTCGTCACCACAGTTTTCCTGCCTGGTTTAGTCATAATATTTTAGATGAAAGAAATAATGTGCAAAGGTAATGTTTTTACAGCTGAAAAAAAAAGGATCAAAGAGCTCGAATGGCGCAAAGGGCACAAGAGGCACAATGGGTACAAGGGGCGGGAAGGGTTTTGAAAGACAAAAGACAAAAGTATTCTGACTTGCACGACCTGCAAGACCTGCACGACTTGCAAGAACTGATTTTAGAACTTGTAAGAGAAGCCCGAGAAGATACCGAATGAGTAAGGATGTACATTTGTGCCAGTGGAACCACTTATTGGATTCAGGTAATACCGGAGAGTTGGTTCGATATTTAATGAAAGTTTCTCGGAGAAGTTGTATTCCATACCCATACCCAGAGTGCTGCTTACTGAAAGAGGATTTAATTTTTCAGTTTCTCCAATTGTATATTTGCTGCCATTAACCATGGTATAGACGGAATTATTTACCAACAGATTGTATGAAATACCTCCGATAAGATTGAAATCAATAGCTTTATCAATAATCTTATACCTCACTAAAACAGGTAATTCAACGTAGCTGAAGTTCTGTCGGATAGTGCTGTTTATATACTGCAGGTTTGCCTTATTAGGATCGAATACATCACTCGTGTAATTTGTATTTATCCTCCCCGTGGATCCGGTTGCAGAGAGAAAGACATCGGCATTTCTTGTATAAACAGTACCATTTGAAGTTAACACCTCAAAGTTATGGTCGCCCTTTGAATAACCATATTTTTGAAATCCTGTATATGAATTAATTCCATCAACGACCTGACCTAAAGAAGCATAGTAAAGACCTGACTGAACACTTACTCTTTTACTTATTTTATAAGAAAAAGCAACTCCTCCGGAGTATGAAATGACAGGTTGTTCGGTTGACATAAGTTGTTTTGTAATCTCATTACCCCCGGAATTAAAATGCGAATAATAGGTTGGCGAGGCCATAGCAGCAACAGACCACCTCTCAGCAACTTTTTTCGGATTGTTAACTAAAGTATATTGAAGATCAGTATTATTCATCCTGAAAGCATTCTTTTGTGATTTGTTAAAGATTGCCAATACAGGGGAGTTTCTGCGTTCTGTAAAATTCAACGCCAAACTGTTCGCTTCCGGAAAAACGATAACCTCCGGAGAAGATATCAAAAGATTTTTCTCTTCAATTTTATTGTCACGCTTAACTTTTAACGTTATTGCTGCGTTACTGCTAACCTGCTTACTTTCTTTTGAAGCAATAGGCGGACCGGCAATGGAAGGACTTGTTTCAGATGAAACAGATTCGTTGTTTATAGCTATTACAGTATTATCAGGAGCTGAAGATATTTGCCTGCCCATTTGGTAAGTAAAAAACGTTATTCCTAAAAGAATAACAACGGAAGCGGCAGCACTAATAAATAAAACGGGTTTTTGTTTTGTTTTTATTACAAGGTGAATATTATCCCAAACATCCGGCGGTGGGTTTACTTCAAAATCTTTAAGTCCGTTTCTGAAGACAACATCAATATTTGATTCTCTGTTATCCAATTGCAAATTTCTTCTTAATACCCGTATATGAACACACTCTTCTCTGTAGAATAACTCTTGCGCGGGAAAGATTTGATTTTGAAGTCCCCTCCGAGATATTCACCATATGGCTTATCTCTTTATGTGAATAACCTTCTATTGCATAAAGGTTAAATACCATTCTGTATTTCGGAGGCAGCTCTCTTATAATATTTAATAAATCGTTTGCCTCAAGACCAGCATAATCTGTATTATCTGGTTCTGCATCCAGCTCCTGTATCTGATCAATATCATCTACTCTGTAAAGATTATGCCTGCTCCGGAATTTCTCAAGAGCTGTATTAACAGTTATCCTTCGCATCCATCCTTCAAAAGACCCTTCATGCTTGTAACGATCGAGGTTTTCGAATATTTTTATAAATCCCTCCTGCAATATATCTCTCGCTTCTTCATCATTACCAGAATACTGTAAGCATACAGCATATAGTTTCGCTGCATGTCGCCTGTACAGAAGTTCCTGATCCCTTCGGTTACCGGCCAGACAACCATTTATTATTTTCTTTATCTCTGACAAGATTTTTTTGTCTGTTTGAGAACATAAAAATATTAAATAATTGACATATATACCAATAATTCTTTAAAAGATTGATGGATATTAATAAATAAAGGTTGCGTTATTCAGATTGATAATGGTTTTGTACTAAAGATGTATCGCTTCTCCATATGCAGCAGCAGCAGCTTCCATAATTGCTTCAGACATTGTAGGATGAGGATGAACAGATTTAATAATCTCATGAGCTGTTGTTTCGAGTTTTCTTGCCACAACTATCTCTGCAATCATCTCTGTTACATTAGCTCCAATCATATGTGCACCAAGCAGTTCTCCGTAGGTCGAATCAAAAATAAGTTTAACAAAGCCATCCTTTGCGCCTGAAGCACTTGCTTTGCCGGAGGCAGTAAATGGGAATTTTCCCACTTTGATATCATAACCAGCCTCTTTGGCAGCTGCTTCAGTAAGACCGCAGGAAGCAATTTCGGGATTAGTGTAAGTACAACCAGGAATATTTGAGTAATCAAGAGGTTCGACCTCTACCCCTGCTATCTTTTCAACACAAATTATTCCCTCGGCAGAAGCCACATGAGCAAGAGCAGGACCATGAACGATATCTCCAATTGCAAAGATTCCGGGAACCGATGTTCTATAAAAATCATCAACCGTTACTTTACCTTTTTCAATTTTTACTCCCGCCTTTTCAAGTCCTATGCCCTCAAGGTTTGTTGAAATTCCTACGGCTGAGAAAACAATATCTGTTTCAATTATTTCGACTCCTTTAGGTGTTTTTATTGTCACCAGACACTTTTCTTTTGAGGTATCAACGGTCTCCACAGATGAATCTGTCATAACTTTCATCTTAATCTTTTTAAACGAGCGCTCAAGTTGTTTTGAAACCTCCTCATCTTCATTCGGTACAATTCTTGGAAGAAATTCCACCAGGGTTACATTTGTTCCCAGTGACTGATAGAAATTTGCAAATTCGCTACCAATAGCTCCCGAACCAACAACAATCATCGACCCGGGTTGTTTATCCAGAGTCATTGCTTCCCGGTAACCGATAATTTTCTTTCCATCCTGTTTAAGATTAGGCAACTCCTTGGATCTTGCCCCTGTTGCAATAATTATATTCTTTGCAGAATAGTTTTTCTTATTACCATCGGTATCTTCCACCTCTACAATTCCATTTCCTGAAAGCCTGCCAATACCTTTTATATGATCAATATTATTTTTCTTGAAAAGGAACTGAATTCCTTTACTCATTCCCTCAGCAACACTTCTGCTTCTGGAAACTATAGCTTTAAAATCAGGTTTTGCTTCTCCGGTAATTATTATACCATAATCCGATGCATGAGTCAGATACTCAAATACCTGTGCGCTTTTCAAGAGTGATTTTGTAGGAATACATCCCCAGTTAAGACAGATTCCGCCGAGTTCAGCTCTTTCAACAACCGCGACTTTCATTTTCAATTGTGATGCTCTTATTGCAGCAACATAGCCTCCGGGGCCACTGCCAATTATTATCAGATCGTAATTCATATTGTTTATTATTAATGTTTTGAGAATTTCTTTACTAAATAAATTATACATTTTACAATGACCCAGATTATTACAAGAGTAAAGATTATGGTTGCGCCAACCGGAATGCCTGCAAAATATGAGATAGCATAACCCGTAGATGTCCCAATAAACCCTGCCAGAATTGACCACAATACTATCTTGAAATAAACTTTTGTAAAAAGCATGGCAATGTTGGGAGGAATTGTAAGTAATGAGATAACAAGAACGACACCGGCCATCCTGATATTTAAAACTATTGTAAGAGCAATAAGAGATGTTGTAATATACTTAAATATATCAACATACGATGAATATGTTTTCGCAAATACTTCATCGAAAGAGATATAGAGTATTGTCCGGTAGAATATTCCAAAGTAAAAGATTAATACTACTGACATAGCTCCCAAAGCAATAATATCTGCGTTGGTAACTGTAAGTATACTCCCGAAAAGATAGCTCATAAGGTTTGGTGTATATCCGGGGGTCAGATAAATGAAGATTATTCCAATAGCCATACCGAAAGCCCATAAAATACCGATAGCTGAGTCTTCTCTAATCTTTTGTTTAACAGAAAGATATTCAACACCAAGAGCTGAAAGAATACCAAAAACAGCTGCTCCGATAACAGGATTGATTCCTATAAAGTAGCCTATTCCGATCCCTCCGAATGAAGCATGTGTTATACCACCACTTAGAAAAACCATTCGCTTTGACACGACGTATGTTCCTGCTAATCCGGCTGTTATACTCGCAAATATTGCCCCAAGCAAGCCCTTTATTACAAAATCGTATTGAAAGATATTGGTCTCCACTATTTATGATGTTTTAGTACTGTGTGCGGGACATCACCATGTGTAACCAACTGAATAGGACATCCATAGGCTAGAAGATCCTCGTTTGTGATCTCATGCGACGGATGATAATGAAGAAACCTGTTTACGCATGCAAACGATTTAATATGCGATGAAATGGTTCCAACATCGTGAGAAACCATCAGGATTGCCATACGGGTGTTCAGGACTCTCAGCTTTTCGTAAAAATCATTCTCAAAAGTTGTATCTACAAAGTTTGCCGGTTCATCAAGTAACAATAATTTGGGATCGCCTATTATAGCGCGTCCAAGAAATACACGCTGCATTTGTCCTCCTGATAATTCATTCAGAGTCGATTTAGCCATTCCAACCAGACCTAGTTCAATGATCACCTGCTCTGCTTTCTTTTTATCGGAGGAAGACATTCTGGAAATGACCCCTTTCCTGATCATCAGACCAGAAAGAATAATATCTGTCACAGTAACCGGGTAATTGATATCTCCTGTAGACATTTGGGGAAGGTATCCGATACTCTTCCCATTTAACAATTCATGATTGAAAAGCAACTTACCCTTTACCGGGCTGATCAACCCAAGTATTATTTTTAAAAGTGTAGTTTTCCCGCCTCCGTTTGGACCGATAACACCGATAAAATCATTCTCGCTAACCTTGAAATCAATATCCTGCAACACTATGTGGCTACCATAGGAAGCAGAAAGAGATTTCATTTCGAACAACAAGGCCATAACTTCTGACTATTTTGAACTTTCTATTAAACTATCGTGAAGCGACGCAATAATTTCCGTTGTTTCCTTCAACCAGTTTTCAGAGAGTGGGTCTATAATTTTGATACTGGCTCCAATTTCACCTGCAATAGCTTTTGCATTTTTGGGATCGTATTCTCTTTGTACAAAAATTATTTTCAATTTATCTTTTCTTGCCCGGTCAATTAATTCCCTGATTCTTGAAGGAGGGGGTTCTTTGCCCTCGTACTCTACCGGAATCTCTTCGAGACCATAATCTCTTGCAAGATAAGCCAGATTCGGATGATATATCATAAAAGACTTATTCGGGATGCCTGAAAAAAGTTTCTCAGCTCTATTATCAACCTCCTGAATTTTCAAAACGAGAGCTTTGTAGTTTGTTTCATATTTATCTCTTTGGAGTGGATTAAGTCCACACAGAAACTCCTTTATTGAAGAGGCCATTATCAAAGCTGATTTAGGAGAAACCCAATAGTGGGGATCTGCAACTTCAACATGCTCTCCTTCATGCTGATGCGCTGAACTAATAGGATTAATCTTATCGCCCAGCGATAATCTTTTCATAGTACTGTTTATCTCAAAAAAACGATCGAGCCAGTTCATTTCAAAACCCAGATAACCATTGCTGATATAGGCAACAGATTTTCTAAGTTGGATTATCTGATCGGGGAAAGGTTCGTAAGTATGGGGATCTGCTCCGGCAGGTACCATTACATTCACAATAAAATCGCCACCTGAAATCTCATCGACGAAGTATTTAAATGGTGCAATACTTACAGTAATAATCCTTTCCGAAGTGGCAACCCCTTTTCGACCGCATGATAATATACTGACAAGTATCAAAAACCCAAATATTTTCCTCATAAAATATCAAAACAAAAGTTGAGTACAAATTTAACATATAACACAACATATGGTTTATGTGTTGGAAATAAAATAATATAAGCTATTTTTGATAAAGATTTAACAAAAAATCTACTTCAGATCGGATGAAGAATAAAGGTGAGATACTTGCAGGAATTTTGATGAATTTTAAAGACTGTTATTTTTCCCTCCATAATACCAAAGAATTTAATGCTGTTGAAAGCATTATGAATGAAGGGTTTATCTTCGAGAGTCAGCTGCCAAACTCTACTGATCGTGTCAATGCAAATGATCCAATTGAAGTAACATATTTTCTTTTTCAGAGAAAAGATTATGGCTCGTATACTATTATCATTGCAATACCTAAAATTATATATGAAATCTACTCAGGTGTTTCAAATAAAATGAATATTGCCATTGAAGAAGTTCTGACAATCAGTGAACCATATTATAGTGATAATGATGAACTGGTCTATACGCTATCACCGAAACACATACTGGGATATTTTAACATAAAAACAGCCGAATTTCACCAGAACAGGAATTGGGATCCTTTTTTCAACAACTATCACGCCAGATCGGGAACAAGAAAAGAAAAGCCTTTTACGAATGAGTAAAAGGATTGATATAAAACAAAATGCAACCATAGATAAAAATTTACAATACTGAAACTTAAAAAAAGATGAAATTACGCTTAAGATTATTAATCCTCACTACGATTTTTTGTATCAGCTGTTATCAGCTTTTTGCTCAAAATCAGTACAGTAACTTCAAGACTATGTCTCAGAAAATTGATGCATTAAGCAAGGAATATCCTTCTTTATGCACAATCAAATCGCTTGTTAAAACTGCCGGAGGAAAGGAGATATGGGTAATTTCTATAGGAACAGGAAATAAAGACAGTAAGCCGGGGATAGCCGTTTTTGGCGGTGTTGAAGGAAGCCATATTCTTGGAAAAGAACTGGCTGCTGGTTTTGCTTCTTCAATACTCAAAGAATCTGAATCTAAGGAAATTAAAGAACTACTCAATAAAGTTACTTTTTATATTTTCCCTGACGTAAGTCCTGATGCAACAGAACAATATTTCTCCGATTTAAAGTATGAACGAAACATTAATGCAAGATCGACTGATGATGACAGGGATTTTGTTTTTGATGAAGACCCTTACGAAGACCTTAATAAAGATGGCTTAATTACCCTTATTCGTATAAAGGATCCTTCCGGGAAATACACAGAAAGCGATGAGGATAAGAGGGTTATGGTAACATCCGATCTTTCAAAAGGTCAGACAGGAGGTTATCTCGTTTACTCAGAAGGTATTGACAATGATAAAGATGGAAACTTTAATGAAGACGGTGAAGGGGGAGTTAATTTTAACCGCAATTTTACATTTAACTATGAGGAGTGGGGATTGAATTCGGGTATGTATCCAATTTCAGAACCTGAAACCAAAGCAGTAGCTGATTTTCTATTCGATCATTTCAATATCTATACAGTATTCACCTTTGGTCCGCAAGACAACCTTGGACAACCAATGAAAGCGTCCGAAAGAGCCGCATCAGCTTCTCCGGCGGCGAGGGGTCAGGGAGGCGGACGGTCATCCGATCAGGGCGACAGAAGAATAACATCAATAATGAGAACTGATGAAACAATTAATAAACTTGTATCTGATAAATATCACGAGATAACCGGGGCGAAAGGAGCTCCTCTGGCAAAAACTACGCCGGGCAATTTCATGGAATGGGCATACTATCATTACGGAAGATATAGTTTCAGTACTCCGGTATGGTGGTTCCCGGTTGAAAAAGGGAAAAACAGTGAGGCTGCGTTTCTAAAATTTGCAGAGAAGAATAAAATAAATGATGTATTTGTACCATGGACTGAAATTAATCATCCCGATTTCCCTGGCAAAAAGACAGAGGTTGGAGGCATTAAACCTTTTGTGATGATCAACCCTCCGGCTGATACCCTTGGTGATCTTCTAGCTAAAAATTACAAATTCATTACTGCAATTGCCTCAATGCATCCTGAACTTGAGTTTCTTGATATTAAGTCTGAAAATACAGGGGAAAATATTTACAGAATTTCGCTTAAGCTTCATAACAAGGGAATATTTGCGACCTGCGCAGAAGTTGGAGATATAAACATGTGGACAAGAATAATGAGAATTTCTCTGGAACCTGATAAAGGACAAAGTATCCTAAGCGGGCTCAAAGTTCAGAGGGTAACCAGGCTTGAAGGTGATCAATCGGCAGAATTCAGCTGGCTTATAAACGGTAAAGGTCCTTTGAAAGTAATTGCGGGCGCCCTGAATACAGGGATAATAAACACAACTTTTGAACTCAAATAATAACAATAGAAAAAAATTATCATGCAAAAGATATTTTCATTTATAATTCTGGTTTCATTTCTAATTATCAATGCAATTCCTGTTAACGGACAGAATGATGAACTGTTTTTCAGGGCTGCAGGAACTCCGGCTTATCCAAAAGTTCAGACATCGTGGAATAAATATTACACTTACGCGGGAGTGGTTGACCTTTGTACAAGGCTTGCTAAGGCATATCCAGATCTGGTAACAATGGAATCTGCCGGAAAATCGTATCAGGGTCGTGACATTATTGTTCTGACTATCTCTGATAAAAAAGTTCTTGATCCGGGCAAAAAACCCGGTTTCTGGATTGACGGGAATATTCATTCTATTGAGATGCAGGGAACTGAAATGGCCCTTTATACTGCCTGGTACTTGTGTGAAATGTATAACGATAATGCCTTTATAAAGCAATTACTCAAGGATAAGACATTCTATATAGCTCCAACCATAAATCCAGACGCAAGAGAGTATTTTACTGCAGTTGGTGTTCCCCCGCGATCAGGTCTTGTACCACGCGATAATGACCGTGACGGACTAGTTGATGAGGATGGATATGATGATCTCAATAATGACAAGAATATAAGTCAGATGAGAAGGAAAAATCCCAATGGTGAGTACAAAACAGACCCGAAGGATCCCCGTAAAATGATCCGTGTAGAGCCGGGTGAAAAGGGAGATTACGAATTACTGGGCCTTGAAGGTATTGATAACGATGGTGACGGTCTTGTTAACGAAGACGGACCCGGAGGATATGACGCCAACCGTGACTGGGGTTTTAACTGGGAGCCTAACTATGTACAGAGTGGCGCCGACAAATACCCATTTACATTCCCGGAAGATCAGGCAATCCGCGATTTTGGTTTTAAACACAGGAATATAACCGGATCACAGTCTTTCCATAACTCTGGAGGTATGATCCTCAGAGGGCCTTCAATTGCAGGCGGTGGCGCTGAAGCTTATAGCCGGGCTGATGATGCTGTAATAGACGCTATTGGGAAAAAAGGGGAATTAATGATTCCGGGATATAAGCTTCTGACTATCTGGAAAGACATGTATACTGTTTGGGGTGGGGAACTCGACTGGTGGCATGGAGCAATGGGATGCTTCGTATATTCTAATGAATTATGGACGCCTTATCTTATGTTCTATGATTCAACCAACACCGATCAGTATGAGTTTGAAAAACTTCTTTTATTCGAAGATTCATTCATTCCATGGCAGAAGTATAATCATCCTGTTTATGGTGAGATTGAAATAGGTGGTTTTAGTAAAAATTTCGGAAGGATGCATCCCGGATTTCTAATTGAAACAGATGCACACCGCAACGCTGCCTTCTGTATATATAATGCTTACCAGTCTCCAAAACTTGAAGTTAGTGATATCAAAGTAAAAAATCTTTCTGGAGGGCTTAAAGAGATTACGGCAACGGTTGAAAATAAGAGAATGATTCCCACTCATTCTGCAAGTAATATGAAATTTAAAATCGATCCTCCTGATTATATCTACCTTGAAGGCGGAACAGTAGTTGCAGGAATGATAGTAAAGGATAAGGACCTGAATATCAATGAAGAACAGAAGAAGAACCCTAAAAGAATGGAGGTTAATAATATTGCAGGCTATGAACGTATTGATCTGAAATGGATTGTAAAAGATGGGAGTAAGTTCACTATAAGAGTAGAAAGTGTGAAGGGCGGTTTAGCTACGGGTCAATCAGAATAGAAAAAGGGAACTGGTCCGCATACCAGTCCCCCTTCAAAAAAAAATGAAGATTAATATGTCTGAAGCGATATTTTGAAAAATCCTGTTGCTTTGGCAGATGATATTTGAAATTTCCATGTTCCTGCTTTATCCTGATTTTCGGTTTCGGAAATGGTAAAGGACTTTCTCCAGTTGAGATTTCCTGATTCATCAATAAGTATGTCAGAATAGTTTTTGCCATTCGGCATTACGATTTTTATACGGATTTCACCGGTTTTACAGTCACCCATTACCGACATTACTACATTATTTACCGTTTTTTCTACATCAAATGTGTAATCCCGTGAAAATGTGTTTTCCTTTAAGGATCTGGAAAAGTCCCACGCAGTTCTTTCAGTGTCACTACCCCCTCCATGACCAAAATAAGGATCACTTCCGGGACCTGTGAATGAAAATGAATCACCATTAGTATATGGACGAGTTCCCCTCTGGTTCGCACCTCTTGCTCCATTGATTCCTCTACCAGAATATTCCACCCCGACTTCAACGTTTCTATTAATGTCTTCAGCTGCAGCTTTCTGAACATTCGCTTCAGCTTCGGTCTGAGTCTTTTTCGGTTCAGCCATCGCTTTCTTTTGTAGTTCGATTGCCAGCTGTATCTGGGCTTCCTTTTCCAACTCAGCTTTTGTTTTCTCCTGTACAACTGCCTGACCGAAGGAAGAACAAACTGAAATGATAAAAATTATCATCAGAAATAAACTACACTTTTTCATATATCTTCCATTATGGTTTACGGGGTAAAGGTATAGTTGTATTAATCACAATATTGTTAACACCGGGTTAACGCAGGGTTAATGTGAGCCCAATTGTAGAGATGTGTCAATAAAATGAATAATTTTGAGGAAGTAAAATACATTTAATGAAAAAGAGAAATACAGTTCTGCTTCTCGGTATTACATCAATAATTATACTTATTTCCGTTCAGGTGATAATTGTAAAGGGAGTGTGGCAGCAGAAAGATGAAATGTTTAATCTCCGATACAGGTTGTTGTCTCAGGACGCTCTTTCAAATATGAGCAGGCGATCCTTACCGGATGGTTTTGATACAGCACGCAGTCTGATAAGTTGGTACTCGGTTCAGGCAATAAAAGATCTGGCTGCTATAAAAAATGATTCTTTAATTGCATCAAAGAAGAAAGATATTTTAGCATTTGTTTCCAAAGCATTAATTCAGGAACAGGATCTTTCGGATTTTCTTTCGAGATATTTTGAAAGACAGGGGGTTGACAAAAATTTTAAATTTAAAATTGTAATAAACAGGTTTGAGCTGATCGATAACGACGTAAGAATCCCCGTCTATGTAAGCGATGAATTCTCAAACCGAAGGCCTCCAAGACCGGGTGGCCCTCCTCCTGCTTTAACCCGAAGACCATCTAATGAGATCCTGGTGAAGGGCGACAGATCAGAGAATAACTTTTACAGACTTGATTTTGATTATTTAATTGACTTCTCAGATAAACAGAAGGTTATATTAAAAGAGACAGCCACTTCTCTCGGCTTGAGTGCCTTCAGCATAATTTTTGTGCTGATTATCTTTATGGTTACCTATAGAAACCTGATGGAGGAGAAAAGGCTTTCCAATCTTAAAACGGACTTCATAAATAATATGACTCATGAATTAAAAACACCTTTATCTACCATTACTGTTGCAGGCAAAACTCTTGAAATGGCGCAGATAAGAACCAATGAGGCCAAAATACTTGAAACAGCAAAGCTAATCGGGAAACAAAGTATTCATCTCAATCAGCTCATTAATATGATACTTGAGATAAGTATGTGGGAGAGGACTCAATTTCAATTAGATACCAAAACTATTGAAATTGAGGACTTTATGAACGATGTCGTAAGTTGTTTCAAATCAGGTAACGGAAATAACGCTACAATAAATCAGAAATATGAATTCAGCAGTGCAAAAATAGATCTTGATGTAGTTTATTTCACAACCCTCCTTAACAATTTACTCTCAAATGCAGTGAAGTATTCAGATAAAGTTCCTGTAATAGATGTGGAAGGGTACACAGAAGATAACAATGTTTGTATAAGGGTTACAGATAACGGGATTGGGATAAGTAAGAGCGATCAGAAGCATATTTTCGACAAATTTTACAGGGCATCAACTGGAAACATTCATAAATTCAAAGGATTAGGCCTTGGTCTTTATTATGTTAAAAAAATTGCAGAAGCACATGGAGGTGATGTAACCGTTAGTAGTAAACCGGGAAAAGGTAGTATATTTACTGTAACAATACCTATTAATCAATAATATTCAGGATATGAAAGTTTTAATTGCTGAAGACGACAGGGATTTTGGTAATATATTAACTCAGTATGTCACTATCAGCGGTTTTGATGTCACTCTGGGCCGCGATGGAAAAGAAGCTTGGGAGCTTTTTAATAAGGACAAGTTTGATATTTGTGTTTTCGATGTAATGATGCCTGAGATGGACGGATTCACTCTTGCGGAAAAAATCAAAGATGCACAGCCAGCAATGCCTATAATCTTCCTTACTGCAAAAAGTCTTAAGGAAGATATAGTCAGAGGATTAAAGATCGGTGCTGATGATTACATAACAAAACCATTCGACCCTGAAGTACTTATATTAAGAATAAACAACATACTCAAACGGGCTTACTCATCCTCTAATGATGAGTTTAAAGTATCCAATACAGTACTGAAATATAATAGTCTCGAGCTAATCAGCGGGAATGTAAAAGAAAAACTAACTCTTAAAGAAGCACAATTATTAAAGTATTTTATTGTCAATAAAAACAAAATTCTGGCCAGAGAAGATATTCTTACAGAGATTTGGGGAGAAGATGATTACTTTCTTGGAAGAAGCATGGATGTCTTTATCAGCCGGCTCAGAAAGTATGTCTCCGAAGATAAAAATATTGATATCAGAACAGTACGTGGAACAGGGTTTATACTTGAGGAGGTTAATAAGGAAGCATAACGAAATCACAGGGTAAAGAGCAGATAGAAATTTAAGACAAAAGACAAAAGACAAAAGTCACAAGACAAAAGGGAAGAATGTCAAATATCTGACTTCGAACCCCAACTTTTGCGACTTTTGTTTTTTTTCTTTGTTCTAAAACTTATGTTGTATTGAAGGTGTTTTCTTTACTTTTATCTTTTTACTTTTGTCTTTTATCTTACTTTTTCTTAGCCTCCAACACCTCTTTCACCTTCTTATAAAGGTCTTCTCCTCTTAGGTTTTTACCAATAATTGTTCCTGTTTCATCGAGAAGAAAATTTGCAGGAATAGAATTAACTGCATACATTTTAGCGGCAGCATTACTCCAGTACTGAAGATCTGAAACGTGAGTCCATGTCAGTTTATCATCTGCAATTGCCTTAACCCAATCCTCTTTTTTCTGATCAAGGGAAACACCAAATACATCAAATCCTTTTTTCTTAAATTCGTTGTAAACCTTAACAACATTAGGATTTTCGCGCCGACAGGGTCCGCACCATGCAGCCCAGAAGTCAATCAATAGTAATTTAGAGCCAAACTTTGATGAAAGAGTTACAGGTTTTCCATCTACATCATTCATTGTAAAATCGGGAGCTTTCTGGCCAACTACAACTTTTTTCATTACCTCAACCCGTTGCTTCAGAATAATGATCTGAGGAACGGCGGCAACTGTAGAATCCAAAGAATTGATCATTGATTCTATTTCTGCTGGTTCCATTTCATAACTTTGATTAACCAGGATTGAAGGAGTTACGAAAGAAGCCGGGTTATTCTTTATAAAATTTTTCTGCAGGTTGGTCATCTCTTTTTGTATAGAGTCGACAAGTATCTCAAGTTCAGCTACCCTGGCCGTGTTTCCGCTCTGACTCGCAGCCTGATATTCAATGTAGGTTTTCGAATAAGCATCGCTGAGCGGCTTGTTTGAATCAGTGAATGATTTATACTCAGCATCAGTCTTTGAACCTTCTATTTTTGCAACAGATATTGAATCAATGGAACCGGAAATTGTTATTTCCGAGTTTTCAAGATAAAATGATAATCCCTTGCCTGTCTTGCCGGCAATCAGCTGAACCATTTGAGGATAAGCTACTTCGCCGCCCTTAATTATAAAGGTTCCCTTACTGGAAACTGCAGAATCGATTGTAATATACTTCCCTGCATCCCTCTTCTTGAGAAGAAAGACAATCTTATCAGAACCATCTATTTTCCCTTTTATTACATAATGAGGTTTTGAGGTGCAGGAAGCCATTAATATGGTTATTACGAGCAGATAACTGAGCTTTTTCATATCCAAAAAGTATTGCATTTATTATTGATAAAATTTTATTTAATCTGCCAAAGATAAGAATTATTGTTAATTCACTTTATCTGCTGAAGTATTTGTCAAGTAAATTAACAGCAGCTTTATAAGAGGTTATTGTGCCTTCAAATAACTGTCTTTCAAGTTCAGGGATCAGCGATTTTACTTCATTATGATTATAAAATGAATTATTCAGATACTCTTCAATTGTGTTATGCATTCTTATAACTGACTGTTTCTTTCTGAACATCTCAAAATATCCTGACTCACTTGTGAATTGGAAATATTTCATAATGACATCCCAGAGTTCTGTAATACCGGTATTTGTCAATGCTGAACATGTATGAACCTGAGGTTTCCAACCCGACGATGTTGAAGGAAACAAATGAAGTGCATTCCGGAAAGAAACTTTTGCCTTTTCTGCAACTATTTTGTTTAACCCATCTGCTTTTGTTATTGCAATTAAATCGGCCAACTCCATTATTCCGCGTTTAATTCCCTGAAGCTCATCGCCTGCACCTGCCAGCATAAGCAGTAGAAAAAAATCAACAATGGAATGAACTTCCGTTTCAGATTGCCCTACTCCTACTGTTTCAACAAGAATTGTATCAAAACCTGCGGCTTCACATAGAATTATTGTCTCTCTTGTTTTCCTGGCAACACCTCCAAGAGTACCTGCTGCCGGTGAGGGTCTTATAAATGCATTGGGATGAACACTAAGTTGTTCCATTCTTGTCTTGTCTCCCAGAATGCTCCCTTTGGTATTCTCGCTGCTGGGGTCTATCGTTAGTACGGCAAGCTTTCTTCCCTGTGCTGAAATATGTAATCCGAAAGCCTCGATGAAAGTACTTTTACCTGCACCGGGAACGCCTGTTATGCCTATCCTTATCGATTTTGAACTTTTTGGAAGACACTTCTCAATGATTGGCTGTGCGATTTCATAATGTTCAGGTAAAGAACTCTCTACTAATGTTATGGCCTGACTCAAAATCATTCTGTTTCCTGAAATAATTCCTGCAACATATTCATCTACCGAATATTTCTTTCGCCGCTTCCGTCCTGATTCTGACATTACATAAGGGTTTATACTCGCGGGTTTAGAAATACCCTCGTTAACCCTGATTGCACTCTTATAAATATTTTTATTATCCATGATTGAAAGCAAGATACAACAAAAATAATAAAAGGGTGTAAGATTTTATCTGACACCCTTTTGAAAAACAATAGTTATAACTTAAATCTTCTGTGACTTATTTTGTAACAGGTGGCTGCTCTACATCCGC
>Ga0209745_1000710_pt1 | contig 20233 bp, 20 predicted proteins | sample BarGraNGADG00312_FD_184495 | JGI IMG/M metagenome (GOLD analysis project Ga0209745, IMG submission 184495) | Arctic peat soil microbial communities from Barrow, Alaska - Barrow Graham LP Ref core NGADG0004-312 (SPAdes) (version 2) | ecosystem: Environmental > Terrestrial > Soil > Wetlands > Peat...
TATGACACAATAGCGGGGATCGCGGCCCTTACAGGTCACTGACAACCCCCATTTGGAGCACACATGAGCAAACGCGCCCGCAAGCGCCGCTCCCGCAAGGGCAGAGCCGCCAACCACGGCCGCAAGCCCAACGCCTGAGCCGCGTCCTTCACCGCACGCAAGGCCCCCGTTCCCGCCAGGGAGTGGGGGTTTTCTGTGTGCTCTTCAGCCCCCGCGGGATCCGAGCACGGACAAAGCCGAAGCTGAGCACGCAAAAGGCGAGGTATGCCGCGTGGTGAGCACGCGCAATACCTCGCCTGTTGGGTTGGCTCCGTCCCGAAACTAGTCCCGAAACTCGACAGTCAGGTTGATAGTGGTGATGCGGGACATGATCTGCATCCGTAGCTCTGTCGGCGCTGGCTCACAACCGCACGAGCGTCGCACCAGCTCCTTGAGCATCTGGTCGAGGTCGTACTCCTTCAGGCACGGGCCACAGTGCGCCAGGTGTTCGCGGATCTTGTCGACATCATCCGGGTCCATCTCGCCGTCGAGGTACTCGTAGAGCTGCAGCCGTGCGCGGGAGCAGTCGAACTCGTTGTGCTCAGCGCCGGTCATGAGGTGGCTCCCTCAACAACAAAACCGCGCTCACGGGCGTAGTCGGTCAAGAGCGTGCGCAGCTGCTGCCGACCACGGTGCAGCCGCGACATCACAGTGCCGATCGGCGTGTCCATGATCTCGGCGATCTCCTTGTAGGCGAAGCCCTCGACGTCGGCCAGATAGACCGCGAGGCGGAAGTCTTCGGGAATCTCCTGCAAGGCACGCTTGACGTCTGAGTCGGGCAGGTGGTCCAGCGCCTCGGTCTCGGCTGAACGCAGACCCCTGGAAGTGTGCGACTCGGCGCGGGCCAGCTGGTAGTCCTCGACCTCGGCCGCATCAGACTGCAGGGGCTGGCGCTGCTTCTTGCGGTAGCTGTTGATGTACGTATTCGTCAGGATCCGGTAGAGCCAGGCCTTGAGGTTGGTGCCGTGCTTGTACTGGTGGAAGGCCGCGAACGCCTTCGTGAACGTCTCCTGGACGAGGTCCTCGGCGTCGGCCGGGTTGCGCGTCGTACGCAGCGCAGCGCTGTACAGCTGGTCCAGGAACGGCATGGCGTCGGCCTCGAACCGGACGGCCCGCTCTGCCGGTGTCTCTGTGCTCATGTCGTCGGCCGGCTCATCGAAGCTCTGCTGGTCGACGCTCTGCTGGTCGACAACCAGGGCCCCGGCGCTCGACTCGTCGGCGGTGGGTGCGTTCGGTGCGCCTAGGTGGGCGCGCTGGTCAGCTGTCATCACCGTCCAGCCTAATGCCGACGGGAGACCCTGACTTCCATAACCGGAGCGAACCTGGGTGCTCCCCGTGACCGGTGTCAGCTGGGCAGTCAGCAACACATCGCTCCTTCACAGGTGTTCTTGGGCAGTTCCTGGCCAACATGGTGTTCGCGTGCGAATCATCTGCGTCAACACCACAAGCCGTGCGGGACATTCCCTCTCCCTGCCAAACCTAGGGACCGTGCGGTCCATTGACGCGCAAACCTAGGGACCGTGCGGTCCATTGACGCGCAAACCTAGGGACGGGTGCGCCCGACCCCGCGGTTGTCCACATGTCCTGACCCAGTCATCCCAGTCCTCACAGGTGTCGCCTCTGATCTGGCGTTGACGCCGGCCAGGGCAGATCATCCTCACAACCACCAGCAAGGAGAGGAGTCCATGGACGGCGTACTGACGGTCGACGAACTACGAGCCGGCGGCATGACCCGCCCGTTCGTCGACCTGCTCCCGAGGATCGACGACCTGATTGGTCTGAGGCAGACGGACGAGCTCGATGACAGCCGCTTGACCCGCATCCACGCCGCACTCGTAGCGGCACCGACAGGGGCAATCCTGTCCGGATGGGCTGCTGCCGTACTGCACGGCATACCGAGCGACTTCCTCGATGGCACAACGGATGGCACTCAGCCCAGGCCTGTCGAGTTCATCGTGCCGCCTGACGGTGGCGCCTACGAGCGTGACGGTCTCCGGCTGCGCTGGGCGCCTTGTCGGATTGAAGATCTGGTCAGATATCACGGCCACCCGGTGACCAACGGCATGAGAACCGCCGCAGACCTCACCCGGTGGGCGGTGTATCCGGAGAAGGCCCTGGCAGCGATCGACATGAGTCTGCGGCACGGGCTCACTACGAGACTCGAGCTGCAGCGGATGCAGGTGCCCCGGATGAAGGGCTACCGCGGCATCCAGTTGGTCAGAGACGCTCTCGTCATTGCCTCGGATCGGGCAGAGTCACCAAGAGAGAGTGAACTGCGTTACTACTGGCTCGAATCCGGTCTTCCGTCCCCGAGAGTCAACGCGGAGGTCTACGACCTGCGTGGTCGGTTCATGGGTCGAATCGATCTCCTGGACGACGAGTCCGGATATGGCGCAGAGTACAACGGGCACTGGCACGAGATGTGGGACCGACCGCTAAGGGACGTCTGGCGCCTGGCCGGACTCCGGTCCCTCAACCTGACGATGGACGAGTTCACCAAGGTGGACGTCGGGGGCCCCGGCATAGGTCGGATCAACTCGAAGTTCCGGGCGGGCTACACCCTCGCGGTCGCCCGAGACGGTCGGCATGACGCGTTCCGAATCAGAACACCGTCCCTAGGTTTGACAGGAAGTTCGGCACACCGTCCCTAGGTTTGACAGGAAGGCGGTGGCGGCTGCGAGGACGTCCGTCGGGGTCTTGGTGAACGAGTGAGTGCCACGGACCGCCGCTACCTCGGCCCCGGCTCCCAGTGCATCCCGAACCTCCGCCGGACTACCGAAGGGGTCCTTCTCCCCCTGTATGACGGTCAGCCGGGTCCCGGCGTCGGTCACCATGCGGGCCTCACCCGCCCGGGACCTCTCCGGCCTTCCCGGCGGATGCAGCGGGAACGACAACGTCAACACGGCATCGGCCCGGACAGCCCCGGCCGTCCGACAGGCCACTCGTGCGCCGGAGCTGCGGCCGCCGACCACCCACGGCCGGGGAAGCCCACCCCGCCCGGAGGTCAGCGCCGCCATCACCGCCAACCACGCCACATCCAGCTGGGCGGGGGGCGTGGCCACTGTGCGCCCGGCCACCCGCCACGGCTGCTCGACCAACACCACCAGCCAGCCGCGGGCAGCCAGGAACGTCAAAGCCTGCAGGTCGGCTGACCAGGACGAGCCCCCCGCGCCGTGCCCCAGAACCACAGACCCACAGGGGCGAGGCGGGCGCCAGAGATGGGCACGCGCCATACCGACCGGAGTGTCAATCTCCTTGACAGTCATGCGAACTGGCACGCCGCTCATTGCCCGACGATCTCGCCGGTGGTCGGGTCCACCACTCCCGTCAGGTCTGAGCGGGCCAGCGGTTCGAGCAGCTGCGCGCCGTTGTTGCGCGAGGAGTTGACCGAAGTGGAGACCGGGTAAGCGTCGAAACGCCCGGACCCGGAGAACTCCAGATGGACCTTGACCCGCGCCAGATCGTTCGTCGTCGGGTCGAGCCAGTCGTCCCAGCCCTCACGCTCGAGAACCAGCGGCTGCCGGTCATGAATCCGGTCCAGCCCCGGCTCGGCCGCGGTCGTGATGATGGAGTACGTCGTCAGCCAGGCATCGGGGTCGTCGGCGGCAAGGGACTTGTCGCGCCAGAACTCGTACAACCCTGCCATCGCCAGCGGCGCGCCATCGCTGCGGTAGATGAAGAACGGCTGCTTACGCGGTCTGCCCTTGGCGTCGACGGCCGTGGGGCTCACCTGCCATTCGTACCAACCGTCCGCAGGAACCAGACATCGACGAAAGGCGGCGGCCCGGACGAACGACGACTTGTCCAGGAGCGACTCGGAACGGGCATTGGTCATCCGCAGCCCAACCTTCACGTCATGGGACCAGCTCGGAACCAGTCCCCAGGTCAGCAAACGCAGCTGGCGCGTCGGCTCGGCATCCGGATCGCCACGAGGCGCCCGGGTCAGCACCACCGGTGCAACCTTGGTCGGTGCCATGTTGAAGTCGGGCTGACCGGCCGGCGGGCTCTGCGGAGTCACCAGGAGGCTCCGCACCCGCTGCCCCGTGCGGTCCTGCTCGACGTGAAACTCCTCAACGAGGTCCTCGGGGCGCGAGCTGGACGCGTATCGACCGCACATTCCTACAGCCTAGATACGCACGAGGGGCAGCGAGCAACTACCGTAAGAGCTGAATAGACGAAACCCGAGGAGATCTCAGATGACTGTGGTTCGACGGATTGCCCGACCGATGCTGGCTGCCGTCTTCGTGACGAGCGGCCTGGACGCCCTGCTCCACCCGACCGAGCGTGCCCAGATTGCCGCGCCGCTGGTCACCAAGCTGTCCGGACCCCTGAACCTGCCCGACGACCCCGAGATGATGGTCCGCGCCAACGGCGCCACGATGGTGGCGGCGGGCACGATGCTGGGCCTGGGCACGTTCCCCCGAGTTGCGGCGCTGGTGCTGGCCGGCGCGCTCGTACCGACCACCTACACCGCACACGCCTTCTGGACCGTCAAGGATCCCGCTGCCCGGGCACAGCAGAAGGTCCACTTCCTGAAGAACGTCGGTCTGCTCGGGGGCGTCCTGCTCGCCGCGGTCGACACGGCCGGAAAGCCAGGGTTGGCCTACCGCACCAAGCACGCTCAGTCGGAGGCACGCCGACAGGCCGCCCTGACCAAGCGCGAGGCCCGGCGCGCCACCAAGCACGCCCGACGTTTTGCCAAGAACGCCCTTGACTGACTGGCTATCGCCCCACGCGACCGGTCCGGTCGATGCCACCGTCGCGTTGCCGGGGAGCAAGTCGCTGACCAACCGCTATCTCGTGCTCGCGGCTCTGGCCAGCGATGCCTCGCGGCTGCGGCGACCCTTGCATTCACGCGACACCATGCTCATGGCGGCAGCACTGCGTTCCCTGGGCGCCTCGATCATCGACGTGCCCGGCAGCGACCCCGACTGCGACGACTGGCTGGTCGGTCCAGCATCCTTGTCCGGCGCAACGTCCGTGGACTGCGGACTGGCCGGCACCGTGATGCGATTCCTGCCACCGGTGGCCGCCCTCGGTGACGGCCCGGTCGCCTTCGACGGGGACCCCCACGCCCGTAGGCGCCCCATGGCCCAGGTCATTGACTCACTGCGCACCCTGGGCGCGACGATCAAGGACGACGGTCGCGGAACGCTCCCGTTCATCGTGCAGGGATCCGGCCGTATGCCGGGGGGCTCGGCCACCATCGATGCCTCTGCGTCGTCACAGTTCATCTCCGCGCTGCTCCTGGCCGGGCCGCGGTTCGAGCAGGGCGTGACGATCCATCATGATGGCAAGCCGGTCCCCAGCGAGCCGCACATCGCGATGACCGTCGAGGTGCTGCGCGACTGTGGTGTTGTTGTGGACGACTCGCAGGCCAACACGTGGCGGGTTGAGCCCTCACAGATCCGCGCCCTCGATGTCGAGGTCGAACCGGACCTGTCCAACGCCGCCGCCTTCCTGGCCGCGGCCGTGGTCACCGGCGGCACCCTTCGGGTCCCGGGGTGGCCGCAACACACCACCCAGGCCGGCGACGCGATCCGCGACATCTTCGACGCGATGGGCGCCGACGTTCTGCTCGAGCGCTCGGGCCTGACGGTCACCGGCAACCAGCAGATCAGCGGGCTCGATGTCGACCTGCACGGCGCCGGCGAGCTGACACCCGTCATCGTCGCGGTCGCGGCGCTCGCCGACTCCCCCTCCCGGATCCGTGGCATCGCACACCTGCGCGGACATGAGACCGACCGTCTGGCCGCTCTCTTCGCCGAGATCAATGCCCTCGGCGGATCGGTGGAACAGACCGAGGACGGGTTGCGGATCACGCCAAAACCGTTGCAGGGTGGGCTTTTTCACACGTATGACGATCACCGCATGGCGATGGCGGCGGCCGTGCTCGGCCTGCGGGTGCCAGGCGTCGTCATCGAGAACGTCGAGACCACGGCCAAGACGCTGCCCCAGTTCACCGCCCGATGGACCCGCATGCTCGACGGCGAAGGCGGCGGCGGATGAGTCCACGCGCCCGCACCTACGACGAGAGCGACGTCAGGATCAGGCCGAACCCCCGCGGCTCTCGGCCACGCACCAAGGATCGCCCGGCGCACGAAGACGCCATCCCGGGTTTTGTCACCGGCGTCGACCGCGGTCGTTACACGTTGATCGTCCACGGCGGTGGCGAGCGCGTCGTCGTCGCCATGAAAGCGCGTGAACTGGGACGCAAGAGCGTCGTCATCGGCGACGAAGTGGGCCTGGTCGGGGATACCTCCGGTGGCCCAGACTCGCTGGCCCGGATCGTACGGGTCGAGCCACGTCGCACGGTCCTTCGCCGGACCGCCGATGACACCGACCCGGTCGAGCGCATCATCGTGGCCAACGCCGAGCAGCTGGTCATTGTGACGGCGCTGGTCGACCCGGAGCCGCGACCCCGGATGATCGACCGTTGCCTGGTGGCGGCATACGACGCGGGCATGGAGCCGCTCCTGGTCCTGACCAAAGCCGACCTGATCGACCCGGCGCCATTCCTGGCCCACTACGCGATGCTTCAGGTTCGTCACCTGGTGACCTCTCGCGACCCCGTGACTCGCGAATGGGTCGGCCTGGAACCCTTGCGGAACATGCTGGTTGACCGCATCAGCGTGTTCATCGGCCATTCCGGAGTGGGCAAGTCGACCCTGGTCAACGCGCTGGTCCCAGGTGCATCACGCGCGGTGGGCGTGGTCAACGAGGTGACCGGCCGTGGCCGGCATACCTCGTCCTCGGCGGTGTCCCTCAGGCTGCCCGATGCCAACGGCTGGGTCGTGGACACCCCCGGCGTGCGCTCGTTCGGTCTCGCGCACGTCGACCTCACCAGGATCATCGGGCACTTCCCGGACCTCGAGCCCGGTACCGCGCAGTGCCCTCGAGGGTGCACACACGACGAAGAGGAATGCGCACTCGACGCCTGGGTGAAGTCGGGTCAGGCAGGCGCTGCAGGGGAGTCGCGCCTGGACTCGCTTCGCCGGCTGCTACGCGCTCGCACCCCTCAGTCCGATGACTAGCCGGGATGTCGTGCCGTCGGGCTGTTGCCCCGACTTCACGCGCCTGCGTTCAACCCGCAGACCCCTGGTGCGCCGTGGCAGTTGCGCTGTTGTTACCCAGTAGCGCTAGCGTGGCGGCGTGCCTGCCTATGACGATGACCTGCGCCTCGCGCACGTGCTTGCCGACGCCGTCGAGCGAATCACGATGGCGCGCTTCCGGGCCGACGATCTCCTGGTCGAGTCCAAGCCCGATCTGACACTGGTCAGCGACGCCGACAAGGCGGCCGAGGAGGTTGTTCGGCACCAGCTCAAGCGCACCCGCCCCCGGGATGCGGTCGAGGGCGAGGAGTTCGCGACCACCGGCCACGGCCCGCGACGCTGGGTCATCGACCCGATCGACGGGACCCACAACTTCATCCGGGGCGTTCCGGTCTGGGCCACTCTGATCGCGCTCGTCGATGACGGCCAACCCGTTATCGGCCTCGTCGCGGCACCGGCGCTCCATCGCCGCTGGTGGGCGGCCAACGGCTCCGGCGCCTGGTGTGGACGCAGTCTCTCCAGTGCGAAGAGGATTAGCGTCTCGAAGATCTCACAGGTCTCGGATGCTTCGTTGTCCTACTCGAGCATGCACGGGTGGAAGAAGCATGACCGCTACGAGGCATTCTTGAGCCTGGCCGATGACTGCTGGCGGACCCGCGCCTATGGGGACTTCTGGTCATACATGCTCGTCGCCGAAGGTGCTGTGGACATCGCTGCCGAGCCGGACCTGCAGGTCTACGACATGGCCGCGCTCGTGCCCATCGTCACCGAAGCCGGTGGCCGGTTCACCTCGCTGGCCGGGGTGCCCGGCCCCTGGGGCGGGAACGCAGTGGCGACCAACGGGGTCCTGCACGACGAGGTGCTGTCCCGCCTCGGCTGAACCTTAGGCGGGCAGGACGGTGACCTCGCCGCGGTCCAGGCCTCGCACGCCCTCGGCATACAGGCTGGCATCTCCCACGATGACCACGGTCCACTCACCGTTGACATACCGGTCGTAGGCCGCAGCCAAGGCAGCGGCATCGACATCCGCGAGCGCAAGCAGGTTCGCCGTGGTGAACTCCGTGGTCAGACCCTCCAGCGAGAGCCCGGCAGCCTCTTCGGCAACGGTGTCGGCGGTGGCATAGCGACCCGGCGCGGTCCTGCCGATGAAGTCGACACCGGCCTGGGTCTCCTCCTCCGTAAACCCCTCGCGAGCCTTGTCGAGGATGTCGAGCAGGAGCCCCAGCGCCTCGACGGTGGAGTCCGCGCGCACCGAACCGCTGGTCAGGAACATGCCCCCACGCCGGCGCGGCCGAAAGCCCGAACGGATGCCGTAGGTGAATCCCTTGTCCTCGCGCAGGACCGCGTCGACCCTGGCGTTGGGGGAACCACCGACGACGAAGCCCAGCACCTGGTATGGCGCCCAGCCACCGTCGACGAAGTGGTCCGGTCCGGGACAACCGACGTAGAACTCGGTCTGCACAGAGCCGGGACGGTCCAGGAACACGACACGGGTGGCGTCGGGCGCCCGGGCAGACTCGCGGGCCTCAACCACTTCGGCCGCCACACCGTTCCAGGACCCCAGCGCCTGCTCGATCTCGGACACCACGTCCAGGTCGCTCAGGTCCCCGGCTATGACCACGGTGGCACCGGCGGGCACCACATTTACGGCGTGGAAGGCCACCAGATCCTGCGGCGTGATCGCCGAGACGGTGGACTTCGTGCCCGCGCTCGGACGCGAGCCTCGCTCGTCTGCGTCGAAGTACGTCGCGATGAACTCGATCGCCGCGCGTTGACCGGGCACGGCCCGCTCCTGGTCGATCTCTGCCAGTCGGCTCTTGATATGCCGGGACACCTCGTTGGCAGGGAACACTGGCTCTCGCACGGCCTGGCTGAGCAGGTCGAGCGCCTCACTGAGATGCCGCTTCGACACATCGAGGTTCACGACCAGGCCGGCGTCGCTGACCCCGGCGCCGAGCGCAATACCCTTGCGTTCCAACAGTTCCGCGAACTCCTCAGCCGTATGCAGTGCCGTCCCCTCATCGAGGGTTCGCGCCATGATCGTGGCGATACCCTCCCGATCGCGTGGCTCGCACTCAAGGGGCATCGGCACCGCGAGGCACACCGAGATGACGTACTGACCGGGGATGTCATAGCTGACCACGCCCAGCCCGTTCGCCAGCCCGGACCGCTGAGCGTCCGGAAACGACCAGGGCTCAGGTGCGCTCACCTCGGGCCGCTCGAGCACGCTCTCCTGCGGGGTCACTGGGTATCTCCGTCCTGCTTGAGGTAGGCCACGACGGCACGTGACTTCGGCCTGAGCCACCTGGCGGCGGCCTGCTGCACCAGGGCCGGCGTCACCTCAGCCAGGCGGTCGAGGTAGGTGTTGATATAGCCGGAGTCGCCCTGGAGCGTCGCGAAATGGCAGATGTGGTCGGCACGCTCCTCCTGGCTGGCCAGGGATGACAGCCAGCTGCGCTCGGTCTGGGCCATAGCCGACTCCATCTCGATCTCGGTCGGCCCCTGCTCCGCAAACCGGACCAGCTCGTCACAGACGGCTGACTCGACGGCGTCGGCACTGAAGCCGTCGGCGACGTCAATCATCATGAACCCCAATGAGATTCCGTCCACGAAGCCCATCGCGTGGGCCGAGACGCTGGTGGCGCTCTGCTCACGTCGGACCAACCGCCGGCAGAGCCGTGAGGTCGTCAGGCCACCGATGACGTCCATCGCAAGGGATGAGGCGAAGAACTCCGGGGTGTCATCAAGCGGAAGGCGAAACGCGATGTACAGATGGTCGGAGGGGACATCCTCGATGTGCTCGTCACGAACCGGCGCCGGCAACGGGGCCAACGACTCGACCGGCTCGCGACGGGCGCCCGCGGTGGCCGGCAACGGGCCGAAATACCGCTCTGCCGCAGCGAATCCCTCATCCGGCGTGAGGTCACCAACCAGCGCGAGCACGGTGTTGTTGGGGCCGTAGTGGGAGCGGAAGAAGTCGTGCACGTCCTGCACGCTCGCAGCGTCAAGGTCCGCCATGGAACCGATGGTCGCGTGGTGATACGGGTGACCCTTGGGGAAGATCGCTGCGTAGATGTCGATCAGGGCATTGCCGTAGGGCATGTTGTCGTAACGCTGCCGCTTCTCCTCCTTGACCACGTCGCGCTGGTTGTCGAGGTTCTCCTGGTTGACCGCGTCCAGCAGCCGGCCGTGCCGGTCGGCCTCCATCCACAAGGCCAGGTCCATCGCGCCACGCGGCACCGTCTCGAAGTAGTTCGTGCGATCGAACCAGGTCGTGGCGTTGAGTCGCCCACCCGCCGCCATGAGCGCGGAGAAGTGTTCCCCCGGCGCCACATTGCGCGAGCCCTGGAACATCAGGTGCTCGAACAGGTGCGCAAAACCGGTGCGTCCCTCGACCTCATGGCGTGAGCCCACGTTGACCCACAGGTTGACGGTGACGTTGGGGACGCTGTGGTCCTCACTGACGATGACCCGCAAGCCATTGGCCAGCGTTCGTTCGGCGATCTTGTAGTCGAGCGGCATGCGCTCAGACTAGGGGACGACGTGCACTCGCCGAGCCGACACCTCGCAGTCGCGCCAGCACCCATGCCAGGGCGATGAGCGCCACGGCGTTGATCGCCACGATCAACCAGACGACCGCAGTGATGCTCTGGTCGTAGGCCAGCCCGAGGACCACGCCCGCCAGCAGCAGGCCGAGGCCCCGGGAGAGAGCCAGCCAGCCGAACGCGATGGATCGTCCGGTCGGCTCGACGAGCTCGGTGACCACGGCCTTGACGGTCGAGTCCAGAACGCCGTTGACCACTCCCCAGATCGCCACCCCGATCCAGATCAGGGTGGCGTTGTCCGTGAAGGCAATGGCGCTCACGCCCGCCGCGACCGGCACCACGAGCAGGACCCTGGGGCCGCTCCGGTCGTAGAACCGGCCCATCAGCAGACCGCTGAGGCCGTCAACCAGCATGGCGAGCGCGAAAAGCAACGGCACCTGTGGGGCCGTCAGCAAGTTCCGGGTCTGGGCGTGGTAGGCCAGCAAGGGGAACGAGGCAATCCCCAATGACAGCAAGCCAACTGTGCCGATGTACTGCCAGACCAATGGCTGCAGCCCGGCCGGACGGGTCCTGGTGCTCCCGTCCCGGCGTTCGCGTGGAGCGCCCGCGGGAGCTGCCGGCGCCGATGCGTCCACCTCGTATGCCGCCGGGTCCGGGACGCGATGCCGCAGCCAGAACAGCAGTGCCAGCACTGCGACGCCCGGAACGATGAGAACCCCGAAAGCCAGGCGATAGTTGCCCGCGTACTGCCACAGAACCGCTGCGAGCAGCAACGGTCCCGCCACGGCGCCGGCCTGGTCCATCGCCTGGTGGACCCCGAAAGCGGTTCCTCGACCGGTCTGCGTGGAGGCGTGGGACAACAGCGTGTCCTTGGCCGGGGAACGTACAGCCTTGCCGAGCCGCTCGGTGCCATAGAGCAGCAACGCCGGGGCGATCACGTTGGTCGCGCCGATCAGGGGGACGCTGAGCACCGTAAGTGCATAGCCGGTGATCGTCCACGTCCAGTAGCGCCCGCGCCGCTGGACCAGGTATCCGGAGGCCACCCGCAGGCCGTAACCGATGAACTCCCCGATGCCGGCAACGGCTCCGACAACTGCCGCCGATGCCCCCAGGGTCGCGAGGTAGGGCCCGATGATGCTGCGTGCGCCCTCGTAGACCATGTCAGCGAACAAGCTGACCAAGCCGAAGCAGATGACGAAATGCCACGGACGCAACTGCGGGCGACTGCTAGCCGGATGCGTCTGCAACTCTGCCAAGGATTCGGCGCTGGATACGAAGATCGTCGCGGATGCCGTATGGCACCGGAAGATTGCGAGCGTTCAGCTCGGCGGTGTAGGCCTCGAGTGCCAGCAGCAGGCGTGCCCTTGGCGCGTCAACCAGGCGCGACCTGCCCAGGGGTGCGCGGCGGGCAACCGTCATCGCGGCTCGTGCGCTGATGACCTCTTGGAACAGTTCCAGCAAGTGATCGAACCCGAAACTTGGATCCAACCGTGTAGGGGAAGCCATGGGTTCACCCTGTCTCTGTCGGTCGCAGCCTGGTCGGCCGACGAGCCATGCCGGCATTATCTACACTACGCCAGCGGTGCCCCCGTGCGGAGGTTGCAGACGTGTGACTTGCCAGACGGTCACAAGGCTTCAGGGTCGCCAGGGTCGGAGGTGCCGCCGGGGTCGGAGGTACCGTCCCGCTCGTCCCGCTCCGCCCACTCCGGCATGGGGTCCAGGTCGATGCGCCACTCATCGGGCCGTTCGGTGTCGGAGCGCCGGGAGTTCCAGGGATGGAACTCAACCTAGCGAACGTTCCACCCTTCACTCCAGAGACAAGATGACCAGTTACCAGTATTGGCAACTGATCGAACTATGTGAGATGCTTCCAGCGTTCCATCGGGTGAGAGCCCCTACGCGAAGAAGGGCTGGACTCCATGCCAGAACCGATCGACAAGTTGAAGGCCGAGTTCTTCAAGACCCTCGGGCACCCGGCACGAATCCGGATCCTGGAGCTGCTCGCCGAGGGTGAGCACTCGGTTGGCGAGCTGATGCCCAAGCTCGGACTCGAGTCCTCTCACCTCTCCCAGCAGCTCGCCGTCCTGCGCAGGACCGGCATGGTCGTGGCCCGCAAACAGGGAAACAACGTGATCTACACGATCGCCTCCAAGGACATGGCTGAGCTGCTCCTGGTTGCCCGCAAGGTACTGACCGGACTGCTCACCGACCAGATGGATCTCCTGAAGGATCTCCAGGCCGACAACAAGACCGAGGTGCGAGCGGACCGCTGATAAATGCGGCCATCACTCGTCTTCCCACAAGCCAGGGCCAAGGAGCAGGACCAATGAGCTGGATCGGCAAGATCCGTCGAGTCGGACGCATCGTCGAGCCGGCGGATGAAGCGCCCGAAGCGACCGCCGCACCCCCGACAGGGGTGACCGGCTCGCTGCAGCTAAGGCACGTTGACTGCGGTTCCTGCAATGGTTGTGAGCTCGAGATATCGGGCGCCTTCTCCTCGGTCTACGACGCGGAGCGATTCGGGGCACGAGTAGTCGCCTCGCCTCGACACGCCGACGGACTGCTCGCCACCGGTGTGGTGACCCGCAACATGCAGCAGCCGTTGTTCAACACCCTCAACTCGATTCCGGAGCCACGGGTCGTCATCGCTGTCGGCGACTGCGCCATCAATGGCGGTGCGTTCGCCAAGGGCTACGGCGTGGTGGGCTCGGTCGCCGACGTCATACCGGTGGATGTTGAAGTGCCCGGCTGTCCGCCCACCCCGCAGCAGATCATCACGGCGCTGCGTACGGTGACCGGCCGGTGACCACCGCCCTAGACGACTCCCCCACCGCTCCCGTTCTTGATGAAGACCTTCGCACCGCGCGTCGGGCCCGCGGTCAGGCGATCCTGTCCGGAGGTCTCACCGCTGCCCTCGGAGTGGTCGGCACGGCACTTGGCCTCAGCGCGATCTTCGGCGAGCCGCGGCATCTGCGGATCGGCTGGCTGCTGCCCCTGGTCGGTGTCATCTTCGATCTGGGCCCCCTTGGTGGGTTCTTCGTTGCAGCTACCGGTGCAGTCTCGATCGCTGTGGGAATCTACGCCGTCGGGTACGCCCAACGGGAACACTGGGCTCGCTTCCCGCTGGTCATGCTCCCGCTCTTCGTTGCAGCCATGCTCCTTGTTCCGGCCGCGGGATCAGTCACCACATTTCTGCTGGCCTGGGAGCTGATGGCCGCCGCCTCGCTGGTGCTCGTGCTGTCCGAGCACAACCGTGAAGCAGTCAGGTCCGCCGGGGCCTTCTACGCGGTGATGACCCAGCTGGGTTTTGCCGCAATCCTGCTGGCTCTTGTGGTGCTGTCCGCAGCCGGCGGCGACGCCTTCGCCACCATCGCCGCGCACACCGGTGGCATCTCGTCCGGCACACGCACAGCGGTCTTCCTGCTGACCCTGATGGGGTTCGGGTCGAAAGCCGGCCTGCTTCCACTGCATGCGTGGCTGCCGAGGGCCCATCCCGAGGCGCCCAGCCCGGTCTCGGCATTGATGAGCGCGGCGATGGTCAACATGGGCATCTACGGCTTCATCCGCATCGACCTGCAGATCCTTGGTCCCGGCCCGCACTGGTGGGGGCTGACGCTGATGATCTTCGGCTCCGTGTCAGCGGTGTTCGGAGTCCTGCAGGCCTCCGTGTCGACCGACCTGAAAAGACTGTTGGCCTACTCAACCACCGAGAATATGGGACTGATCACGCTCGCGCTTGGTACCGCGACGCTTCTCTCCTCCTACGGCGCGCAGCAGGTGGCTGCCATGGCGATGACCGCCGCGCTCCTGCTCATACTCAGCCACGCGGCCTTCAAGACGCTCGGCTTTCTCGCCGCCGGGTCTGTGCTGGCCGCAACCGGGCTGCGCGACCTGGACAAGCTCGGGGGTCTGGCCCGCCGGATGCCCGGCACCACCGTGATGTTCGGCATCGCCGCGCTTGGCGCGTCGGGCCTGCCGCTGGGTGCCGGCTTCGTCGGCGAATGGCTTCTGTTGCAGAGCCTCATCCACTCGCCCCACGGGGACAACACCCTCCTCGCGCTGATGATGCCCTTGTCTGTGGGCGCGGTCGCTCTCACCACCGGGCTGGGGATTGCGGCCATGGTGAAGGCGTTCGGGGTCGGGTTCCTGGCGCGGCCACGCTCGGCGGCCGCCGAGGCCGCCCGGGAAGCTCCCGCCAGCATGCTGACCGGAATGACGCTGGCCGCGGCGGCCTGTGCAGTATTCGCGGTCGCCCCCGTCCTGTTCGGCCCAGTTCTGAAGCAGGTGCTGGCCGCGTTGCCGACCGTGGGGGGCGATGCCGCGGGCCCGGCGCTTGGCGGTTTCCTGCGCCTTCCCGGCATCGCCGGGTCGATGGCACCGGGGCTGATTGCCGTCGCCCTGGTCATTGCGGTGCTGCTCGCGCTTGGCCTGGGCCGCTGGGGCGCGCGGCACCGGCCCGACGCCGTGGTGGTCCCGCTGTGGGCGTGTGGCGCGGATTCGCTCAGCTCGAAGATGCAGTACACAGCCACGTCGTTCGCCGAACCCCTGCAACGCGTCTTCGACAACGTGTTGCAGCCCGAAACTGACGTGGAGGTCACCCATTTTGCCGAGTCGCAATACCTGGTCGAGAAGGTCACCTACAAGACATTGCTGGCCGACCCCGTGGAACAGCGCCTCTACGCCCCGGTGGTCCGCGCCGTGACATCCTGGGCGCAGTGGGTGCGTCGCGCACACCCCGGTAGCGTCCACCTCTACCTCGCTTATGGCGCGTTGGGGCTGCTGATCGTGCTCGTGATCGCCCGATGAGCAGCACAACCGGACTGTCCGTCTTGTCCGTGGTCGCCACGGCACTGCAGGTGCTCGCTGTTCTGGCCGGAGCGCCCTTGGTTGTCGGCGGCATGCGACAGGTACGCGCCCGGTTGGAGGGCCGGGCTGGGGGCGGCATCGGGCAGCCCTGGCGGGATCTGCGCAAGCAGATGCGCAAACAGCAGATCACGCCGCAAGGAACCACCGTGGTATTCGGGCTGGCACCGGCGGTCGTAGCCGGCAGCACGCTGCTGATCGCCGCCATCGTGCCGCTCATTGCACTGGGCTCTCCGCTGGACCCGGCCGCAGACCTTTTCGGGGTGGTGGGTCTGCTGTTCCTGGGAACCGTCGCCCTGACCCTGGCCGGCCTGGACACCGGCACCGCGTTCGGCGGCATGGGGTCCAGCCGCGAGATCACCATCGCCGCCCTCGTCGAACCCACCATCCTGCTCGCGGTGTTCGCGCTGTCCGTTCCGGGACATTCGGCCAACCTGGCTGCCATCGTCTCGGCGACGGCAAACCACCCGGGACAGCTGGTCTCGCCGGGAAGCCTGCTGGCCTTCGTGGCGCTGGCCATCGTGGTCACCGCTGAGGCCGGGCGGCTCCCGGTCGACAACCCCTCGACCCACCTCGAGCTGACCATGATTCATGAGGCGATGGTCCTGGAATACGCCGGCCCCAAGCTGGCACTGGTCGAGTGGGCCAGCGGGATGCGCCTCACAGTCATGCTGGCGCTGGTGGCAAACCTGTTCCTGCCATGGGGCATCGCCGGCGCTCAGCCGTCAGTGCTCGCGGTGCCCATCGGTTTGGTGGCGATCACCGTCAAGGTCGCGGCGCTGGCCGGAGTGCTCGCCACGTGTGAGGTCTTCCTCGCAAAGCTTCGGTATTTCCGAATCCCCGAGCTGCTCGCCGGCTCCTTCCTGCTCGCCCTGCTGGCCGTGACCGCGTCCTACTTCTTCGCCACCCCGACCAACTGATCGCTACGACCATGAATCGCCATGACATCAAGGCAGACCCGAACAGACCACGACATGAACAGAGGACAAGATGACCCAGGCCACCTACAACGGTGTGCTCAATCTTGCCGCCGGAGCGTTTCTGCTGGCCGCCGTGCTCATCGTGTGGCGCCGTGAGCTCCGCGCCATCGTTGTGCTGCTGGCCTGGCAGGGCATAGCCCTGGCCGCGATCCCCGTCACCGAGGGCATCTACCAAGATGACGCGGCTCTGATCACCGTCGGAGTCGTCGTGCTCCTCCTGCGGGCGGTCGCCTTGCCGCTTCTGCTCATACGTGCCGTCGGCACTGAGCCCCAAGAACGCCGCGAGAGCACGCCGCTGGTCAACACCACCGCCTCGCTGATGATCACCGCGGCTCTGACCGTCCTGGCCTACGCGGTCACCCGGCCCATCATCGCGCTGGACCCCTCCCCGGCCACCCGCGCCGTGCCGGCCGCCTTTGCCGTGATCCTGATTGCGGTCTTCGTCATGGTCAGCAGGCGCCATGCCGTGTCCCAGGCTGTGGGCTTCATGATGCTTGACAACGGCATCGCAGCCACCGCGTTCCTGATCACGGCAGGTGTCCCCCTCATCGTCGAGCTCGGCGCCTCGCTGGACGTGATGTTCGCCGTGTTGGTGCTGGGTCTGCTCACCGGGCACATGCGTCGTACCTTCGGCGGCACCGACCTCGATCAGCTGCGGGAGCTGCGCGGCTGATGAGCTTCCTGTTGCTAGTCCCCATAGTCGCTCCCCTCGCCGCGGCGGCGCTCGCACTCGTTCTCGGCTGGCGACGGCTGACCTCGTCGGTGACCGTCCTGGCCGCTCTCTCAATACTGGTCAGCGCCGCCGCCCTCGGCTTCAATCGCGGATCCGGGGTGCGTTTCGCTATCGCGAACCTGTTTCGGGCCGACGCACTCAGCATCACGATGCTGATCATCATCGGCACCGTGGGCACCCTGGCCACCTGGGCCAGCATCGGCTACATCGACGCCGAGCTCACCCACGGGCACACCGACCGCAAGGGCGCGAACCTGTACGGCGTGCTGGTTCCGATCTTCCTCGCCGCGATGGCGAGCGCTGTCCTGGCCAACAACATCGGCGTGATGTGGGTGGCCATCGAAGCCACAACCGTGGCCACGGCATTCCTCGTCGGACACCGCCGGACCCGGGCCGCGCTGGAGGCCACCTGGAAGTACGTCGTCATCTGTTCTGTCGGTATCGCTCTGGCGTTCCTGGGCACCGTCCTGCTCTACTTCGCCAGCCTGCACGCCGGCGCATCGAGCGGCGACGCCCTGAACATCGACATTCTGCTCGCGCATGCCAGCCAGCTCGACCCCGCGGTAACCCGCCTGGCGGCCGGGTTGCTGCTACTGGGATACGGCGCCAAGGCCGGACTCGTCCCGTTCCACACCTGGCTGGCCGACGCACACAGCCAGGCGCCGGCACCGGTGTCGGCGCTGATGAGTGGAGTGCTGCTGTCCGTGGCGTTCTACGCGCTGCTGCGAGTCAAGTCCGTTGTCGACCTGGCGGTGGGCACCGGATTCCTGCGTATCGGCCTGATCATCGTGGGGCTCCTCACCTTGCTGATCGCCGCGTCACTGCTCGTCGTCCAGACCGACTTCAAACGGATGCTGGCCTACTCCTCAATGGAGAACATGGGGCTTGTCGCGGTCGCGGCGGCCGCCGGCACCAAGCTGGCAATCGCCGCTCTGCTGCTGCACGTCCTGGCCCACGGGATCGCCAAGACGCTGGTATTCCTAGGCTCCGGACAGCTGCAGGCCGCGCGCGACTCCACCCGGATCAGTGACGTCACCGGCGTGCTGGCCCGATCCCGGATGATCGGGATCACCTTCCTGGTGGGCCTGGCCATCCTTCTGGGTCTCCCGCCATTCGCCATGTTCGCCAGTGAGCTGTCCATCTCCCGCGCGCTCGCCGCCGCCGGCCTCGGGTGGGTGCTGGGCGCCGCGCTGCTGTTCGTGGTCATCGCCTTCGCCGCCCTGGTCCGCAACGGCAGCCGGATGCTGCTCAGTCCGCCAGACGCGGGGTCAGCGGCAATCGCGGTTCCGCGCTCCGTGGCCGCTGCGCTCGTCACCGGCGTCATCCTGAGCCTTGTGCTGGGCTTGACCGCGGGCCCGCTTCTCGAGCTTTTCCAGACCGCTGCCACCCTGCTCGGAGGCACCCAATGACCGACGACCCCGCTGTGAACGACTCTGCCTTGAACCATGACCCCGTGCTCAACGGCATGCCATCCGGCGTACACCGCATCACCCGGACTGTGAAACCGGCCAAGCTCAAGGAGCAGGCCGCGGCACTGTTCGAGGATGGCTTCCGCCTTGGCCTGGTCGCAGCGCACGACGACGGTGCCACCCTGCGCGTGGTCTACCTGTTTCTCGCCAGCTCCCCGGACCGTCGCATCGAGCTGGAGGTCACGCTGCCCGCCGACGACCCGGCGCTGCCCTCGCTGGCGTCACTGTCCTTCCCCGCCTCACGCTTCGAACGTGAGATGCACGACCTGTATGGGGTCGAGCCCGTCAATCACCCCCTGCCCCGCCGGCTGGTCCGGCATGCCCACTGGCCCGCCGGCTGGTACCCGATGCGCCACAACGCCGGACCGCCGCCACCCTTCACCGACGGCGAGGCATACCCCTTTATCGCTGTGGTCGGCGATGGGGTCTATGAGATCCCCGTGGGTCCCGTGCACGCCGGCATCATCGAACCCGGACACTTCCGACTCTCCGTCGTCGGAGAGAGCATCCTCAAGCTCAAAGCCCGGCTCTGGTTCACCCACCGTGGCGTTGAGAAGCTCTTCGAAGGGCTCGACGCCACTGACGCCATCCACCTCGCCGAACGCATCAGCGGTGACACCTCCGCCGGTCACGCTCTGGCGCACAGCCTGGCCGTGGAAGACGCCCTCGGCATCACCATGCCCGAACCAGCGCAACGCCTGCGCTCCCTGGTCCTCGAGCTCGAGCGCCTCTACAACCACGCCGCCGACGTGGGCGCCCTGGCAAACGACGTCGGCTTCTCCCTCGCCAACGCACACGCACTGCGGATCCGCGAAGAGCTGCTCCGGATCAACAACGCCACGACCGGCCACCGACTGCTCCGCGGTGCCATCAGTCCCGGCAGGGTGGAGCTCCTCAGCCTGCCCGATCCTGGACAGCTGGCCCGGCTCGCCGACGACCTTGCGGAGGTCGCCCAGCTCACGCTGGACAACACCGTCATCCGTGACCGCTTCACCGGCACCGCTGTCCTCACCCACGAGCAGGCCCATGACCTCGGATGCCTGGGCTACGTCGCCCGCGCCAGCAGCGTGACAACCGATGCACGCATCGACCACCCCATCTGCGGCCTGCCGGTCACACCCCCCACCCAGACCAGTGGGGACGTCCTGGCCCGATTCACCCTGCGCGCGGGCGAGTTCGCAGCCTCCGCCCAGCTTGCCAGCCACCTCATCAACACCGCCGACCTGCTCAGCTTCAGGGGCGCACCAACGCAGGGGTCAGGCCCCCAAGAACCTCAGGGCGCGGTGCGCAGCGGAGTCGGCATCGTCGAAGGGTGGCGCGGCACGATCGTCCACCGTGTCGAGATCGACCCCGACGGAAAGCTCACCCGGGTCAAGATCGTGGACCCGTCGTGGTTCAACTGGCCGGCGTTGCCGCTGGCCCTGGCGGGCACGATCGTGCCCGACTTCCCCGTCACCAACAAGAGCTTCAACCTCTCGTACGCGGGCAATGACCTGTGACCTGTTACCTGTGACTCCTGACCCTTGACCTTTGCTCCTCGGTCACACCGCAC
>Ga0209745_1000713_pt1 | contig 20202 bp, 13 predicted proteins | sample BarGraNGADG00312_FD_184495 | JGI IMG/M metagenome (GOLD analysis project Ga0209745, IMG submission 184495) | Arctic peat soil microbial communities from Barrow, Alaska - Barrow Graham LP Ref core NGADG0004-312 (SPAdes) (version 2) | ecosystem: Environmental > Terrestrial > Soil > Wetlands > Peat...
TACATGAACGCCAAGGTGGTGTTGCTTGGCGAAGGCACGGTCGGCAAGACCTTGCTGGCATACCGGTTGATCGAAGATAAGTACGTGGTGAAAGACCGCACCCACGGCATGAATGTCTGGTCGCTGCCGCTGCCGTTGCCGCCCGACGCCACTCTCGACCGCGAGGCCCTGCTCTGGGACCTGGCCGGGCAGGAGGACTACCGGCTGATCCACCGGCTCTTCCTGGACGAGACCGCACTGGCCCTGCTGCTCATCAATCCGCAGAAGGACGATCCCTTTGCCGAGGCCGGCGACTGGCTCAATGCGCTCGACACGGCCGCCAGCAACCACGAAGCGAAACGCAAGGCTCCCCGGCTGCTGATTTTCTCGCAGATCGATGTCGGCGGCATGAAGATCGGCAACGCCAAGATCGAACGATTCATCCAGGAGCACCGCTTCGCCGACTGGCTGGCCACCAGCGCCAAGACCGGCGAGAGCTGCTCGGACGGGGCGAACGCGGGAAAGCCCTCAAATCTGAAGCAGCTCATCGCGGACCGCATCCCCTGGGACAAGCTGCCGTGGACAGCCACGCCGAGGCTGCTGGCAGAGCTGAAGAGCACTCTACTGAAGATGCGTGATTCGGCTGACATCCGCTTGTTGCGCTTCTCGGAGCTGGCACAGCGGCTGGAGCAGGCCCTTCCAGGCGAGCGGTTCGGCGAGTCCGACGTGCGCACGGCGGTGACCTTGCTCGCCAATCACGGCCTGGCCCTGCCGCTGAAGTTCGGCGACCTTGTGCTGCTGCAGCCCGAGCTTCTGAACGGCTACGCCGGAGCGATCATCCGCGCCGCCCGCGCCCACAAGGACGAGATCGGCTGTGTGCTGGAGGCGGAGATCTACAAGCCGGACTTCGACTTCACGGGCGTCGACCGGCTGCCGCGGCCGGACGAAGAACTGCTACTGCGGGCGATGGTGCAGACGTTCCTCGATCACTCGCTCTGCATCGTCGAGGAGACGTCGCAAGGCCGGGAACTGGTCTTTCCTTCACAATACCGCCGCGAGAAAGACATACCATGGCAGCCCGATGTATTCGTCTCGTACACCTTCGGCGGCGAGTGGCAGACGATCTGGACGACGCTGGTGGTGCGCTTGTGGTATAGCCAGGAGTTCGAGCACCGAGAGTTATGGCGGAACGCTGCCGAGTTTAACTCCAAAGGCGGAAACTTGCTGGGGCTGAAGATCGACAACCGCCAGGGCGAAGGCGAGGCGACAATCAGCCTGTTCTTCGACCTCAAGACGTCGGACGAGCTGAAGGTGATCTTCATGGAGTACGTGCACCAGCACCTGGACCGGTATGGCTGCGACGTAACTCGGGACCGGCGATATATGTGCGTCAATTGCGGCACGCCCGTTACGGATCTCACCATGGTGCAAAAGCGCCTGGAGGCGGGGAAGGATTTCATCACCTGCCAAAACTGCGACGAGCGAGTGCAACTGAGCGACTTCATTGAGCAGTGGCTGAAGAGCAACTCGGTGGCGCAAAAGATCCTGGACATGCAAAAGACAGCCACGCGGGAACTCGACACACAGGCGCTGGAGCAAATCCTGATCGGCCACATGATGGCGACTTGCGGAGAGGCGAACCAGATATTCCGCCCGGTTAGCATGTTCGACTACGGGATCGACGGCGAGGTGGAATTCAAGGACAAAGACGGCCGGCCCAGCGGGAAGAAGATCTATTTGCAGCTCAAGAGCGGCAATTCCTACCTGCGGCCGCGACGGAGAGACGGCCGGGAAGTCTTCGACATAAAGAACGACCGTCACCTGGAATATTGGATCAATCAGCCCGTCGACGTCTATCTCGTCATCCGCCAGACCGATGAGCAAACCGGCGAGCAGACCATCCGCTGGATGAACGTGACGCGCTACCTCAAGAACCGGAAGGATAAAAAGAGCCGCCAGATCATCTTCGACGGCGAACCCCTGACGATGGAAGCCGTCTGGAGACGGCGCGACGCGTTTTTCCCGCTGAGCGCCAGAACGCCCTAGATGAAAGCAGATGTGAAGCTCGAAGGCTAACAGAACCGAGGAGGATCTTCAACTGAGATATTTTCCAGATCCTGTACTGAATATCCTCTACTTAATGCTGAGATTTGATGCAGCGGGTTGTGATGCAAGAATCAACGACTCGCCTTCACGGCTTCGCTCCAGATCTTATCACTATTATCAATTGACTCGATCTGGTCGTGAATATCGATGCGGTGCTGGACCTCGGCTGCGCGTAGCTTTTTTTCCATGGAGAGCTGCATCATCTCCTTTGCCTCTTCCCGGAGCCTTTCCGCCTCTTGCCAGAGGTTTTCGGCCCGCTCGGCGTCGGACGGCCTCGTGTCCACAGACTCCCGGCGCATCTCCACCTCTTTCTTTGTTGATGCCTCGCACTCCTCTCGCAGGCGCTTTGCGTCCTTCGAGAGCTCCTCAACCTCTTGGGCCATATCCTCAGTGCTTCTGGCCACCAGATCCTTTTCCGAAAACATCTCAATCCTCCAGCATCTTCAAGAATATTTGGTGAACTCGTGAGTCATCCGTGAGCTCGGGGTGAAAGGCAAGAGCCAGCAGATTCTTCTGCCGGGCGGCGACCACTCTGTCGCCCACCCTCGCCAGCACCTGCACCCCACGGCCCACCTCGGCTATGGCCGGAGCACGGATGAATACCGCCCGGTAAGGTCGCTCCAACCCCTCGATCTCCAGGTCCGCCTCAAAGGACTCCCTCTGTGGCCCGAAGGCATTTCGGCTGATCTTGATGTCCATCAAACCGAGTGGCTTGACCCGCGCGTCGCCTTTGTCGCCTTCTATCTCTTTGGAGACCAGCACCAACCCGGCACAGGTGGCTAGTATCGGCTTGCCGGAGATGGCATTGGCTTTCAGCTCTTCAGTCAGACCTGACCGCTCTAGCTGACGAAAGATGGCAGTGCTCTCTCCACCCGGCAGCACCAGGGCCTGGCATTGCTCCATCTGACCCGGCTTCCTGATCTCCACAACCTCGCCCTGGCCCTGCATTGCCCTCTCAAGAGCCGCGATATGCTCAGAGACGTCGCCCTGCAAAGCCAGGACTCCGATTCTTTGCACCTACCAGCCTCTCTTCTGCAGGATTTCCGCTTCAGGAATCGTTGATGCATCCAGCCCTTTCATGGCCGCTCCCAGACCCTTGGATACATCAGCCAGGAGCGCCGGATCGTCATAATGATGCACGGCTTCAACAATGGCGTGGGCCATTGCCTCCGGGTTCTCGGACTTAAATATGCCTGACCCCACGAAGACTCCATCCGCACCTAGCTGCATCATCAGAGCCGCATCTGCTGGCGTGGCCACGCCTCCGGCCGCAAAGTTCACAACGGGCAGTCGCTGCATGCGGGCACACTCCCGGACTAGATCCAGATCCGCTTCGATTTCGCGTGCCACCTTCATGAGCTGCAGATCGTCCATGCCCTTCAGGCTCCTGATCTGGCCCAGGATCATCCTCATATGAAGCACTGCCTGGCTCACGTCTCCAGTTCCCGCTTCGCCCTTGGTCCTGATCATGGCCGCCCCTTCCTTGATGCGCCTGCAGGCTTCACCCAGATTTCGAGCGCCGCAGACGAAAGGAATGGTGAATTTGGTCTTTTCAATGTGGAATTCGTCCGCCGGAGTAAGCACCTCAGACTCGTCCACCATATCCACTCCCAGCGCCTCTAGAATCTGGGCTTCCACGAAGTGGCCGATCCTGGCCTTGGCCATAACGGGGATAGTCACAGCCTTGATGATCGACTCTATGACCACCGGATCCGCCATCCTGGCCACGCCGCCCATCTTCCTGATGTCCGCAGGCACGGCATGCAGAGCCATTACGGCCACAGCACCCGCTTCTTCAGCTATTACGGCTTGTTTCGGGTTGGTGACGTCCATTATGACGCCGCCTTTCTGCATCTTTGCGAAACCGCGTTTGAGCAGTTCCGTACCAAATCGAAGATTTTCCAGCTCCATGAATTGCCCCAGACGTTCTTAAGTGCCAAGCTAACGCATTGAGAACATAAATAAACTTTGCCCCGATAGACTGCGGTCTCTATCCAGGATTTCAGATTAGAAAAAGGGACGGGCGGCCGAAGACGGCCCCCTTTACGCCTTATGTTACGCCTTATGCCATATAGTTTTCATAGAGGTAGATGTCTTTGTTTCCGCTCCGGTCATCGGTCCAGACGATCCTGCCTGTTTTTATGCGCGGCTCGGTCTGAGCCCCGGCATCCGAGCATATGACTTTCTCCTTCTTGACGTTCATGTCGTAGGCATAGATATCCCAGTTGCCGCCTCTCTTGTCCTGCCAGACAATGACTCCGTTCTCCACGTCCGGATTGGTATGATCCGCTTTGTCCTTGGTTATCTGTATCTCCTTGCTGGTTTTCAGGTCGTAGGCATAGATGTCCCAATTGCCGTTCCTGTTGTCCTGCCAGACCACCGTTTGTCCGTCTGTCGCCGGATTGATCTGATCGTTCGCGTCGCTCACAAGAGCCACAGGACTCTGGCCCTGCTTCCACAGCCAGATATCCCAGTTCCCTTTCTTGTTATCCTGGTAGGCAACGTAATCTCCTCCGGCCCGCGGATTGATGCCACTCGGCGGATATTCCGCACTGACCTCTTTCTGGTAGATCGGCCTCACATAGACCATCCAGCCAAAGTAATTCTTTCTCAAATAGGCCAGGTAGTTTGCGCTAAGAGAAACCGGCGTAGCATTCTCCAGACCGTAGACAAGCTCCGTGGAGTTATCGATGGACATATCAAAAGTCCTGATCGACCAGTAATTCGGGATATGGTATTGGTTCTCGGGATTACGGGCAACCCACGCGAGGATGCTTCCTGAGATATCTGGATTCATGTCCTCATACGGGCTTGCAGCTATCGGCAGCTCGATCTCCTGAGCCAGGCTATAGACATAGATATCCGGGTTTCCGGTGCGGTTATCCGCCCAGGCCACGTAGTATCCTACCTGATCGTTTCCACCCACAACGGGATGGCTCTGGTCGCCGGGTGCTTTGCAGATAACGCTGGTTTGGCCTGTCGTCACCGGCACTGATCTTGGCCTGCCCGTATGGGCATTGAGCCAGACCAGTTTCTCGTCCATGCTGGGCTTGACCTGTCCCGGCCCTGCCTGAACCAGATCGTCCTTCCAATTGCTGGTGTCCAGCTTGCGGATGGATGTGTTGGAGCCGGTGCCGTCCACATAGGCTATGTACTTGCCCGAAACCACGGGGTTCGTCTGCTCTCCTGGCCGGGGATAGGTCTTGCCCCACTTCTTATCCCAGATGTAATAGGAGATGTCTTTGGTTTTTCCGTCCTCCCAGGCGATAGTGTTTCCGGAGACGTCGGGATAGACCTGGTCCCCATCACCAGTCAGCTTGGTCTCCTTTCCGGACGCCAGATCCTTGACGTAAACGTCCCAGTTGCCGTTTCGGTTGTCCTGCCAGACCACCAAATCGCCGCCGATGATGGGATACATCTGCTGGCCGGGGCCCTTGTAAATGGGCATCGTCTTACCCGTAGCCAGATCCTGCATGTAAATGTCCCAGTTGCCACTGGAGTTGTCCATCCAGACGACTTTGTTGCCTGAAACGGACGGCCAGACCTGATCGCTTTTGCCCGTTACAATGGCAGATTCTATGCCTGTTGTCAGGTTCTTCAGATAGATGTCCGAATCCCCATTTCTGTAGTCTGCCCAGACCACTTTATCGCCCCAAGCCTTGGGGTAGAGCTGGTCGTAATCCCCCCGGGAGATGGGCCTCTCAGATCTGGTGAAGAAGTCGAAGCCGTAGATGTTCCAGTTGCCTCCCCGGTTGTCGCTCCATACCAGCAGGCTGCCGTTGGTGCTGGGGAAGTCTGTGTTCAGGAGCAGCAGCGGATCGGAGTTGATGTATCTCATCTTGATCTGCGAATAGCCATTGTTATTGTCCATCCAGACGATCTTGTTACCGCTTATGATCTTGGAGGAATGGTTTGGTTTCACCTTATCGGGGTCTCCTTTTCCATCGTTGGGTGTCTGCTGCATGGGCAGCGTGGCCACAGGCACTTCTTTACCCTTCTCAAGATCGTATAGGTAAATGTCCGAATCCCCTCCTCTCACATCCAGCCAGGCCACATAATTTCCATATACCACGGGGTAGCCCTGGTTGGCGGAGTTGGTTACCAGCGCTCTTTCGATTTTGGTTGTAAGATCGTAGGTATAGATGTCCCAGTTCTTGTTTCGTCCGTCGGCCCAGACAATGGTATTTCCATAAATCCAGGGCTGGGCTTGCCGGGCCGAGTTGGTGCAGATGGGGGTCTCAACGCCTGTGGTCAGATTGTATTGGTAGACATCCCAGCTTCCTTTGTTCCGATCATCGATCCAGACGACATTGTCGCCGTTTATTACGGGTGAGAGCTTGAAGGACTTCTGACTGGTAATCGCCTTCTCTTTCCCTGTAGCGATGTCGTATTGGTAGACCTGTTCGTCTCCAGACCGTTTGTCAATCCATATGATGTTATTGCCGTCAATCATTCCATAATAATGATCGATTGATCCGGATGTTATTTGCCGGGTCTTGCCTGTCAAAAGGTCATACAGGAAGATATCGAGGTTGCCCTGGCTCTTATCAGTCCAGATCACATTGTTGCCGCTGATATCTGGGCTGCTGTGGTCAAAACCGTCACTGGTTATGTTCCGTTCTTTATTGGTAGCGCTGTTGTACAGATAAACGTTGTAGTGTCCGTTCCTGTTATCCGTCCAGACGATGTTGTCCCCTGCGATAGAGGGATTGGTGTGGTTGAAAGATCCATTGGTTATAGAAACATCGGCCAGCATCCTAAAGTCGTACATTTGAATATCCGGATCCTTTGGACCTTCCCTGTAATCCGTCCAGACGACGCCCCGATCGCTGATAGCAGGTTCCATCTTGATGTATCCCGGTGCCAGGGTAGAATCAGCGCCAGTCTTGATGTCGTAGAGATTTATATCCGTGCCGTTGTTCAGGTAAGCAATGAATTCGCCATAAACCTTCGGGTCCGTCTGCTTGCCGGGCTTGGTGAGGGTCGTGGTCTTCTGAGTTGCGAGGTCCATGTAGGCGATGTCGGACTCTCCGGTGCGATTATCAGACCAGGCTGCAATGTTGCCGTTGATCGAAGGAAACGACTGATCTCCCGGGCCAGTGGCGACTGCCGACCCTTTACCACCTGCTATGTCGTACATGTAGACGTCAAAGTTCCCCGAGCGCTTGTCCATCCAGACTACTCTGTTCCCATCGATCTTGGGCTCGATCTGCTCGCCCTTATCTGAAGGGAGGGTCTGCTCCTTCTTGGAGATCAGATCGTAGAGATGAACCTTATAGATGCCTTCGCGATCATCCGACCAGACCACACGATCACCGCTGATATCGGGTTGGGTCTGGTTTCCAGGGTTGGTTGTGACAGGAGACTCAGTCCGGTTGACGACATCATACATGTAAACATCAGCATTTCCTGATCGCATATCTTGCCAGACGATGCGCTCGCCGGATACGGCCGGATTGATCTGGAAGAACGGATTGATGCACACCCATTTCTCCAGGCCGGTCTCCAGGTCATACATGAAGATGTCGTAGTTTCCGCTTCTGTTATCCGCCCAGGCTACAATATGTCCGTCTATGGCGGGCTGCTCCTGCTCTGAGCCCGTCACGATGGCTATGGGGCGCTCTTTTCCGAAGTCAGCCCCGCTGGCAGCGCTCATACATAGAAGGGCCGCCGTCAAGATCAAAATCAAGATTGCCTTTTGCATCTTATCACTCTGCGATCGGTCTGTGATGCTTTCCTTTTGCGATATCCACCAGGGTGCTTCTGGCGAACCAATATAAGGACTTTTCTCGACGTTTGTCGTTATTCGTCCTTAAGGATATCTCGATGCGATCTCGAGACAAAAAGAAAACCCGCCTCCAGAGGTTAAGCTAAATCCAATTAAAGTGATTATCAATTAAGGTGATTATAAATAAAAATATAAAGATAAAACTAAGTGTTTACCCAAATGGAATCTCACCCACCTTGGCGCTATTGCTGTAGCCTCTCGATTCCCAGTAGCCTCTCTCTTCCTTATCCACGACCTCGATCCTGGTTATCCATTTGCCCCACTTGTAGCCATACCGGCTCTTGGCGACCAGTTGGAAGGGAAAACCCCTCTCAGGAGGCAGAGTGACATCATTGATGCCGTATGCCATCAGTATCTTATTTGCGCTCAGATAATCGAGAGGCAAGCCAGTGGAGTAGCCATCACTGGAATAGAATACCACATAGCTTGCACCTGGCTTCAAACCGGAAAGGTTCAATAGATCGACGACCCGAAATCCGGTCCACTTGGCATCGAATCCCCATCCTTCCACGCAGGGCATGTAAACCTCCTCCGCGTATGCCGGTAGGGCCAGAAGCTCCTCGTAACTCATGTTCAGATTCTTCTCGACTAAACCCGTGACAACTAGCCGGTAAGTATCTTTGTTGATAACTTGCGTTCCCTGGATGGCGTTATTCCCCTGCTGGCTCAAGGGCATCAGATTTTTTCCATGATACCGCTGGGTTTCCTCCTTCTGCAGGATATGGGATGTATTCTGCTGGAGAAAGGGCTCCGATTGCTCTGATGCAGGCCTGGAGGTCTCATTCGATAAAGGTGTCTCTTGCTGCAAATCCGGCAGTCCAAAGAGCAGATATAGGCCGCTCGATAGCGCAAGGATGGCAAAAAATGCGGCTATATATCCCAATATACAGTGAGACCGTCCATGAAATTTATGAAACAACATTCCATCCAGAAAGACGGTCAGGGTAAGTATGAGCGCGATCATGCCGAAGAAGGAGTGCAGAACATGCCAGTCCAGGGGATAGAAGCGAAATTCGCCCCGGGAGAGATAGCCCACCAGACCTAAAGCCGCAAATGAGGCCATAATCAGGGCGATGCTCTTATGTGCGCGAACCCTCCCAGCGAGAAAGATGATCAGGAGAGCCGAGAAGACAGAAGGAATGTAATGTATTGGTGAAAAGACCATTTCTTTTCCACTCTATAGCTCGTCTCGTCCCTTATGAGCGCTGCTGCCGACGGCGTTCGCGCCCGGCTTGTCTGCCTGGCCTTTGCTGGCCTTGATGGAACCAGCCAGGTTGGAGGGGGAGGTTTGCCCCACAGTACCGTTACATTCGCTGCAATTAATCAATGCTTTGCGGGAGCCCAGGCCCGACTCAAGATCTATATCCAGGGCAAGGGAGCTACTGTTGGAATACTGATAGTCCAGCTCGACCGGCCGGCTTAAGGGCGAAATGGAGCTGAAGATCAAGCCCGATCTTATAGTCGCATTCGGCTCCAGCACCGCTTTGGAGATGCCCTTATTGCCCGACAGATCATACCCTGCACCACTGTACATCCAGCCCCATTGATCCCTCAAGGTGAAGTTCTGAGCGTCCAGAGGCAATTTGTTCGTTCCGTTATTGGTGACGGCTATATCCAATACAACGCTCTTTTTGTCGGAATTTGTCCATGACCGCAGGACGCCATAGTAGAGGAGTGCCACATTTCCGTTGCTGGAGTTGACGAGCCTTGGGAAGTAAATCGAGAACTGTTCACCGCTGACGTTTTCTCTGGAGAAGTCTACAATCAAGTTCCTGGCAATCGTCTCTCTGGGAACCACGAAACCTATCAGCCAGCGGCCTGGTTGGAGCTCTCTTGCATACTCCTTGACCATCTTGAAAACCCGATCATTGCCGTCCATAAGACTGTAGACAGCAAGAATGGGGGCCTTATCGCTTGCGTTTATCCTTTTCATGCTAAGGTCCACATTGAGTACAACGTAATAGTCGGAATTTGCATTTCCCGTAGACCAAGCGTCCAGGAAGGTGCCAAAGATAGTGCAATTCACGACGCCATTACTCGCATGCAGGGGATAACCTTGGGCAATTCCCGGGATTAGACCTATGAACAAAGCTAGATATAGCCATTTCATCTATAACATAACTCTGATGTTATGATATAATCTTTTGGGTCTCCGGTTTTTTTAAGAAGAAAAGGGCCCAGGGCATCTCGAGCCCTGAGCAATGCGACGGGTTATTATCAGGCAGAAATGCTCGAGATGCTATTCGACATGCTACTTGTGGTGCCATTTGGGGTTAAATTCAAAGTGTTGTTCAGGGTGTTATTCAATTTGCTATTAAGTGTGTTGTTCAATGTAGCATTCGACTTTGATGTGCTATTTGATGTGTTATTCTGCGTCTTCTTAGTGAGGTCCGATTTCGTGGCAGCGAGCCTTTCTCGCGCGGCATTAAGGCTGGAGTTGATGCTTTCGCTTACTTTGGATTTCTGGCCGCTGGAGTTCGAGCTTCCCGCGGTCCCGAGCCTCGAATGGACGGCTGCGATCTTATCTTTGAGAGAAGTGAGCTTAATGCCGGTGGAGTTATTAGCCGGAGCCGAAGCGGTCTGATTGGTCTGATTTGCAGCCGGTGCGGGTGTCGACACTGCAGTCGATGTCGGGGCGGATAGGGCTGTCGCCGGGACGGCGGGAGCAGGCACTGTCGTGGTGGCGCTCTTTGTGGCATTGGCTCCATAGACTGCAGAATCGGTTAGCGGCACAAAGTCCTTCTCAAAGTCTATGACGACCGGGTGAGCGGTATTGTAGTCGTAGACCAGAGCGGCCGGTTTGCTGAAGAGAGAGATGGGAGTAAAGCCCACCGGAAGCCTGCCGGTCGCTTTTTGTGGTCCGACGATCTCGGGATCGAATCCCAAGGAAGGACTGTAGGGCCAGCCCCACTGATCAAGGAGGGTGAAGTTCTCCGGGCTGACGAGCTGGCTTTGGGTGACATTGCTTTGAGCGGTGACCTGAACGACTATGCCCTGCTCATCGGGATTGGTCAGCCAGTCTGTGATTCCATAGTACCGTATTATCAAATTCTCGTTGCTCACTTTTGGCCTTGCCCACCAGTTGATGTTGATGGACTTTCCGCCTTGTGGCGTTGCCGTGATGAGCTTGAAGAGGTCGTCTTTAGGAATTAGGAAGTAGACAAGCTGCCTTCCTGAAGAGAGGGTCTTATAAAGGCCGGGCTCATAAACGCTGTTGTTTGCATCCATCAGCTTATAAGTGGCGTTCTCTGTGCCCATGAGCCCGATATCGACCTTCAGGATCTCCATGGAGGCACTTTCCTCCAGGGGCGTCCTGATCGACCCAAAGAGCGTGATAGTTGCGGTTCCATCGCTGCCTTGCAGCGGATAGGCCTGAGCCGTGCCGAAGGCTAGGGCCAGTAAAAAGGCTAGAATAATTAATCTCATCTGATACCCCCATTGTATCTATTGTCTCTAATAAGGTGGCCAATTTGATATTAATGCTTGCATTTGTCATCCGGTTATATACATTTTATCCAAGATTTTCTGGTTGGGTCCGTTTGACCCTTCGGGTCTATAACCGAAACGGGATGGAACCCGGGCGACCCCGTCTGCCTGGGAAACCTATATCTCCCTGTTACTCCATATCGAGATGCGGTGTTCTCATTGTCATCGCCAATCCTTGTAACCTGCGGCCTGCCTTATGCCAACGGGCCATGTCACCTGGGCCATTTAAGAACTTATGTACCTGCGGACATCTTCGTTCGAGGATTAAAAAAAATGGGCCGAGAAGTTCTATTCGTATGCGGCTCGGACGCCCATGGGACACCTATCGTGGTCAATGCCGAAGCTCAAGGAATGGCACCGAAAACGTTAGCGACCAAGTACCACCAGCACTTTGATGAAGTCTTTAAAGGAATGGGCGTCAATTTCGATTTCTTTGGAGATACGGACGACCCTGCCTGCCACAATCGCACGCAAGAAATGGTGAAGGCGCTTATGGATGGCGGCTATGTCTATCCTAAGGAGATAGAGCTGGCCTACTGTCCTAAATGCGAACGCTATTTGCCGGACAGATATGTGGAAGGGGAATGCCCCTATTGCGGAAAACCTGCCCGCGGCGACGAATGCGATATGGGCTGCGGCCGCCATCTGGAGCCCGGCGAGATCAAGAACGCCATCTGCAAGGTTTGCGGCGGCAAAGCCGAGTACCGCAAACAGATTCACTATTTCTTCAAGCTCTCTGAGTTCAAAGAATTTTTGCTAAAGTATCTGGAGACCCTGGGTGGGACCGCATCCGCCCGAAATTACGCTATGGAGTGGGTCAGAGCGGAGTTAAAGGACTGGTGCATAACCCGCAACATGGCCTGGGGCGTCAAGTTCCCGGGCCATAACGACCTCGTGGTTTACGTCTGGGTGGATGCACCCATAGGCTACATCGCCTTCACCGAGGAGTGGTGTGCCAAGAACGGCAAGGATTGGAAGGATTACTGGAAGGATGGGGCCAAGATCATCCACTTCATCGGGGGAGACATAGTCTACCATCACTGCATATTCTGGCCGGCCATGCTCAAGGGAGCCGGATACACCCTGCCGTCTGCTGTCGTCGCCAGCGGCATGCTCAAGATCGACGACAAGAAATTCTCCAAATCCAGGGGGAATGTTATCTGGGTGAAGGACGATTACCTGGATAAAGGCCTGCATCCCGATCTGCTGCGCTACTATCTGGCCAGCTACACCGCCCACAACAAAGAGGTCAACTTCGCCTGGAAGATATTTGCCGATAAAGTTAATACCGAGCTGGTGGGAGCTTTTGGCAACTTTCTTAACCGCGCCCTGACCTTCAGCGTGAAGAACTTTGAGGGAGTGGTTCCGGATGGCGTTATCGATGCAGAGGTCATGGCCAGGATCAGTCAAACCATGGGGGAAGTTATATCCGGCCTGGAGGAGTACGAGTTCAAGAAGGCCACAGACAGCGTTATGACGCTGGCGGATTACGGCAACATATACTTCCAGAATCACGAGCCCTGGAAGCTGATCAAAAATGATAAAGCCTCGGCCGGTTCAGTTCTGAGAAGCTGTCTGCAGATCGCCAAAGCGCTGGTCATTTTTATGGAACCGGTCATGCCCGCCAAAATGGAAGCTGCCTGGAAGCAGCTCGGTCTGGAGGGTAGTGCCGGCGAAATGCCCTTCCAGGAAGCACTGGCACCCCTGGCCGCAGGCCAGAAGCTAGGGGTCCCCGAGATTCTCTTCTCTCGCATGGAAGAGCCATTCGTCAAAGAGCTGGATAGAATCTTCAAAGAGAGAATAGAGCAAAGCGAATCCAAAGAAAAGGGAAAGACCGCCAAGAAGAAGGGAGAGATCTCTTTTGAGGATTTCCAGTCTCTGGATCTACGCATAGGAGAGATAAAGACGGCTGTCCGTATAAAAGGCTCGAATAAGCTTCTCAAGCTCGATGTAGATATCGGCGGCGAGACCCGCCAGGTTGTGGCCGGCATCGCTGAGGCTTACTCTCCGGAGGATCTTGTCGGCACCCAGGTAGTCGTCCTAGCCAATCTTAAGCCCGCCAAGCTCTTCGGCATCGAGTCGCAAGCCATGCTCCTGGCAGCAGACGCCGGCGCGAAGCCAGTGTTGCTGCGGCCAAGAGACCAGGTTGAAACAGGAACTAAAGTAAGATAGGAGGTTATAATTTTGCTCCAGATTGAGAATCTGTCCAAGACTTACAGGTTGAAGGACAGGGATATTGTAGCTCTTAATAATGTCAGCTTCAACACCCGGCCGGGTGAGATTTTAGGAGTGGTGGGTAAGAGTGGGGGAGGCAAGAGCACCCTGATGAAGATCCTGAGAGGTATGGAGAGCTTCGATTCTGGCAAGATCATCATTGACGGAGTCACCATCACGCCCGATTCCAGTGGCGAAGTGGTAAGGGCGCAGATGGCAGCCACCGCCATACATCTGCAAAGGGATTTCGCCCTCTGGACGGAATCCGCCCTCAAAAATGTGGTACGCCGGATTCACTCCCGCAAGACGGGCTTTGAGGTTCTGCCCATACCCGAGAATGAATACTACGATGAGATGTACAAAGAGGCCCTGTATTACCTCCGCCTGGTGGGCCTGGAGAAGAAAGCCAACCACCTGGCCACTATCCTCAGCGGCGGGGAGAAGCAGAGGCTTCTCATAGCCAGGCAGCTGTCCAAGAAACCCAAGATCCTTCTCCTGGACGAACCGGCCACCATGGCCTGCCCAGCCACCAAGCAAGAGGTGCTGGATGCCATCAAGAATGTGAATAAAGAGCTTGGTCTAACTATAATAGTGGTATCTCATCTGCCGGAAATTCACGAATATCTGGCGGATAGATTGCTCTGGCTGGAGAAAGGGGAGATCGTTGCTGAAGGGAAGCCCAGGGATGTTCTAGACAAATTCATGGCAGGGATTGGAAAGATGGAGCCACTGGCACCAAGACCCGATGCAAAGCCTTTGATTAAAGTGAGAGGCATATTTAAGAGAGGCTGCCAGATCTGCACAGGAGAGGTTCTAGATGTGCTGAAGATGGAGAACCTCAGCTTTGATATAAACGAGGGAGAGATCACTTCCATCATAGGCAACAGCGGTGGGGGAAAGACCACTCTCCTCAAGATCATGCAGGGTGTAAAGATGCCGGACGAGGGGTCTGTCTATTACCGGTACAATGATAATTGGGTAGACATGATGACCTACTCGAAGGACAGAATGAATGTGCGCCGAACTTTGGGCATCATGTATCAGGAGTTTGCCCTGTATGCCAGCGAAACCATCATCGATCAGATCGCCTACCAGATGGGCATCAAAGGCAATGATGTGATCGACCATGCCCGGGCTGTGGCAGAGGAGCTTGGTATAAGCGACAAGGTGCTGGATGTCATCTACGCCATGACGGATATGTCCGAAGAAGATGCCAAAGCTGCCTTTGAGGCTCTGGGACTGACAAGGGATATATTCAAAGACCTGTTCCCTCGCTTCCCAATGACTGAGGCCAGCAAGTTTGCAGAGCCCATCTTTGATCTGATGTCCCTTGACAGGGAGGCGATGTGGAAGCTGCCCGAACAACTTTCAGGCGGCGAGCTGGTGAGAGCATCTATAGCCATACTCCTGGCAGCCAGACCGAAGATACTGATCCTGGACGAGCCCTTCGGAGATATCGATCCCATAACACTGCGGGAGGTCTCCAATTCCATCAAGAAGATCAATGCAAAATTTGGCACCACCATTATTCTGGTGAGCCACCACGTCGATTTCGTCAAGGAGGTCTCTCACAGGGCCATGCTCATTGAGAATGGGGCCCTGGTAGCGGATGGAAATCCGGCTGAGGTTTGCAACGCCTTCCTTGCCAGCTGCCATGCTCCCTATCTGAAGTACCTGGAAGAACGCTATGCTATTCACGGATGACCGTTGATGGATGCGGAACTAGAGGAGATTTACAGTCAGGTGGCGTGTCAGCTAACTCCTGAAGATTTCGAGGCCAGAGTGGCAGAGAAGGTTGCACTCATGGCAGGCCTGTGTGATCCGAGGACCGCAGCTATGCTTGTGGCCAGAGATTTTGGTACCACCGAGGTGTTGACCAAGATCGGAAGCATCCGGCCTGAGATGGGAAATGTCGCATTCACCGGGCGAGTGCTCAATGTCTCCGAGATACGCGAGTTTCAGCGCTCCGACGGATCATTGGGCCGGGTCGCTAATGTAACCCTGGCCGATGAGACCGGGGCGGTGCGACTGGTTCTCTGGGATGAGAGAACGGATCCGATCAAATCAGGGGATCTGACAGCGGATCTGTGCCTCAAAGTGAGGGGGGAGGCAAAAGAGGGCTATGCCGGAACTGAGGTGAGTTTGGGCCGGAGCGGCGGCATCGAGGAGGTGGACCTGGAGATCCAGCCAAGGGTCGCTCCCTACAAAATCGCGGAGATCAAAAGCGATATGGGCGATGTCAACTTGCTGGCCGTGGTAGCGGATCCCGGCGAGATCAGGGAGTTCGAGCGCAAAGATGGTGGCAAAGGCCAGGTTCGAGGAGTGCTGCTGGGGGATGAGACGGGCAAAATCAGGCTCACCCTCTGGAATGATATGGCACGGATGCCGCTCGCTAGAGGAGAGACGATAGAGGTCATAAACGGCTCCTCGCGGGAGAGGTACGGATCTCTGGAGATCCAGACAGGCAGCGGTACGGTCGTCCGAAAAAGCCTTCAGCAGATTGATTTCTCAGAAAAATTTACGCCCATAGCCGACCTGAAAGCAGGCATGATCTGCAGCGTCTCGGGCTTTGTGACGGGTCTGGGAGAGACGCGGGAGTTTCAGAGGGATGATGGTAGAGCCGGGAGGGTCGCCAGTATCTACATCTCTGACAACTCCGGCAGAGTAAAGGTAGCCCTCTGGGGAGATCACGTAGATCAATTGCAGGGCCTGGATCTGGGCTATAAGGCGGAGCTGATTGATGCCCAGGTTAAGAACGGCTGGAATGAAGGATTGGAAATCTCCTGCGGATGGCGCACCAGGATTACTTTCGCCCCGCCTGAGTAAGGAAGTTAAGTAAGGCATGGGAACATCAAACCGAGGAACTAGGAAGATGGCACCAAAATTACTGGAAGATCTGCCGGGCGTAGGTCCGGCCACTGCCGAAAAGCTGCGCGAGGCAGGTTTCAACTCAGTTGAAGCCATTGCCGTTGCATCTCCGGGAGAACTGGTGGCCGCTGCCGAAGTGGGCGAGGCCACCGCTGCCAAGATCATCGCCGGGGCGCGGGAAGCGGCGGATGTGGGCGGCTTTGAGACAGGAGACCGAATCTTGGAGCGCCGCAAGCATGTGGGAAAGGTCACCACAAGCTGCAAGAGCTTCAATGAGCTATTAGGCGGCGGAATGGAGACCCAGTCCATAGTGGAGCTCTATGGAGAGTTTGGCTGCGGCAAGACCCAGGTCGCTCACCAAGTGGCCATAAATGTTCAACTGCCAACCGAAATGGGCGGCCTGAACGGCTCGGCCATAATCATCGATACCGAGAACACCTTCCGGCCGGAGCGCATCGCTCAGATGGTCAAAGGCTTACCACCTGCGCCTGATGGTCGGGTTTGGGAAACGGAGGATTTTCTTAAGAATATCAGCGTGGCCAGGGCTTTCAACTCCAATCACCAGATCCTTCTGGCAGAGAGCGCCATGGACCTGGCAGAGAAGATCAAAGATTCTGAGAGACCGGTTCGCCTGCTGATCGTGGACTCCGTGACGGCCCACTTCCGGGCTGAGTACGTGGGAAGAGGCACTCTGGCCGATCGCCAGCAGAAGCTGAACAAGCACCTGCATGATCTGATGCGTTTTGGAGACCTGAATAATGCCCTGATATTAGTAACCAATCAGGTCATGTCCAAGCCGGACACTTTCTTCGGCGATCCGACTAAACCAGTAGGCGGACACGTGCTGGGCCATACGTCCACCTTCCGGTTGTACCTGCGCAAATCCAAGGGCGAGAAACGCATTGCTCGCCTGGTGGATTCACCGAACCTGCCCGATGGCGAGGCGGTCTTCTCTGTGACTATGGAAGGCTTGAAAGACTGATCAGGGTCACGGAGATAGAATTTGATACAGGAGGAGGGAGGAGATCCGAGTGCAAAAGAGACGAATACAGCACATTTCCCCGGATCGCCACCTTCACTTACATCTGTAAATAGATATAGACGATTGTGACAACTTTAGGTTTGGGCCGCATCCAAAGAAGATTCTTGATCTGCAAGAATCGGAAAACATATTAAACCGCAAGATTCGGATCAACGGTGGCACGGCCCCAAGCCGTTGCCAGGGGCATGAATTCCGTCACCAGGGAAAAGCCTGATGGAGCGGACCCGGGAATTCTACGCCAAATTTCACTTCGCCCCAGCGTATCGTTTGATAGTCTCCCGTTTGCGCTGCCACCTGCGGGCTTCTCTCGCCTTGTCCTCTTGCTCGACGACTATTCGGCCCGACCTATTCCCTAATTCATTCTTGCTCTTCTTGGGTTGATCCATGCTTGGTTGATCATCCATGTCATTTCACCTGAATTACGATCTCTTAGCCAGATTGGCGAATTCCTATGGGAGGGACTATTAGAAAACAATCAAGTCTTGAAGGGAGACGAATCTATATAAGTCTATGTTAGGTTGCATGAAAAAGCATTCAGGGATAGCGATGCCGGAAGCCGCAAAAAGAAGTTGGGATCATGCCGGGGATCGGATCCAATCCAGCTCAACAAGCATAAGAACGGAGGGTTCAATTTGCATGCCGATCAAATACTAATATATAAATATGCTTAATGGAAAGACTAATATATAAGAATTCATGACAGATCGTCAACCAATTCGGGGCAGAAGATCTTGAAACAGGCAGCAAAAGAGAGAGTTACGAAGGTTCCAGAGGAGCGCAAGCAAGAACTCATCGATACCGCAGAGCGACTTTTCCTGGAGAATGGGTATGAGCTGACGACAGTTGCCGATATTGTCAGGGAGATAGAAGTGGCGCAAGGCACGTTCTACTACTATTTCAGCTCCAAGGAAAAGATCCTGGAAGCAATCATTGAGAAAGACATAACGGCTCTGGAAGAAGATGTCAGGCAGATCATGTCAAGAGAAGACGCAAACGCCGCCATAAAACTCAATGCAGTAGTCAATAGCATCATAGGCATAAGCACCTCCAGAAGAGAGATAATGGATTATCTTCACGAGGAGAGCAACGCCGTAATGCATGAGAAGATGGAGCGACATACCATCGAGCGGCTCGTTCCTCTAGTGACGAGAGTGGTTGCAGAGGGGACCCATGCAGGCATTTTCGATGTACAGTACCCCACTGAGTCCGTTGAGTTTCTTCTTGCATCTCTTGTCTACTTCTTCCATCATCCGGAGATATTCGCCGATCCCATGCGCCGCGAGAAGATGCAAAGTTCTATGGAAACGATTCTTGGCAGAACTCTTGCGGTAAAGGATTACAAATTCGTTCTTGTAGTCTAGTTTTGGGGCATTAGATAGGTCGGGCCCGGGTCGTGAAACAATTGCGAGCTAGCAAGAAAGCGTTAACCTTTTAAGTTAACACTGGTTACTTGGAAGACTCGAAAAATCGGACTCAGGTGATAAGCAACATGAAGATATCGTATGTAGCTGTTATTGCAGCCTTTTTAGCCCTGATTTCAGGGGCATCTGCCCAGAACCCGGTTGAGTCTTTTGCCGGATCTCTCCAGAGCCAGGTAGAGGCTACGGGAGAGCAGCTTCAGCAGAAGGCGGCTCAACACATAGTGGAAGGCAATCTGACTCAGGAGCACATCGCTCAGGACTTCAATAGAACAGCTGAAAACCTCACGAAAATGGCAAAGCAAGAGCTTGGCCAAAAGCTCAACCAGAATCTAAACATCACCCCTGCCGAGCTGGAACAAAGGGCAAAAGAGGAATTGAAGAACCAGCTGAACCAAAAGCTAAATTCGCAACCAGGATTCCCAGCAGCTCTGGCAGTATTGGTCATATTGGCGGCAGGCTGCCTCATCAAGAGACGAAACTGAAAGGCGAAGCTTTTCATTTCTCCGATCTCGGGCTGCTACGCTACCCGAGATAGTTTTATATACGAATAAGATGACTGACAGTCAGTCAAAATTTATGGAAACCATTATGGAAGATAGTCCCGAAGTTCGGAACAAACGAAAGACGAATGTAGCTCTTCTTTCTGTGATTTCTAACTCAAGCTTGGTTCTTCTCAAGCTCATCGTCGGATTAACGATCGGATCGGTCTCTGTCATCTCCGAGGCTATCCACTCGGGAGTGGATTTGCTTGCAGCGGTTATCGCTCTCTTTGCCGTCAGGACGGCAGCAAAGCCCGCCGATGAGGATCACCCCTTTGGGCATGGCAAAGTTGAGAACATCTCGGGAACAGTAGAGGCATTGCTCATCTTCGTTGCTGCATGCTGGATCCTCTACGAAGCCATAAAGAAGTTGAGAAACCCCGAGCCATTGGATGAAGCAGGGTGGGGCGCGGCAGTCATGCTTCTCTCCGTGATGGCGAACCTCTTCGTCTCAAAGAGGCTCTTCAAGGTTGGCCAGGAAACGGATTCCGTAGCACTGAAAGCAGATGCCTGGCATTTGCGAACAGACGTTTACACTTCATTGGGAGTGATGGCAGGCCTCATTATTATCGTTGTCGGCGGACTAATAGTCCCTGGTGTAAACCTGCGATGGGTAGATCCAGTAGCTGCAATGGTAGTTGCGGTGTTAATCATAAAAGCTGCGTATCACTTGACCATTGAGTCTGCCCGCGATCTGGTCGACGTGGGTCTTCCCAGCAACGAAGTGGAAGAAGTACGCAAACACGTAATCGCTTTTGC
>Ga0209745_1000717_pt1 | contig 20108 bp, 14 predicted proteins | sample BarGraNGADG00312_FD_184495 | JGI IMG/M metagenome (GOLD analysis project Ga0209745, IMG submission 184495) | Arctic peat soil microbial communities from Barrow, Alaska - Barrow Graham LP Ref core NGADG0004-312 (SPAdes) (version 2) | ecosystem: Environmental > Terrestrial > Soil > Wetlands > Peat...
GCTCCCCGGTCGGCTGGCGCTTGATGTGTGGTACGGCAAGCCGGCACCAGTCGGTGGCGCGTATCGACGCGCAGTCCACTGGGACGAGGAGGGAAGCGCGATCGCGCGCCAGGTCCTCGCCTCAGGCAGGCCGGCTCTGGTCGCCAGGTTCGGGTCATCCGAGCTCGCCTGCGTGAGCTTCTACACGCGCTGGCGCGCCCGCACGGTCGTTCGACTCGCGTACCCAGAGGCGCTTCGCCGCGTCATGCGGCTGAACGCGGGGATGTTTCCGACGGACAACGCGTCCCTTGATCGTTTCTCCGAAGTGTTTCTGAACGCGGTGTCCAAGACGGATGTCATGGGTGTCTGGTTCAACAGGAACGAGCATCGGATCGTCAGTCGTTTCTGTCCCGATGCGCAGTTGGTCCAGCTGGAGGCACTCAACTGTGTGCTGCGCAAGGACCCCTGGAGCGCGGAACTCGAGGGGAAGGTCGTGCTGGTCGTGCACCCGTTCGCGCGGACGATCGAATCTCAGTACCGGACTCGTCGCACACTCTTGTTCGACAACCCGAAGACTCTGCCCGAGTTCGAGCTGAAGACCCTCACCGCTGTCCAATCAGGCGCTGGAAACGAGTGCGGGTATCCGACCTGGTTCGACGCCCTGGCGCACATGCGCGATGAGATAGCAGGCATCGGTTTTGACGTGGCAATCATCGGTGCGGGCGCCTACGGCCTCCCTCTTGCCGCTGCCGTGAAAGACCTTGGTCGGCAGGCCGTGCACCTTGGTGGCGCTACGCAGCTGCTGTTCGGTGTGAGGGGTCGCCGTTGGGAGGTCGAGTCGCCGGATGACATAGCCCCGCTGTTCAACGAGTACTGGGTTCGACCATCCGCCGAGGAGACTCCGCCGGGGAGCGCCTCGGTGGAGGGCGGGTGCTACTGGTAGGCAGCCCATGGCGGGCGTTGCGCGTCGCGGCTCGCTCCCGGAGATCCGCGGCAGGACTCACTGCTCGGGCTCGTAGTCGTCAGGCCACGCCTTGCCCCATGAAAGCGCCTGCCGTCGGAAGACGTCCCAGCGGCCCGTCCGCACGTCGGTGAACGCGAGGTCGCGAGGGATCTTCGGGATGAGGTATGTGCCCATCAGCCGCCGCCACGTGTAGAAGGCCCACGACAGGATGCGCTTGCCTCGAGGGTAGCCACGCCCGTGCGTCTCAGCGAGCTTGCCTAGGTCGGAGTGGAGCACGTCGACCATCGTCTCGCCCTTGCGGGCGGCATGCTGGCGGTCAACGGCCGTCATGCGCGAGATCCGGTGGAATCGCCGACCCTCGCGCTGAAGGCGCAGCCACAGCTCGTAGTCCATCGCGAAGTGGTACGTGACGTCGAGCATGGGGTCGCTGAGTGCTGAGCGGCGGATGAACGCCACCGGTTGGCCGATGAAGTTGACGATGCGCAGCACGCGAGGCATGAACCACGGCACCCAGATCATCCAGATGATGGTGCCGTCCTCGGCGATCTGCGCTGCGTGCCCATAGACCACGTCCACGTCCGGGTGAGCGACGAAGTATGCGACCACGTCCTGGACGACGCGGCAGTCGAAGTAGGCGTCGTCGGAGTTGATCCAGCCGATAATCTCGCCTCGGGACTCGCGAAAGGCCTTGTTGACTGCGTCGGACTGGCCCTCGTCGGGTTCGCTTCGCCAGATGACCGAGTCGCCGGCAGCCTGCAGTACCTCAAGGCTGCCGTCGGTTGAACCGCCGTCCATCACGATGTGCTCGATGTTGGGATATGTCTGGCAGGTTACCGAGCGCAGGTTGTCGGGCAGCCAAGCCGCCTGGTTGAAGGACGGCGTGAGGATGGAGACGAGGGGTGCGTCGGGATTCAGCATCGATGCGCGCATGTCCTTCGCGGCGTTTCGGCCTTATCGGCGTGCCGATTACGTCCTGATGATACCGTAGCCAAGGCTCCTCACCCCTGACGATTGTGCAAGCCCAGGCGTCGGTGCTCGCTTTCCGCCCGCTGGTATGATGCAGCATCGAGGTCAATTCCGAGCAAGACGGGATCACCAGACGTGCCGAACCCTGGTCAGTTCGCTGCTGGCATCGCCGGAGGTACTGTCGCCGTACCCTGCTCAGCACGCTGCGGCTCACTGATGCTTTGGAAGTGCGATCGTGACTGACCCGTTCGCCATGACGCCCGACGAGCTGCTCGCTCCCGACGAGACGGACACGCCGCGGGTCCGGCTCGGCTCGGGCAGTGCGTTAAGCCTCGCCACGCAAGTCATCGGACTTGGCGCAAGCTTCCTCGTAGGTGTGGTCGCCGCGCGCACGCTGGGGGTGGCCGGCAAGGGCACTCTGTCGGTCATCATGCAGACCCCAGGCATCCTAGTGATCATTCTGGACCTCGGAATCGCGACGTCGACCATCTACTTCGTCTCACGTCGCGAGTTGCGTCCTGGTTCTGCCGCCGCGAACTCGATACTGATTGCCGGAGCGATCGGAGTGCTGGCCGTACCGCTCGTCTACGTGCTCCTTGCGAGCAGGTTCGCCGTTGTCAGCGGCGTCCCGATGCTTGCCGTTGTCGTCGCGATCCTCATCGTGCCGACGAGTCTGCTCGCGGCGTGGACGAACGCTGTCTCGGTCGGCGTAGGCAATCTCGTACTCCCGCTCCGTTCTGCGATCACGTCGGCGGGGACGATGCTGGTCTTCCTCGCTGCGTTGGTCGTCAGCGGCCACGCGAGCCTCGGCACCATCGCAGCGGCCTCGCTTGCGGGAACGGTGGCGGGGCTCGTCGTCTTCGCGTTCGGATTGAGGAGGGTTGTCACACCGCTGCGCCCTGACTGGGCGGCGGCGCGCGCGGCCAGCTCATTCTCGGCAAGAGTCCATCTCAGCAATGTCGCGGGTTTCCTCCTGGAGCGGCAGGACGTGCTGCTGCTCGGATGGCTGTCTGGTGCGGCGGCGGTCGGTCTGTACTCCGTGGGCGTGAGCTTCGCCGAACTCACCTGGTACATTCCGAGCGCCCTGTGCACGGCAATCATGGCCAGGGGCGGGCGCGGGTCGGAGTCGTCAGGTGTCGACTACGTGACCCGCGCCACGCGTATCGCATTGATCATCATGATTGGCACGGTGGGGGTGAGCCTGATCGCGGTGCCCCTGGTCATCCCCTTGATCTACGGCCGTGCGTTTGCGCCAGCCATGTACTCATTCTTCGCGCTCCTGCCTGGCGTCATGGCGGACGGCATCGCCCGCGTTCTCTGGGCCTACCAGACCACTCGCGGACGTCTGTACTGGCGCCAGGCGCTCGCTGGGACAGCGGTCAATGCGGCTCTCGTCATCCTGTTGGCGCCGCGACTTGGGCCGGTCGGCGCTGCCCTCGCCTCGACAGTGGCGTACACAGGCCTGGCCGCATACATGATTCGACGGTTCCACGTTGATACGGGAGCACGGTACGCGGACATCCTTATGCCGCAGCGTGTTGACGTCGAGGTGATGTTCAGAACGGCGAAGCGGATGCTGAAGAGGGCGGGATAGCAGGCGAGCGGTCCGCACGAGATTCCTGCGCGCCGCAGGTGCAAGCAGCGGAGTGGTGCATCTCGTGCCGGGCCCCTTGGTCCATCTCGGATGGTATGCTTCGTGCTCGGTAACCCTAGGTAGGTGAAGCGGTCATCTCTGCGTCTGCGGGAGTTTGATGGGCATTCTTGCCAAGATTCCGGAGCCCGTCCGCGAGATTGCGAAATCGCTGGCACCCGACTCGTGGGTCGAGGGAGCGCGGCGCGCGGTTCTGCGACGCTACGATCCGTCGATCATCGTCGCTCGCGAGAGCGCGGCGAAGCGGTGGTTTTCTCGGCACGTTCTGCGCCTCTACTACCTGCCGAGCATGGTCTCGCGCGAGAGCGCGGCCAAACGCTGGTTCTCGACGCGGATTCTAGGGAAGCGCCCGCGCCTGTATCACTTCGAGATCCATGTCACGGATCACTGCAATCTCAACTGCAAGGGGTGCGGTCACTTCTCGAACCTGTGCCCGCCGACCTTCCTCGGACTCGATGAGTTCGAATCGGACGTGACTGCTGTGGCCGAACGGCTCGATGTCGATGACGTCTGGCTACTGGGCGGCGAGCCGCTCCTGCATCCGCAAATCGACGAGTTCGTGCGCATCGCCCGAAGATGCTTCCCCAAGACTCGGATCTCTGTGCAGACAAACGGCACTCTCGTGACACGGATGGGTCAGGAGTTCTGGAGTGCACTTGCCGAGACGAACACCGTGCTCTTGTGCGACCTGTATCCCATCGGCCTGCCTGTCGATGAGATCAATGCGCTTGGCGCAAGGAACGGCGTGACCGTCGAGTGGACCGGCTACCGCAGTGAGTTCTTCAAACTGCCGATCGACATCGAGGGACGTCAGGACCCGGCGAATTCGTTCCTCCGTTGCGATGGTCTGTGCAACTGTCCTGTGGTGAGGCACGGAAGAATCTATCCGTGCCCGTTCGCTGCATATGCCGACGTGTTCGCCGCGCACTTCGGTATCGCCGGTCTCGACGTCACCGATGCCGACTCGATGTGCGTCCGCGATGACCGCGACCCACGCGAGATCATGGACTTCCTGCTGAAACCGATCCCCTGGTGTCGGCACTGCGATTTCGACTCGTTCGAGATGTATCCGTGGGGGCGGTCTCGTCGTCAACTGGACGAGTGGATCACGACGCCCCCGCCCGATTCGGGCGCGGAAAAGGACATCGGCTGCGGCGTTTGTTCCTTTCAGGGAAGCCGCTGATGGAGCCATTGTGGTGGATTCCCGGGTGGGTGCGACATGCTGCTCGCGTGTTGCTGCCGAAGAGGACGGGCGACCGGCTGCGAGACTACGTGATCGCGCGCTACTACGCTCCGGGTATGGTATCGCGCGCGGGTATCGTGGAGTACTGGTGGCGCCGCCGCGTCCTGCGCAAGCCGCCACGCCTGCATCGGATCGTCATCCACCTTGCGGACCACTGCAATCTCAACTGCAAGGGCTGCTCGCACTTCAGCAACCTCGCCGCACCTGCGTTCGCAGATCCGGCCCAATTGGACAGAGAGTTCGAACGGCTTGCAGACCTCTTCGAGGTCACTGAGATCTACCTTCTCGGCGGCGAACCGCTGTTGCACCCGAAGTTGGAGGAATTCCTTCGATCTGCTCGCCAACATTTTCCGCGTACGAAGCTCATCCTGCTGACGAACGGCATCCTGCTTCCCAAGATGGGACCGGAGTTCTGGCGCACGATGGGAGAAGAGCGGATCACGCTCATGTACGACGACTACCCGATCTCGTTGAAGACCGACCTGATCCGGGAGCGTGCGTGTGAGAACGGCGTCGAGGTGGAGCTGATGGAGCACCACGACGAGTTCTTCAAGCTGCCGATCGATTTCAGCGGTTCGCAAGATCCTGCGGATTCGTTCTCGCGCTGCCGCACCGTAGCGAACTGCCCCACGCTTCGAGACGGCCGGCTCTATCCGTGTGCATACATCGCCTATATCGACCTATTTAGCGAGCACTTCGGGGTAAAGGGCCTAGAACCATGCACCAATGACTCGATCTCGATCTTCGACACCGACGACGCGTACCGGATCATGGACGTCCTCCTGAACCCGGTGCCGTGGTGTTCCCACTGCGATTTCAGCACTTCCGAGCAGTACGGGTGGGGCCTCTCTTCGCGTTCGATCGACGAGTGGACGTGCGTGAGCACCGAGGATGCCGCGCAGGAGCCTGTGCTTGCAGGTGCCGATCAGAGCAACCGCTAGGCGTGGGTGTCGGCGGTTCGCCTTCGTCCAGCAGGCGCCGAGCTAGCGGGCCATCTCGAACCAACGGTCCAACCGCTTCACGAACTCCGCACCGCCTATATCTTCGGTGGGGCATCGAGGAGCGCGGAAGCGGTCCGTCCAGGGCAGCGCAATGCCGAATCGAGTGGTGAAGGCTCCGAGGAAGCCTGCCTCGCGTACCAGGCGCGCGGAGAACTCGGAGAAGCTGCCTGGGGTGCCGTACGGGTAGCTGAACAGTCGGACCTCGCGCCCGCCGGCTTGCTCCAATGCGCGCTTGCCGCCGAGAACCTCGTCTCTCTGTTCGTCTTGCGTACGCGCGGCGAGCATCTGGTGGCTTCTCGTGTGCGCTCCGATCTCGACGATCCCGCCAGTGCCGAGCTCGCGGAGTTCGTCAGCGGTGAGCGGGCGATGGGAGGGCCGAACGAACGGGGCAACGCCGAACTGCGCGCGAAGCGACTCCAGCGCCGTGTCGCGGTCGGCGGACGAGAGTGGCAAGACGTACTCGCGCAGCTCGAGGTAGATGCGCTGGCGCTCGTTCGCTGCTGGCATGGTGATGTCCCACGCGCCCGAGGTCGAATCGCGGGGGCCGACTGATGCCGGTTCGGACGCCACCGAGCGGCAGTATCGAGCGCCACCCGCATCGATGTCGAGACTACAAGGCAGCGCCTCCGCGTAGAGCACGATGCGCTCGATCTCGTTCCACCAGAACTCCGCGCCACTGCCTACGTAGTCGCTGCTCACGAAGACGGCCGCCGGGACCGAGTGCGAGGAGAGTATCGGCTTGGCGTTGAGAAGAGCATCGGAGTATCCGTCGTCGATGGTGACCACTACCGAGCGGTCCGGGATGCGTTTTCGGCGCGCCATCAGCTCGAACAGCGCACCCGCGCCCATCGTGTTGTACGACGTGGACAGGAGCCCCATTTGCTCGTCGAACTGCTCAACGCTGACAGCCAGGCGCTGTGGGTCAGACGACAGGTCAGTGACGCGATGGTACGTGAGCACGATCGCGGAGCCCGCAATCCGTGTGCGGGTGGAACGCCACCGGTCGCCCAACGCACTTCTGATTGCGCGCGGGTTCACTATCTGGCCTTGGTTGCATCGATGGCTACGATGAGTTGGTAGTCCTCGTCGTGGTGGTCGAGCTCGCGCGGGCGTAGTCTCTCGGCAACGAGACCCTCCAGGAAGCAGATCGACGAGAAGACGTTGCCGTAGGTCACTACCTTCGTGTCGGCTGGTTCGAAGGCGGTCGCAAGGAGTTCGGCCGCCGAGAGATCCGTGAGCCGCCAGCGATCGCCCCATCGGTCCATGTCGTAGCGGCTGATCTGGCTGATACCGGGCACCGTGCACAAGACGTGGCCGCCAGGTGCGAGAATCCGATGGATCTCGGAGACGGCCCTCTCCATGTCGTAGATGTAGTGCAGCGTCTGAGTGATGATGATGCAGTCGAAGGCGTCCGTCGGCACGTGCGGGCAGTCTGAGATGTCCGCGATGATCGTGGCTTCGGGGGAGCCAGCCACGAAGTGAAGGACGTCGCTTTTCGTCACGCCAGATCCGAACTGGGACGTGTAGCGTCGATCGCCGATCTCGAGAACGCGTCCGCGGATGGCGTCGCGCCGTGACCCGAGGAACCGCTCGATGTAGTGGCGATCTATCGGCGTGCCTTTGCCGAGGCCGAAGGACGGGTTCACGGGGTAGAGGCGCCTGAGCGACCCAAAGTGGGTGTACTTGGCCCGAAGGCGCTGGCGTGCGGCGCTCAAGCGGGCGCGGAGTGGCGACGGCGACATTGGCGACCTCACTGACTGCGCACTCACGCTAGGTGTCTACCCCTTCAGGATAACCATATCATCCGAGCGACGGCGCGGGTCTCAAGGAGACTCGCACACGAGCGGGTATTGCGACTCATGCTCGGACGGTCCAGAACATGCGCAGTCTCCGCGACAGCGACAGGGCCACTCTCGGGGGCAGCGCACTGTATAGCTTCAGCAGAAGCGAGTGCGTGCTGATGGTGCGCTGCCACCAGCCCGTGCACACCCTTTCGAGAAGAGAACTGCGTTTCCATCCCGGGAAGTGCCGGTCGAGGTGCTCGAAAACGCTGTCGACATACGCTGACTTGGTGGCCCAGGGGGCGTACGGGAAGAAGTCGGCATATCTACCGAGTACGAGATGCGCAAAGGCGACTTCCATGATCGGGTCCCGGAACGTCTCGAACAGGCCGTCTGCCGAGAAGCGTTCGTACATGATCTCTAGTGCACGCGCCAGCTGCTCGTAATGGCGACCGTAGGAGCTCATGATCGAGCCGCTCCGCGCGCGACGATAGAAGTACAGGAACTCCTCGACCTTCTCTATCCGGTTCGCATGCGCGAACAATGAGTACGTGGTGGCGAGGTCCTCGAACGACAGACCAACGGGGAAGTACAGGCCGTGCTCGGTGAAGAGTCTCGTTCGGAAGATCTTGTTGCATGCGCTCGGACTGCTGCTCACCAAGAGAGAAGGGTTCTCTCTGAGGTTGACGCCGAAACCCGCAAGCGGTCCCTCGGCGTAGGGGTACTCAGCGCCGCTCTCCGGGTCGAAACCCATCATCTGGCAGACGACGACATCGGCATTTGTCGCGCGTGCACAGCCGCACATATGCTCGAACATGGCGGGTGAAACGTAGTCGTCACTGTCCACGAAGCCGATGTACTCGCCACTAGCAGCCATGATCCCATGGTTTCGGGCGTCGGCCAGCCCGCCATTGGGCTTGTGGATGACCACTACTGAGTCGTTGACGCGAGCATACTCGGCGATGATCTGCGGCGAGTCATCGGTGGAACCGTCGTCCACGACGACGATCTCGAGGCCCTGAAAGGACTGCGCAATCAGGGAATCCATGCATTGACGCAGGTAGGGCGCGGTGTTGTACACAGGAACGACTACCGAGAGCGTTGTTGGGCGTTTCTCCACGGGGCGTTCGCACTCCTGGTGGCTCGACGATGCAGGTGTTGAACCCAAGTGACTACGCTTTCGGTGCCGGCTCACGCGCCACGTTGCGAACGAATCTCTCGACCTCGTCGGCGGTCTTCTTCCAGTCGAATTGACGCACGCGCTCGAATCCCCGTGCCTGGAAGGTCTTGCGCACAGACGGATCGCGCAGACGCATCATGGCCGCAGCAAGCTCGGACGGGTTGTCCTCGGCGACGTAGATGGCGGCTGCATCCGCCGCTTCGGGGATCGAGGAGTTGTGGCACGTGATCACCGGGCAGCCGCACGCCATCGCCTCGAGGATTGGCAGGCCGAAACCTTCATATTTCGAAGGGTACAGCAGGCTCAGGGCACCCGAGTAGGCGGCTCTCAGCTGCGCATCAGAGAGGCTCGCGACACGCACCGTGGCTGCTGCCGCGCGGGCTTCGAACTCCGCCTCAAGTGTTGGGAGTCCGCCGACGCATAGTATTGCCGGTCGCTGCTCCGTGCAGAGCAGAGGAAGCGCATCGAACACGAGAGAGGCGTTCTTGTACGGCACGTCGCGCGCGCCGACAAAGACGCAATACTCACGGGGAAGTTCCAGCTCGTGCAACAGCTCTTCGATCTCTGGCTCGCTGGATGGAGTGAACAGAGAGTCCACAGCATTGTGAGCGATTCTCAGAGGGCGACACTCGATGGTCCGGTAGAAGTGGCGAAGATCCCGCGCGGTGTTCTCGGAGACGGCGACATACGCTGAGGCGTGTTCGATGGCCTTGCGCTTCTCGCGCCACACTCTCTGGCCGAGGTTGAAACCGAGGACTTCAGGGATCATGTCATGGACGTAGAGCAGTGAGGGTGTCTTGAGTGGGATCGTGTAGTTGGTGGAGATGAAGAGATCTGCCTGCTCCGCCTTGCAGATGGCCTCCAATGCAACGCTCTGCGCCAGCGAGTGGTGAAACCGCAATGGCATCATTTGGCGGTACGTGAACCCCGGGAACCTCGGGGCAGTCTCCCAGCGGTCCAAAACGACGATGTTGCGGGCGAATCCGCTTGCGGACCACTGAGCCATGAGCGCACTCCAGACACGTGCGATACCCGTCTTGTGCAGCTGGAAGAACACGGCATCGACGACGATCCTCGGCGAATCCACAAGTCGCTGACTCGGGGTGAGAGTCAGGACCTCACCGTCGAGCGAGGCCTGCTCTCGATCCGACATTGGCCGTGCCAAGGCTCTCGCGGATTCGCTGGTCGCTTCGACTGCGGTCCTTGCGTGGCGTGCAATCTCTACAATTCGATGCCCTGACGAACTCATTTGACCGCTCTCGTGTGTGTTCCGCGGTGGTTCTCGACGAGTTCGGCGTACCAGGCAAGGTACGCATCAACCTGCGCATCGAGCGTGAACCGTGATTCGACGCGGGTGACGGCTGCTGCGCCCATCGCGGAGCGACGACTCTCATCGCCCAGCAGAGTCTCGACCGCGCTGGCAAGTGCGCCAGGGTCTGTGGCAGGGAACAGCAGGCCTGTCTCATTGGGCACGACCAGTTCGGGAATGCCACCGACCTCGCTTGCGACCACTGCGGTGCCGCACGCCATGGCCTCGATGATAGCGAGGGGGAGGTTCTCGGCGAGCGCCGGGTGCACGTAGACGTCTGCGGCCTGGTAGTGGCGCGCCACCTCGGCGGGGTCGTTGTTGAACGGAAGGAAGACGACCTCAACATCCCCAATACGCTTTGCCGGCGCATCCTCGCCGATGGCCACGAACAAGATGCGCCCTCCAGAGTGGCGTCGACTCAGCAGCTGCAGTGCCTCAGTGAGCGTTTGGAATCCCTTGTACTGGCTCGACCTGAGCCCTCTGGCGGCGAAGACAGCGATTCGAGCATCATCGGGAAGGCCTAGGGCCCGGCGTGCGGCGGCCTTCTCGGCCGGCCGGAAGATGCGGGTGTCAACGCCATTCGGAATACAACGAGCGTCGATGCCTTCGTGCATGACATCAGAGGCCTGAACCATCTCGAGCAACCACTGTGACGGTGTGGCGATCGCCAACCGGCTCGCTCGCACGGCGTCGCGCTTCACACGCCAGTTGTCCGCACTGGAGTCGCTCCGAATCGGAACGTACAGACTCAAGTCCGGACAATCGCCGCACCCTGATCTCCAATGCTCGCAGCCGAGCGGGTAGGCGCAATGGCCAGTGAGCAGCCAGACGTCGTGCAGCGTGAGCAACGTTGGCTTCGCTGCGCTGATTGCTGGGAGGTCGCGGACGTTGAAGTAGGAGCCGTGCAAGGTGTGCAAGTGCACGACATCGGGAGAGCGCGACGGGAGTTCAAGTAGATGCTCGCTTTCAGGGAAGTCGAAGTCCTCATGTCCGCGAGCCACGCGCGCGTATCGAGCCGGTTCGGCGATGATCCGCAGTGCACGCGAAAGCAACCCGGTGGCGTCGGTTGGACGTGAGCTTCGACACTGAAGAGAACGTGCTGGGGCAAGCAGAGTCCGCGCCCACAGGCCGCGGGCATCGTCGTTCGGTATCTGCAGAGACTGCGGGACCTCTTCGTTTCGGCAGCCGAGCGCAAGCCATGAGTCGATACCGCGAGCCAGGTACTCTTGGTGCAGGGAGAGCGCGACCTTCTCCGCGCCTCCGCCCACTGCGGATGGACTGACTGTCAGAGTAGACAGCGGCCGCCGGTCGACAGCAGGGCTCATCGAATCAGCCCTCCACGCGGGTCAGGCGTTTCCGAGCGTCCCAGTCGCACGCATGGTTTCGGGGTATGCGGAACGAGTCGGTCCAAAGTGTCACGACCCCGAGGGTGAACTCGCGACGGTGGCGTGCGATGCGCAAGCGCGTGTTCGTGACGGCGATTGCCCATCGAAAGACCGACGGCATGGTTCCTCCGACCTTACCTGCGCTGAAACCAGCGATGCGGCTGCCTAGCATCCTCATCATAGCCAAGCCGCTCCCATCGACCTAGCGGAAGTCCGGCGACATGGTTTGCAGGGAAGTACTTGAGGCGGAGAGTTGCGGTACCATAGAGCATGTGCCCAGCCCGCCTGCTCAAGCGAGAATAGGTTCCCCCTCATGGGCGCCACGCAGCGTCACATCGCATACGTGAGCCTTCAAGCCGTCGCCGACGGGCAGGACACGTGGGCTGCCGTGACCGAGGTCATCAAGGGGTGGGAGGCACTCGGCTGGACGGTTGACCGCTACTTCCCGCAGTACCCGGAATCCGGCGCCCGACGCGGGTTGGCCCGGCTTGCAGAGATGCGTCGCGTGCAGAGCCGTCTGGTCAAGCGCGTGCGCGAGTACGATGCGATCTACATCAGGGCGCACCAGATGGCGCTCCCTGCTGCGAGGCGGGCGGCGGCACTCGGTGTCCCTGTCATCCAGGAGTGCAACGGACCGTACGAGGACCTGTTCATCGCGTACCCGCGACTTCGCATCGCGCGGCCGGTCTTCGACGCCATGCAGCGCTGGCAGTACAGGCATGCCTCAGCGATCATCGCCGTGGCCGAAGGTCTTGCGGGATGGTTGAAACGTGAGGCCGGCCACGAGCGCGTCGTTACCATCGGTAACGGTGCGAACACCGAGGTGTTCTCGCCCGATGCGCCTCGACGTCCCGGTCTGCCCGGAAGCTTTGCGGTCTTCTTCGGTCAGTTCCCGGCGTGGCAGGGAATCTCGTCGCTGCTCGAAACGGTCAGGCTGCCGGCGTGGCCGCCCGGGCTTCCGCTCGTCTTCGTTGGCGATGGTGCCATGCGCCCCGATATCGAGGCCGCTGCCTCTGAGATGCCCGGGCGCGTCATCTACCTCGGACGGCTGCCGTATGAAGAGGTCGCACAGGTGGTTGCGCACGCGGTGGTTTCGTTCGTGCCGATGATGGCGCCCGAGCGAGAGACGATGTTCTCGCCCCTCAAGCTCTACGAATCCATGGCGTGCGGCGTCCCGGTCGTGGCCTCGGACGTTGTGGGGATCAGCGAGGTCGTGAGTGGGTGGCGGTGCGGCATCCTGTTCACTGCGGGAGACGCGTGCGCTATCGCCGAGGCAACGGCCCGCATCGTCGGCGATCCGGTCGAGGCCGGCGAGATGGGCCGTCGCGGGAGAGACGCGGCTGTTGCCCGTTTCTCTTGGCAAGCGCGAGCTGAACAGCGTGCGCGCGTGATCGAGGGTGCGGTCCAGGCTGGCTGAGATCGACGCGTCAGAAGCATCAGCCGGCCGGACTCCCCCTTAGATGAGGCAGGTGGACAAGAAGCGTGTCGAACCCCAAGTCCGATTCAAGCGCGGACGGTGCCATGGGCATGGGCGCCAAACTGGCGGCCGCCAAGAGACTGCAGTTCGGTCTCGTCATCGTCGCGGTCTTCGCTCTGTCGCTTGTCCTGAATGCGGCGACGCCCTTGATCGCGGATGACTACACCTTCGCTTACATCTTCCGCACTCCGTTCCGAGTCCAGTCGCTCGCTGACATCGCGCAGTCTCAACGGGTCTTCTACATGACCTGGAGTGGCAGGGTGGTGGGCGGGTTCTTCGAACAACTCGCGGTGCTCGTTGGGAAGCCGACGTTCAACGTCGTGAATTCGCTGATGATGGTTGCCCTTGTGCTGCTCGTGTACTTCAACGCAAACGGGTTGCGCAGGATTCGCGTGTCGCTTCTTGCCGGCATCCCGATCATGCTTTGGTTCGCGCTGCCTTCATTCGGGCAGAGCGCGCTCTTCGCTGCCGGGGCCACGAACTATCTCTGGACGTCGGCAATCGTTTTGGCCGCGCTGCTGCCCTTCCGGCTCCACGCTGAGAGACCCGGCGTGATCGGGGACAGCATTTGGCTCGCGGCCGCCTTTGTTCCACTCGCGCTGCTCGCCGGGCTGTCCAACGAGAACATGGGTCCGGCAACCGTGCTGCTCATGGGGGCTTCTCTGGTCATGTACCGGCGCAGGGGCGGGTGCGTTCCCCGATGGGCCATCTCGGGAACAGCTGGCAGCTTCGTCGGCACCTGCCTCCTGATTGGGGCGCCAGGCAACTACTCTCGACTAGCCGAGGCCGGCGCTCCAGCGGCTCATCTGTCGGTGTCGGTTCTCGCCGATCGGTTCCTCTCGATAACGCATGCCATCTTCGTGAACAACCTCTTCGCACTGCTCGCGGCATTCATCGTTCTCACGGTCTTCGCCCACGAATACGGAAGTGCCCGCCGTTCGGCTGCCCTTCTCGTTGGATCCGCCTACATGGTCGCAGCGTTCCTCGCGACCTACGCGATGATGCTTTCGCCGTACTTCGCACCTCGCACGTGGACGGGCATCATCGTTCTGGGCGTCACAGCGGCCGGCGTCGTGTACTCAGACATTGACTTCGACCGACGGTTCATCCGGCGGCTGGTCACGGTGACCTTGTGCTTCGGAATCGTCATCTTCGCCGTCAAGTTCGCCTATGTGTACGCAGTTGACGTCAGGCCGTTCGGAGAGCAGTGGGCCGACCGTGTCAACCTGATCCAAGAGGCGAAAGCATCCGGTCGCCACGATCTGGCAGTGCCGGCGGTTCTCGCAAAGACGACCTACAATGCGTCATACGACATCAAGGACCTCGACCCGAACCCTGCAGAGTGGCCGAATGCGGACGTCGCGCGCTTCTATGGTGTCTCCTCGATTCGGGTCGACTAGAGAGCAGCCGCAATCCACGTGCAGGTGCGGCGCATCTGCGCAGGCGAGCGCCGAGAGGCGGAATCGGAATGCCGAAAGACGCCGAGACGGCGGGTGCTGCCGATGAGGACCGTCCCCGATCGAATACCGCAAAGGTAGAGCGTTGATGCGTTACGCAACGTGACCCAGGGAGGTGGTACGTCGACATGGATCGTGGGACTGCTATGGTCGCTCATGGCAAGAGCGAGACCCGCGGCGAGGGGCACGGTCGGGCGCACGTCCTCGGCTGGCGCTGCTTCCTCGCTTTCGTCGCCCTGACGCCGCTGGTCATAGGCGCCTTGCCGCCGCAGGCGGGGTCGCTTGCCCTGTTCCGCGCGTACGATCCAGTCAGTCTGCCCAAGGTCGTGGTATTGCTGGTGCTCGCGGGCTTGTCGCTCGGCGCTCTGTGCGTGAGCGTGGTCCGTGACGAGTCGGAGCTGCGCTGGCATCCGGTCCTCTGGGTCTTGGTCGCGCTTGTCGGCTGGGCGGGGGTCTCGACACTCTTCGCGGCAAGCCCCGCGGTGTCGGTGTGGGGAGCCTATCTCCGCAACGAGGGGCTTGTGGCGATCTTCGGCTACGGCCTGGTCGCGTTCCTTGCGGTCCAGTACGTCCGCTCGATAGGCGATCTTCGCACCGTGATGGTCACGGCGGTCGTGTCCGGATCGCTCGTCTCTGCGTACGCCCTGCTGCAATTCTTACGAGTCGACCCGATCGAGTGGTCCCAGACGTGGCGGGTGTCGTCGTCGTTCGGCAACGCCGACATGCTCGGCGACTACCTGGTGTTCCCGTTCGCGCTGGCGCTGGGATTGGCGCTCTCGGCCCGCGGCAGATGGCGCTCGCTCGGGTGGTGGGCAGCCACGGCGCTGATCACCCTGGCACTGGCGGCAACGGAGACGCGAGGGGCGTGGATCGCGGTCTTCGTCCTGGTGATGTGTATGGTCTGGGCGGGTTGGCGCCGACTCCAGCATGCCTCGCGTCGACAGAAACTCACGTTCGGGGTGCTGGCTGTCGCCCTGATAGTGGCCGCCGCCGCCGTCATCGTCCTCGTCCTACGAGGCCCCGCCGAACGCTCGGCGGCGTTGTCGTCGGTGCTGGCGAGCGCTAGCAACGGGCGCACGGTGATCTGGGACATCGGCCTGCGCGCCTGGCTGGTGCACCCCATCACCGGTTGGGGCCCGGACGGGTTCATGCGCGCGTTCGAGAGCGCCGTGGGGGCGAAGTGGTACGCGACGCTCTCGCGCGTCGGCGTGGGCTTCGGGTCGGCCGACAACGCTCACAACTTCCTCATCCAAGCGCTTGTGACGCTTGGCATCCCGGGGCTCGTGCTGACGGCGTGGGCGCTCGTCCGCACGGCCATCGAGTCGTATGGCGGCCTGCGCGCAGCAAAGGGCCGCAGTCGGCTGCTTCTTGTGGCGCTGTGGGGGGCGCTCATCGGGATGATGGTGGCATTGACTTTCGGCGTGACTACGCCTGAGGTGTCGGTGTGGTTGTGGCTGACGGTCGGCTTGCTCATCGCCCCGGCTTCGCACCGGGTCCCCGCGGTGCCGAGAGCGGTACTCGCGACCGGCGTGGCGCTTGGCGTCGCGGTCGCACTGTGGGCGGGCTCATGGTTGGTCGCCGATGTCATCGTGGGGAGGGCCATGCAGCAGGAAGCCGGTGCGGCTCAGGTTTCGGCGTTCGAGAGCGCGGCGCGGCTCAACCCGCTCTCGCCCAGATACCACTGGTTTGTCGGTGAAGCGCTTGTGAACGAAGCGCTCGCCGAGCAGCGCGCCGGGCAGAGCCAGCAGACCGTCGACGGGACGATGCTTCGGGCCATCTCGGCATACCACACCGCGGCAGCGGCGGACCGCGGCGACGTGCTGGTGCGCATCGCGTTCGCTAATGTCCTCGCCATCTACGCGGCGAATCATCCCGAGAGCGATGCCGCCCAGCGCGCCGTTGACGTGGCACTGGAAGCCGTGAGTATCGGGCCTCGCGACGCTGCCGCCCTGGTGGCTCTTGCGAGGGCCTACGAAGCCGCCGGCCGTCACGACGATGCGGAGAAGACCGCGCGACTTGCCCGCTCGGTCGCGCCAGCATACGCTGCGCAGACCCTGGGCTCGCTCGGCCTCGACAGCCCCGCCACGCCGTAGGCGTTCGAGTCGGCCCTGTCGAGCTTGACCGCGCCTGCGCGACGGAGCCGAAGTGCGCTGCAGCGGCCGCGACCGGCTCTTTCGCCCGCGAACGGCATTCCCGCGTCGCTGAACGGCGGACGGACCGTGCGCGCGTGGGCCGCGCTACGACTTCTACATCTTCGGGAGCCTGGCGACGGTCATCGCCAGCAAGTTCTACCAGACCGGCACACCGCTCGGGAACCTCATCGCATGGCTCGCCGGAAACGGGCAGTAGGGAAGACGGTCCGGGCGTCTACTGGGACGTCTTCGAGCCCTTCATCGCGTCCGCCATCTTCTCGGCATCTTGGGCATCTTGGGCATCTTCGGCATCTTCGGCATCATCTGGGACATCTTCGCCATCCCGAGGCCGAGGAAATCGAAGTGCTCGCCGTAGTCCTTCATCATCTGTTTCATCGCGCTCAGCATGTAGCGACGCTTGAACCCGTCGGGAAGCGCGAGGATCTCCGTCATCTTGTTGGCGTAGAAGCTCATGTAGCACCTGCCGAGCGCGATCGTGACTTCTTCGAGCGACATCGCGTAGGGTTCGATGATCGGGGTCACGAGGTTGTATTGCGAGTAGTCGAACACGCGGATGCGGTCCTTCATCTCGTCCCAGAGGGGCGTGAACGGCATCGGGGTGATGACCGGGAATACTGCGATGTCCGGATTGAGGCGGATGGCCTCCGCCGCCGTGGCCTTGATCGAGTCCCACGTCTCGTTGGGGAAGCCGATCATGAACGACGCCTCGACCATGATGTCGTGCTTCTTCAGGAGGTCCACCGCTTGCTTGTTCTGGTCTGTGGTGGTGCCCTTGTTCAGGCTGTTGAGCTGTTCGTCCGTGCTGGTCTCAGCGCCAAGGTAGACGTGGATGATGCCGGCGTCGCAGTACTTCTGGAGGATGTCTTCGTCGCGGATGATGTCCTCGACGCGCGTCTCGATCAGGAGGTGCACGTCGAGATCGGCTTCGATGAGCAGGTCCAGGATCTGGATCCAGCGCTCCCGGTCCCTGGTCGGATAGGCGTCGATGAGGGTGATGAACTCGACCTTGTACTCCTCGACCAGGTGCCGCATCTCGTCCACGACCTTGCGGGGATCACGGGCTCGCCACTCCCCGCGCCAGAACATGCGCTGGCTGCAGAAGGAGCACCCCATCATGCAGCCGCGCGACGTGAGCACCGACGCCATGCGGCCCCACGGCTCGATGTTGTAGTGGTAGTCCTCCCAGTCGAGCAGATGCCAGGCGACCTCCAGGGAGTCGAGGTCGGCTATGTGCGTTCGCTGTGGGGTGACGACCACTTCGCCGTCTCTCAGGAAGGCGATGCCTTTGACCTCATCGGCCACGCCGTTGGGAACGGTCGCCATTAACTCGACGAGCGTCTCTTCGGCCTCCCCGCGGATCACGAAGTCGGCGTGGTTGTCCTCATCGCGGAGGATCTCGTCGTACATGAACGTCGGATGCGGTCCGCCGATCATCGTGACGATGTTCGGGTCGACCTGCTTGGCGACCCTTAGGGCCTCGAGCGCGGCGGGCACCGTCGCGGTGCTGATCGCGCCCGTCACCGGCAAGTAGTCGAGGGACATCACGAAGTCCGGCCGGTAGCTCTCGATCTGAGCCCGGATGTCCTCGAACGAGCGCTTCTTGTTCATCGCGTCGTAGAGCTTCGCCTCGTGTCCGGCCTTGAGGGCCGCGCCGGCGAGGTACGCGAGGTGCAGCGGGGGCCAGTTGCCGATCGTCTGGACGCCCCAACAGTTGTAGGGCGGTGTGACGAACAGGATCCTACTCATGCTTGAGCCTCCGATGGCGCCGGCGCCGAAGTGAACACGGTCCATTCTACCATTCGGCGAGCCGTTCGACTCGGGGGCGTGGCCTTCGGCATGGGCTGCTCGCGTCGATCTGGCCGTCATTAAGGTCGTCGGCGGAGTGATCGGCTTCCTGATCAGCATCCCCATTTCCTACGGCTTCTTCAGGTTGTGCGCTGACCGGATGATCGTCCGCAAGCTGCCGAGCAGGATTCCGCAGCCGTCGCAACAGGCACCGGCAGGAACCCCGGGCGAGGGTGCTCCTGTCGGAAGCGCTGTGGGGACGTGGCCTCTCACCTGACAAGCGCTTCCAGCGGACGGCGACAAGGCGGTACAGTGAAGGAGGCGCTGCGGTCCGCCGCTGAAGCGCCAGACGTTGATATGAGATGGCCTGTCAACCCCTGTCCGTTTCAAGGCGGTCGAAGCGGTCGACGGACGGGTGTGAGCGGGTGGGCACATGGGATCGGCGCTCGACCATGCTGATATCCGCGGATTCTAACCGCACATCTCGATCGGACCGGAGCCTGCCTCCCACTAGAAGCGCGCATTCTGAGTCGCATAACGTTGACGAGGATCTCTCCGGATCTGTGGCGCCCACCCGCTCGCATCCGTCCTTTTAGACCGCCATCCGCTCGGTCATCGCTCCCCACACGAAGCCCGAGAGCTCACGGGCCACGGCGACGACCGCCTTGTTGGGGCCCTTCCTGGCGGCGAGCTTGCGGTAGGTGGAGTTCAGACGACACTGCGCCGCCCAGGAGTAGGCCGCCACCTCGGGCGACTGTCCCTCGAGGCGCTTAGCGTGCGCGCCGCGCACGGCGGGACGGTGCCGGTACGCCCAGGCGGCCTCCACGAGCACGCGCCGTACGTGCGCGTTGCCGGTCTTGGTGATCGAGCCCTGGTGCCGCGATGCCCCGCTGGAGTGCTCGCTGGGCACCAGCCCGGTGAACGCCATGAACGAGCCGGCCGTGGCGAAGCGCTGGAAGTCGCAGGTCTCGGTGAGCAGCGTCACCGCCGTGAGCGTGTCGATGCCGCGGAAGGCGCGCAGGCGCGCCACGGCGTCGGCGAGCGGGTCGCAGAGAGTGGCCTCCTCGATCTGCTTGTCGATCGCGGCGAGCTGCGCGTCCCTGACCGAGTAGGCGCTGACCAGGTGGTCGAAGGCGGCCTGCGACGCGGGTTCGTCGAAGCGCAGGGCGCGCATCCAGACCTCGAAACGGAAGCTCCAGCGGGCGCCGGGACTCGGGTAGCGCTTGCCGTAGCGCAGCAGGAAGCTCCTGATCCTCTGCCTGGCGATGCGGCGATCGTTCTTGAGGTCCTCACGCGCCCGCACGAGGTCGCGCAGAGCCTCCTCGGCGGGCATCGGCACGCGCACCGCCGTGAGCTCGCCGGCGCGGTGCAGGCGAGCGAGGTTGCGCGCGTCGGACCGGTCGGTCTTGACGCGCACCCCGGAGCGCCGCGGGATCAGCGAGGGGGCGATCACGTCGCAGGCAATGCCCAGCGAGCTGATCAGCCGCTGGGTATCGTAACCGGTCGGCCCGGCCTCATAGCACGTCCTGAGCACCGATCGGTCCGGGTAACGAGCAAAGAGCTTGCGCACCGCCTCGGGGGTGTTGGGGATCACCCGCTCGTCGCAGGTCGTCGTGCCGGATCGCAGCACGGCCACCGCGATGGTGTCTTTGTGCACGTCCAGTCCTATGTGTGTAAGCTCGTCCATGGTCGGTCCTTCCGTGTGTCGGCACCGCGGTCCGAATCCCGCGGATGATCCACGTTATACGCGGATCGGGCCGGCCATCTCATGGTGACT
>Ga0209745_1000718_pt1 | contig 20107 bp, 12 predicted proteins | sample BarGraNGADG00312_FD_184495 | JGI IMG/M metagenome (GOLD analysis project Ga0209745, IMG submission 184495) | Arctic peat soil microbial communities from Barrow, Alaska - Barrow Graham LP Ref core NGADG0004-312 (SPAdes) (version 2) | ecosystem: Environmental > Terrestrial > Soil > Wetlands > Peat...
AGAGCACTCGTTGCAACCAGTCCGGTCAACTCATCAATAGCGTAAATTGTCCTTTCAAGCAAAGAAACAGGCTTTACATCTGAAGCCAGACCCCAACCGTGGCTCAATATGGCCCGTATATATTCCTCGGGCCAGTTATTTTCTCTTAAAATCTTTTCAGTCATTGTGCAATGCTCATCCGGATACATTTCATAATCGAGATCGTGAACCAATCCGATTATTCCCCATTTTTCCTCATCCTCTCCGTTTTTCTTTGCCATGTATCTCATCACGCCCTCAACAGAAAGGGCATGTTTGATAAGGCTTTCTGACTTGTTATATCTTTTAAAAAGCTCGAATGCAATATTTCTGCTAGGTGCTATTGATGGCATAATAATATGAATTGGTTTATGCAGGATAAAATTGTACTCTACTTGTCGGTTTTTAGCACAGGAATTGTTTTATTTATTGTAGCTCCACGGATATTCAGGTAATAGAGTGAGGGTATTAAACTAAAATCACCTAGAGTAAATGAATTCTGACCGCTCAGTATATCTTTTTCAACCTCATAAAATTTTACTCCTGAAACATTGGTGATCGAAATATGAAGTTTATCGGCAACGGGTGAATTAATATAAACTGTCAGTATACTGCTAAAGGGATTAGGAAAAACACCTAATGACTCAGTGATTCTTATATTCTCGATATTTACAGTCATTGTGTCATTTAAGGAATTTTCGTCGTTATTTTGAAGTCCGTAAGCAACTATATTGTAAATACCGTATTTAGACATATCAGCTCTTTTAATAAACGACACCATCACTGAATCACCATAAGGAATAACCTGACTATCAAAATGTTGTTCTTCAGGAGGGAAATGATTATTTATTGAATATGCAAGATTAAATCCATTCAGAATATCTTTGCCGAGGTTCAGAACATTCACAGAAATAATTTCCTGACCATACTTATCCTTTTTGACCGGAGACACAATTCTTGCTACCTGAAGGTCGTGTTGGATATAATTAACCGGACTGGATTGAGCAAAATCGATCAGATCTATCCATGCACAATCGGAGCCTTGTGAGACTGTATTATCTTTTTTGTAAATCCATTCCAATTTATTCAGACCGGCCGGCACAGCTACAGAAGTTTTTGTCCATGGAATTTCACCCGATTTTTTAAAGATCTCAACCCCATTCAGTTTAAATGAAAGGAAATCATAATTTTGTTCCGAAGAGACTTTGTAAAAGAACTTCACAGAATCAGCAGTTTTATATATTGTCCGTATAAATATAGTGGTCGACCCGTTATGAGTAATAGCACCTGATCTGGCTGAGACATTGCCATCGTAAAAACTACCTGAAGAAATAGTCCATGGAATTGGACTGATATTAATCCATGGGAAAACATTAAAAGATTCGGCTTCAAAACTTTCCCTGATTTTTCCAACTCTGAATGTGAAATCCTTTTTAATTATGTAAGGACTGCAGTCAAGTGTCGACGAGACCGGAATAAAGCTGCCTGATGCAGATGCTTCTGATAGTTTTACCAATATTGGAATGTCGGTAACCTGTCCGAATTTTAATGTACCTGACTTGATGCTGGGTTCTACAATAGAAATATCTTTTTCCGTACTTGAAATATTGAATTGTCCGGATATATCGCTGCTCCCCTGGTTCCGGACTTTAAAAACCAGATTGAAGGTTTCCCCGGGATCAGGTATATTATCGCCGTTTCCAACGATTTTATCATCGATTATGCAGTTAATAATCTGGAGTTCAGGTGAATGAATGGTAATGTCTATTGAGTAATGTTTTTCGGATTTCTGATCTTTTAAAAGCAATTTAATAGTAGCTAATGACATATCCGGAACATCGTTGGAAACAGTTATGGCCAGATTATTAAAAAGTTCAACTTCTGATTTGGCGTGTAAAGTACCAATAAAGACTGAGTCTCTGGTTGTTGTCACCCAATTGGAAGTTGTAGAAATTTTGGCATACAGATTATGAGCATCAGTTAACCCAAGATTACTTATTTTGAGTTTCAGGAATAAGGATTCTCCAAAATCAGCTACATTATTCTTATTTCCCAGGCTATCGTTAATACTGCTTCCGGTAAGATTAATAAACTCTTTGGTAATATTGGAGAAATGTATTGTTTTAATCAAAGGCACTTTGTTTTGACCTGTTATGACAACGAGACAGGAATCATTTGACCTTCCGGGCAAATCGAGAACTACAGCACCTGAATTGCTGGCAAATGAGGCATCCCAGAGGGTATCAGAATGTGATACTGCAACGTAAACAAATGGATCAACATTTAATGAAAGTGATCTGATACCATTTGGAAGAGTGTCAGGTAAAGAGATATTGAATAACTCCGGTTTCCCCAGAATTGGAATTACACTTGGATCTCCTACCAGGTTGTAGGTCTCCCAGTAATATTTTTTTCTTGTTGAATTACTGGCACTGACAGCCATATTTCCTGCATAATTGATCTGTCCCATTGTAAAATACCAGTCGGAAGGAGATTCCCCATGAGTATGAAACAATCTGTCGTAGGCACCGAGGCCCGTTGTTTCGTAAGTTGGATCTGAAGAAATGGTTCCCTGACCTACCGCCCAGTAAAAATCCTCATCCCAATATGAATCGTTTGAACATCCTATAAAGCCTATCGCACCTTTATTAGCTGTCAGCACCATCCTTGTTCCAAACGAGGCAGGGAGATTAAACTGTGCTGTTCTGCAGGCATTGCTGATTACAAAGGGATACATATTCTTATTCTTAAAAGACTCTTGAATGTCAGGCGATTTGATGTTTAAATGCAACCAGCCTAAAGCATCACCATGACCGGTATAGTTAATAAATGATACACCTTTATTTATAAGTTTTATCAGAGAATCCTTAGCTGTGTAAGATTGAGGATAATTAAAGTGAAATTCGTCAATTTTATTGCTTTTAGTGAGGTAATTTGAAGTTGCATACTTGATCTGTCCGTTCATATAGCCTGCATAACCCTCATCATAACCAGCGCTGACAATTGCCCGGGAATAGAATTTATTGGTGTCGGCAAACTGGAACTTCTCATATTGTATAATTTTAGTGACAGCAGTCTTTAACTCAGTTGTGTCGGCAACAGGTATTCTTCCAATAAACATTTCAGGAATATAATCTCCATTTCCATCAAATTCGCCATAATACATATCAGTTATATTTCCTGAACCACCTGAACCATAATAAGGAATTCTGTTGATGTCACCGATAATCAGCAGGTATTCAGGCGGTGGATCATTTGGGGTACCTGCTCTGTAAATCTTTGTCAGGGTATCTTTTAAATGGGTATAATCCTCACCAGCCAGATGTGCTCCTCTGTAAAGGATTTTGAGTTTAAACCCTTTCTGTGTTTTCCATTTGAAAAACGGTTCAAGCTGTTTCTTGAAAGCGGTATCGGTAATAATTACCATTTTGACAGGCTGATCAGAGTAACCCGGGATAACCTGTCCCGGATTGAAGTTGAGCAATCCTTTATCAATCGATTCATTAAAAAGTGCCGATTGTTCGGAAAGCGATTTTGGTATGATACTGCCGGAATTTGTAAATGTTATTTCTATTTTCATCGAGGTTATAACCTCCAGCCGGTTTGAATGTGGATTATATCTGACCGGTGATATATACAGGTTAGCAAGTTTAATGTTCCGTACTGTACCTAACATTTCAATGCTCACTGTATCAGATGGAATCAATCCTCTTGAAGCATAAGTCGTCTTATCAAATTTGAATCCGGGCTTTGACTGCTGAGTATTCTTGGTTTCACTCTCCTGAGCCGGAAAAAGTAAACCTGCAATCTTCTTGCCGGAAGGATTTATAGTGGAAGATCTGACATCAGAAATTTTAATCCTGAATCCTGATCCTTCAGGAATTGATATCAACCTGCTGAATACCGGAAGCTCAGGTTTACCGGGAACGGTTGAAGGAATATGACCCGGAATGGATATTCGATAGAAGGAACCTGAATTATTGACGAAGGTTTCAACGTTAAGTTCTGATATTGAATAGTTTATAATGATTGATTGATTGTCAGTAACAACATTGTTTTGCTGCAAATTACCATCAAGATGGAATTTGTAACTCTTTCCTGTCTGTCCGCTGGCTGATGCTGCAAAAAGCAGAAAAACTGCTAATAAAATAGCCTGTTTATCTTTCCCTAAACGCATCAATGTTAATTAATTAACTCAATGACCTAAATTCTGCCTGCAAGTTATTAAAAAATCAAGATATTACGAATGAGATCATAATAAATTTGATTAAAATATTAAGATTAGTATTTTTGTGTTTGAATTTGCCTTTTTACTGTATATTGTAAAATTAAAAATTTGTAATATGAATAGCGGTTTATTTGATGTAGTGAAAAAGACTTTTTTAACCATAATTTTTACTGCAATGATCATTCCGGGATTTTCTCAGGCAACACCTGAATTTGACAAAATTACTACCTCTGCAGGAATTGTTGAAATGCATTTTATCGGACACGGGTCACTGATGTTTAAAGTGAACGGTTTTGTGATTTATATAGATCCGGTAAGGAGTTCGGGGAATTACGACTTTTTTCCTAAAGCCGATATAATTCTGGTTACCCACGAACATAGCGATCATCTTGATGTAAAGCTGATTGAAGATCTGAAAAAACCGGGAACATTGTTGTATTGCAACAAAAACTCAACCTCAAAAGTTCCATGGGCAATGGTTATGAAAGCGGAAGACAGACAGGAAATCAATAACATCATTATTGAAGCAGTACCTGCATATAATATTGTTAATGAAAGCTCTCCGGGCCATCCTTTTCATCCCAAAGGAGCAGGGTTAGGATATGTTCTTACAATAGGCGGAAAGAGGTTTTATGTGGCAGGAGATACTGAAAACACACCTGAAATGAAATCACTCAGGAATATCGATGTGGCTTTCCTTCCTATGAATCTTCCTTATACAATGACTCCGGCAATGGTTGCTGATGCAGCACGTGCCTTCAAACCTAAGATCCTTTATCCTTACCATTTTGGAGAGACTGATACTAATGAAATCGTGAAACTGTTGAAAGACTCCGGAATAGAGGTAAGAATCAGAAATTTAAAATAAAAAAATGAGCTCTTTAAAGAGTCCTTTGTGAACCTTCGTGACACCCTTCATGCCCCCGTCCGTATGGCATCAGCCGGGCGGGCTTTGTGGTAAAGATTATTTCAATGATACTATTATGAGGAATATTGATAGAAGAGGTTTTATAAGAACAGGTATTACAGGTGCTGCAGGAATTGTTGCACTAACGCCGTCAGTGGTATCAGCCGTGACATCACGTGAGAAGATTGATGTTATCTCCAGAACCCTTGGGAAAACAGGAATGAAAGTTCCCGTAATAAGTTTTGGAGTGATGAGGGCTGATAACCCTAACCTCTGCAAAGCCGCATATGAAAAGGGTATAAAGCTTTTTGATACGGCCCACGGTTATCAGAATGGAAATAATGAGATAATGCTTGGGAATCTGCTTAAAGATTATCCGAGAGACTCATTTTATCTGGCAACAAAAGTCAAACCTGCCGGTGTCGACAGGGATGGCAAACCTTCCGATCAGACCAATGCTGAGGATTTCCTCTCAAAATTCAATACCAGTCTTTCCAGGTTGAAGATGGATTATGTTGATATTCTGTATATTCACGATATCAGAAATCCGGAAATGCTTGAATTCAAGCCAATAATCAACGTTGTCAAAAAGCTTAAAAAAGAAGGTAAAATTAAATTCATGGGTTTTTCTACCCATGCAAATGAGCCGGTAGTTATTGATGCTGCAGCTGCTACTGATACATGGGATGTAATTCTGACAGCATATAATTTTAAACATACCTATATCAACGAATTAAACAGTGCAATTAAAAAGGCTAATCAGTCCGGAATTGGAATCGTTGCAATGAAAACACTGGCGGGAGGAGGATTTCTCGATAAAGAAAAAACCAAACCAATTAACTCCACAGCAGCATTGAAATGGGTATTGTCAAATCCGGATGTGACTACCGCGATTCCGGGTATGACTGACTTTGATCAGCTCGACCTGAATGTTAAAATTCTGGCTGACATTTCAATAACTGATCAGGAAAAGAAAGATCTTATTATCGCAAGTGCTGAAAAAGATCTTTACTGTACCGGATGTACAAAATGTCTTGCTTCCTGTCCTATGAAACTTCCGGTTCCCGATCTGATGAGAGCATATATGTATGCATATGGTTATTCAAACCCGGCTATGGCATACTCACTCTTAGGTGAATTAGGTACAAATAATAATCCATGCAGTGAGTGTGGCTCATGTCAGGTAAAATGCACCAGGGACTTTAATATACGAGAAAAAATTGCAGATATTTCCAGGCTGGTAGATGTTCCTAAGGATTTTTTGGCATAAATAAAGGCGCAATCAAATTACTTATTTAAGATGAAAAATAAATTTTTAATTGCATTTATCCTGGTCATGCTTTCTGGTTCCGGATTTGCCCAGGATATTAAATTACCCGAATTAAAAGGCTATAAAAAGACTACCAGCTATCCTGTTTATCTTCCTGAAAACCTTTGGGATTTTATTAATGGTGCCGCAGATTCATATCTTGCATACGGATTCATCGATCTGCATGTTGCAGAGTATAAAAAGGGGAAAAATGTAATTAAACTTGAAATTTACAAGCACAGTGATAATACGATGGCTTTTGGAATATATTCAACTGAACGTTCATCGTCCTTCCGTTTTCTGAATCTTGGTTCACAGGGCTATATTGCTGACGGGGCAATCAATTTCTTTAAAGGCAACTATTATGTTAAGATAAAAACTTATTCAAAAAATGAAAAAATATTGAGCTCTGCTCAGTCGCTGGCCCTGAAAGTTGCAAATATGCTGGAAGGTGATTCCAAAATGCCTCCCGTGCTCTCTATGTTTCCTGAGGCAGGTAAAAAGAACAACGAGGAATCCTATATCAATGAAAGTGTTCTTGGGCATAAGTTTCTTAATAAAGCCTTTAAGGCTACTTATGAAGCAGGGAATGATATCTTCTCAATCTTTATAATAGAGAATATTTCCCCCGATGAGACACGAAAATCAATAGATGCGTATCTGGCAGCAACAGGAACAGACTCTGTAGATTCCGAGACCGGCAGGTATATGTTGAAAGACGGATACAACGGAACTGTTTTTCTGGCATGGAAAGGAAACAGAATTGTGATTATTTCAGGCCTGTCGAAAGATCAGTCAGAAGTGGCAGACAGGTACACCACGGAAATTCTTAAATAGCATTTACGAAAACCATTTTCGTTCCCGGTTCCTGAGATCCCTCAGGATATCTGTGGCAGTATTTACATTATCTATAATCTGAAAATCGAACATCCCGACACATATAAAATCGGCCCCGTTTTCGAATGCATAACGGAATCCGTCCTTTGGCTCTATCGCTCCGGCGGCCAGTACTTTAAATGCAAACCATGGTTTGTTCACCCCTTTCATGTATTCAATGGTTCTTAAAGGGAAAAGGTCCCACATATTCTCATGAAATTTGTTATGATCGGCTGAACCAGGACCAATTACACTGTATTCTTCACGATTCTCTATCGGGTGTGCTGACCAATAATTATCATGATGGAAAGTTTTCACATAGAAATCCGCCGGAATGCCTTCTCTTTCACAGGCTTTTATTGTCTCCAGAGAATGAGCTCCCACGCCAGCAGGAAATCCTTTTTGTTTTATATAATCAACTGCTTTTTTTATCAGATCGAATTTACCTGCATTTGCATACCTGTCGCCCTCGGCTCCCTGGATATATATAGCATCCGGTCTGCTTTTTATTGCTTCGTTTATATTTGAGAAAAAATCCTTATCAGGTAACATCGCCTGACATATTGATTGCATTCTGCTATTATAAATGGTTTTATATTTATTAAAAGTGGGATAGTGCTGCGTTACCATGAAGACAGTATTTATTCCTGCCTGTTCAGCCAGATAAAGGGTTTCAATTACTTTTCTTTCGTTATTATAGGCTTTGAAAAGAGTATTTGAATAAATAAGATCACGTGCATGTGCCCAACCTCCGATAAGATTGCATCCCATTATCATCCTGCTTATTGTGAGGTCACCAAGTTTGCCAGAAGGCAATTTGCCCTTGAGATCATTAATCTGTTTATAATCGACTTTTATTGTAGCGCCGGAAACGGTATCAGGACCGGCTTCTGTTAAGTTTTTGAAGAAAGCACCTGCGAATATTGCGAGAAAAGGTATTCCTGTGAGTGCTTTGATTAATTCCCGTCGTGGATTCTTTTCGCTATCCGGTTCTTCCTGTGGTTCGGGTTCTTTCGGTAGAACAGTTTTTTTCTTTTTACGCAACATATCGAGTCCAAAAAACTGTCCCGATTCTGTAAAGACAAGGAGTATCATAGCAAAAAGCTCGACCAGGTTCTTATTTACGATCAGATAGCTTCCTTCCGACGGGGCCCCATAACTAAAACCCCCAAATGGAGGATAGGCCAGATAGTACATAATTAAAAGAGAGACTCCGCTCCATAAAGCGAGCCTTGTGAATACACCTAATATCAACGCAAGACCTATTACCGTTAGACCGTACGCGTTGATTTTATCAATGAGCCACATACCCGTATCTCCGGAAATCATCCACCGGAAGAGATCCCCGAAGATCCACCGTGAACCTTCCAGAAAGGGCCTTGCAGTCCAGTCCGGATTCAGCAATTTTACCAGTCCTTCATAGAGGAAATGCCAGCCTATAACTATTCTCAGGAGCGCTAGAAAAGAAGGAACGAGCTTGTTTTTAAAAGAATCAGATATCATATATATTAGATTTATTTTATTTAAATAGTCCAGTTTAAGTAATAATCCAAACTTTTGCTTTCTAAGGTCTTAGCCACCAAGTATCACGGAGTCAAAAATACCTTCACCCTGCACCTTTCAACACACTTTTATCTTTTGTCTTTAATACAGGAATTTATGGCATTCGGAACAATTGGCTTCTTTCCAGGCTGTCCCGATATCTATAGGATGCTTAAACCCAAGGTTTTCTCTGATGTTGGTATATTCCATCAGACCTTGTTTCCCTTGTCCGACAATAGTGTGACATAGATTGCAGTCACGCGAGATTTTTCGGCCATTAGCTGCTTTAAAAGCATCATTATGACACCTGAAACAACCGTCAGATTCCAGATGTCCGATATGTTCAGGATACTTATCATAGGCAACTCTCATTTTCGGGAATGTATTCAGGATGAATGCTTTCTGAACTGACGCAACTGAATTATCTACAAGATCTTTATTCATTGCATAATAATCTTTATAACCCGTTTTGTAAAAATCCGTTATACCATCCTTTATTTTCATCAAAGCAGTATCCTTATCACTGAATGTATCTCTCAATATGCCCATAACAACCTTTTTAAAGAAAGGAATGTTTTTTGATACCGCACCTGTAAGCATTGCCTTATCAAAATAAACCGGCGGAGAATTATAGTTATGAGAAGGACGGTTATGGCAATCAATGCAATCCATAGTTCTGGTTGTTGATACAGTTAACAGGCTATCTGATATGGGATTGCTGTCATTCCTGTATATTGTAACCTCTCCGCTGGATTTATTGGTGTACTTCACGTAGGTTATATTTTCACGTTTATCATTTTCTGAAATATATTCAATATTCACAGCCGGGTTAATATGCCAGTGAATTCCTTCCCTGAGACCTAATCCACTATACTCCGGACCGGTTTTCATCTGGAGCATAATATCCCATTCAGTGTTTAATGAATCTGTAAGAAAATACTTGTTCGTCCAGAGCGTACGTGCATAAAATTTTTGCGGCCAGTGACATTTTTCACAGGTCTCTCTGGCAGGACGAAGATCGTGAAGCGGTGTTCCAATTGGCCTTGGATATGTATTTGTCAACACGGCATAGACCTGATACATACCTGATAATTTGGATTTTACATACCACGATGCTCCTGATCCGACATGACATTCCACACACGCAACATTTGCATGCGGAGAATTCTGGTATGCAGTGTATTCCGGTTCCATTACCTGGTGGCATAAAGTACCACAGAACTCAACTGATTCAGTTATATGGAAGGCTTGAAAACTTCCGAGAGTCGACAGGAATAGAATAATAATAGTTGTTACAGTAAATATTATAAATGCGTTTCTGTGTCTTGGATCATTAAGGTCGATACGGGGAAGCCTTGCTGTTTCAAGAACTCCGCTTCTGCGGACCCTTTTCCTTTCACGAAACATGCCTACCGGGATCAATAAAAGTCCGAAAATCAGAAACCCTGGAAGAATAATATAAATGAATAATCCGAGGTTTGTATTCGCTTTATTAAATATGGTTGAGATTATAAATAGTACTATTATTAATGCCAGATTGATTATGGCAATAATAGAGCCAATAATAGTCAACCAGTTTTTAGAGGAGGGTGGAAGTTTCATTATAACGGGTTAAATTGATATGGTTAGAGCAGGGTAAAAATAGGAAATTATTGGATTAATTATCCAAACGGCTGTATAAAATCATGAAGGTACTATTACAGCAATTCAGATAGATCAATTATGTCTGATGACAAAATCTAATTATTCCTCACCACCTATTAAATGTGAAATAATCCTTTTAAGACTGGCATATGTTTTTACAACTTTCAGATCAGGGTGCTCGTCTGCAACACTCTGCGGCGGGTTATACAATATACCATAGTCTGACTTTCGGAGCATTGAAATGTCGTTATAAGAATCTCCTATGGCAATTACTTTATAATTAAGGCTTTGCAGTGCTTCTACTACACGCATTTTTCCGTCATTTTGCCTGAGGTTATAGTCTGTGATGTTACCCTCTGTGTCAGTTGTCAGATGATGGCAAAATAAAGTCGGTCTCCCAAGTTGTCTGAGAAGCGGATCAGCAAATTCGCTAAATGTGTCTGATACTACAATAAACTGAGTTTTAGCACGAAGCCAGTCGATAAATTCAAGTGCACCTGGCAATGGTTTAAGGAGAGAAATTACATTCTGTACATCACGAAGCGTTAAGCCATATTTTTTCAACAACTCTAATCTCCTGTTCATGAGGATATTATAGTCGCTGATATCCCGGGTCGTTAGTTTTAGTTCATCAATTCCGGTGTTTTTCGAAACATTTACCCAGATTTCGGGAACAAATACACCTTCGAGGTCAGAACATACAATGTACATATGTTGATTCTTTTTATTATTAATAATTATTCAATATAAAATTCTTAAGCAATTCATAATTATTCTCCATTGAAACATAATTTTCCGGTTTCTGCTCTAATCCGATGAGTGAGGCAGGAAGGAGAGGATCAACGTTAATAATTTGGCGTAACTCATCAGGGAACTTTGCAGGATGAGCTGTCTCAAGAGCTATACAAAGCTGTTTTCCTGATTTGGAGATCCTATCCGACCTGAAATACTCTCTTACCCCTTTCCATGCAACTGCTCCATGCGGCTCCAGCAGAATATTATATTTTCTGTAAACTTCACCAAGAATAATCCGTGTCTCTTCATCTGTCACACTTACCGCAAAAAAATCTTCACGCATCTGTTTTAAATCAGGTGCTTTGGTTATCCTCCCCGATTCATCCATTACTCCGTTATAAAAAGCTATAATCCTTGCCAGATTACTTGGATGACCGACATTCATTGCACTGGAGATGCAATTCTTTGATGGACTAATTATATTGTAGTCACCAGTAGATAAGTACTCCGGGACTTCGCTATTTTCATTTGTTGATATAATAAACTGCTCAACCGGGAGTCCCATTTTCTTCGCAATAAGACCACCCATAAGATTTCCGAAATTACCTGAAGGCACGCTGAAGATTGCTCTTTCATCCGTACTGGCAACCAGTTTTGAATAAGCATAGAAATAATATATCGATTGTGGCAGCAACCTCCCAATATTTATGGAATTTGCTGAGGTAAGTGAAAGATCTGATAATGACGGATCCAAAAAAGCCATTTTGACCAGTCTCTGACAATCGTCAAATTTCCCATTTATCTCAATAACTTTGATATTATTTTGAAGTGTAGTCATTTGTTTCCTTTGCATAAGGGTAACCTCGTTAGCAGGAAACAATATAATTGCCTTGATGTTACTTAGTCCATAAAAAGCACTGGCAACGGCGCTGCCAGTATCTCCTGAAGTAGCAGTAAGTATAGTAAGGTGCTGATCATTAATCGATAAATAAAACTGCATCAGCCGGCTCATTATCCTTGCCGCAAAATCTTTGAATGAGGCTGTTGGTCCCTGATCCAGCCGCATGATATATTTGCGATCATATACTTTCTCAAGTGGAACTTCAAAATTATATGCATCGCTGCAAATCCTTTTCAATACATCCTTATCAATCTCATTACCAATTATTTTGTCTAGAATTTTGAAAGCTATTTCATTATAGCTCATGCACGAAAAACTATGCAATTCCTTTGGTGATATTAGTGGTAAGGAGGTAGGCAAATATAATCCACCATCAGGAGCCAGACCTTTCAGAAGTGCCTCATGAAAAGAAACTTCAGGTGACCTTAGGTTTGTAGAATAATATTTTATTGGTTTTCTTTTCATACATTGACAACCCGCATAAGGTCTGCAAAAACTCCCGCAGCAGTAACATCAGCTCCGGCTCCATATCCTTTAATCACCATAGGAAGTTCATTGTATCTGTCGGTTGTCAGAAGAATGATATTATTACTGCCTTCCAGATTAAATGACGGATGATCTGAACCAATGGTAAGAAGTTCAACCCTGGCTTTACCCATTTCCAGAGTAGCAAAATACCTCCACTTAAGGTTCTGTCTTGTCAGTTCTTTTCTTTTATGTTCAAAATCCGCGTCAATTTCTTTAACTTTTTCAAAAAAATGGTTCAAATCGCCCTTAAAACAATCATCAGGAAGAATATTGTTTACTACAACATCTTCTCTTTCAATTTGATAGCCAGCTTCTCGTGCCAGTATAAGAATTTTTCTGACTACATCTCTTCCGCTAAGATCTAAACGCGGATCAGGTTCCGAATAACCTTTTTCCTTCGCTTTTCTGATAGCGCTGCTTAATGGCATTTCAGGACTGAGTTCATTAAATATGAAATTCATTGTACCGGACAGGACAGCTTCTATCTTAAGTATCTTATCGCCGCTGAGAACCAGGTCATTGATAGTTTTAATAATTGGCAATCCAGCCCCTACGGTAGTTTCATACATAAACTTCACTCCACGTTCATTGGCAATAGCTTTTAATTGTTGATAATAACTCTGTTCAGAAGAACAGGCAATTTTATTGGCAGTTACAATTGAAACATATCTTGAAAGAATATCCCCATACCGCTGAGCTACATCTTCTTCTGCAGTACAATCGATGAATACTGAATTCCGCAGATTCAGTCGTGTCATTTGCTGAATGAAAAGGGATATATCTCCTTTCTCTCCTGAGTTTTTAAGTGTTTCCCTGTAATTATCCAGCGGAATACCTTTCTTATCAATGAGCATTTTTCTGGAATTTGAAACACCAATAAGATTTATTTTAAGGTTATGTTCACTCAGAAGTGTGGCATGTTGTTTTTGAATCTGCTTCATCAGGCTTGATCCAACGAGTCCTGTACCTGCTACGAAAAGGTGCATTTCTTTTAAACGGGAAAGAAAAAATCCATCATGGATAACATTAAGCGCTTTTTTAAGACTTTCATACTTAATTACCACCGAAATATTCAATTCAGAGGATCCCTGAGCTGTGGCAATAACATTTATTCCGTTCCGTCCAAGGGCTTTAAATAGGGTCGCTGAAATTCCGGGTGTATTTTTCATTCGTTCACCCACAATTGCGATTATTGACAAATTCTTCTCAACAAGGATCTTTAATTCCTTATTATGATCAATTTCAGTTTTGAATTCCTCATTTAATGCCTCATGAGCTATCAATGAATCGATCGGATTAACTGCAAATGTTATTGAATACTCTGAGGATGCCTGTGTAATAAGGATTATATTGATGTTTTTCCTGGCTAATGCTCCGAAAAGTCGCATCGATGTCCCCGATACGCCAACCATTCCTGTCCCCTGCAATGTAATAAGATCAATATGATCAATTGATGAAATACCTTTTATAGGACTTCTGTTATCAACAGATGATTTGCTGGTGATAACGGTTCCTTTTAATGCAGGATTGAATGTGTTCAAAACAATAATCGGGATATTTTTCTTATAGACAGGCCGGAGGGTAGGAGTGTAAATTACCTTTGCTCCAAAATGTGATAATTCAATCGCTTCAGAATATGTAAGATTTTCAATTGCATAAGCTTTTTCAACTTTTTTTGGATCAGCTGTCATAAAACCATCAACATCAGTCCATATCTCCAGAACCTCAGCATTGAGGGCTGCTGCAAAAATTGATGCAGAATAATCAGATCCACCTCTTCCTAAAGTGGTTGTTTCTCCTCTTTCGTTGCTGGCAATAAACCCGGGAACTATAATATGTTTCCTCATCCCGGCAAGATTTTTGGCAATCAGGCTGTCTGTTTTCCCGAAATCAACAGTTGCAAATCCGAAATTACTGTCTGTCTTGATAAAATTCCGTGCATCTATCAATTGACAGTCTTGTATATAATTGCTCAAAATAAGCGATGATAAAATTTCTCCTGTTGCAAGTGTTTGATCAAGAGAATGCTTGCTAAGTTCACGAAGAAGATAGATCCCACTCAAGGTTTCTCTCAGATCATCAGAGATGTTTTTTATGTCTTCAATAACCCTGTTTTGTTTTGACTTGGAAATCAGTTGTTTAGCGAAATCGATATGCTTAAGAATCATCTTGTCAAGCAGGATCTCATATCCGTCATCCCTGTTTGATGCAAGTTCGCTAAGATGCTTGAGATCATCGGTAATACCCTGAAAAGCAGATATAACTATCAGACAAGGGCTGCTTTGAGATTCAATAATCTTTTTTACTCCCCTAATCCGTTCAGGAGAACCGACTGATGTACCTCCAAACTTCAGAACTTTCATTATTCAAGTAATTAAAATGAAAATGCATCTCAAAGGATGCATTATAATCAGTAGCAAAAATAGCAATAATATCGTAATAGTTTATGATAATTTATATCTATTAACTGATGTTGGCAAAGAAATGTAAAAAGATCAGTAAAAATTGTAAAGAGGTTAATAAAAACTTTGATAAAATATATTCTAAATCCTCTCCCACTTTTTTGTTTTTGAACCCATCCCCCAGCCCCTTCCCTTAAGGTTAAGGGAAGGGGTGTAATTAATTCTATATCAGTGATTTCTCCCTTCCCTTATTGTTTAAGGGAAGGGTCGGGGATGGGTTAAGAATCGTTAACCTTTTCCCTCTTTCTCAAGCCTTTTAAGAATTGAGAATATGAAAGCAGCTGAGGTCAGGCAGCATATGATAAATACCAGCCAGAGTTGCCAGAGTTCAACTTTATCCCATAGAAGTGTTCCTACAAAAAGAAGTTTATTTCCTACCGCCGTAGCCAGGAGCCAGCCGCCCTGCATAAGCCCCTGAAACCGTGAGGGAGCAACTTTTGATACAAAGGAGAGCCCCATTGGACTAAGGAAGAGCTCGGCAATTGTTAGTACAAGATAACTGCTTATCAGCCAGTATGGAGATACTCTATCGATGTTTGTTACAGGTGCGCCATTAAGCGATTCCGGAGAAGGAGCACCGATTGAGGAGATAAGTACAATTATGAAGCCCAATGCTGCAATAACCATTCCTATCCCAATTTTCTTTGGTGTTGAAGGCTCAATTCCTTTTTTATTCATCCAGGCAAATGCAGCCATTACCGGAAAGGTCAGGGAAACAATAAACAACGGATTAAATGACTGGAATATCTCGGGATATATGGAATTCTGGGGACCAAATGGTGAGAATAATTTACTGAGCAAACCTGTGGGATCGAATCCAATAGTAAAAAACAAAGCAACTAGAAATGCAATAATAAAAAGTATAGCACCGGCGATCCTGGCATTTCTTTTAAGATCCTTATAAACCAGCAAAACAAGCCCGGCTATTGAACCTATCACAGCAAGCATGGAGGGAAGAGTAAAGAAAAGGTTGGTAAATGGACCTACATGTTTTACGTTGTAATCCCTTGCAAATAGTGTTAGTGTGAGTCCATTCTGATGGAATGACATCCAGAAAAAGATCACAACAATGAATACAAGTATAAGTGCTGTGATCCTTGATCTCTCTTCCTTACGAGAGCTGAGAAATATCCACGTTACAAATCCTGCAAAAAATCCAAATGCAAGACCAGTGGCCCATCGCTGTGCGGGAGTGCTGCCCAGATGTACGATGAATTGTAATAAAAATGCGGTAACTCCCATGGCTATCATCGCTGCAAATAGAATAGATGGCTTGAACTCTACCTTTTCCGAAGCAACTGTTGAGACCTTTACCTCTTTATTAGGAAGTAATTTATTAAAAAAGATATAAACCAATAGTGAAATTACCATTGCTCCGGCTGCAACACCAAAGGCATAGTTATATCCTTTTGAAAAAACCTCAATATAACTGTGAGCAAATGCTGAAAGGTCGGTTACCGGTCCGCTAAGATTTACACTATTGGCCATCAGCTGGAAAGTTGAAGCATCAGCGGTCATGGTACCGTTAATGTATTGGTGGCAGAGTGATGGCAGGCTTCCATCGTGAACAAACCCGTTCACTTTTAGCCACCAGTTGAGCATCCCTTTTGCAGCAAATGGTGCAAAGAATGCTCCAACATTTATACCCATATAAAATATCATAAAGGCTGAATCTCTGAGCTTTGAATACTGCGGATTATCGTACATCTGACCAACAACAGCCTGAAGGTTACCTTTGAAAAGACCATTTCCAAGAGCAATGGTAAAAAGTCCGATAATGGTGATAGTCAATGTCATACCTGGTACAGCCATAATAACATAGCCGGCAAACATTATTATAATTCCTGACAGTATTACCAACTTATACTTCCTGGTAGCATCAGCGAGTATGCCACCAAGAAGTGCAAGGGCATAAATGCTGAAATAGAACCAGCTGTAAATTCCTCCGGCTTTTTCTGCCGAAAGTCCGAACTTGGCCTGTAAGAAAAGTACAAGTATCGCCATCATTGTATAAAATCCGAACCTTTCTCCCATATTTGAGAAGAAAGCTACCAGTAGTCCCTTGGGATGATTCTTTAGCATGTTTATTAATTATTTGGTATTGAGTTTTTTATTGTATGCCATCTATTTCTGTTTGTTTCCAATTATTTCCATCTGTTTCATGATTCTCATCGTAAACAAATATATTAAATTTGTGAAACAAAAATAACCCGGTGATGAAACTCTTTCGATATGATCAGATAAAGAAAATTGATGAGTGTACCATAGCAAGCGAACCGATAGCTTCAATTGATCTGATGGAAAGGGCTGCCGGACAATTGCTCAGGTGGTATCTTACTAAGTTTGAACGATCAAGCCGTGTTTACATCTTTGTAGGTCCTGGCAATAACGGTGGTGATGGTCTGGCCCTTTCACGTATGCTGGCTTCTAACAGGTATGATACTGAAGTACATTATGTCGATTTCACCGAAAAGACATCAGGGGATTGGAAGATAAACCTTGCGCGTCTGAAAGCTGAAACAAATGTAGCCGTTAATTATCTTACCGGTGTCGATCAGTTACCTGCTGTTTCTTCAGGGGATATTATTATCGATGCAATTTTCGGGACCGGACTGACCCGTCCCGTTGAGGGTTTTGCAGGAGATGTTATAAAGTACATCAACAGTTCTGACGCGACAATAATTTCGATTGATATTCCTTCCGGAATGTTTTGTGAGGATAATTCCAGCAATAATTATGAGTATGTCATTTCAGCCGATTACACCCTTAGTTTTCATTTTCCCAAACTCTCCTTTATGTTTGCTGAAAATGCTCATAATTTAGGAGACTGGGTTGTTTTACCTATAGGATTAGACGATAATGCAATAAGAGACACAGTTTCTCCCTATAAATTATTAGAAAGAAGTGATGTTGAACCTTTGCTTAAGAATAGAAATAAATTTGATCACAAAGGAACTTTTGGTCATGGTTTGCTGGTTTCCGGATCTTCTGGAAAAATGGGAGCAGCAGTTTTGGGAGCCGGGGCCGCTCTGCACACTGGCATAGGGCTCATTACGTGTCATGTGCCATTATCCGGAGTTGTAATTGTTCAGTGTGCTCTGCCGGAAGCTATGGTACAGCCCGACAGAAATGAAAAACATATTTCTGAGATTGGAAACACCGACCCGTTCAGTGCTGTTGGAATAGGACCAGGTATTGGAACAGAACCTGAATCACAAAGGGTGCTTCACAAACTTCTGGAAGAATCGGGGAAACCTATTGTCATCGATGCTGATGCATTAAATATTCTCTCATTAAATAAAGGATGGTTTTCTCTTATACCTGAAGGAGCAATTCTGACTCCCCATCCTAAAGAATTTGAAAGACTAACAGGAGAATCTGGAAATAGTTTCCTCAGGTTGAACAAACAGATAGAGTTTTCGAAAGAGCACAAATGCATTGTTGTTCTGAAAGGAGCCCATACTTCTATCTCAACCCCGGAAGGAAATGTGTTTTTTAACAGTACCGGGAATCCTGGTATGGCAAAAGCCGGAAGCGGTGATGTACTGACAGGGATTATATTATCTTTACTTGCACAAGGTTACTCAGCTGAAAATGCTGCAGTAGTTGGAGTATATCTTCATGGTATGGCAGGTGATATTGCTGCTGAAGAATTATGCTTTGAATCAATTATTGCTACGAATATAATTAAATGCATTGGTAAAGCGTTTAATAGGATAAGAGAGAAAAACTAAGCTAAGAGTTGCATGATGCAGGGTGCAGGGTGGAAAAGTCTTACCTTGCAACATGCAACTAGCATCATTTAATTTTAAACTTTGCACTAATATTATTCTATATGAAAAGTATAATCAGATTATCCGTACTGTTGACAATAATATTTTTTACTTCTTCATGCTTTTCCGGCAGACAATTTGCTGATTCAAAGAATATTATATTGCCACTTTCTGACCCGGCGGCTATGAGAGACGGGAGTATTGTTTATGGGCTTCCAAGGACTGTTTTTACTGTTAAAGTCGACATGGAAAGAACTATTAATCTTCCTGGTCCGTATGTTCAGTTTGCAGGTGATCTGCTTGGTCTTACCGATGTAATTCAGACTGAGCGCGAATCGTGGTCAATAAATGGAATCACAGTCAAAACATATGATGAGCTGGATCCTTCGGAATTTTATGTTATATCCAGCACATCACTGTTTCAGACAAATGTTCTTGCTCTCAGGAAGGAGGGTCTTATTCTGGATCTTAATCCGGGAATTTATGATACCAGTGAGAACCAGAGCAGGAAGGGTGAGTCAGGTAATATCCGGTATCACCCTGTTGATCTCGGATCGGATGAATATTTCCAGATGCAACGTGATACTGTTTATAAACGGATGAATATTGATTCCTCCTTTGTGCGGGTACCATACATTGTTGAAAAGAAAAGGAAACTTACAATTGATCAGCTGGCAGAAAAGGCCGCTAAAAGATTGATAGAAATGAGAGATGGAAAACATCTTATTCTTACGGGTGAGGCAACTGTTTTTCCGCAAAGCGATGCTGCCATCAACGAAATGAACCGGCTTGAAAAAGGCTATACAGAGCTTTTTACAGGTAAAACCCTGAAAGACACTTTTACATTTTCATATCAGATTATACCTTTAAAAGCAATGGTGGGAAAACCGGAAATACTATTTCAATTTTCTGATCTTACTGGTCCGGTTACAGGAAATATGAAGGGAGGAAAACCAGTGATGGTAGAATTTAATCCGGAAAAGAAAACCAAGGATCTCACATTGATTAGTAATATTCAAACGAAGACTGAAGGTAAAAAGTTTGACAGATTATATTACAGGGTTCCTGATGTTGTGGATATGAAAATAAGTCTCGGATCGGAAATACTCTTCGATTCAAGGAAACTTATTTACCAGTTCGGAGAAGTGGTTCAGCTTCCGGCGAATTATATTATCGGGAAATAG
>Ga0209745_1000721_pt1 | contig 20077 bp, 11 predicted proteins | sample BarGraNGADG00312_FD_184495 | JGI IMG/M metagenome (GOLD analysis project Ga0209745, IMG submission 184495) | Arctic peat soil microbial communities from Barrow, Alaska - Barrow Graham LP Ref core NGADG0004-312 (SPAdes) (version 2) | ecosystem: Environmental > Terrestrial > Soil > Wetlands > Peat...
TGGATTCGAACCACCCCACGCTCTTCGAGCGCGGTGACCCCGCACCCGCTGCTTCTTCATCCAGCAAGGGGAGCTCTTAGTTGTTTGGAGTGGTGGGCCTAGCTGGATTCGAACCAGCGACCTCACCCTTATCAGGGGTGCGCTCTAACCTGCTGAGCTATAGGCCCAATGAAACTGTAAGGTAACATTATCGGTAGCACCGGGCAAGTGAACGTGCTATCCTTTGAGCACTCCAATAGGGCTCATCCTGGCGACCTTTCGGGACAGTCCCGCCCCCTCACACACATCGACCACGCGGGTGACGTCCTTGTACGCCTCGGGGGCTTCCTCCGCCAACAGCGAAGCCTTGCTCCCGAAAACGAGTATACCCCGTGATTCCAGTCTGCTTTTCAACTCGCCGCCGTTAACAAGCTTCTTGGCCTTGGTCCGGCTCATGGTGCGTCCGGCCCCGTGGCATGTCGAACCGAAGCTCTCGTTCATGGCTGAGCTCGCGCCCACCAGCACGTATGAATGGGTCCCCATGTCACCGGGGATCAGCACCGGCTGTCCAACACCCGAGTAGTCCTCGGGGACGTCCGGGTGTCCCGGCGGGAACGATGCCGTGGCTCCCTTTCGGTGCACGCACAATCTCATAGGCCTGCCCTCCACCTGGTGCGTCTCGAACCGCGCTATGTTGTGAGACACGTCGTATAGGAGCTCCATCCCCAGCTTCGTCTCCGCCGTTTTGAACTGGGCCTCGAACGACGTCCTGGTCCAATGCATCATGGCCTGCCTGTTGGATATCGCGAAATTTGCTGCGCAGGCCATCGCGCCCAGATAGTCGTCGGCCTCGGGCGAGCCGATCGGGGCGCAGCCCAGCTGCCTGTCGGGAAGTTCGAGACCGGTCCTGCGCACCACACCGTCCATCACCTTCAGGTAATCGGTGCAGATTTGATGACCTACACCACGGGATCCCGAATGAATCATCACCACGACCTGTTTCTCATCAAGTCCGAATTCCCTGGCAACATCGGGGAGGAATATTTCGTCAACCACTTGGAGTTCCAGGAAATGGTTTCCCGAGCCCAGCGACCCCACCTGGTCGCGGCCCCTCTCGTACGCCCGCTCGCTTACCCTATCGGGATCGGCTCCGGGATAAGCGCCACCGAACTCAATGTGCTCCAGGTCTTCAAGCCTGCCATACCCGAGCTCTATCATGGTTTGGGCGCCCCCGGTAAAGACCTTTCGCAACAGGGGTTTCGGGGTCTGGATCCTCCCGCGGATACCCAACCCTTTCGGTACGTTTGACGCCAGAGTCGACATCAACTCCCTTAGCACCGGGCGAACATCACCCTCGGTCAGATTCGTCTTCACCAATCGAACGCCGCAGGAAATGTCAAAGCCGACTCCCCCGGGGGAGACGACTCCCTCCTCCGAGAAAGCGGCAACGCCGCCGATAGGAAACCCATAACCCCAATGTATGTCCGGCATCGCCAGTGAAGAGCCCACTATGCCGGGAAGAAAAGCGACGTTCGCCACCTGCTCGAGCGCGCGGTCACGTCCCGCCATCTCCACAAGCTCCTCGTCCGCGAAGATTGTGCCCGGGACCCTCATCCCCGGCTTGAAAGTCGTCGGGATTTCCCACTTGAAATCCGAGAGCTTCCGCAACCCTTCCATCAACACACCTCACACATCAAAAATAATTCTCGCGAACCACGAATCGTCTCGCCGCTCGACCGTCATCTGGTGGTATGTCGCGGCTTTGATCTCCCCCAGCAGGCGATGCCTCCCCTGGTCAATCTTCTCACCGGACACAGTTGCTTCCAGGTGGAACCTTTCTATCCTTGCTATCTCGAATATCGACAGCAGGAGCTCCTTAGCATCCAACAGATAAAGGAGCTCGTTCAGCCACTCGAACATCAGCTCTTCCAGATCGTTCGCCTCGAGCGTTATGCTCCTGGAGACAGCGGGGGAAACAACGCCGGGTGCGATTATGATGGAATACATCCCCTCCGCCGCGCCGGCGAAAAGGTCAGCGAGGTTATCGGCCTCTACCTCAATGCCAATGTCCGCGGTGTGCTCGATTGTTCTGAACCGCAAGCTCCATCGCCTCGGCAGCTACCGCGCCAGCGGCAGCGTAAAAGTAAAAACGGAACCCCGGCCTGGCTCGCTGTCGACCTCTATTGCTCCTCCCATTGCCTGCACCAACTCCTTGGTTATGTACAGGCCGAGTCCCGAGCCCGGGAAAGATCGCGTCTCCCCGCTGTCGACTTGATAAAACCTGTCGAAAATCCTCTCGAGTTCCTCCGGGGGAATCCCAATACCACGGTCGGTTACGCTCACCTCCGCCATGGAGCCTTCTTGCCGCGCTTCTATCAACACCATACCGCCTTCGGGAGAGAACTTTACCGCGTTCCGAACCAGGTTGCCCAGTGCGACTTCCGTTTTTTCCGGGTCGGCATGCACCAAGATTGGAGATCTTTCGGCCTCGATTTTGATCTCCAGCACCTCGTCCACCGTCCCCTGATCAGCCCGCACGCGTTCGCACAAGTCCACCAGCTCAAAGGTCTCATGCGATACATCGAAGCGACCCTCCTCGATGCGCGACATGTCGAGAATGTTCTCTATCAACCCCTCCAGAGCGACGGCCTTCTTCAGGATTATCTCGATAGATTCCTTCTCGGTATCCGGGTCGATTTCATCGAAGTGCTCTACGATGGTTTTTGCAAAGCCCTCTATTACAGCCAGTGGAGACCGCAGCTCGTGCGAAACGGTCGAGACAAAGTCGGACTTCATTCGGTCTAGCGCCATCAGCTCCCGGTGGGCTTCCTCCAGCGCCTCCAGGTGCCGGCGGGTCTCGTCGTACAGGGCCGCGTTTTCTATTGCCCCCCCCGCCTGTCTACCCAGAGCCTCGAGTAAAAGCACGTCCTCGTTCGAGAGCTTATTGTCACCTTTCTCCATATGGAGCACCAGCACGCCAAGCACCTTGTCGCCGGAGATAAGCGGGACGGCGGCTCCATAGAGCACTCCAAGTATTTTCGCTATCGGATCGCTAACCAGAACAGATTTTATCTCCGGTGTGAGTTCGTCCTCGGCTGGAGCGAGCAAAGCGCGCTTCGTGTCCACCACAACGCTGCCGATACCGTTCCGCAGCGAGAGAGGCGTATCCATCAGCCGGTCAAGATCTATGTTGTAGGACGCGCTCCACTTTAAGTCGTTCGAGCCCGACTGCACCAACGCAACCATCGCGTGCTTGGCGCCCACCGCCCGTGCCGCTTCCGTCGCGGTCCTGCTGAGCAAAGACTGGGGCTCGAGCTCGCCTGAGATCCCCTGCGCGCTGCGGTACAGCAGGGAAAGCCTCTCGTGCTCTGCAGCCAGCTCCTGGTAGATAAGAGCGTTTTCGATGGACACCCCGATTTCGGCGCCCGCCGCGTCGTGGAACCCTTTGTCTCCAGCGTCGAACACGTTCTTCTTGCGGGATCCCAGGCCGATGAAGCCCATCATCTTCTCCCCGCTTCGCAGAGGCATCACGAGCGTCTGCGCAACTCCTGCATCTCTAAGCACGTCCCCAATTGCGGCTTCCAGGCCGCCGGACGCGTCCTCGCCCATCTCCAGAATCGCGGATTCTCTCTGGGTGGCGATCATCTTGTCAACGATGTCCCCCCGCGCCTGGACTCTTTCCAGCGCTTTCATGCCCTGTAAGTCACCCACCTCCGCCACCGGGGTAAACCTCTGCGTCCCCGGTTGGCCCTCAAGGAGTATCATCCCCCCGTCGGCCCCCATCACCTCCGCGGTTACAGTGAGAATGGCCTCCGCGACCGTGTCCAGGTCGAGCGAGCTCGTCGCCGCTTGGACGATCTCATTCAGCGAAGCAAGCTGCTTGGCCCGCCTCTCGGTCTCCGCTTCCGCCTTACGGCGCTCGGTGATGTCCCTCAAGGCCGACAGGATTACTTTCTCACCCGATATGCTGGTCTGCCGGATGGTTACCTCCATGGGGATACTCTCCCCGCTCTTCCTTATTATCGGAACTTCAAACGTGGTAACCCCTTCCTTTAAAACATCGTCGCGCCTCTCTATGTAGAACTCCTTCAAGCCCTCCTCGACGAGGTCCACCATATTCATGCCCAGGAGCTCCTCACGGCTATAGCCCGTATCCACCGTCGCCCGTTCGTTCGCGTCTCGTATCTCGCCCTCGATAGTATGAACAACAAGGGCATCGCCCGCCGTGGAGAAGAGGGTGGAATAATCCGCGGCGGCGGCGGCCACCGCTTCCTGCATACGTTTGGATTCGGTAATGTCCTTAACGGCGACCAGTATCTCTCCGGCGCCGTCATCAGTCACGCCCAGGGAGGTTATAGACATCACCAGGTCTACAATCGACCCGTCTTTCTTCTCTACCCTCTCTTCCACAACCAAGACGCCTTCCCGATCAAGAGGTTCCATTATGTCTTTAGTCATCTCACCCAGTTGCGAGCTCTCCGGCAGAAGGAACCCCATGGCCCTTCCAATCAACTCCTCCTGGTCATACCCCAACATTTCGCTAACCTGGTTGTTGACCCAGGTGATCACACCGTTTGTCAGCACAAATAGTCCTTCTCCGATGCTCTCAGTGATTCTAGTTCGGAACCTCTCCGATCTTCCAAGCTGCTCGACCCACTGCCTCCTCTCAAGTGCCCTGGAAACCGTGTTGCATATCTCCCGCAAGAGATTCAACTCGTGGGTGGACCAACGGTGCGGGACATCTTCAGAGTTAAAACCGATGGCGCCGGCCACCTGGTCTTTAACAACAACGGGGGCAACCGCTACGCCTGCCGTCTCCATTCCGCCGATTGTCTCGTTTTCAGCCTCCCGAGGAATATCCTTCGTGCTTTCGAACGCTATTTCACTCCGGGAACCGAGTGCCTCCAACCACCATGCCAGCTCCTCCGGTTTAAAAACCTGGAAGGAGTCTCTTTCTTGCTCCGCGCCTTCCGGAACCCACTGAATGACCTTCGATGTGGGACTACCGCTCTCGGGTACCTCGAAGTAGAACGTCCGTTTCATGCCGAGCAGCTCGCCCGCTCCCTCCAACGTCTCAGCGATCGCCTCATATACATCCTCGGGGTTCACGAACCTCGTTGCGATTGGGACCAAGGCCTCTTCCACCCGCGCCTGCAGCTCGCGCTCCGCCTCCCGCTGCCTGCGCTCCGTGACATCCCTTATCACAAAAATCTGGACGGCGTCTTCGCTGGGCCATCCCACAAGCCCGGACGTTATCTCAATGTGGTGAATCCTCTCTTCCTTGTCTATGACTCGAATGGGGTAATTCGGGATTGTCCGCCCCGTCCTCCAATCGTTCACGAAGTCTTTCGCGGTGCGCTCCTTGTCGTCCGGGTAAACGAATTCGAAAAGGTACTTGCCCTGCGCTTCCTCCTGGTTATACCCCAATATGTCACCCGCGGCGGGGTTCGCGTACAGGATCTCTCCGGCTCGATTCCCCACAACGATAAGGTCACGGCTTGACTCCACGATTGTTCGGTAGCGACCCTCCGACTCGGCAAGCAACCTCTGGGCACGCTCGCGCTCAGTCACATCGCTAACGATTACCATCGCGTCCGCTGTGGGACCCGGCTTTCCCAGAACAGCCGTGGTCGCTTCGAAAAACTTCTCCTCGCCGCTTACAACCACTCGTATAGGGTAGCGCGCCACCCCTTTGCCCGTTTCCCAACCTCGGTAGAACCTCTCGATAACCTGCCTCCGCTCGGATGGGTGGACGACGCTATAGATATTCTGCCCAATTAGCGATTCGGGGGCCTCGCCCATCAACTGCACGCTCGCGGCGTTTGCAAAGAGAACTTTCCCCTTGGGGTCTGTTATGAAGATAGAGTCCCGGGAAGACTCCACCAGAGTGCGGTATCTCTCCTCGGAAGCTCTTAGAGCCTCCTCCGCCATATACGTCTGCGTTACATCCGTGATTGTTACCATTATCACCGGGCGCCCACCCAGTGTGATACGACTGGCAAGTGTGTGGGCTCTCAATATGCTGCCGTCTTTGCGCCGTATCTGCAAGTCATAGAATGGAGGTCCCTCTCCAGTCCTGATGTAGTCTTCGGTCAGTTCGGTCGTTCGCTCTCGTTCCTCGGTCACTATCGTTTTCATCACATCTTGCATGGTTCTCAATTCGGACCGATCGTATCCCGACATCTCAAATGTCCGGTCGTTCGCATACATGATCTCTCTACCATCGTGCACCATGAGCCCGAAAAGGCTGCTGTCGGCTAGAGTGCGATATCTTTCCTCGGACTCGCGCAGTTCATCCACCAGATAAGCGTTGCGGATAGCTATTGACGCCTGCCGGGCGAAGCTTTCCATTAGCTCCGCTTCCCGCGCCGTAAACCTTCGTCTGCGGGAGGTCATATCAAGCGACAGGGTGCCGACGAACCTACCCCGCATCACCAACGGCACAATGAGAGCGGACTTTACGCCACGCTCCTTTACCACATAGTCAGGGATTCTCGGGTCGCGCTCTGCGTCGTCTATAACGACCGGCTTAAGAGTCCGTCTGGCTTCAAACATCGCCCCCCCGGTGGAGATGGGCAGGTGATCCATCTTCTCCTCTGTTGAGGACCAATTATCACCGGCCACTTGCCGGAGCACGCTCCTCCCCTCGTCGAAGAGCCATATATTGCACAGATCCACCTGGAGGAGCTCCGCCGCGTCCGCGCTAACCTTCGCAAGAGCGGGTGTCAAGTCGAGCGTCCCGGTCAGGCTCTCCGCGACACGCAGGAGTGCCGTGGCTTCTTTGGCACGCTCCTCCGCTCTGATGCGCAGGCGCGCGTTCTCCGCGCCCAGCTCCAGTGCATCAGCCGCACCCCTTAGTAGTTCCAGCCCAGCAGCTGCTTTATCAGGCTCGAGTTCGTTACCAAGCAGAAGCACCCCCACGGGGTGACCCTCCGCAAATACGGGCACGCCGATAATGCTCTTCAAGCCCTCCGCATCGATGGCGATTTTGATATCCGGATGTACTCTGGTCTCGTGCGACCCTACGATCTCGATTCTCTTTCCGTGGACCGCAGTCGTGGGGAACAAACCTTCCGCCTCGCCGATACCCTTTGCCGGCTCGGCTTTCTCGAAGCCTTTGAGAGCAACGCGATACCCCTCCCTACCCCCCTGCTCAAGCCTATAAGCCACACCGCAGCGATAACCCGGCAGTGTTAGCAGCGTGCCGAGCGCCACCTCCAACATATCGTCGATATCGGTTGAGGACCCCGCCCTCGCCAGGATGGTGTTGACGACCAGCAGTTCCTCAGCAAGCCTCTCCGCCTCCCTCCTCCTGGAAAACCGCTCGGTCACGTCCTGTCCAAGCGCGATCGCGCCCTCCACCTGGCCTTCTTCCACCATCAATGGGGAATAAGTCCAGGAGATCATCCTCCTCGAACCGGACTTCGCGACAACTGGAATCAGTACCGCTTCGGTCGCTCTCAGCTCTTCGGGGGGCGAACCGAAGTATTCTCTGGCGCGATCGTGGTATTCCTCCGGAACAAGGAAGTTGATCCCGTCGCCCGTTTTAATCTCCGCTTCGCTGTAGCCAGTAATCTTCTCCGCGGCGCGGTTCACAAATGAGATATTTCCATCGTGATCAAGCCCGATTACCAGCGCACTGACGGATTCCAGGAGCGCCTTGGAGAGCTCTCTGGAGCGGCGCATCTCTTTCACCAGCACATTTCTCTCCGGCCGGTCGTTGCTGACCACTGCCATATAGGGCTCGCCGGTAACGGGGCCTTTGATGAACAAGTAGAGATTTTCGCGGTCGGCCCAACCGTCGGCGGTGGACATGGGCATTTGTCTTCTTAAGAGGGATTTGCTCTCCAGGATTTCCTCGAGGGGACAATCGGGACACGGCTCTTTTCCGTTCAGCAGAACTTCATAGCAGGGCTTCCCGACGCTGTTCCCCCAGAGAAACTCCGCCGCGCCGTTCATGTAACCTATCTCGTGACTGGGGGACACAAGAAGGACCGCTGCCTGCGTTGCGTCGACGAACTCTTGAATGGTCTCTAATTGGAAAGAGGTGTTTTCGGCTTTTTCCTTTTTCGGACGAACCATCTTTCTCACCCGAAGCCGGCTTTTACGCGGCCTGATAGATATCGAGCTCCGGGTCAGGCTTCCTCGTCGGCCTCGTATTCTTCCTCGGCGGATCCGCTGTCATCGCCTGAGACCATGAGAGCCACAGCGCTGACCCTATCCTTGTCCTGGACCTTCATGACCTTGACGCCCTGGGTCCCCCGTCCGGTCCTCGGTATCCCGTTGACCGGGACCCGGATGACGATCCCTTCTTGCGATGCCACCACAAGCTCCTGGTTGTCCATGACAACCCTGGCACCCGCAAGCACCCCTTTGACTTCGGTCAGCTTTATGGTCCGAACGCCCTTGCCACCTCTCCTGTGGAGTGGATACACACCACCGGATGTCCTCTTCCCGTACCCGTTAGATGTTATGACGAAAACGTCCGTCCCATCTCCAAGCACTTCCATGGTGAGGACACGGTCGCCCCTATCAAGCTTCATCCCCTTCACCCCGGCCGATACCCTGCCCATCGGGCGACAGTCCTTTTCGCTGAACTTGATGGCCTGGCCTTTCTCCGAAACCATCAGCAGCTCCTGATTGCCGTCGGTGAGCCTGGCTCGAATCATTTCGTCCCCAGGGAAAAGCCTTAAAGCTATTATGCCATCCTTGCGCGCTGAATCATACCGCTCGAACGGGGTCTTCTTTACGATGCCGTTCTTGGTGGCAGTAACCAAGTATTTACCGCCCTCGAAGTCCTTGGTTGCTATGACCTCCACTATCTTCTCAGCCGGCTCCAACGGCAGCAGGTTGACCATCGCCTTTCCTTTTGATGTACGGCTGCCCGTCGGAAGCTCGAAAACCTTCAGCCTATACACCTTTCCTTTATTGGAGAAGAAGAGAATGAAATGATGCGTGGTTGTAATAAACAGGTGCTCAACGAAGTCCCCCTCCTTGAGGTCCATCCCCGTCACGCCCCTGCCGCCCCTCTTCTGCTTACGGAATGTGGTGACTGGGACCCGCTTCGCGTATCCCGAGTGCGTAATGCTTATCACCATCTCTTCCTCGGCAATAAGGTCTTCCATGGAGAGGTCTTCGGCTTCCCCCCCGACCTCCGTCCTTCGCTCGTCGGAGTACTTGCTCCTTATCTCCTCCAGTTCATCCTTTATCAGGGCCAGCACCTTCGAGGGATCGGCCAGAATCCCCTTTAATTCCTTTATCCTTTGCCTGAGCTCCTTGAGCTCATCCTTTACTTTTTGCCTCTCCAGACCGGTGAGCCTCTGCAGCCTCATGTCCAAGATGGCTTGTGCCTGCACCTCGCTGAGTTTGAACCTGGTTATCAGTTTGTCGCGTGCCTCGTCCACCGTCTTGGACGCGCGGATCAGCTCGATTGTCTCGTCAATGTTGTCGATCGCTACCAGCAGGCCTTCCAGGATATGGGCCCGCTCCTCCGCCTTGCGCAGGTCAAACCCGGTCCTTCTGGTCACCACTTCCTGCCTGTGCTCGACGTGCTTCTGCAGGAACTCCTTGAGTGGCAGTGTGCGGGGAACGCCGTCGACCAGGGCCAGCATTATGATGCCGAATGAGGTTTGCATCTGGGTGTGCTTGTAAAGCTGGTTAAGAACAACCTCCGGGTCGGCTTCTCGCTTGATCTCGATTACCAACCTCATGCCGCTGCGGTCGGACTCGTCGCGCAGGTCCGATATGCCGGCTATGGTTTTGGATTTAACCAACTGGGCGATCTTCTGGCTTAGCTTAGACTTGTTGACCTGGTAGGGTATCTCCGTTATTACTACCCGCTGCCTTCCACCCTTCACCTGCTCCGTGTGGGCGAGCGCCCGTACCTGGATGATCCCCCGCCCAGTGCTGTATGCCTGTCTTATCCCGGCTTTTCCCATTATGATGCCGCCCGTGGGGAAATCGGGACCTCTCACCCTATCCATCAGGCTGTCGAGCCCCACCTCGGGATCGTCTATAACCGCATTTATCGCGTCGACTACCTCCCCCAGATTGTGCGGCGGGATGTTGGTGGCCATACCTACCGCGATGCCGCTTGAGCCGTTGACGAGCAGGTTGGGGAACTTCCCAGGCAGTGCCACGGGCTCCTGCATTGAGCCATCGTAGTTATCGACAAAATCTACGGTCTCTTTCCTGATGTCGTCCAGCAGCTCGATGGCCACCAGCGCCAACCGTGCCTCCGTGTATCGCATCGCCGCGGCCCTGTCGCCATCAACGGAGCCAAAATTTCCATGGCCGTCAATCAACTCGTAACGGTAGGAGAAGTCCTGCGCCATCCGGACCAGCGTGTCATAGATAGCGGCGTCCCCATGAGGATGGTAGCGCCCCATGACATCCCCGACTACGCGCGCGCACTTTCGGTGCGGGTTCGCCGGCGTCACGCCCGATTCCATCATGCTGTATAGAATTCTCCGGTGGACTGGCTTGAGACCGTCCCTCACGTCAGGCAGGGCTCTTTCGACGATAACGCTCATGGCGTACTCGAGGAACGAACGCTGCATCTCATCTTCAAGCTCGACCGGCTCTACACGGCCGCCAACAAGGTCTATCATCTCTTGATTGCCTTTCTCCCCGGGTCTTTTAGGGCCACCCGACCTTTTTAGATGTCGAGGAACCTAACGTCGGAGGCATGCTCCTGGATAAAGATCCGTCTTGATTCAACGTCGGTGCCCATCAGGGTATTGAAAATCATGTCCGCGGCAACTGCATCCTCGATATTCACCTGAAGGAGGTTCCGCCGGGCCGGATCCATGGTGGTCTCCCACAACTGCTCGGGATTCATCTCTCCCAGACCTTTGAACCTCTGCACCTGTGCTTTCTTGCCGTTGTTCTCCTTTATGATCCGCGCCCTTGCTTCGTCGTCGTACGCGTAGAAGTTCTTCTTGCCGATGGTAAGCCGGTACAGCGGTGGTTGCGCCACGTATATATATCCTTCCTCGATCAGCTCCGGCATGTACCTGTATAAGAAGGTGAGCAGAAGAGTTCGGATGTGAGCACCGTCCACATCCGCGTCCGTCATGATTATCGCCTTGTGATAACGCGCTTTTTCAATATCGAAATCGTCGCGCACGTTTGTCCCCAAGGCCGTTATCAGCGCCTGTATCTCCTGGGAAGAAAATACCCTGCTCGGACCCGCCTTCTCCACGTTTAGTATCTTTCCTCTTAGCGGAAGTATCGCCTGAAAGCTGCGGTCCCGCGCCTGTTTGGCAGACCCCCCCGCGGAGTCGCCCTCGACAAGATAGATCTCGCAGAGCGCCGGGTCTCTTATCGAACAATCCGACAACTTCCCCGGCAGCGAGCTGGACTCGAGTATGCTTTGCCGGCGCACCAGTTCCCTTGCCTGCTTTGCCGCGCTGCGCGCACGCAACGCCGTGAGGGCTTTGTTTATTATGCTCTTCGCGTCTCCCGGGTTTTCCTCAAGGAACTCCGAAAGCTTTGAGTTAACGGTTGATTCAACGAAACCCTTTATGTCCGGATTGCCCAACCTTGTCTTGGTCTGGCCCTCAAACTGCGGCTCCCGCATTTTCACGCTGACTATCGCGGTAAGCCCTTCTCTCACATCCTCTCCGGAGAGGCTCCCGTCCTTTTCCTTGACCAAGCTGCGGGTCTTGGCGTAGTCGTTGATCGTCCTTGTAAGGGCCGCCTTAAAGCCGACCAGATGGCTGCCACCCTCGTGGGTGTTTATGTTGTTGGTGAACGTAAAAATGTTGTCAATATATCCGCCGTTGTACTGGACGGCCACCTCTACTTCTGCGTCCTCCCTTGCCCCCTGTATGTAGATCACTCTTTTTTGGATGATCTCCTTAGAGGCATTCAGGAATTTCACGAAGTCAACTATCCCGCCCTTGTATTTGTATGTTTCCTCCCTGGGCTGCCCGGGTATCCTCTTGTCCTCAAAGACTATCTCGAGCCCGCCATTCAAGTAGGCGACCTCACGCATCCTCTGCGCTATTGTGTCGAACTTAAAATCCAACTCTTCGAAGATATCCCCATCTGGCTTGAACTTGATGATTGTGCCGGTCTTGTCGGTTTTGGCTATCTTCTCAAGCTGCGTCTCCGCCTTTCCCCTGGCAAACTTCTGAGAATAGACCGCGCCGTCCCTTCCCACCTGCACCTCCAGCCACTCTGACAGGGCGTTTACCACTGAAAGCCCCACTCCGTGAAGGCCTCCAGCCACTTTGTACCCGCCGCCGCCGAACTTCCCGCCGGCGTGCAGCATAGTCAACACAACCTCCACCGCCGACTTCTTGAATCTTGGCATCTCACCGACCGGTATCCCCCGCCCGTCGTCGATCACCGTGACCGATCCATCCTCCTCGAGAGTGGCGCGTACGTGCTTGCAGTGCCCCGCCATTGCTTCATCGATCGAGTTGTCGATCACTTCGTAGACCAGGTGGTGGAGGCCCCTGGCTCCGGTCGATCCCACATACATCCCCGGTCTCTTTCGTACGGCCTCCAGCCCGTCCAAGACCGTAATACTTTTAGCGTCGTATGCTTCCTCAAGCTCTTTTTCTTCCAACTACTTCCACCTCTTTACGGAAAGATTTGCGCGTTTCGAGGCCATGCGAGATTTTGGAAAGTGACTTGTGTTTCAAGGCTGGACCTCATATCTTTATTATACCATTTGTGTCGCCCACTTTGGGCTTAATTATGCAAAATCTTGAGCTTATCGCCCGTCAGGCTTGCCCTGCTTGCTTGCTACGCTCGCTTTCAGCAGTCGCTCAAGGGCATTTCTCGTCTCCGCTTGTCCTATGGATTCCAGCTCGCCTTTTACCTCTGCCCCAAGCACAACGGACTCTCCTCCTTCGGGATTCTCCTCTGCCCCGGCTAACTTTACTCCTCTTTCTCCAGGCCGTGCGCCTTCCGTCTTGGCTTGAATCCTTATCTTTTGCACGTCTCCCTTGCCTATTACTGCTTCTATTCCCTTCAGCAGTGCCGCCGTCTGGATGCTGAGCTCAGCGGCCCAGGACGGCCCGTCCGCGGACACGGTCAGCGTTCGTCTCGCCAGCCTGGTCGGCGAGCTATGCTCCCCTTCTCTGTCGCCCGCAATGCCCCTCCAATTAATCTTCAACAACTCCAGCTTGCGCCTCTTTCCCTTGAAAGAGGGGACGCTTCTGCTCGCCATTATATCTCCGAGGCTCTCCGGCTCAGTCAACTCCTACTCTCCCGTTCTTCACCCTAAATACTTTCACCCTATCTCTTGCCTTTTCCTCAGGTAATTCGGTTGTGGTAATTAAGGCCTGGCTCCCCGAACCCGCTACCTCCAATACCCCCCGCCGCCTGTCCCTATCCAGCTCGGATAGTACGTCGTCCAGCAGCAGGATCGGCAGTTTCCCCGTCTCTCTCTCCAAATATCCCTTCTGTATAATCCTCATACAAAAGGCGATCGTTCTCTGTTCCCCTTGGGAGGCTGAAAACCTTGCGTCCCTCCCCCCCAGTGTTATTTCAACTTCATCCCTGTGTGGACCTATGACCGTAGTCCTGGCCCCCTCTTCTATAGAGGCAGTCTTTTCCAACTCTTCCCTCATCCTCTCCTCAACAGTTGAAACCGACCCCCCCGGTTCAAACGTGCACTTGTAGTTCACTCTGATATCTCTCTCCTCGCCCGAAACCTCGTAGTAGGCTTGCTCGATTTTCTCGCCTATCTCCTTTACCATCCTGACTCTTGCCCCCACAATCACCGCACCGGCCTTAGCAAGCGAATCGTTCCAGGGCTCCAGATACGTATACCGCCCTCCTCCACTCAATTCACACAGCCGAAGTGCCGCGTTCCTCTGCCTCAGCACATGTTTGTAGTGGAGGATCTGTTGAGCGGCCATCGGGCCTAAACCCTCCATGATCTCGTCCAGGAACTCTCTGCGCCTTGCGGGATCTCCTTTTACGATATAGAGGTCCTCCGGTGAGAACATCACACACTTAACCAGCCCCCGCGCCCTCGCCGCTGATTCAACCTTCTGTCCGTTCACCTCCACATTCCTGCCGCCGCTTCCCAACGAGATTTCTATGTTTAATCGCGCTTCCCCATCAATAATAACCCCCCTTACTGACGCTCTTTCTTGCCCTTCAAGAACGAGCTCGCGCATTCTGGGGGAACGGTTGGATTTGAGCCGTGATAAAAAATAGACGCCCTCCAGGAGGTTGCTCTTTCCTTGGGCGTTTCCTCCAACTATGATGTTCTCTTTCGGAGAGAACTCAATCTCTAAGCGTTCATAATTTCTAAAATTCTTAAGCTCAAAGCCCGTTAGTATCAACTAGTGTTCCGTCCTCGCCCGGTCCTCCCGGCGGAATCACCTCAGTCTCACAGGCATCAGGATATAGTTGAATTTATCGCTCTCCTCGTCTTTTATCAGAGCCGGCTTCTGAGGGTCATCCATTCTTATCTCTACCCTCTCCGTTTCCACCGAGGAAACCCCATCGAGAAGGTATGCACCGTTAAACCCAATCTCTATCCCCTCACCTTCAACCTCAGCCGGCAACTCCTCCTTTGAGTCCCCCACCTCCGGCGTCTCCGTGGTAACACCCAGGTGGTCGCTGTAAATACCTATCCTCATGTTGTGCCCGAACACCAAAGCTCTTTTAATAACCGCGGTAAGCTCTTCTTTATTTGCCTTGACGGATATCTTCTCGCCTTTGGGAATTAGTTGCCTGTAGTTGGGGAACTGCCCTTCTATCAACCTGCTGCTCACAACGAGGTCACCCATCCTGAACATTATCTGCTTCTCGTGCATCTTCATCTCTACTTCATCCTCGACCGTCCCTGCTATCCTTGCCACTTCGTTAAGAGTCTTTGTGGGTATGATGCAATCCTCCCACTCAGCAATTGAGCCTTTCCCGCTTATGTCCTTCCATGACAAACGGTAGCTGTCGGTAGAAACCATCTTAATTACATTTTCACTCGTAGCTTTCTCAAGTAGAGTACCCGTTAGTACGGGCCTCTTCTCATCGCTGGAAGAGGCTCGCGACGTCTGTTGCACCGCGCGCATAAATTCCCCTCCAGCCACCTTTAGCACGGACTCCCCTTCCCACTTTGGCAACTGCGGAAAATCCTCCGGCATCATTTCTCTTATTCGATATTCCCCGCCGGCGGATATCAAAGTGAGAAATCTGTCGCTGGTCTCCAACCTCAAATCGCCCTTTGGAATGCTCTTTACAATGTCACCTATCAAGCGGCCTGAAACCACCGTCGATCCGCTTTCCGTTACGTCCGCATCCGCCTCAGCCCTGACACTCATCTCTAAATCCGTGCTGCTGATAACCAAACGGCCCGTTTCAGCAGTTATAAGAAGACCAGAGAGTATTGGCATTGTGACTCTACTGGAAACCCCTCTCAGCGCAGTTTGCACCACGCTATTCAGCTTTTCCTTTTCACAGGAAACTATCATCTAGGACACTCCCCCCTGGTGATCGCCATCTCTACTGACAAAAAATATTATATATCAAATATACTGTTCTTCTTATCTTCTGTCGTTCTCTTCTACTTATACTTTTAATACTTATTAGAGTAGTAGTAGTAGGGATAGTGGAAATGTTGATAACTGGCTGTTTTGACTGTTAGAAAGGGAAAAACACAAATTTGTCCGTAATGGATAAATGGTGGAAAAGCCCCCGAATTAAACATTCCAGTAGACCAGCTCGAGTCGATGAAGGTTCCTCCGGTTGAGAAGATGTTTAAAAAAGGGGCTATAAGCAGGTACTTCAACGCGCCTTCCACATTTGAACACACAGAAGTGACAATTCAATATCACTACATCGCCTTATTGATCATATTGGTTAACTCTGTGACTTCCTGGAATATCTCTCTTTTCATTTTGATCAGAGATTCGATTTTCCGGCAGGAGTGGAGAACGGTGGTGTGGTCTCTGCCCCCGAAGTGGGTTCCGATAGAGACCAGGGTCTCGTCCGTCATCTCCCTGCAAAGATACATTGCCACCTGGCGGGCGTGAACAAGCGGCCTGGAGCGGGACTTTCCCGCGAGGTCAGCCATGGCGATGCTGTAGTAGCTGGAAACGAGGTTGGAGATCAGTTCATGTGAAGGCTCCTTGAACTGGTTTGGTTCTGCCACTTGGTCCTTAAGTACTTCCTGGACCATGGGAAGGTTAATGCGAGTACCGTAGACCTGAGCGTAACCGATCACACGGTTTAGGAGACCCTCGAGCGTGCGGATGTTGTCTTTGACTTTCGACGCTATATACATGAGGGCATCATCGGGGATGGTGACCTTTTCCAGTCGTGCTTTCATGCGGAGGATGGCGAGCCTCGTCTCCATATCGGGCGGTGTTATATCAATCATGAGGCCGCCTTCAAACCTGGAGCGAATCCTGTCGGACAGCTGGGGAATCTCGCTGGGTGGCCTATCGCTGGATAGAACAATATGGCTGTTGGCGCTGTAGAGTAGATTAAATATGTCGAAAAACTTGTTCTGAGTCGCGTCAGTAGTGCTCAACGCTTGAATATCGTCGAAAAGGACAATCTTGTTGTTGATGTATTTGAGGTCGAACGTTGCCTTATCCAGTTTAAGGGTAATGGTGGCGATGAATTCGTCGATGAAGCTTGAGGTTTGAACGTACCTGACCTTGCCATGGGGCGTCATGTTTTCGGCGTATTCCTGTATTGCGTAAAGCAGGTGGGTTTTCCCAAGACCAGTACCACCGTAGATGAAGAGAGGGTTGTAGTTGTGGCCGGGCAACTCAGCGACCATTAGCGCCGCATTGTAGGCGAATTTGTTGGAGTCGCCGACAATAAAGTTTTCAAAGGTATATTTCTTTCTCGGGGTCGGACTTGGAGGTTGCGGCTTTTGATCCTCCGTTGCTGCGCGCATCGCCATTGATTCAACGATAGGTGCGGAGCTGGACACAGAAAGTACCACCTGGGCTTCGGACCCGGTGGATTCGGATATGGCTCGAGAGATCTTGTCGAGGTAGCGCTCTGCTATGACATCTCTCATAAATGAATTGGGGACGGCTAGGGTGCACGTTTCGTTTTCGAGGGATAAAACTCTGAGTGGCATTATCATTGAATCGAAATAAGGTGAAGGGATCAGTTCCCTCAGTTTAGTGAGTATTTTCTCCCAAAGTGACTCAACATCCAACTCCGGCGTTCCTACCTCTTCGACTAGGCTGTTATCCATTAAGGACGCCCCCCTTGAACGTAGGCAAAGTAGGACACATCATATGACTCCGCAAACCGCTTTTTGACTTGGGCGTCAACATGTTTTCCACATCCATGTGGACAACATCACTCCGAAGTGGAAAAAGCTCGTCCGTCAACCCTCTGATCTCACGACTAACCCGAGGGTATCAACAAACGACCGTCCATTTATCAACGGAGTTTTCCACAATTGTGGAAATGTTCCCCGAAGACACAAAAGGCCCAGGTTCCTAACCTGGGTCCTGCGCGACGGATTATAACAAGGGACCTTTGCGCGTGCAACACATTTTGAGCGGTTCTTTGATAAATCTTACCTATGAGGGATATAAGGTGAACAATCAACTGAACGCCGGTGACCGATCGGTTGAAGCCGTCTGTCTCTTTCTTTGACAACATAGAGCAGTCAAGTATAATTACCATACTGTTTTGGCGAGTTATTTTCCCTATAGGAAGGCGCTTTTGAAACGAACCTATCAGCCCAAAGTCAGAAAAAGAAAACGCGAACACGGTTTCCGCAAGCGGATGAGAACCAAAGCCGGGCGCAGGATAATAAAACGCAGGAGAGACAAGGGCAGAGCCCGTCTTAGTGTTTAAGGCTGTCTTTTATAATGCCGAGTGTTGAACGTTCTGGGATAAGATGGGGGTTAGATTCCCGGGACATTAAATCGATAAGAGGCAGCGGTCGGCTTATTCGCGGCAGAGCAGTACTGGTCTGGGTTTCCCACAACGCTTGTGAAAGCACCGATGCGCCAACTGTCGGTATTACGGCTGTCAGGGGTTTTAATAGTGCCGTCAAGCGGAACCTGGCCAAGAGACGTGTCCGCGGCTGTTTGTTGGATCTGCGGGATCTGTTGAAACCAGGGATCAGCTATCTGGTGAAATTCAGGCCGGGAGTTGAAAAGGAAGAATACCAAATATTGGTAGAGGAGATGCGCTCCACTCTCTTGAGGGCGTTACAGTGAATGACACAATAACAGTTGGAATAAGGAAACTAATGTTGCTGCCAATTTACTTGTACAGATCGCTGATTTCCCCTGCCATAAAACCGAGGTGCCGGTATTTCCCTTCGTGCTCCGAGTATTTTGAGTTGTCGGTAATGAGGTACGGGGTCCTCAGAGGATCCCTGAAGGGTATTTATAGAATCCTCAGGTGTAATCCATTTGCGAGCGGTGGGTATGACCCACCGTAGCGAGATGCACAGGAAGTTCCACTGATGTTTGCCTTTGTGATTCCCGGCTTAGAACCGCTTTATAAGGCTTTCGCTTACGCGTTGCAGTGGCTCGCGTCTATTGCAGGCGGGAACTACGGAGTAGCGATAATCCTTCTTACCATCCTAATGCGCATCGTGATTCTCCCGCTATCTATCAAGCAGACCAAGTCCATGATCGCGATGCAGAGACTCCAGCCCCAGTTAAAGGAAATCCAGAAGAAGTATAAGGATGACCGTGAGAAGATGGGGCAGGAGATGATGAAGCTCTACAAGGAAAACAAGGTCAGCCCTCTTGGTGGGTGCCTTCCACTTCTCCTTCAGCTACCGATAATCTTCGCTGTCTTTGAAGTTCTGCGCTCGCTGTCCGACAAAGGGTCCAAATTCGCGTATATCATCAAGGCAAACCAGACCAAAGCCCAGTATTTAACCAATCTCAATTTTCTAGGCATGAATATAACCTACACCGGGGCAAAGCTTTGGTCAGGGGGAGCGTACGTTCAAGTAATAGTTCTCTTACTGCTGACTGTTGTTACCGGTTATGTTACTGCAAAGATGATGACGACTGACCCGAAGCAAGCCAAGATGATGGCATTAATGCCCATAATGATGGGAGTTTTCGCCTGGATACTGCCGGCCGGAGTGACAATATATATTATCGTGACAAACATTGTCACCTTGGTTCAGCAGTACGTTCAGTTGGAGCGCGATGGTTTTTACGATGAAAAACTCGCGGCACTGCGGAAACTTGGCGATCAGGTGAAGTGGCATCAGGGCCTATACCTTAAGATGATGAGCGTTGGTTCAAATGCCTTAGTAGCTATTCACTTGAGGCCGAAGCCAAAGCTGAGGGTCTCAAGTAAGAAGAAGACCGAGAAGGTGGAGGTAAAAACAACAACCGCAAAAGGAGCTGGAGCAACTGCTTCGACAGTAAAGTCAACCAAGGAAAAATCTCCCGCTGGGAAAGCCCAAGCAGGAGCAAAATCAGGAACGAAGCCCCAAAGCCGGCAGCCAAAAGACAAAACGACGGCTAAAACTGATAGTTCCGGGGGAAAGAAGCAGCCTGGCAAGACTTCTGGAAAGAACTATCCCGCCAAGAAAAAATCCCCCGGAAAGAAGTAGATTTGCCCAAAAGAGACGTTCTGAGAATATATGCGAGGAGAGGTTTAGACGATGAAAGAGAAGTCCTGGGAGTATGAGGGGAGAACGGTTGAAGAGGCAACACAAATCGCGCTCGAAGAACTGGGTCTTGAGAGAGATGATATACATATCGAAGTGTTGGAGGAGCCCCAGAAGGGATTCCTTGGCCTTGGTGGCAAGGAAGCGAAAATACGCGTTGAGTTGGTAGGGGAATGGGAAGTACTGGGAATAACCGAAGAAAAGCCGGCATCGACAGTTGGGCTCGACAAGGAGAAAGAGTCGCTTCAGAGGCCTGAATCTGACGCTATTGCCCTGGATAAAGGCAAACCGGTGGAAATGACAGAAGACATTCTAGGTATTCTTGAAATTGAAGCTATGGTAGAGGCCGCAGAGAAGGAAGACTCAGTAATTGTGGATGTATGGGGAGAAGACGTCGCTATTTTAATTGGCACAGCAGGTAGCACCCTAGACGCTCTTCAATATCTTGTTAACGTCTCCTGTCGTCGGACAGGAGAAATAACCAAGAAGATAATTATTGATGTTGAA
>Ga0209745_1000722_pt1 | contig 20032 bp, 19 predicted proteins | sample BarGraNGADG00312_FD_184495 | JGI IMG/M metagenome (GOLD analysis project Ga0209745, IMG submission 184495) | Arctic peat soil microbial communities from Barrow, Alaska - Barrow Graham LP Ref core NGADG0004-312 (SPAdes) (version 2) | ecosystem: Environmental > Terrestrial > Soil > Wetlands > Peat...
TTTGGGTCCTTAGATAAGTCCAATTCTCCCAGTACGTAAGGGCATTCTCGCGTCACGACCCACCCACCCCACCATCAACATCGGTGGATCAAGGCTTAGACTGCACCAATGAGCGAGGAGATCGTGACGGGCGTCCCTGGCATGATCATGCCTGGGACACCTACGCCGGACCTCCCAACCGTTCCCATTCCCACAGCCTCCCGGGTCCGGGCCAGGTTCGCCCGCTTTGGTGCCTCCCGCACCGACACCAACCCGGTGCTGGAACCGCTGCTGCGCACAGTGCGATCGACCCATCCCAAGGCCGACCTGTCGATCATCGAGCGGGCATACTCCACGGCCGAGCTCGCTCACGAGGGACAGCTGCGCAAGAGCGGTGATCCGTACATCACCCACCCGCTGGCCGTGACCACGATCCTGGCCGAGCTCGGTATGGACCCGGCCACGGTGGCCGCGGCCCTGCTGCACGACACGGTGGAGGACACGACATACAGCCTGGAGGCTCTGACCCGCGACTTCGGTGACGAGATCGCCATGCTCGTCGACGGCGTCACCAAGCTCGACAAGGTGACCTACGGAGAAGCGGCACAGGCCGAGACCGTCCGCAAGATGGTCGTGGCGATGGCCCGCGACATCCGCGTCCTGGTGATCAAGCTGGCCGACCGTCTGCACAACGCCCGCACCTGGCGCTACGTGTCTGAGGCGTCGGCCCAGCGCAAGGCCCGTGAGACCCTCGAGATCTACGCGCCGCTGGCCCACAGGCTGGGCATGAACACCATCAAGTGGGAGCTCGAGGACCTCTCCTTCGCGACCCTCTACCCCAAGGTCTACGACGAGATCGTACGACTGGTGGCCGAGCGCGCGCCGGCCAGGGAAGAGTATCTCGCCGGCGTTCGCGAGTCCGTCCTGACCGACCTTGCCGCGGCTCGGATCAAGGCCGTGGTGACCGGCCGGCCCAAGCACTACTACTCCGTCTACCAGAAGATGATCGTGCGTGGCCGCGACTTCGAGGAGATCTACGACCTGGTCGGGGTGCGGGTGCTGGTGGACTCGGTCCGTGACTGTTATGCCGTGCTGGGCGCCCTGCACGCGCGCTGGAACCCGGTGCCCGGGCGTTTCAAGGACTACATCGCGATGCCCAAGTTCAACATGTACCAGTCGCTGCACACCACGGTGATCGGTCCTGAGGGCAGGCCGGTGGAGATCCAGATCCGCACCCAGACCATGCACCGTCGGTCCGAGTACGGTGTCGCGGCGCACTGGAAGTACAAGGAGGACGCCCCGGGCGACGCCGCTTCTCGCGCGCAGGCTGGGCACGACGGTGATGCCGGCGTGGTCGACGACATGGCATGGCTGCGTCAACTGCTCGAGTGGCAGCGGGAGACCTCCGACCCGGGGGAGTTCCTGGAGTCCCTGCGCTTCGACATCGGGGTTGGCGAGGTCTACGTCTTCACACCCAAGGGATCTGTCATAGCGCTGCCGTCCGGCTCAACGTCCGTGGACTTCGCCTATGCAGTGCACACCGAGGTCGGGCACCACTGCATCGGAGGCCGGGTCAACGGGCGACTGGTCCCGCTCGAGAGCCCGTTGGAGAACGGCGACGTCGTCGAGATCCTGACCTCCAAGGCCGACGGGGCCGGGCCCTCACGCGACTGGCTGACGTTCGTGAGAAGCCCACGCGCACGCAACAAGATCCGGCAGTGGTTCTCCAAGGAACGCCGCGATGAGGCCATCGACGACGGCAAGGACGCCATTGCCAAAGCCATGCGCAAGCAGGGTCTGCCGCTCCAAAGGCTGATGACCCATGACACGCTCACCGGTCTCGCCGGCGAGCTGCGCTACCCCGATATCTCCAGCCTGTATGCCGCCGTGGGCGACGGCCACGTGTCCGCACAACACGTTGTGGGCCGTCTGGTGGCCTCCCTGGGCGGGGAGGAGGGCGCCAGCGAGGACCTCGCCGAAGCCACCACGCCGGCCTCCGGGTTACCCCGCCCGCGCAGCGGTGACTCCGGCGTCGTCGTCGTCGGGACGGCCGACGTCTGGATCAAGCTGGCCCGGTGCTGCACACCGGTTCCGGGGGACCCCATCCTCGGTTTCGTCACGCGGGGCAACGGCGTCTCGGTGCACCGCTCGGACTGCACCAATGCCGAGTCCCTGCTCTCCCAACCCGATCGGCTGGTCGACGTCGAATGGGCTCCGTCGGCGGCCAGCGTGTTCCTCGTGCAGCTTCAGGTCGAGGCGCTGGACCGAAACCGACTGCTGTCGGACGTCACACGCGTCCTGTCGGACCATCACGTCAACATCCTGTCGGCCAGCGTGCACACCTCGCGTGACCGGGTAGCACTGTCCCGGTTCACCTTCGAGATGGGCGATCCGGGACATCTCGACCACGTGATCACTGCCGTGCGCAAGATCGACGGCGTGTTCGATGTCTGCCGGATCACTGGTGGCAAGCCGACCGGCAAGACGGCAGAGTCCCTCTAGCCGCTGAACTCCTGGACGCCGGCACGAGCCTGGGCCAACCACTGTTCACGGGCATCGAGCGCTGACTGCGCGTCCGCAACCTTCTTGGCGTTGCCCGACGTCTGCGCCTTCTCGAGGTCCTTCCGAAGTTCCTCGACGGCTGACTCGAGCTGGTCCACCAAGCTTTGTGCGCGGGCCGCCGCCTCGGGATTGACGCTGGCCCAACGCTTTTCGTCGTGGTCTCGCACAGCCTGCTCGACGTGGCGGATGCCCTTCTCGATGCGCTCCATGTCTGCGCGCGGGACCTTGCCGGCGCGTTCCCACTTGTCCGCGATGAGTCGAAGCGTTGCCTTTGCAGCGTCGGCGTCGGTCACCGGCAAGATCGCCTCGGCCTCGGCCAGGAGGGCCTCCTTGACCACGAGGTTGGCCTTGAACTCCTCGTTCTCGGCTGCGACGAGCTCATCCTTGGCATTGAAGAAACTGTCCTGCGCCGTCTTGAAGCGTGCCCACAAGGCGTCGTCGTCGGTGCGGGAAGCGCGGCCGGCTTCGCGCCAGCGATCCATCAACCGCTTGAACGCCGTCGCTGTCGGGGCCCAGTCCTTGCTCGGTGCCAGCGCCTCAGCTTCCTTGACCAGCTTCTCCTTGGCCGACCTGGCCTCGGACTGGGTGTCCTCGAGCTGGGCGAAATGAACTCGCCGGGCCTTGTCAAAGGAGTTGCGAGCTGCGCTGAAGCGCTGCCAGAGGGCGGTCTCGGACGCCCTGTCCAGCTTGGGGCCGGACCGTTGCAAGGACTTCCACTCGTCCAGCAGCTCCCGCATGCGCGTGCCGCTGGTCTTCCACTGGATCTTGGCTTCCGGCTGGCCTGCGATCTTCTCCGCCTCGGACACGAGCTGCTCGCGCCTGGCCTTGCCAGCCTCGCGGGCGGCGCTGCGCTCCGCGCCCTCAATGGCCTTCTTGGCTTCGACGGCTGCAACGATCTGGGCGACGCGGGCGTCCAGGGTGGCAAGGTCACCGACGACGTGCGCGTCGACGGTCTGCTCACGCAACTTCGCAAGGCCTTCAGAACCCTCCCGTGCCGGCAGGTCCGTGTGCGTTACGCGCTGCAGGAGAAGATCAGCGGAGGCCAGCAGCTCGTCATACTTGCGGGTGAAATAGCCCAGTGCCTCGGCGGGGCTGGCACCGGGGTAGGAACCAACCTCTCGCTCACCATCGGCGGTGCGGACGAAGACGGTGCCCGAATCGTCGACCCGACCGTGCTCCGACGGCTTCGCCGCTGCGTTCCCGTGCAACCGTGCCGCCAGGGCTGCGGGGCTAGGAATGCGAATCGTTGCCGGGGTGGGGACGTTGGGCGCGGTGGGCGGGACGGGAGTGGGCTCCGGTTCAGTGGCATCGGGCTCTGGCGCAGTGACCGCCTCGGGAGTCGGCTCCGGCGCAGTGGCATCGGGCTCTGGCGCAGTGACTGCCTCGGGAGTGACTGCCTCGGGAGTCGACTCCGGCTCAGTGACCGCCTCGGGAGTCGACTCCGGCTCAGTGACCGCCTCGGGAGTCGGCTCCGGCTCACTGGCATCGGCCTCGGGCTCCGGCACCACCTCGGCTGTTGGCGGGGTTGGTGCGTCGTCCACCGTCCTCGCCTCCTGGGAGATGTCCACGGCTGGGTCGTTCTTGGCAGTCTGGTCGGTCACTTGTCAGGCCTTCTTCTCGGCGACATCCACCGTGAGGATGCTGATGGGCTGCACCGGCGCGGTATTGCTGCTGGCGTCCGCAGGGGCGGCTCCGGCTGCGGCGATCTTGTTGACGATATCCATTCCGGAGGTGATCTTGCCGAAAATTGAATAGCCGATGGGATCCTTCAGCACGGTCTGCTTGTAGACGATGAAGAACTGGCCACCATTGCTCTTGGGGTCCTGGCCCCGCGCCATCGCCAGCGTGCCGGGGGGGTAGGCGAAATTGGCCGGTGCGTTCTCGACCCCGAAGCCGTATCCAGGGCTGCCGGTGCCGGTTCCTGTCGGGTCGCCGCACTGCAGGACGAAGATGTCTGCTGTGGTCAGGCGGTGACACGGGCTGTCGGCCCAGTAGCCGCTCTTGGCCAGGCTGAGGAACGTAGCGACGGTCTGGGGAGCCTTGGTCCCGTCGAGCTCGATCTTGATGACGCCACAGTTGGTGGTGACGGTTGCGACAAACGTCTTGCCGGCCGCGGTCTTCTTGTCCGGCAACTTACCTGTTCGCTTGTCGCTGGGGACCTTCGGGGGCGTGACACACCCGGCGACGACGTTCTTGGCCGGCCCGCTCGGCGGCACATTGGCTGCGGCGGTGCTCTGACCGGGCGATGGTGTCGCGGTGTTGGTCCCCGTATCGTTCTTCGTGCCAAGGCTCAGAGCCACGAGCCCGCCGATGACGACCACCATGGCCAGCACGACACCGAGGACCTGCTTGTTTCGCCGGGCCTCTACCTCACGCATACCCAGCACGGTCTGACGCTTCTCGTAGCGGCGCTTGTCGCGGGCTCGGTCGCGGGCGTTCGGCGACACGGTGGCACTCCTTCGGACAGGGGACGAAGATACTGGCGCTCGGGTGCGTACCCGGACCGTCGGTCAGTCTAGGCAAGAGCGTGCCTGTGAGCACGGGTGGATGGTCACGACTGCGTGACGGTTAGGCTCGCGGGCGTGTTGACCATCGGATTTCCGGCAGCTGTCGCCGGCACCAACTGCTACGTCCTTGCGCCGGCTGCCGGGGAGGAGTGCCTCATCGTCGACCCGGGCGTGGGTGTCACCGGGCAGCTTGCTGAGGTCCTGCGCGAGCACCGGCTCAGGCCCGCGGCGGTGCTGCTCACCCACGGACACTTCGACCACGTCTACTCCGTGACACCAGTGTGCGGGTCCGCAGGTGTTGCGGCATACATCCACGGCGCGGATCGCTACCGGCTCAAGGACCCCTTGTCCGCGGTGGCACCCCAGCTGATCGCCATGCTTGAACAGCAGTTCGGCCAGAAGGCGAGCTGGCAGGAGCCCACCGACGTGGTCAACCTGGTCGACGGCCAGAGCCTGAGCATGGCCGGGTTCGACCTCACGGTGCTGCACGCCCCCGGCCACACCGAGGGATCGGTGATCTTCTTTCTGCCAGATGTGCCCGACGGTATGGCGGCCGAGGCCGGCGCCACGTCGACGGTGCTCTCCGGTGATGTGCTGTTCGCCGGGTCCATCGGACGAACAGACCTCGCCGGCGGTGATGGCGCCGCGATGAACCGCAGCCTGCGCGACGTGATCCTGCCACTGGCCGACGACGTACTGGTGCTGCCCGGACACGGCCCGACCACCACGATGGAACGTGAGCGCGCGACCAACCCCTACCTGCAAGGATTGGCGACGTGAGCAAAGTTCGCCCGATCAGTGGCTTCCCGGAGTGGTTGCCCAGTGAACGCATCGTCGAACAGCACTTCCTGGACGTCATCCGCGAGACGTTCGAGCTGCATGGGTTCGCCTCGATCCAGACCAGGGCGGTGGAGCCGATCGAGCGCCTTTCCAGCCAGGGTGCGGACACCGACAAGGAGATCTACGCGATCAGCCGCCTTGCCGCCGGTATGGACGGTATGGACGAGTCGTCACGGGATGCCAAGCTGGGCCTGCACTTCGACCTGACCGTCCCGTTCGCGCGCTACGTCCTGGAGAACGCGGGCAAGCTCACGTTCCCCTTCCGCCGCTACCAGATCCAGCCGGTATGGCGTGGTGAGCGTCCCCAGGAGGGGCGCTTCCGCGAGTTCATCCAGTGCGACATCGACATCGTCGACGTCGGTGAGCTGGCCCCCCACTACGAGGCCGAGCTGCCGTTGGTGATCGCCGACGCGTTCAGCAAGCTGCCGATCGGTCCGTTCCGGATCCAGGTCAACAACCGCAAGATCCCCGAGGGGTTCTATCTCGGTATGGGGCTGACCGACGTCAGGACCACCCTGCGGATCGTGGACAAGCTGGACAAGATCGGCCCGGACCGGGTCTTCGACATGCTGGTCGCCGCGGGCGCGAGCGCTGAGCAGGCCAAGGCCGCCCTGGCCCTGGCCGAGATCAACGCCCCCGACGAGAGCTTCGTCGAGCGGGTGCACGCCCTGGGCGTGCAGCACGAGACTCTCACGCAGGGCCTGGCCGAGCTCGCCGCCGTCATCCGTGTGGGAGCCGAGCACGCCTCGGGGCTGATGGTTGCCGACCTGAAGGTCGCCCGCGGGCTGGACTACTACACGGGCACCGTCTACGAGACCCAGCTCATCGGGCTGGAGTCCTACGGCTCGATCTGTTCAGGTGGTCGCTACGACGCGCTGGCCTCGGACGGACGGACGACCTATCCCGGAGTGGGCATCTCCATCGGGCTCTCGCGGCTGCTGGCCAAGATCATGCCGACCCTGTCGGCCAGCCGGTCCACGCCTTCGTGCGTCCTGGTGACCCTTGCCGACGAGACCGATCGCACGCGGGGAATGCGTGTGGCCGCCGCGCTGCGTCAGCGCGGCATACCGTGTGAGGTCGCACCTGCGGCGGACAAGTTCGGCAAGCAGATCAAGTTCGCCGAGCGACGGGGCATACCGTTCGTGTGGTTCCCGGCGTCAGGTGACCAGAGCAGCGACTCCGTGAAGGACATCCGCAGCGGCGAGCAGTCCGTGGCCGACGCCTCGTCCTGGCTACCGCCGGCGGATGATCTTCGGCCGCGCATCGTGACTTGAGGTCTACAGGTCCCACCGCGTGAAGTCGCAGAAATCGTTCCAACCGGGCCAGAGTTGCGTCGATTTGTGCCCTTTCACGGTCTTGCGTACTCCAACTGTTGGCGAGTCAAATCACTTTGTGATACAAACTCGGTGGAGTTTGCGTTCGAGGCGGTGACGACGGAGGTGCGGTGCATGGCTGGCAACGAGACGGGCGCACGGTTCGATGAGGACCGCCCACTGTCGGCGGGGGAGTCGTTGGCGCTGATCGAGCAACAGCAAAACGAGGCCCAGCGACGGCTAGGGGTGAACCCGGCGCTGTTCTACGGGCCGTGGGGTGCGGCGTACCTGCTGGGATTCGGGTCGATCTTCCTGACCTACCCCACGCTGTTCCCGTTGCGGCTGCCGGGCGCGGTCGCCGCGGTGATCACCGGCGTGTTGTTCGCAGCTGCCACCACTGTCTCTGTAGTGACCGGGGTGCGGGCCGGGCGCGGACTGCGCGGCCCGTCCCAGGCAGCCGGGGCGATGTACGGCTGGAGCTGGACCCTGGGCTTCTGCGCCCTCACCGCGGTCAACATCGGGGTCACCCGGCTGGGACTGCCCGACGACGCCGTGACGCTCTTGTGGTCGGGAAGCTCCCTGCTGCTGGTCGGCGTGCTCTACCTTGCCGCCGGGGCGATGTGGCAGGACCGGTTCCAGTACGGCCTCGGGGTATGGATGTTGGTCAGCGCCGCATTCAGCGTGTTTGCCGAGGTACCGGGCAACTTCGCGGTGGTCTCTTTGGCCGGGGGCGGTGGTCTGCTCCTGGCCGCCGGCTACTTCGCTCTTCGGCACCCCCGCCCCGCGGCTTCGGCATGAGCGCGATCGGTTCGATACCCGAGCTCGACCCGGTGATCCACGCTCAGGCGCGGTTGCGGGTGATGGTGGCCCTCTCGGCGTTGGCGACCGGTGATCAGATCACCTTTCCGCGGCTGCAGCAGCTGCTGGAGATGAGCGCCGGCAACCTCTCGACCCACCTGCGCAAGCTTGAGGACGCCGACTACGTGCAGATCACCAAGGCACATCAGCGGCGCACCCCCATCACCTACGTCGCGCTCACCCACAGCGGCCGGCGCGCCCTTGAGGACTACACCGCGGTACTGCGCCGGCTGCTCACCCCCGCCAACGACCGGCCAGGAGGCTGAAGTGGAGATCCTGGCACGCGCGGTTGAGGCAACCCGGCGCTATGGCCCGGTCACCGCTCTGGACGGCGTCTCGCTCGACGTCCCGGCAGGACAGCTGCTCGGTCTGCTGGGCCCCAACGGCGCCGGCAAGACCACCCTGCTGCAGCTGCTCGCCGGACTCCGCCGGCCCACGTCGGGCACCGTGGAGCTCTTCGGCGGCGACCCTCGCGACACCGCCCGCCGCCGGCGACTCGGTAGCACCCCGCAGGAGACCGGGCTGCCCCCGACCCTGCGGGTCCACGAGGTGGTCGACTTCGTCGCCGGCCACTTCGCCGACCCCGTGCCGACGCCCGAGCTGCTGGAGCAGTTCGGCCTGACCGGGCTCGAGCGGCGCCAGACCGGCGGGTTGTCGGGAGGGCAGAAGCGACGACTCGCGGTGGCCGTTGCCTTCGTGGGCCGCCCGGACCTGGTTCTTCTGGATGAGCCGACCACCGGGCTGGACGTCGAGGCGCGTCACGCCCTTTGGGACGCGGTCCGGCGCTACCACGAGGGCGGCGGCACCGTTGTCCTCACTAGCCATTACCTGGAGGAGGTCGAGGCCCTTGCCGAACGTGTCGTGGTCGTCGACCGGGGCCGGGTCCGCGCGGACGGCACCATTGCCGACGTGCGCTCGCTGGTGCCCGCTCGTCGCGTGCGGCTGAGCGCGCCCGAACTGACCGACCTCCCTGAGCTGGCGCGCGTGGAGCGCAGCAGCCGGGACGGCGACCGGTACGAGCTGTGGACGGCCGACTCGGACGCGCTGGTGCGCGAGCTCGTCACCACCCGGGTTCCCTTCCGGGATCTGGAGGTGGCCACGGCCTCGCTGGAGGAGGCCTTTCTCGCCCTGACCTCGCCCGGCATCCAGACCACGGCGGCTACCCTCGGAGAGGCCGCTCGATGAGCGCACCAACGAACGTCCAGCTGACCGGTCTGCACACCCGTTACCAGTTCACCGAGACCATCCGGATTCCGATCGCCGTCATCGGCACGACGCTCTTCCCGTCCCTGTCGCTTCTGTTCTTCGTGGTCCCCCAGCCGTTTGCGCAGGACCCGAGAGACGCAACCGCAGCCGTGGCCCAGCTCGCGGTCTTCGCGGTGATGAGCGTGTGCCTGTTCACCTACGGTGTTGGCGTGGCCGAGGACCGCGCCCTGCCCTGGGACGGCTACCTGCGCACCCTCCCGGTGGGACCCCTCCCCAGGCTCACGGGCCGGCTCCTCAACGGCCTCGCCTTCGTCGTCATCGGGCTGGTGCCGCTGGTACTCATCGCCTGGCTCCTGACCGCCGCGACCCTGTCGCTCTCCCGGCTGGCCCTCACCGCGGTCGCCCTGCTCGCCGCCGGGGCGCCCCTCTTCGCCCTCGGCATCACCATCGGCTACTCGCTGTCCACCAAAGCCGCACTGGCAGTGGCCCAGTCGCTGCTCCTGCCGCTGGCCTTCGGTGGCGGCCTGTTCCTGCCTCCCAACACGTTTCCCGCCTGGCTCGACGCGATATCGACGTGGCTGCCCACGCGGGCGGGGCGCGACCTGGTCGTCACCGCCACCACCGGCGCCGACCTGCCGGGCACCACCCTGCTGATGCTGGCAGGCTGGACGCTGCTCACCGGATCACTCGCCGTGTGGGCCTACCGGCGCGACGAGGGGCGTCGCTTCCGATGAGCCCGACAGAGCGGGATTAGACTCGCAGCCGCACGCCTTCGGGCGGCCGATCGAAGCGACAATGGGGTTGCCTCGACGGTGGTGCATCGGCAAAGGAAGTTGATATCCGGTGAAGGTCGCAATCCCACGCGAGGTCAAGAACAACGAGTACCGAGTGGCTATCACGCCGTCCGGTGTGCACGAGCTGGCGCGCAACGGCCACGAGGTCTACATCGAGGCCGATGCCGGCGTCGGGTCCTCGATCACCAATGAGGACTACGTCGCGGCGGGGGCACAGATCCTGGGTGCCGCGGAGGACGTGTGGGCCACGGGTGACCTGATCCTGAAGGTCAAGGAGCCCGTTGCCTCCGAGTACGACAGCATGCGCGAGGGTCAGACCCTGTTCACCTATCTTCACCTCGCTGCCGATCGGACCTTGACCGACCAGCTGATCAAGCGCAAAGTCACCGCAATCGCTTACGAGACAGTCGAACTGCCCGACCGTTCGCTGCCGTTGCTGGCTCCGATGAGCGAGGTGGCCGGCCGGTTGGCACCGCAGGTGGGTGCGCACACGCTGATGCGGGCCCAGGGTGGGCGAGGTGTGCTCATGGGCGGCGTGTCCGGTGTCTATGCCGCCAAGGTCGTCGTCATCGGCGCGGGTGTGTCCGGCATGAACGCAGCAGCCATCGCGTTGGGCATGCAGGCCGAGGTCCTCCTGTTGGATCGCAACGTGGCCAGGCTCCGGCATGCGGATGCCATCTATCAGGGCCACTGCCAGACGGTGACCTCAAACGCCTTCGAGATCGATCGGGCCATCTCCGACGCGGACATGGTCATCGGGGCGGTCCTGGTCCCCGGCGCCAAGGCTCCGACCCTGGTCAGCAACGAACAGGTGTCACGGATGAGGCCGGGCTCGGTTCTGGTGGACATCTCCATCGACCAGGGTGGCTGCTTCGAGGACTCCCATCCCACGACGCATGCGGACCCGACCTACCAGGTCCATAACTCGGTCTTCTACTGTGTCGCGAACATGCCAGGAGCGGTGCCTCACACCTCGACGTACGCGCTGACCAACGTGACCCTGCCGTATGCCGTGGAGCTCGCCAACCGCGGTTGGCGAGATGCGCTCAAGGCGGATCATGCGCTGGCGCTGGGTCTGAACACCCATGACGGGGCCGTGACCTACGGGCCCGTCGCCGAGGCACACGCGATGACATCGCTCACCCTTGACGAGGTGCTGCGCTGACACCTGACGCCCTCGATCCGACGGGTCACGCTGCCACCGCTGCGAACTCGCTCCTGGAACGCTCGGCCCGCGGGTGGCTGGACCACCTGCGGGTCGAGCGCGGGGCAGCCGCAAACACGCTGAGCTCCTACCGGCGGGACCTCGCGCGATATCAGCAGTTCCTGCAGGGCCGGGGGATCAGCGATCCCGTGGCGGTGGGGGAGTCCGACGTGACGGAGTTCCTTGCCTCGCTTCGGGAAGGAGCGCCGGAACGACCACCGCTGTCGGCGTCCTCCGCCGCTCGCACGCTTGTTGCTGTGCGAGGGTTCCACAGGTTCCTCGCTCTGGAGGGGGAGACGCCCACAGATCCGGCCGGCGGAGTGGCTCCGCCCAAGGCGCCCAAACGACTGCCCAAGGCCATCTCGATCGACGACGTCGAACGGCTTCTGTCGGCCGCGAGCGTCGGGAACACTCCAGCGGCCTTGCGCGATCGCGCGTTGCTCGAGGTCCTCTACGGCGCCGGCGCGCGCATCAGCGAGGCCGTCGGCCTCGACGTGGACGACATGGACCTCGAGCAGGGGTCGGTCCGGCTCTTCGGCAAGGGGAGCAAGGAACGCATCGTTCCGATGGGGAGCTACGCGCGGGAGGCGGTCACGGCATACACGGTCCGTGCTCGTCCGCCGATGGCGCTCAAGGGCAAGGGGACACCGGCACTGTTTCTCAACCAGCGGGGAGGACGGCTGACGCGGCAGAGTGCGTGGGCGGTGATCCACGCGGCGGCCGAACGCGCGGGTCTGGGAGGCAAGGTCAGCCCGCACACGCTCAGGCACTCCTTCGCCACGCACCTGCTCGATGGTGGGGCCGACGTGCGCGTGGTCCAGGAGCTGCTCGGGCACGCCTCGGTGACCACGACCCAGATCTACACGATGGTCACCGTACAACGCCTGCGCGAGGTCTTCGCCGAGGCGCATCCACGAGCCCGCTAACTGATCCGAGCGCGACGGCCCAGCACCCTGCCTTGAAGCCGGACCGCTGGCGCGACTAGGGTCAACGCGATCGGCGAGAGGCTGACCGATGATTTTTCGACGGCGCTGGGAGTGAACCACCTGTGACCTACGAGGTGACTACAGCCACAAAGGGTCCGCCCGCTGACGACTCGGGGGCCGATGCCGTAGCGCAGACGCCGGAGCGAACTCCGGCTCTACTACCAGGCACCCAGGGCGCCGGAGCCGGGCAGATCGGGGCGACGGGTCGGACGATGCCCAACTTCCGCGAGCCCGCTCCGCTGCGCAGCCATGGCCCCGCGCGCATCATCGCGATGTGCAACCAGAAGGGTGGCGTCGGCAAGACGACAACCACCATCAACCTCGGTGCCGCACTGGCCGAGTGCGGACGCAAGGTGCTCCTGGTCGATTTCGACCCGCAGGGCGCCCTTTCCGTCGGCCTGGGCATCCCGACCCATGAGCTCGACGTCACGATCTACAACCTGCTGATGGAGCGCGGGCACGACATCCGTGACGTGGTCCAGCACACCCGCACCCCCAGCCTCGACATGATCCCGGCAAACATCGACCTGTCGGCTGCCGAGGTGCAGCTGGTCGGCGAGGTGGCCCGCGAGATGGTGCTGGCGCGTGCCCTGCGGCCACTCGCGGACGAGTACGACGTCATCCTGATCGACTGTCAACCCTCCCTGGGTCTGCTCACCGTCAACGCGCTGACCGCTGCGCACGGCGTGATCATCCCGCTGGAGTGCGAGTTCTTCGCGATGCGTGGCGTCGCGCTCCTCGTGGAGACCATCGACAAGATCTGCGACCGCCTTAACCCTCGACTGGAGGTTGATGGCATCTTGGCCACCATGTACGACGGTCGGACCCTGCACAGCAAGGAGGTCGTGCGCAGCGTCGTGGACCATTTCGGCGACCGCGTCTTCCACACCGTCATCAGCCGCACGGTGAAGTTCCCGGACGCCTCGCTGGCCGGCGAGCCCATCACCACCTATGCCTCAACCCACCCGGCCGCCGAGGCTTACCGGCAGCTGGCCCGCGAGCTCATCGCGCGGGGTGGGGTGGCCTGAGCACCATGGCTGAGCCCCATGGCTGAGACCTCCGCCCCCGAGGTCACTGCCGAGGTGATCGCCACGACTGCCAATGCCGGCGTTGTCACCCGGCCCGCCGACATCGTCGCCGGAGCAACGCCAGGCTTCGGCTCCCAACTTACGCCCGGCGGCGTGCTGCACAGGGCCGGTAGTCGACCGTTCGAGGTACACCTCGACGTCTTCCAGGGCCCGTTCGAGCTCCTGCTTGGTCTGATCTCCAAGCACAAGCTGGACATCACCGAGATCGCCCTGGCCAAGGTCACCGACGAGTTCATGGCCCACATCAGAGCCCATCAGGCCTCTGGCACCGAATGGGACCTGAGCCAGGCCTCCGAGTTCCTGCTGGTTGCCGCCACGCTGCTCGACATCAAGTCGGCCCGCCTGTTGCCGCAGCTCAGCCCGCAGGACGAGGAGGATCTCGCGCTGATCGAAGCGCGCGACCTGCTCTTTGCCCGGCTGCTGCAGTACCGCGCCTTCAAGCAGGTGGCCGCTGGGTTCGCCGAACGAATGGCCACCGCAGGCCGTATGACGGCCCGCCAGGCAGGGCTGGAGCCTCAGTTCGCCGCGCTGCTGCCGGAGCTGATCATGGGCATCACGCCCGAACAGCTGGCCATGATCGCGGCCCGTGCCATGACGCCCAAGGTGGTGCCGACCGTGAGTCTGGAGCACCTGCACGCCCCGGCGGTGAGCGTTCGCGAGCAGGCAACCCTGATCGTGCAGCGGCTGCGAACGTCGCGCTTGTGCTCCTTCCGGTCTCTGGTCGCCGATGCGGAGAGCACCCTGGTCATCGTCGCGCGGTTCCTGGCACTGCTGGAGCTGTTCCACCAGTCGGCCATCGCCTTCGACCAGAACGAGTCGTTCGCAGAGCTGACGGTCCGGTGGACCGGCCTGGACGACGGCGAGATCGGTGTCAGTGACGAGTTCGACGAGTCCGATGAAGACGCAGTCATCGAAGAAGAGACGGTGGATCCAGTTGAGTGAGGCACCAGCCCCGTCGGGCGAGAACCAGATCGCCGAGCAAGGAGAGGCCGCAGAGGTTGAACCGAGCGAGCTCCCGGAGGAGCAGGTCGCCTTCGACATCAACGACTTTCCCGGTGGCGTACGCGGCGCGATCGAGGCTGTGCTGATGGTCATCGACGAGCCGGTCACAGAGATGTCGTTGGCCTCTGCGTTGGAGCTGCCCGTGGACGATGTCGTGAACCATCTGCATGCCCTGGCCGCCGAGTACGACGAGGGCAACCGCGGATTCACCATCAGGGAGATCGCCGGTGGATGGCGGGTCTACAGCCGCCCGGACTATGCGCCGGTCGTCGAGAAGTTCCTGATGGACGGTCAGCAGGCCAAGCTCACGCAGGCCTCCCTGGAGACCCTGGCGGTCATTGCCTATCGACAGCCGATCTCCCGGGGCCGGATCGGTGCCGTTCGCGGCGTCAACGTCGACGGCGTCGTCCGGACTCTGCACAGCCGCGGCCTGATCGAGGAAATGGGGGCCGAGGGCGAAAGTGGTGCGATCCTGTACGGAACGACGTCCTACTTCCTGCAACGACTTGGTCTCGGCTCACTGGACGAGCTGCCCGCCCTGGCCCCCTACTTACCCGAGGTTGATGTGCTCGACGAACTTGCAGAACACGGCCGGGCATGAGCGACCACCGGCCGGCTCGTGGCGGCACCGATGGCCCACGCAAGCGCTCGACCGACAACCCCCGTGCTCGCGCTGCTCCGCGCGGTGGCGCTCCCCAGCGCGGCAGTGCCCCCCAGCGCGGCAGCAGTGGTACCACCAAGCCCAGTCAGCCCACCCGTCTGCCCCCGCAGCGGGAGAAGCCGGCGGCCAATGTCGATGTCCACGATCCCGACGGCGTCCGCCTGCAGAAGCTCCTGGCAGCGGCCGGCGTCGGCAGCCGGCGGACCTGCGAGAACCTCATCACCGCAGGCCGCGTCGAGGTGGACGGTCATCTTGTCACCGAGCTGGGTGTGCGGATCGACCCCAACAAGCAGACGGTTCACGTCGACGGGTCAAGGGTCCAGCTCGACGAGTCGCGCGTCTACCTTGCTTTCAACAAGCCCTTGGGCGTCGTGTCGACGATGAGCGACGACCTCGACCGTCCCTGTGTGGGCGACTACGTCAGCAACCGCAAGGAGCGGCTCTTCCATGTTGGGCGCCTGGACGCCGACACCGAGGGACTGCTGCTGCTGACCAACGACGGCGAGCTTGCCCACCGGCTCCAGCACCCGTCATACGGCGTCCTGAAGACCTATCTCGCCCAGATCCCGGGTCCGGTAGCGCGCGATCTGGGCAAGACGCTGCGCGCAGGCGTGGAGCTCCCGGACGGTCCGGTCAAGGTCGACTCGTTCAAGCTCGTGGACTCCGCCCCGGGCAGGGCCTTGGTCGAGCTCCAGCTGCACGAGGGCCGCAAGCACGTCGTCCGGCGGTTGCTCGAGGCGGTGGGCCACCCGGTGATAGCGCTGGTCCGGACCGAGGTAGGTCCGATCCGGCTGGGCGACCTGCGATCGGGTCGGATGCGTGCGCTCAACCAGCCCGAGATCGGCCAGCTCTACTCAGCTGCTGGACTCTGATGACCTCACGCCCTCCGTGGTCGCTAGCGTTGCGAGCGTGAGCGACACGCGTATGCCGGTCAGTGCCGTTCGCGCCATCAGGGGCGCCATCCAGCTCGATGTGGATGAGCGCGAGCACGTGCTTTCCTCGACGCGCGAGCTCGTCAGGTCGGTTCTCGAGGCGAACTCGCTGACCAAGGACGACGTCATCTCGATCATGTTCACGGCGACGGCGGACGTGCGCAGTGAGTTCCCCGCGGTGGCGGCGCGCGAGCTCGGCCTTGGTGACGTCCCGTTGATGTGCACGCAGGAGCTCGACATTCTCGGAGCGATGCCGAGGGTGATCCGGTTGATGGCACACGTGAACACCACCCTGTCCCGCGAGCAGATCACGCACGTGTACCTGCGGGGAGCCGCAACGTTGCGCCGAGACCTCGCCCAATGAGTGCTGTCGTGCCTCCCGGCGGGCTGCGAGTCAGGATCGTGGGTACCGGTCTGATCGGGGCAAGCCTGGGAATGGCCTTGTCCCGCAAGGGTTTTCAGGTGTCGCTGGATGACCCGTCACCCACGGCCGCGGCACTGGCACGCGACTTCGGCGCCGGTGTTCTCGCGGGGGACACCGTCGGCGTCCCGGACGTGGTCGTCGTGGCCGCGCCTCCCGATGTCGTGGCCACCGTGGTCGCGCGAGAGTTGTCGCAGTGGCCGCACGCCGTTGTCACCGACGCGGCCAGCGTCAAGGGTGCCGTGCTGAGGGCGTTGCAGGACAAGGGCGTTGACCTTTCGCGTTACGTCGGGTCTCACCCCATGGCCGGCCGCGAGAGATCGGGTGTGGTTGCCGCGCAGGTGGATCTGTTCGAGGGTCGCTCATGGGTCGTGGCGCCTGGACCACAGGCATCGGCCGGCGCGATAGACGTGGTTCGCCAGATCGCCGCAGCCGCGGGATCGGCAGTACTTGTCATGACCCCCGATGAGCACGATGCTGCTGTCGCGGCGGTCTCGCACGTTCCGCAGATCGCAGCCAGTCTTGTGGCGAGCCGGCTGCGCGATCTACCGTCCGGGGCAGTTGCCCTCTCAGGCCAGGGGATTCGCGACGTCACGCGCATCGCGGCCAGCGACCCGGGCATGTGGACCCAGATTCTGGCCGGCAACGCACCGGCTGTCCGCGGCGTCCTCGAGTCGCTCGCCGAAGAGCTGGATACCGTGCTCGTGGCCTTGCGTCACCTGGAGTCCGAGCCTGATGGGGGCAGTGTGGGCGCCCGCGCGGTCCTGGCCAAGACCGTCGCCGATGGCAACGCCGGGCAGGCACGTATCCCGGGCAAGCACGGCGCAGCCCCGACGACCTACGCCGCTGTCGTTGTTGTCGTCCCGGATGAGCCTGGTGCGTTGGGTCGGCTGTTGCGCGACGTCGGCGAAGCCGGGGTCAACATGGAGGATCTGCACCTGGAGCACGGAGTGGGCCAACCGTTCGGCCTGGCCGAGCTCTCCGTGCTGCCCGATGCCTTCCAGCCGTTGATGACAGCGTTGACGTCGTTGGGTTGGCGGGTCCACCAGTAGTCCGCGGATCTAGGCAGTTTGCCCGGGGTGACCCTACGGATCTAGGCAGTTTGCCAGGGTGGTTGTTGGGGCGACGGAGGACACGGGATGGGAAGTCTGTGATCGAACGGCCACTAGGATTCCTCGGATGACCGCCCGAGCCATGCCACTTGTCATTGCCATCGACGGTCCGTCCGGCTCCGGCAAGTCCAGCGTCTCCAGAGCGGTCGCGCAACGCCTTGACCTGGCCTACCTCGACACCGGTGCCATGTATCGCGCCCTCACCTGGTGGTGTGCCAAACAGGGAGTCGACCTCGAGGATCAGCCGGCTGTCGCGCAAGTCGCCAAGGACCTTCCGCTGCACATGGGTACCGATCCGCGCTGGCCGTGGGTGCAGGTCGCAGGTGTGCTGGTCGACGAGGCCATCCGAACAAGTGGGATCTCCGAGTCGGTATCCAAGGTCGCGACCAACCTCGAAGTACGACATGAGCTGCGCGACCGTCAGCGCGCCCTGATAGCGGAGTCGGTCGAGAACAGCGGGGGAGTGGTTGCCGAGGGCCGCGACATCACCACCGTTGTAGCGCCAGGCGCCGACGTGCGAATCCTGCTGGTTGCCAGTCAGGAGGCCCGTTTGGCCCGACGGGCCAGGGAGCTCCACGGCGACGCTGACCACGCCGCGGTCAGGGCTACCCACGACCAGATCGTGCGCCGCGACAAGGATGACTCGACCGTTTCGCAGTTCATGGAGGCCGCCCCGGGCGTGACGTCGCTGGACACCTCCGACCTGGACTTCCAACAGTCCGTGGACGCAGTGCTGGCTGTTGTCCGCAGCCAGACGGGTCGCAAGCCTGAGTGAGCGGACGAAGGCCCGCTGAACATGAGGGACAATAGACAGTTCCCGACGTGACCGATCCCTGACACCTCCCAAAGACTGAAGGACCCTGCCGTGAGTGAGCACCCCGAGACCGTCGACCAGAAAGAGGTCGACGACCTGTCGGTTGAGCGCGCCCTGCGCGTGGGCCTGGAGGAGTTCGAGCTCGACGACGAGGACGTGTCGCTGCTCGAACGCGAGGGCGAGGAGGGCACGGATGACGAGCAGGCGGGTCCGGTGCCGGTCGTCGCGATCATCGGTCGCCCCAACGTCGGCAAGTCGACCCTGGTCAACCGCATCCTGGGCCGGCGAGAGGCTGTCGTGGAGGACGTGCCCGGAGTGACCCGCGACCGTGTCGCCTACGACGCCGAGTGGACCGGCACCCGGTTCACGCTCGTCGACACCGGCGGCTGGGAGGTCGACGCCACGGGCATCCACCTGCGCGTCGCCGAGCAGGCGGAGATCGCCATCGAGCTCGCTGACGCCGTGATGTTCGTCGTCGACGCGACCGTCGGCGCGACCGACACCGACGATGCCGTGGTCAGGTTGCTGCGCAAGTCCGGCAAGCCGGTCATCCTCGTAGCCAACAAGGTCGACGACCCGCGCACCGAGGCGGACGCAGCGATGTTGTGGTCCTTCGGCCTGGGCCAGCCATGGCCGGTGTCGGCCCTGCACGGTCGTGGCAGCGGTGACGTCCTGGACGCGGTTCTCGAGGTCCTGCCCAAGTTCTCCGCTGTCGGCGATGCCTACGCCCGCGGGGGGCCGCGCCGGGTGGCGCTGGTCGGCCGTCCCAACGTCGGCAAGTCAAGTCTGCTCAACAGGCTCGCCGGCGAGGACCGGGTCGTCGTGGACAAGGTTGCCGGCACCACTCGCGACCCGGTCGACGAGCTGATCGAGCTCGGCGGCAAGACGTGGCGCTTCGTGGATACCGCGGGTATCCGACGGCGGGTCCACCAGACCCGCGGGGCGGACTTCTACGCCTCACTGCGCACCCAGACGGCGCTCGAGAAGGCCGAGGTCGCCGTCGTGCTGATCGATGCCGAGGACGCGATCGCCGAGCAGGACATCCGCGTCGTCCAGCAGGTCATCGACTCCGGACGTGCGTTGGTCGTGGCCTACAACAAGTGGGACATCCTCGATGAGGAGCGCCGCCACTACCTCGAACGCGAGATCGAGAAGGAGCTCGTCCAGATCCCGTGGGCTCCCCGAGTCAACATCTCTGCGCTCACCGGTCGCCACATGGACCGGCTTGTTCCCGCGATCGAGACCGCTCTCGAGTCCTGGGACACCCGCGTGTCGACTGGTCGCCTCAATGCCTTCCTGGGCACCGTGACCGCGGCCAAGCCGCACCCTGTGCGCTCAGGTAAGCAGCCGCGGATCCTGTTCGCAACACAAGCATCCACCCGCCCGCCGCGCTTCGTTCTCTTTGCCAGCGGCTTCCTGGAGGCTGGCTATCGGCGCTTCATCGAACGCCGCCTGCGCGAGGAGTTCGGCTTCGTGGGCACTCCTATCGAGGTTTCGGTTCGGGTGCGCGAGAAGCGTCGCAAGTAGGTCGCTGGACGCGTCCGGAGCGCGGTGGGGACCGGTCGAAATACCGCTACAGGTATGGCGATTCGGAGACGGCGGTGCGCGTACGCTAAGGTTTCGTTCGCTTCACCTGACTAGCACGCAGGCGAGGGTCCCGGGATGTGGCGCAGCTTGGTAGCGCACTTGACTGGGGGTCAAGGGGCCGCAGGTTCAAATCCTGTCATCCCGACTGGGACTAGCAGCAGGTCAG
>Ga0209745_1000724_pt1 | contig 19947 bp, 11 predicted proteins | sample BarGraNGADG00312_FD_184495 | JGI IMG/M metagenome (GOLD analysis project Ga0209745, IMG submission 184495) | Arctic peat soil microbial communities from Barrow, Alaska - Barrow Graham LP Ref core NGADG0004-312 (SPAdes) (version 2) | ecosystem: Environmental > Terrestrial > Soil > Wetlands > Peat...
GCGCGACCGTCGCAGAGCATGAACCACCGCACGACGGTCAGACCGCGGTCAGCGAGCCGGCCAAAGACCTCGGCGAGTCGCTCCCGCCGCTCGGGCCGAGCCACTCCCCCGTCCGGCTGCCACGGATTCGCGCCAAAGTCGCAGCCGTACTGCAGCCACGGCAGGTTCACGCCGACGAAGAATTGCGGATCAGGATTCATCACGCGCGGATCGCGCAGGCAAAACCACTTCTGGCGTGTTTCCAGAGGTCAACGTCAGCTGTCAGAGGGAGTCGCGCCGAGCCTGCCAGACCGCGCGCCCGACGAAGAACGGCCCCAGTCGATCGAGGTAGAACGCGGTCTGCTGCGTCTTCCTCATCGCCTGGACCACGGCCGAGAGCGGGTGGAGGTCTTTGCCGATCAGGCCCACCACGAAGTCGTTGTCGTTCACGTCCAGCCCGTGGCACGCCAGGCGGATGTCGTGGGCCAGGTCGGCAGCGCCGAACGACATCCCGATCGCGCCGTGCTCGGCCAGAATCACGCGCTGCTCGTCAGGCAGGAGCTGGCCGAAGCGGCCGTTGCGCCGCAGCGGGTACCAGACCGCCCATGGCCACGCGGGGTTGAGCACGGTCCGCGTCGGCCGGTGGAAGAGGACTTCGTCCAGGTCTGGCTCGTAGCCCAGGGCGTAGGTGCGCCCGAACATCGTGTACTCGGGCTTCTGAGCGAGCGCGGCAAACGGCCCCGAGTTCAGCGCGGGACGCAGCACGTCCAGGAAGAACGACGGGATCCGGCTGAGCGCCAGCACCGCCACCCCGCGCGGATCGTTCAGGTCCTCATAGACGACGCCGGTGACACCGGCATCCACCAGGTGCGCGCCAAGCGCCCTCGGGTCGGTGCAGCCGCCGAACGCGAGCAACTGCATGAACAACCGCTCGTCGGATCGCTGCGGCTGCCCGCCTTTGACGCCGCCCTTCTCGCTGATATCGGGCGGCTCGGGACCGCGCCGCGCAGGACGACCGGACGCCGCCTCACCATCAACTGTCGGCCGGCTGACCCCTGCCGGCTGCCCACTGGCTGCTGCCGGCTGCCGGCTGCCCGCTGCCGGCGTCCCGCTGTCGGCCGCGCGACCGGGGGCGTCGCCCATGTCGCTACTTCTGACCTTCGGCTTCGCCGTCGATGAGCAGGTCGGCCAGGCCGCCCCACGTCTCGGGGTCCTGCACCAGCAGCGTCTGGAAGTAGAGATCCACGTCGTCTTTCGGATAGGCGGCGCGCAGCGTGACCGCGGCCTCCTTCAGGCGGTCGGCCTCCGGCGCCTTGTGTTCCTCGGCATTCAGCACGCCGTTGTCGTGCGAGATGCCGAGCGCATCCAGGAAGGCCGAGAGCATCGGCCGCTGGTGCGCAAGGTGATACGCCACCAGCGCGCGTCCGGCCACCGAATCCGACAGCGCGGGCAGGGAGGCCAGATACCGCACCTTCTTGTCGAGCGGCAGCATTCGCACCGTCTTCGGCCTGAAGCGGAAGTGCGTGGCCATCGCCAGCAGCGCCTCGGCCTGCTGCTCCACCGACTCCTCCTCGTCGTTCCAGAAGGCGGCTGACGCTTCAGCGCGTCGTTCCTGAGGGATGCGCTTCCACAGCTTGCCCGGCCCAGCCGGGATGTCTTTGCGACCTGTCACGGGCGACTGAAACGGATAGGCCATGTCGACTCCAGGAGTGATACAGGAAAGTCAGATCGTAACACAGGCGACATGCTATCTTCTGGTTAATGCCCCCTCAGAATACGCTTTATCCTCGCCGAAGACGCGGATCGACTGGTCGCGGACCACTATGACACGCACAGTCCTCCGCCGGATCCTGTCCTTCTTCGCGCTCTCGTGCACGGTGCTGCTCGCGGTGCTCGCCGCCCAGACAACGGCCCGCAAGTCTGCCTCTTCGCCAGGCGTCGTGCCGTCCATTCCGTACACCACCGGCACGTGGGATGCCGACACGCTCGGCAACCACCGCGTGGTGCTCGAGGTCGCCGCCCCTGCCGACGCGGTCCGGGCGCGCATCCCCTGGCGGCGCCGCGATCCGAACCCCGAGAAGAAGAACCTGATCGTCGTCGATGCCCAGTCGGGCGCCAGGGTGGCGAACGTCGCCCGAGTAGCCATCACGCGCGAGGCGGGAGACCTGGTCTTTCAGCCGACCTCCGGGAAAGGCCGGTACTTCGTCTATTACCTCCCGAACGTCGGGTCGGGCCGGTCGAACTACCCCAAGATTGTGTATCCCGAGCCGGAGCAGACAGCGCAAGCCGACTGGTTGGCGAAACACGTGGCGCCGGCCTCGACTCCGCAGGCGGCAGGCGCCAGGCCACCTGTCCTGCCGACCGCCCGGGTCATCGAGTTCCAGGCGGTTGACGAGTTGAACTCGTTCTTCCCCATGGAGGTCATCGCCACCGCCGCCGAAACGAAAGCGCTCCTTGGGCGGCACGTCGCCGCGTCGTATCTCGTGTTTCCAGAGGATCGTCGGTTCCCGATCAAGATGACCGACGACCTGCCGGAGCGCTGGGTCAAGGCAGGCGCCAACGCGCCGTTCCGAGGCGAAGCCGATCGGGGCGAGTTCTACGCGTTCCAGGTCGGCCTCTTTGCAGCCCGCAAGCCGATTGACGGCCTCGACGTCCAGTTCAGCGACTTCCGCGCGGCAACCGGCGGCGGCGTCATTCCCGCGGCCGCCTTGCGGTGCTTCAACGTGGGCGGCAAGGACTGGACCGGACGCGCCTTCAAGAAGACCGTCAGCGTGGCGCAGGGAAAGGTGCAGCCGCTATGGCTTGGCATTCAGGTTCCGGACCAGGCGGCCGCGGGCGACTACCGGGGCGACGTGACGATTGCGCCTGCCGGTCTCCCCCCGACCCGCGTGGCCATCACGCTCGCCGTTTCGAACCGCGCCATCCCGGCATCGGGCGACGATGAACCGTGGCGCCACTCCCGGCTCCGCTGGCTCGACTCGACCCTCGCCTTCGACGACGAGATCGTCGCGCCCTACACGCCGGTGCAGGTGCGCGACAATACGGTCAGCGTCCTCGGCCGCAGCGTCGTCGTCGGCCGGGACGGCTTCCCGGAACGGATAGAGAGCCGCTTTGCGCAGGAGATGACGGCGCTCACCCAGAAGGGGCGCGACGTGCTGGCCGGCCCGGTGCGGCTGGTGCTCGACGGCGCCGACGCGAGCCTGGCCTCGACGACCTCCGGCATCCGCTTCATCAAGCGCGCCGCGGGTGAGGTGGCCTGGGAATCGGATGGCACCGCCGGCCCGCTGACGACGAAGACGCGGGCGCGGATGGAGTTCGACGGCAACATCGAGTTCGAGGTCGAGGTGCGGGCAACGCAGGCCACCTCGCTGAAGGACATCCGGCTGGAAATCCCGCTCACGAAGGATGTCGCCAGATACATGATGGGGATGGGCGTGAAGGGCGGGCTGCGCCCGGGGTCGTTCCAGTGGAAGTGGGACGTCCAGAACAACCAGGACTCGGCGTGGATTGGCGACGTCAATGCCGGCCTGCAGTTCACGCTGAGGGACGAGAAGTACTCCCGCCCGCTCAACACGAACTTCTACCACTCGAAGCCGCTGGTGATGCCGGCGTCCTGGGCGAACCAAGGGCGCGGCGGATGTCGCTTCTCCGAGCGGGGCGACACGGTCCTCGTCGAGTGCTTCAGCGGCGCGCGGGCGATGCAGAAGGACGAGGTGCTGCGCTACGATTTCCGGCTGCTCCTCACGCCGTTCCACACGCTCGATACGAAGGCGCAGTTCACGACGCGGTTCTTCCACGCCTTCAAGCCCATCCCGGAAGCTGCCGCGACCGGCGCGAACACGCTGAACATCCATCACGCGAACGACATCAACCCGTACATCAACTACCCCTTCCTCCGCCCGGCGCAGATGAAGGCCTACATCGACGAGGGGCACGCCCGGGGCCTGAAGGTGAAGATTTACTACACGGTGCGCGAGCTGTCGAACCACGCGCCGGAGCTGTTCGCGCTTCGCAGCCTTGGCGACGAAATCCTGTCGAAGGGTCCTGGCGGCGGCTTCTCGTGGCTGCAGGAACACCTCGGGTCGGACTACATCGCCGCCTGGTTCGTGCCGGAACTGAAGGACGCCGCCGTCATCAACACGGGCGTGTCGCGCTGGCACAACTACTACGTCGAAGGGCTCGCCTGGCTGACGAAGAACGTCGGCATCGACGGTCTCTACATCGACGACGTGGCGTTCGACCGGACGACGATGAAACGGGTGCGAAAGGTGCTGGACCTGGGACGGCCTGGCGCGCTGATCGATCTGCACTCGGCCAACCAGTACAACGTGCGGGACGGGTTCGCGAGCAGCGCCAACCTCTACCTCGAGCACTTCCCGTTCCTGAACCGCCTGTGGTTCGGGGAGTACTTCGACTACAACTCTGCGCCCGACTACTGGCTCGTGGAGATCTCGGGCATCCCGTTCGGCCTGATGGGCGAGATGCTGCAGGACAACGGCAACCCGTGGCGCGGGATGGTCTACGGCATGACCGGCCGGCTGCCGTGGGCCGGCGACCCTCGCCCGCTGTGGAAGGCGTGGGACAGTTTCGGAATTGCCGACAGCCGGATGGTTGGCTTCTGGGTGGACGCCAGGCCAGTCAAGACCGACCGGCCCGACGTGCTGGCCACCAGCTACGTGCGCGACGGACGCACGATGGTGGCGGTGGCCAGCTGGGCGAAGGAGCGGGTGAACGTGAAGTTGGCGATCGACTGGAAGGCGCTGGGCCTCGACCCGGCCGCGGTGACGATCACCGCGCCCGCGATCGAGAACTTCCAGGAGGCGAAGACGTTCGCCGCCGATGAAGCCATCACGGTCGAGCCGGGCAAGGGATGGCTGATCATTTTGCGGCGTCCACCAGTTTCTTGACCGGGGGCGCGACCATCAGGAGCACCTCGGCCATTGGCGCAATGGCCTTGGCGAGCGACTCGGTCTCCTCGGGGGTCAGCGTCAGCGGCGTCTTCTTCTGCAGCGCGTCAAGCGCTCTCAACCCGAGGGCCGACACGGCCGTCAGGTTCTGAACGAGCGGGGCGGCGTCCTGCAGGAGGGGGCTGTCCAGCACCGACTGCACGGTCTTCGCGTCCTCGCGCCACTGCTCGAGCCGTGCCGTAACCTCGTCGCGGCCGGCCGACTTCGCCGGATCGGCGAGCAGCGCGTCTACGAGGCGCGCGAACTCCCGCGCCTCGTCGCTCTCGGGCCTGGCCGCATCCACCAGGCGGTTGAGCGGAGACAGGCTCGTGTACTCGACGCGCCGGCCCCGGTTGTAGTCCTTCACCGGTTCCACGAGATCGACGATCCCCTTCAACGCGTCGGTCGGGCGGTTCGCCGCCAGGCGCTCGAGCATCGGCTGATAGTTCGACCTGTGGATGATCCCGGTGCCATCCAGCCGCTGGCTGACGACATCCAGCCGGCGGTACATGTCCCCCGGGTCCGTCACTGTCGCCGGTGACCAGTAGCGCTCGGCGATCGCGGCCATGCGCGGCCAGATGCGCGAATCGATTGTGTCCGGCGTCACCCACTCCGCCCACATGCAGGCTTCACCGCCGAGGATTCGGGCCTTCGCCTCGTCCGGCAGGTTTGCGGCTTCCTTCCCCATCGGGTCCACGCCGTAGTGACGCGCCGCGGGCCAGATGTAATCGAGGTAGTAGCCGTTGGAGAGGATGCCCTTGAAGCCCTGCGTGGCCGCGTCCGCCAGCGACTTCTGACCGCGCCACGACTGGACCACCGTGTTCTTCGGCAGGTTCTTGTGCAACACCTCGTCCCAGCCGACCATGATCTTCCCGCGCGCCTTCAGCATCGCCGACACGCGCGTGTTGAAGTACACGTGCAGGTCCTCGTTGGTCGCCATCCCGTGGCGCTTCTTGTACGCCACGATCGCGGGATTCCCGTTCCACTGCTTCCCGTTCACCTCGTCGCCGCCGATGTGGAAGTACGCGTCGGGGAACAGCGAGGTCATCTCGCCGAGAAACCGGTTGATGAACGCGTAGACCTTCTCGTCGATCGGGCTCAGCACCGGATCGAACACGCCCCACGCCCTCGCAAGCTCGAACGGCCCTTTCCCGGCCGACAAGGACGGGTAGCCCACGAGCCAGGAGAGTGTGTGCGCGGGCATGTCGAACTCGGGCACGACGCGGATGCCGCGGTCGGCCGCGTAGCGCACCACGTCACGCACCTGTTCCCGCGTGTAGTAAAGGCCGTCGGACCCCTTCTGGTGAAGGAGCGGGAACAGCTTGCTCTCGACGCGGAACCCCTGGTCCTCTGACAGGTGCCAGTGCAGGACGTTGAGCTTGACGGCGGCCATCGCGTCCAGGTTTCGCTTGATCACCTCTACGGGCATCCAGTGGCGGCAGACGTCGATGAGCAGGCCGCGCCAGGGGAACCGCGGCTGGTCGGTGATCGTCACGGCCCGAACGGCAAACCCGTTCGGCCCCTGCTCGATTAACTGGACGAATGTCTCCAGGCCGCGCAGCACGCCGTAGACCGTGGGCGCGCTGAGCGTCGCACCGCCCGTCGTGATACGCAGCGAATAGCGCTCGTCCTCGACGGCCTTCTGCACGCCGGATGGGCCACGACCGCAGGTGATCGTCAGCGCCGACACGTTGCCGGAGCGAACGATCGGGATTCCGGTCAGCTTCGTGATCCGCTGAAGCAGGCGCTCGACGGCGCGCTCGAGGCGCGCATCCTTGTAGCCGTCGAACTTGACGCCAAGGTGCGCGTCGATCGCGAAGCCGCCAGCCTCGAACGTCACGCTGGCCGGCACGGGCATCAGGTTGTGGGGGGCCGTGGCTTGCGCCAGCGCCGGCGCGATCGGGTACAACCACGCGAACAGCGCCACCCAGATCACCAGTCGTTGTCGTATACGCATCGAATGAGTCCTCCTGGCACAAGGCTATGCGAGCCACTCGTTCACCTGGTCTCGAACTCTCTCGGCAACACCGCGGGCCGCGTCTTCGCTGGCTGCTTCGGCCACCACCCGCAGGACCGGCTCCGTGTTGGATCCTCGCAGCAGGAACCAGGCGTCCGGCAGCATCACCTTCACGCCGTCGCGCAGGTCCATCGGGAAGTCGGCGTACTCCTTCCGCGCCTTCCGGAGCACCTCGCCCAGCCGCTGTGACGGGAATGGGAACTGAATCTTCACGATCTCGAGGGCGGGCAGCGCCGACACCAACTCGGACACCGTTCGTCCCGAGTCGGCGAGCCGGTGAAGCAAGAGCCCCATCCCGACCAGGCTGTCCCTCGCGAAGTTGATCCGGGGATAGATCACGCCCCCATTGCCTTCCCCGCCGATGACGGCGCGGTGCCGTTGCATCCCTTCCGTCACATTCGCCTCGCCAACCGGCGTGCGAAAGACGGCGCACCCGAATCGCTGCGCGACCGGTTCGAGCGCGTGGGTCGTGGACAGGTTGGCGACTACCGGCCCTGGCGTTCGTCCGAGCACGTGCTCCACGGCGAGCACGAGCGTCCGCTCCTCGCCGATCGGCTCACCGAGCTCGGAGACGATCGCCAGCCGATCCGCGTCCATGTCCTGCGCAAATCCGATGTCCGCGCGGTGCTCGCGAACCGCGGCGCACAACGCCTTCAGGTTCTCGGGCGTCGGCTCGGCCGGCCGCGGGAACCGCCCGTCCGGTGTCGTGTTGATCCCGATGACTTCTGCGCCCAGCGCCTCCAGCAGCCGCGGTCCCACGATCGATCCGGCGCCGTTGCACGCGTCGAGCACCACCCGCGGCCGACGTCGGTCGGCCGGCAGCGGGCCGAGCGCCTCGAGGACGGCCGCAATGTGCTGATCGATCGCGCCGGGCATCGACTCGACGACGCGAATCCGGGTCCCCCGCGCCTTGGTGTACTCACCCTGGTGGTAGATGTCGAGAAGCTCGCGTCCGCGCGCCACGCTGAGGAACAGCGCGTCGGGGCCGACGAACTTCAGGGCGTTCCACTCCGGCGGATTGTGGCTCGCGGTGATGGCGATTCCGCCGTGGGCGCGCAGCTTGCGCACGAGCAACTGGACGGTCGGCGTCGGGCAGACACCCGCATCCACGATGCGGCACCCGGCCGACAAGAGGCCCGACACCACGGCCTGCCGGACCATCTCGCCCGACGTCCGCGTGTCGCGACCGACCACCACGCGGCCCGAGCCCATGTAAGTGCCGAACGCCTGCGAAAATCGCGTCAGGAGGTCGGGCGTCAGAGAATCGCCCACCACGCCCCGGACGCCGGAAATGCTGATCTTGAGTGTCGGGATTGCACGCATAAGACGGCTTTTCGGCTCGTGGCTCTGGGCTCGCGGCGGTGTCTGGCTGCCTGCGCGGGGATACGCTGCCAGCTGTCTGCTGCCTGCTGTCCGCTACCGTCGCAGCCTGTCCCTTCCCCAGTCCATCAGTTCGGTTGCACGCGCCGACGTATCGGCTTCGACGATCAGCCGGATCATCGACTCGGTGTTCGACGCACGCACGTGCACCCAGCCGTCGGCGAAGGCCACTTTCACCCCGTCCGACAGGTCCACGCTCGTTCCCGCCTCGTCCTGCACCGCGTCGCGGAACTCCTGCAGGGCCGAGTACATGACGCTCGGCTCGATCGCCACGTGCTCCTTCAGCATCGTCAACTGCGGCAGCGCTGCGACGAGGGCGGACAATGGCGCGCCGGTCTCCGCGAGATGGCACAGCAGCAACCCCGTGGTGGCGGCGCTGTCGTGCGACGCCTGGACGCGTGGCACGGCGACCGAGCCGTTGCCCTCGCCCCCAATCACGGCGCCGTGCTCGAGGATCGCTTCCGAGATGTGCGCCTGCCCCACCGGCGTTCGGACCACGGTCGCGCCGTAGCGTGCCGCAATCCGATCGATCGCCATCGTCGTGGAGACGTTGGTGACCACGGGGCCGACGCGGTGGCGGAGGGCGATATCGGTCGCCAGGGCCAGGGTGAACTCCTCGGACAGGGCCAGACCGGTCTCGTCCACCAGGCCCAGTCGCTCGCCGTCGGCGTCGTGGACGAGGCCGATGTCGGCGCGCCCAGCCTTGACGAGCGCCCGCACCTGCCCCGCCGTCTCCGGCTTCGGTTCGGGCGTATGCGGAAACGGGCTCGACGGATCGTCGTTGATGGCCAACACCTCGCATCCCAGGGTCGCCAGCCAGCGGGGGGCGAGCAAGGAGCACGAGCCGTTACAGCAATCGACGGCCACCTTCAGGCGGCGGCGTCTCGGCGCGGCAAGGTCGAAGCTGGCGGACAGGACGTCGAGGTGGTGCTGGATGGCCTCTCCCAGCTCCACCCGCGTGCGCATGCGGTCCCACGTCGCCTTCTCGAACCGTCCCTGGTGGTAGATGTCGAGGAGCTCCTCGGCCTGGCCCGGCGTCAGATACAGCCCGTCCTGGCGGACGAACTTCAGCGCGTTCCAGTGGGCGGGATTGTGGCCCGCCGTGATCGAGATCCCGCCATCGGCCCCGAGCCACCGGACCGCCAGCTGGAGGCTGGGCGTTGGACAGATGCCGAGATCCACGACGTCGCACCCGGTGTTCAGCAACCCGGCCATCACGGCCGCAGCGACCATCGGCCCGGAGGGGCGGGTGTCGCGGCACACCAGGATGCGACCTGGCCCGAGGTAGGTGCCGAAGGCCTGCGCGAATCCGACGATGAGGTCCGGCGTCAACGTCTCGCCGACCACGCCGCGCACGCCGCTGACGCCGATCTTGAGTGGCTTCATCAACTCTCTGTTCTCAGATTCGAGACCCTGGGATCTTCGCCGCCGCGGGCCCGGGCCGAGTGACGAGGAACGCGGGCGACGCGGCCGGGAAGGCGGCACGGTACGACGCCTCCCATCTTGCCGCGAATGCGCGTACCTCGTCGTCCGCCACCAGCGCCCACACGCTGCCGCCGAACCCCGCGCCAAACGCCGACGCGGCAACCGCGCCCAGATCCCGCGCCGACCGCGCGAGGCTGACCGTCTCGGCCACCTGGTTGCACAACTGGCGTTCGGCCAGGTCCTGCGACCGATCGACCAGCGTGCCGAATCTCGCGAGTTCCCGTCGCTCCAGCGCCTCGGCCGCCGCCGGGACAATGTGGGCGCTCTCCTCGACGAACTGGTCGAACCGGTCGAGCAGCACCTGCGTGGCGAAGCCGTCGATCGGCGTCCGTTCGATGACCTCGCGCACCGAACTCGCGCCGCCACGATCGACCGATTCCGCCAACGACGCATCGAGCCGCCCGGAGGCCGCGCGCCATGCATCCTGGATCGCGCGCACCGCCAGAGAGGCGCGATTGTAAGCATCCTTCGCGGCGCCGGTCTTCTCAGCGTTCACGCCGCTGACGGCGACGACGAAGCGGTGATCGCCCGGGCACCGCACCTGGCGCTCGTGGCGCACCGGGCAGAACGAATACTGGCTCAACTCGCCGTCCCGACAACAGAGCATCGCCGTGTGATCCTCGCTGCCGCCAAACGTGCCGACGCCGCGGTCACCGGTGAGCGAACCAAAGCTTTGGCCGTTCTCGATCGTGGCCAGGTAGCCCGCCAGCTCCTCCGGGCTGCCAATCGTCCGGCGATACGCCTCGTCCTCCGACAGCCGGTTGATGTCGGCGATTGCGAGAAAGACCGCGACCATGAAGGCGCTCGAACTGCTCATCCCGGATGCCAGCGGCAGGTCGCTCAGAAACGCGAGGTCCGCGCCCCGTCGGGCCGCCGGGAAGTTCCTGGCCACGCGGCGCAGCACGGTGGCCGGGTAACGCATCCACGGCTCCGGCGGCTGGGCCAGCGCTGGGTCGAGCGCCAGCGCCACCTCGCTGCCCGCGGCCACGTTCACCACGCGCACCGTCATGTCGGCGCGGGGAACGGCCACCGCGACGAACCCCTGTTCCACCGCGCACACGAGGCTGCGGCCCCCGGCGTAGTCAGTGTGCTTTCCGAGCACTTCGATTCGCCCAGGCACCCAGAAGGCAGACGGCTCGCGGGTCTTTGAGCCCGGCCCGAGCGCCGCGCGCACCGACGACAGTCGTTCCAGGCTCACAACCGCACCTCCACGCCCGCGAGCCTGCGCGCGACCGACGGAATGTCGCCTCGCTGAGACAGATCCAGTACGCCGGCCCGCACAGGCACGACGTGAAAACGCTCGCCCCGCCGCATCGCTTCCTTGACCGCGTCGGCCAGCTCGTATTCGCCGCGCGACGAAGGTTCGATCCGGCGCGCCCCGTCGAAGATCGACGGCCCGAAACGCCAGCAGTTCATGCTGATGAGCGCGCGTGCGCCGGTGCGCGCCCAGGTCTTCGCGTCCGGTTTTTCGACGATGTCCTCGAGCAACCCGCTTGCGCTGACCTGGAGCACGGCGTACCTGCTCACCCGCTCGTCGTCGATGTTGCCCTCTTTCGAGAGCGTCTCCCGATCGAACCCGGCCAGCCCTGACCCCGGCAGGCGCCGGACGGCCTCGAAGACGGGGACCGGGTAGTAGTTGTCCGAGTTGATGGCGAGGAACTCGTCTCCGGCGGCGAACGCCTCGGCGGCGGCCACGGCGTCCGCCGTGCCGAGCGGCTGCGCCTGAACCGCAAACTTTACGCGGACGCGAGTCAGGTTCACATCTCGCGAGTAGTAGTCGCGGATCGCCTGATGCTCCGGGCCGATCACGAGGCAGACATCACGGTATCCCGCGTCGGCCAGCGCGCTGATGACAAAATCGAGAAACGGCCGGCCGATCGGGATCATGCCCTTGACGCCGGAGTCGGCCGCGCGCGCCTGTTCCTCGTCTATCGCGGCGCCGGCGACCGCGCGCCGCATCCGCGTGCCCAGTCCCCTCGCCAGAATCACGGCCTTCGTCAGCTCGCCTGCCACGTCAGTCCTCGCCAGAAATGGAGTCGCCGCCTGAAATGGGATCGCACCCCGTCACCACCGCTCGCGCAGCCGCCTGCCGGTAGAATGTTCGTGGCGGAAGGCCTGCCAGGTCGCGAGGATCGCGAGGCTAAGAAGGAAATGGGACCCCATCCCGCGCTGGAGCATAACACAGGCTATCGTTTTCCTTGTCGAAACGCGATGCGCCGCGCGGGAGTTGCGTTATAATCGCGCCGGCCACGCGGCCGAATGTATCTTCGGCGTTGAAGGAGGCACAGATGGCGAAGAAGCGGACAGTGAAGTCATCCGGATCCCCCAGACAGAAGACGGTCAAGAAGGCGGTGAAGAAGGCGGTGAAGAAGGCCGCCCCGAAGAAGAGAGTCGCCCCAAAGAGGGTCGTGAAGAAGGCGGTGAAGAAGGCGGTGAAGAAGGCGGCGCCAAAAAGGGCCGCGGCCAGGAAGATCGTGAAGACGGCCGCCAAGCCAGTCGCCAAGAAAGCCGCCCCGAAGAAGACGGCCGCCCGCAAGGCCGCCCCGAAGCCGGCCCCACGGCCGGTCGTCGTCGAAATCCCGGTCGCCCCGGTGGCCTCCGAGCCGGTCGCTAAGGCCCCGGCCGCGGAAACTCCCGCGGTTATCGTCTAGACATCTTCCAGGGCTGAGATTCTGACGGTTGAAGCAGATTTCTGAGGGATCCCTGGAATCTGGCTCAGGCGCGGCCGGTTGGCCGGCCGCGCTCCGGCAGCGAAAACCCGCGACGAGCGCCTCGGCGATCTCAGCGGCGTGATGCGGAGCTTTGCTGGCCGACTGGCACGCCTGCGACGAGCATCTGGTGGGGCGGCCTGAAACAGGCCGCCCGGCCCGACCCCGTCACTCCCCGATTGCCCTTCCCACTCGCCCCGCTCCGGCGATTCTTGTAGACTTCTCGGTGGCTGATGTCCACCACCATTTCCACTCTCGTTCGTGCCGCCGCGGCTGAGGGTCCCGGCGCCATCCGCCCCGCCGCCCGGCTGATGTCGATCCTCTCCGACGAGCCCCACCGGCTGCCCGAAGTGTTCCAGGCCGCAGCCGGTCTCGAGGCCGGCGATTCACGCCGCCTCACGCTGCCGCGGCTCCTGATCGGCATCACCGGCGCACCGGGCTCAGGCAAGAGCACGCTGACCGACGCCCTCATCCGGGACTACCGCCGCCGCCATCCGGAGCGGCGGCTTGGCGTCGTCGCCGTGGACCCCTCCTCCCCCTTCACGGGCGGCGCGGTCCTGGGCGACCGCGTGCGCATGATGCGCCATGCCACCGACCCGATGGTGTTCGTCCGGTCGATGGCGTCCCGCGGGCACCTCGGGGGGCTCGCGCTCGGGGTCAAGGGCGTCATCCGGATCATGGGCCTCATCGGGTGCGACGTCGTCTTTGTCGAGACCGTCGGCGTCGGGCAGAGCGAGGTGGAGGTGGCAGGAGTAGCCGACCTCGTGATGATCGTGCTCGCTCCCGGCCTCGGCGACAGCATCCAGCTCCTGAAGGCGGGGCTGATGGAAATCGGCGACCTGTTCGTCGTCAACAAGGCCGACCGGCCTGACGCGGCCAGGCTGCACGGCGAGCTGCTCGCGATGTTGCGCGTGGCGCGCGAGGATCTGAGCGGCCACCACGCCCCCGTCGTCGAGGACGAGGCGGCCGGCGACCTCGCGCCGTGGCTGTCCCGGCGGCCGGGCACGCTCATTGAACCGCGGACCTTCCTGGTCAGCGGCGAGCAGGGGCATGGCGTGAAGGAATTGGTGGACGACCTCGAGGCGCTCGGGTCGGAGTTCAGCCCACGGTGGCAGGCGCAGCGCATGGACTCGATCGAGCAGGAAGTGCGCGAGGCGGTCATCGAGGAAGCCACGCGTCGCCTGAGGGACACGCTGCAGAGTCAGCGGGCAAGCGGCGGGATCGCCTCAGAGGTGCTGTCAGGTACCGTGTCGGTGGACGAGGCCGCGACGCGGCTCCTGGACGAAACAGTCCGTCGGACACCACCGCAGTGCTAGACATCTTCCAGTGCTGAGGTGGAAGGTGTCTTGGGCAAACGGATTCAACCGTGACGATCTCTGTCCCGGAAGCAGTCTACACGCCCAGCGCGCCGGCGCCCCGCTGGATATCTCTGGCCATCAGGCGCTCGAGGGCGTCCACCACGTAGGGGCGAAGGTCGGACGCCCGAATGATCCGATCGAGCGACCCGACCTGAAGCGCGCGGTGCACGCTGTGAATCCGGTCGAATTCATCAGCCACCTGGCCCAACTTCTCTGAACGGACGCTCCGCGTCACTTCCAAGAGCTTCGCTCTTAGAGCCGCCTTGCCCGCGTCCGACGCCTGGTCCAGTTCCTTCTGGATGCTCTGCACCCGCGGGTCTTTCCGGGTCCGGGCATCCACTTCCCGCGCAAAGACGACCGCGGCGGCGGGGGCGCCGCCGATGACCGACGCGAACGTCCCCTCGAGGGCCACCACCTCCATATTTTCGTTCAACGCCTTCGAGAACACGACGAACGCGCCGCCGTGATACCGCGAGATCACGACGAACACGATCGGCCCCTTGAAGTTGACGACCGCGCGGCCGATCTCGGCGCCCCACTCGAGCTGGCGCCGGCGCATCGACTCGGGCGATCCGTCGAACCCGGACAGGTTGGCGAGGATGACGAGCGGGCGCACCGCGCTGGCGGCGTTGATGAAGCGGGCCACCTTCTTCGACGCCATCGGGAACAACGTGCCCGACGTGAATTGCTCAGGGCCGTCAGGCGGCACCATGCCGACGCGCGGCACGGCGCGCGACTCGAATCCGAGCATCGCGACCGGGTAGCCGCCGACGTGGGCGTCCCAAGTCACCGCATTCTCGGCGTCTCGCATGTGCGACCACCGTTCGAGCGGCTCGTGATCCTGATCGCTGACCGCGCGCATCACCTTGCGAATGTCGAACGGCTTCTTGCGTCCGGGGTTCTTCTCGTCCGAGAAGATGTCGCCGACCAGCTCGAACCCGGTCCCCTGCACGTCGCCGTGCGGGAAGACCCGGACGTCGCGGGCGATCGGATCGCGCGTGACCGCGCGCCGCGGGAACCGCTCACCCGGCACGACATACGTGTGATCGTAGTGCCGCAGCAGGGTCTGGCAGGCCTCGCCGAGGTCGCGCGCCCAGTATTGGGCTTGGCCATTCGGCCCCATGATGTGCTCGTAGCCGCCAATGCCCTGGTTGTCTTCGGCCGAGACCGACCCGGAATAGTCGAGCGCGGTCTTCCCCGTCAGCACCATCGCGCCCTCGGGGGTCATGATCAGGATCCCGCGGGTGTGCATCAGCATCGTCGCCTCGGCGTTCCAGTACGGCTGGCCGCCGACGTTGATGCCGATGACGATAATGTTGATCTCGTGGCCTGCCTGGGTGAACTCGATGAGCCGGCGCAGCACCTGCGCAATCCAGTCCATGTTCTCGGTGCCGCTCTCCATCGAGATCTTCGCGCCGGCCGAGAGCGCGAACCACTCGAGCGGGACGCGCATCCGCTCGGCCAGGTCGAGCGCCGCCAGGATCCGCGCGCACTCGGGCTCGGCCAGCGAGCCCACTTCCTTGCTCGGGTCGCCCAGGATGATCACGCGGGTCATCCCTTCCGGGTACTTGTCGGTGACGTTCTTGATCAGCCCGACCACGACGTTTGCCGTGTTGTGGCCGTAGGGGCGATCGACCGGAACGAGTTGACCGTCTGGGCCGAGATCGTGCTCGACGAACTCGCCAGGCGGCAGGTCGGCCTGCATCGCCTCGCGGGCGGGCGTCAGCATGCGAATGAGCTCGTACGGATACGTCAGCCCGCGCTGGCGCATGCGCACGACCTTCTGCGCGTACTCGGTCAGCGGCCGGATCGGCTCGTCCGACGCCGGGCTGAACTGGAGTGCCAACGCCTGGCCAGCCGCGACCGCCACGCGGAGCACCGTGTCACGCGGCACGCCATTCTCGTCCGGAATGCTCGCCCGCACCACCACCTTCTGCAGCCCAAGTCCCTCGGCCTCGGTGCCCATCCGCCGCGCGATCCCTTCGAGTTCTTCCTTCGTGAGGGCCAGCGTCGGACGGACGTACAGCAGCACGCGGTTCCACTGCAGCCGGCTCCCTGGCGGGCGGCGCAGCTGTTCCTGGCGAATGGCCGTGAGCGCCTCCATCAACATCCGCTCGAGATGTGGCACCTGCACGAGGCCGCCGCCGCTGTTCCGGATCGCGGTGACGTCGCGCACTTCCGCCAACGCGAACAGCCGCTCGTCCTTCGGGTTGTCTCGCGCCACGCCGTGGAACAGGTAGACGTCCTCGACCGACGGCAGCCGGTTCACGTAGAAGTTACGCAGCCGCCACAACTCGAGCCGCTTGGCCATCATCGGGTGCATGCCGCGATACAGCTTCTGCTCGCGGAACCCGGCCGGACCCGAACGGAACGTCAGGCACTGCGTCTGCCCGGTGGCCGCGGCGACGCCTGGCCCCGACACCATAATCACCACGCGCCTGACCGGGCGCTCGAAGCCCGCCTGGTCGAGCAGCAGGCGGAGTTCGTCGGAGGCGGCATCCGGGTCGTTCAGGACGCTGCGCGTCCACACGTAGAGGTCCACGACGATCTCGTGCCCGGCCGGGATCGACTGCGACACCTGCTGGATCGTCTCGAGCGCCCGCCTCGAGTCCGGTGCGTTGGTGTGGGCGGCAATGATGTGGATTCGACGTCCGTCCAGCGCGTAGTCGGTGAGCCCCAGGGTCCGATCACCCGACTCGAGCCCCATGAACGAGCCGAGGTCGCGGATTCGGTAGAAACGACGGGTCAGCACTTCGAGCATGACCTCGCGCACGACGGGCGTGGCCTGGTCGAAGCGGGGTGCGAACAGCTCCTTCAGCGGCTGCGGGCACTCCACGAGCGCCGCGATCCGCGCCCGGCGGTCCGCACCGTACGGGTCGCGAGCGAGCGTCGCCAGGTGCGCCTCCATCGTCGCGTAGACGGACCGTCGCGACTGCTCGAAGGCGGGACGGTCGAACGCCCGATAGCGCACGTCGCGCGCCAGGTCGCAGACGCCAGGGTAACGATGTCGTGACACGGCAATCAGCCGGTCGAGCAGGGCGAGAAAGCCGGGGACGTCCGCCGCGTCGCCGCGGACCAGGCGCTGCTCGAGCACCGCCGCGATGGCGTCCACCTGCTGGTCCACCCGGCGGTGGGACTTGAACATCCACAGCAGGCTTTCGCGCAGGGCTGAGGTCGGCTCGAGCGTGTCCACGCCATAGTGAGCCAGGGCGCGCTGCAGCTTGTCGAGGAATGCGCGCGGCAGATCGCCGCCCCTGGCCTCCAGCGTCCGGAGGTACGTGAAGAGGTATTCTTCGGCGCTGAGCGTCCCGTCCGCGTCGCTGCCCTCCGGCGCCGCGTGGCGCCCAAACACCGCCGAGACGTCAGCGAAGATGCGCAGCAGGTCGTCTTCTGCGCGTCGCCGTTCCGGATCCCCCTCCTCGAGCGCCTGGGACGCGCGCACGTACTCGCTGACCAGACGCTTCGACTCCACGGGATCGACGTCGAACCCGAGCATCAGGCGTCGGAGGGTGAGGAGCAGCACCGGCGCGCGGTGCCCGGGGCCCCGCTTCAGCTCGCCCAAGCCGGCCTTCACGCCCTCGAGGATCGCGCGGGTCCGGGACACGCGGCGCTCGGGGCGCTGCTTCAGCAGCGAGATCCCCTCGAATGCGACGCGAACGCCTTCCTCGTCGCCGCTCTCGTCGCGCGCAGCGTCGACGTGCAGCAATGGCGTGCCGGCACCCACCTGGGCATTCGCCATCACCATGACATGGCGGATCGTGCCCGAGAACGGCGCGGTGACGGCCAGCTCCATCTTCATCGACTCGAGGACGGCGAGGCGGTCCCCCGCCGAGACGTGGTCGCCCGCCTTCACGTTGACGCCAACGACCATCGCCGGGCCTGGCGCGCGGACGATGCCGGCGTCGGCCCGGGAGATGCGATGCGGGACGCCGTCAACCTCGATCAGGTGCGTGTAGCCCTGAACGAGCGACAGCACGCGGTAACGATGCTCGCCGTGAGTCGTCCACCGCTCGCACGGCCCGAGCCGCTCCACGCTCAGGTCGATGCGCGTGCCGGCCACGTCGATCCGGTATTCCTGCAGTCCCTGGCGATACACCTTGAACTGGTAACGGTGGCCCAGGTAGCCGATCTCCACCTGGCGCCCCACGTCAGGCCGGCACGTCGGCTTCATGCGGGCGGACGACGAGAAGAACTCCTCGAGTTCCGCTTCCGATTCCGCGCCGTACACTTCGATGGCCGCCTGGAGGAGCGCGATCCCCGCGTGGTCGCCGGGACCGATCACCGGCCGCTGGCTCAATCGATCGAGCCAGCCGACGTCCACCCGCCCGGCCCGCACTTCGTCGCGGTCGAGCAGTTGCAACAGGAACGTCCGATTCGTCGTCCCGCCTTTCACCACGATGGCGCTTTCGGCCAGGGCCCGCTTCAGGCGGCCCAGCGCCTCCTCGCGCGTGTGTCCCAGGGCCGACAGCTTCGCGAACATCGAGCCGAATTCGGGTGGGATGAGGTCGCCCTCGGCGACGCCCGAGTCCACGCGGAGGCCCGGCCCAGTCGGCAGGCGCAACAGCTCGATCTCGCCCGGAGCCGCGGAGAACCCGGCCTCCACGTTCTCCGCGTTCAACCGCACCTCGATCGCATGGCCCGTCGTTGCTGGCGGCTCGCCCTCGAGCCGCCCGCCGCGCGCCACGTGCAGCGACAGCTTCACCAGGTCAACGCCGGTGGTGAGCTCGGTGACCGGGTGCTCGACCTGGAGGCGCGGGTTGACCTCCATCAGGCAGAACTGGCGCGTGGAGGGGTCGAACAGGAACTCGACGGTGGCCGCGTCCTGGTAGTCGGCCGCCCGGCACAGGCGAATAGCCGCCTCTTTCAGCGCCTGCTCTTCGCCGGCCAGCAGGGCGGGCGACGGCGCTTCGGCCAGCAGTTTCTGGAATCGTCGCTGGATCGTGCAATCGCGGACGCCGAGCGCCCACATCGCGCCGTGGTGATCGCCCTGGATCTGGACTTCGACGTGGCGGACGCCTTCGAGCCAGCGTTCCACGTACACGGTGGCGTCACCGAACGTCCGCCCCGCCTCGCGCCGGGCGCTGTCGAAGGCCGCCGCCAGTTCCGATTCGCTCCACGCGCGCCGGATGCCCCGGCCGCCCGCCCCAGCGGACGCCTTCACCACGACCGGGTAGCCCAGACGCTGGGCGTGCACCCACGCAACGTCCAGCGTGGCCGCGGCCTCGCCTCCCCACGGCGTCACGCGGAGGCCCGCCTGTTCGGCCAGCCGCTTCGCGGAGATCTTGTCCCCCAGCCGTCGAATCGCGTGGCTGGTCGGGCCGATGAAGATGACCCCAATCCGGTCGCACAGCTCGATGAAGTCGGCGCGTTCGGCCACGAACCCCCACCCGACCCAGACCGCATCGGCCTGGACCGCCACCAGCGCCTGCTCCAGCCGGTCGTAATTCAAGTAGGTCGGCTTCCGTTGCCCGTCCGCATCGTCCACGAAAGTCGCCGGACCGAGGTTGTACGATTCGTCAGCCTCGCGCACGAAGCGCGACCGACGATCCGGTTCGGTGAACAGCGCGATGGTGCTGATCCCTGTGGAGCGTTCCAGGTTGAATTCGCGAATGGCATGGATCACGCGCATCGCCGGCTCGCCGCGGTTGACGATGGCTACGCGCTGGAAGTCTGCGGACATCATGACCTCAGAGGGGTATATCAGGATGATGACGACGGCAAGTCCGTAATTTTACCTCAGGACTGATGGACCAAGGCGAGTACGGCAGCCACCATCCTTTCGGCCGCGCTTCGATGTCCCAGTGGACGTGCTTGGTCTCGCGGAAGGCCTCCAGACCTTCTTCGCCAAGCTCGCGGCCACCGCCCGAGCATTTCATCCCGCCGAACGGGCCGGCGTAGTTGTCGGTGAGCGGATCGTTGATCCAGATCGTGCCCGCCTTCACCTCTTCGAAGAACAGGCGTGCCTTGCGAGGGTCGCTCGTCCACAGGCACGCGCCGAGGCCGAACATGCTGTCGTTGGCGAGCGCCACGGCCTCGTCGAACGTGTCGTAGGTCATGAACGGGATGGCCGGACC
>Ga0209745_1000727_pt1 | contig 19847 bp, 16 predicted proteins | sample BarGraNGADG00312_FD_184495 | JGI IMG/M metagenome (GOLD analysis project Ga0209745, IMG submission 184495) | Arctic peat soil microbial communities from Barrow, Alaska - Barrow Graham LP Ref core NGADG0004-312 (SPAdes) (version 2) | ecosystem: Environmental > Terrestrial > Soil > Wetlands > Peat...
GGCCCCATTGCGGTCGGGGCGCACCTCGCCCCGTACCTGCCGGGCGACGTCACCGCGCTCGGCAGCGATGGGCCCGACGCCGGCACCGTGGCCCCCGTGTCCGCCGCCCCGTTCGGATCGGCGGGCATCCTGCCGATCTCCTGGGCGTACGTCGCGCTCATGGGCGGGGAGGGTCTGCGCCGGGCGACGGAGATGGCCGTGCTCGGGGCGAACTACCTCGCCTCCCGGCTGACCGGCCACTACCCGGTGCTCTACACGGGCCCGAACGGGCTGGTCGCGCACGAGTGCATCCTCGACCTGCGCGCGATCACCAAGAAGACCGGCGTGACCGCCGAGGACGTGGCCAAGCGACTCATGGACTACGGCTTCCACGCGCCGACGCTGTCGTTCCCGGTGCCGGGCACGCTCATGGTCGAGCCCACGGAGAGCGAGGACCTCGCAGAGCTGGACCGCTTCGTCGACGCGATGATCTCCATCCGCGGCGAGATCGACGCCGTCGGGTCCGGTCGCTGGACCCTCGCCGAGTCCCCGCTGCGCGGTGCGCCGCACACCGCGACCGCTGTGACTGTCGCCGAATGGACCAAGCCGTACACGCGTGCGCAGGCCGCGTTCCCGGTGCCGTCGCTGCGCGCAGGAAAGTACTGGCCGCCGGTCGGCCGGATCGACAACGCCTACGGTGACCGCCACTTGGTGTGCGCCTGCCCGCCCGTCGAGACCTACGCCGAATGATCCGCGGTCCCCAGTTCCTGGTCCGGCGCTCGAACCCAACCCAGAGAGAGTCGTGATGATGCCTGTCGCAGCGGATTCGAGTGGCGAGCTGCGCAGCCCGCTGCACCTGGAGCACGTCGCCCTCGGCGGCGTCATGGTGCCGTTCGCGGGTTGGGCGATGCCTCTGCGGTACTCGAGCGACCTCGCCGAGCACCTGGCCGTGCGTCGGGCCGCCGGGATCTTCGATCTGTCGCACATGGGCGAGATCCGGTTGGCGGGCCCGCAGGCAGGCGCGGCGCTCGACCACGCGCTCGTCGGCCACCTCTCGGCCGTGCCCGTCGGCCGGGCCCGCTACACGATGATCTGCGCGGACGACGGCGGCATCATCGACGACCTGGTCGTCTACCGCACTGGCGACGACGCCTACCTCGTGGTGGCGAACGCGTCGAACAACGCCATCGTGCTCGCCGAGCTCGTGCCGCGGTGCGCTGCCTTCGAGGCAACCGTGACCGACGAGTCCGCCGAGACGGCCCTGATCGCGGTGCAGGGGCCGCGTGCCCAGGAGATCGTGACGTCGTTGACCGCCCCCGGCGACCTCGCCGCCGTCGCCGGGCTCGGGTACTACACCGGACTCTCGGCGACGGTAGCTGGCGTCCGGGCGCTCGTCGCGCGCACCGGGTACACGGGTGAGGACGGTTTCGAGCTGTTCGCCCCGGCAGGCGAGGCGGTCGGGCTGTGGCGGGACCTGCTCGTCGCCGGGAAGCTCCATGGCCTCGTGCCGGCCGGCCTGTCCGCTCGCGACAGTCTGCGGCTCGAGGCCGGCATGCCGTTGTACGGCAACGAGCTCGACCGGACGACGACGCCGTACGACGCGGGTCTCGGCCGGGTGGTCAAGCTCGACAAGACCACGGCTGACGGTCGGCCGCTCGACTTCGTCGGCCGAGGGCCGCTCGCGGCGCGCGAGCACTCCGAACCCTCCCGGCTGCTGGTGGGCCTGGAGGGGCTCGGGCGCCGCGCGGCTCGGCACGGCTACCCGGTGGTCATGTCGCCCGAGAACCTGGACGTCGTCGTCGGGCACGTCACGTCGGGGGCGCCGTCGCCCACGCTCGGTCACCCGATCGCCATGGCCTATGTGGCACCCGGCCTCAGCGCCCTGGGCACCGAGCTCGCGGTGGACGTGCGCGGCCGCGGCGAACCGGTGCGCGTAGTGGCGCTGCCCTTCTACCGCCGTCCGCAGTGACGGCGAACCACCCGACCGCGAACCACCTGACCGTAGGAGATCCCCGTGAGCACCTTCCCCGATGACCTGCAGTACACCGTTGAGCACGAGTGGCTCGCGGCGGGCGACCCGGTCACCTTCGGCATCACCGACACGGCCTCCGAGGCCCTCGGCGACATCGTCTACCTCGAGATGCCGAGCGTGGGCGCAGAGCTGACCGCGGGCGCGGTGTGCGGGGAGATCGAGTCGACCAAGTCCGTCTCCGAGCTGTTCTCTCCTGTCAGCGGGACGGTCGTCGAGGTCAACCAGGCTGCGGTGGACGACCCGTCGCTCGTGAACTCGGACCCGTACGGTGCCGGCTGGCTCCTCAAGGCCACAGTGACCGCGACCGGTCCTCTCCTGACCGTGGCCGAGTACCGGGCCCAGACGGCTGGTTAACTCTTTCGGGTGATCTCCGCAGGTTGGACTTGCCCTCCTGCGAGCCGTTGACCTGCGGTAACGCTTGACATGCCCAGGTTTTACCACTTTTGTGCTGCGGCGACGTTCAGATGGTGGGTGAAATCGGCGTCATAGCCTCCACCGCACTGCGTCTCTGAGGGTGTCAGGGAACGGCGGCATTCCTGCCCATCGCGGTGAAGCGCCCGTGAGCATCCGGAGGTCAACATGAGCGCTCTCGAAATGGTCCGGTACCCCGGGACGGTCGTACCCCTCACCGAACCGCTCACGCGGCGCGAGCTTGTCGTGCTGGAGAACCTCTCGGAGGACGTGACGCTCGGGGAGATCGCCTCGAAGCTCTTCGTCACCCGCAACACCGTCAAGTCGCAGGTCCGCAGCGTCTACCGCAAGATCGGTGTCTCCACGCGGGCAGAGGCCGTGGCCTGGGCCGAGGCGACCGGGCTGCGCTGACGACCACGTCGCGATGTACGACGTCGCGTCGCAGAGTCCGCTGGCACACTGACGGCGTGAGCACCGTGCGTCTTCCCGTCCTCGTGGTCGCCGCCGCGATCGTTGATGACCTGGACGTGCCGCGCGCGCTGCTCGCTGCCCGACGTCGCGCTCCGGCGCACCTTGCCGGCCGGTGGGAGTTCCCGGGCGGCAAGGTCGCCGCGGGGGAGACGCCGTCCGAGGCCTTGCACCGGGAGCTGCACGAGGAGCTGGGTGTGCGGGTTCGTCTCGGGGCCGAGCTCGCCGGGCCGGCCGCCGGGGCTTGGATCCTGTCCGGTCGTTTCGTCATGCGGCTGTGGCTGGCCGTCGTCGTGTCGGGCGCCCCGGAGCCGCTCGTCGAGCACGATGAGCTCCGCTGGCTGCCGGTGGGTCAGTGGCACGACGTCCCGTGGCTCGACGCCGACCTCCCGATCCTCGGGGCGCTGACCGCCGCCGTCCGCCCCTGATCCGCCCCGCCCAACCCCATCCCGTCCCCCCCGCTCCGCCCGGCCCAGGGGGTACCGGAGCCTCTGGCGGGACTCGGGAGGCGGTGGTAGAACCACATTGCGGCCACCTGGGGATGGTGCCCGCCGCCAGGCGCGCGGAGAGCACAGGGATTTCGGACGAGCCGGGGTCCCGTCGACCAGGAGATGAGAGCAATGGCTACTCGTTACGACCCGTTCCAAGAACTGGACCGCCTGACGGGGCAGGTTCTCGGATCCGCACGTGCCGCCACGACGATGCCGATGGACCTGTACCGGTCCGGTGACCACTACGTGATCAACGTCGACCTCCCGGGCGCCGACCCCGGCACGATCGAGGTCACCGTCGAGGACCGGATGTTGACCATCCGGGCCGAGCGCACGTTGGGTAGTCAGCAGGACGTCCAGTGGCTCACCCACGAACGCCCGAGTGGCACCTACGCACGTCAGCTGACCGTGGGAAGCGGCCTGGCGCTCGACAGTGCCGACGCGACCTATGCCGACGGCGTGCTCACCTTGAGCATCCCGCTCGGGACGGAGGTCAAGGCGCGCAAGATCGAGGTCCAGACCGGCCGGCAGCCGGCACAAATCCGCACCGGCCCGAAGTCCGGCCACTGATCGCAGATCGACGGATCTCGGGCTGACAGGTCTCGGGCTGGCGGGTCTCAGGCTGGCAGGGTCGCCCGGACGGCTCTCGTGGCCGCGACGATGTGCTCGAGGCTCGGGGTCACCTCTTCGTAGCGGCGGGTCTTCAGTCCGCAGTCCGGGTTGACCCACAGCTGGTCTGCGGCCACCGAACCCGCAGCCTTCGTGAGCAGCGCGGTGACCTCCGCCTCGCTCGGCACCCGCGGGGAGTGGATGTCGTAGACGCCCGGGCCGATGCCGCGGGGGTACCCGGCGGCGGAGATCTGCCCGAGGATCTCCATCTTCGATCGGGCAGCCTCGATGCTCGTCACGTCGGCATCCAGGCCGTCGATCGCTCCGATGACCTCGCCGAACTCCGAGTAGCACAGGTGCGTGTGGATCTGCGTCTCCTCGCGCACCCCCGAGGTCGCGAGCCGGAACGACGCGACGGACCATTCCAGGTATGCGGCACGGTCGGCCGCCCGTAGCGGGAGCAGCTCGCGCAGAGCCGGCTCGTCCACCTGCACGACGGCGATACCGGCTGCCTCAAGGTCGGCGATCTCGCCGCGCAGCGCGAGCGCGACCTGGTTGGCCGTCCGCGCGAGCGGCTGGTCGTTGCGCACGAACGACCAGGCGAGGATCGTCACCGGCCCGGTCAGCATGCCCTTGACCGGCTTGTCGGTCAGTGACGCCGCGTACGCGGACCAGGCCACGGTGATGGGCGCCGGCCTCGACACGTCGCCCCACAGGATCGGCGGACGCACGCACCGCGAGCCGTAGGACTGCACCCACCCGTTCTGGGTGGCGGCGAATCCGTCCAGGTTCTCGGCGAAGTACTGCACCATGTCGTTGCGCTCGGGCTCGCCGTGCACCAGCACGTCGAGCCCGATCCGTTCCTGCAGGTCGACGACGCGGTGGATCTCCGCGCGCATCTGGACCTCGTACTGGTCGGTGCTGAGCTCGCCTTTGGTGTGTGCGGCGCGGGCCTTGCGGATCTCGGGAGTCTGCGGGAACGAGCCGATCGTCGTGGTGGGCAGCGGCGGGAGCTGGAGCCGGGCCGCCTGCGCCGCCTTGCGCGCCGCGTAGTTACCGCGCCGGAAGTCGCCGCGGGTCAGGCCGGCCAGGCGTGCCCGCACCTCCGGGCGCACGACGCCGGGCGCCGTGGGCCGGCTCGCCAGTGCGGCTCGTGAGGCTTCGAGCCGGTCCGCGACGGCGTCGCGGCCGTTGGTCAGACCGCGGGCGAGCGTCACGACCTCGCCGACCTTCTGGTCAGCAAACGCTAGCCACCCGCGCAGCGTCGGGTCGAGCTCGGGCTCGTCCTCGACGTCGTGCGGGACGTGCAGCAACGAGGTCGAGGTACCGACCGTCACCCGGGCCGCACCAAGGTCCTGCAGGGCCTCGAGCTGCTCGAGCGCGGCGCCCAGGTCCGCGCGCCAGATGTTGTGGCCGTCGACGACTCCGGCGACGAGGGTCTTGGTCTCGAGCCCCGCCACGGGACCGGCCGGATGGCCACCGCGGACCAGGTCGATCGCGATCGCCTCGACCGCCGTGCCGGCCAGCGCCGGCAGCGCAGCCCCGAGGTCGCCGTACGGGGCGGCGACGAGGATCGCCGGGCGAAGCGGCCGAGCCAGGTCGGTGGCCAGCGTCGTGTACGCCTGGATCAGTGCCTCGATCGCGCGCGCAGTCGGTACGTCGAACGAGTCGGAGACCAGCGCGGGCTCGTCGAGCTGGACCCACGTCGCCCCGGCTCGGGCGAGGGCGGTGAGCAGCTCGGCGTACACGGGCAGGAGATCCGCGAGCCGGTCGATCGGCTCGAAGTCGGCGGGCGCGCCGTCGGCGGCCTTGGCGAGCAGCAGGAAGGTGACCGGTCCGACGAGCACCGGGCGGGTGAGCACTCCGGCTGCGAGGCCCTCGGCGAACTCGCGCACGGGGCGGTCGTCCGTGAACCGGAACACGGTGTCGGGGCCGATCTCAGGGACGAGGTAGTGGTAGTTCGTGTCGAACCACTTGGTCATCTCGAGCGGCAGGTCGTCACCGGCGCCACGTGCCACGGTGGAGTAGCCCGCGAGGTCGAGGCGTCCGGCGGCGTCGAGCAGAGGCGCGAAGCGCGCTGGGACGGCCCCCACCACGGCCGCAACGTCGAGCACCTGGTCGTAGAACGAGAAGTCGGACGGGATCGAGGCGTCGGACGAGCTCAGGCCGAGCTCGACGAGCCGTGCGCGGGTGCGGGCGCGCAACGCGGCGGCGGTCTGCTCGACCTCGTCCGCGGTCGTCCGGCCGGCCCAGAAGGACTCGATGGCCTTCTTGAGCTCGCGGTGCGGTCCGATCCGGGGGTAGCCGAGGATGGTGCCGGCAGGGAACTGGGGCGTGATTGCGGGCAGTGCGGTCATGTCGACCCCTAGATCGTCAGGTAGTCCGGGTGGGCGGGCGTGACCCACGGCCTGCTGGCCTGGTCGGGAGCCATCGGGGCCCCCCCGCCGAGGTTTGCGCCCTCGAGCAGGTCAAGTGCGGCTTCGTGCTTGTTGAACGTGTAGATGTGCAGACCGGGGGCCCCGCCGTCGAGCACGGCCCTGGCCAGGTCGACGCTCGCGCGGATGCCGACGCGGTGCCGCGCGGCCGGGCCGTCGGCCGCGGCGAGGCGGGCGAGCAGGTCGGTCGGGACCGGCACGCCGGTGAGCGCCTGGAGGCGCAGCAGGCGCGCCGGGTCGGTGGTCGGGATGATCCCGGCGACGATCGGCAGGGTGATATCGAGGGCGCGCGCGTCGCGGACCAGGCCGAGGTAGCTCTCCGGGTCGAAGAAGACCTGGGTGATCGCGAAGTCTGCGCCGGCCTCCTGCTTGGCGCGCAGGGCGCGCAGGTCCTGCTCGCGTGTGCTGCCCGCGCTCGGGTTGCCGGTCGGGAACGCCGCGACCGCGACGCTCAGCTTGCGGGTGGCGCCGCGCACGGCCTGGCTCGCGGACGAGACGCAGCGCGCCGCCTCGACCTCGCGGAGCAGCTCGACCAGTTGGCTCGCGCGGGTGAGCCCGGCGGGGTTCGCGCGCCAGCGTGGCTCGTCACGCGGCGGATCGCCCCGCAGCGCGAGGAAGTTGCGCACGCCTTCGTCGAGGAACTCTTCGATCACGGTGATGACGTCCTCGCGCAAGGCTCCGACGCAGGTCAGGTGCGCGATCGGTAGGACCGATGTGTTCGCCAGCAGCTGGCGGACCAGGTCGCGGGTGGTCTGCCGGGTCGAGCCCGAGGCGCCGTAGGTGACGGAGATGAAGTCCGGACGCACAGCAGCCAACGCCTCGATCGTCGTCCACAGCGCCTCGGACGCCTGTGCGGTGCGGGGCGGGTACAGCTCGAACGAGACGGTCGGCCGGTCGATCGCCGACCGCTCCGCAGGGCTGTCGGTACATCGGGGACCAGCAGTCTTCATGTCCACTCCATCGGTCCTGGCGGAAGCACCCACACCCTCGACTTCAGGGGGGTTGCTGCGGCGTCGTCGAGCCAGGTCTCTCAGCCGCTCTGGATGGTCCAAAGATCATAGACCCCAGCTGGCGTCGGCAGTCCTCCCCCGCCGCCAGGTGGGACGACGTCGGCGCCGGCGGAGGTGAGGCGAGCCTTTCGGCTCTGTCGCCCGACCTCGCTACATCTGATAATAGCCGTGTGACCCGACTGCCTCCGAACTCATGGCGTGAGTACAAGGAGGCGCTCCTTTTCGCCTCGTCCGCCGGGCTCCTGCTCGGCGGAGGTGCGGCGTGGCTGCTGTCCGCCGCGACGCCCGCGACCGTTCTGTGGGTCATCGGCACCGCACTGGGCCTCGGTTTCTCGGTGTACTCGACGGTCGGCGCGATCCGGCGCCACCAGCCAAGCGTCGACATCATCGCCGTGCTCGCCCTCGCCGGCGCGCTCGCGGTCAACGAGCCGTTCGCGGGTGCCATGATCACGGTGATGCTCGCGAGCGGGCAGCTCCTGGAGGCCCGCGCCGCCGCCCGGGCGCGGCGCGAGCTGAGCCTGCTCGTCGAACGGGCTCCGCGCACGGCGCGCCGCCGCGTCGAGGGTGGGATCGTCGAAATTCCGGTGGACGACGTCGTCCCGGGTGACCGGCTGCTCGTCGGCACGGGGCAGATCGTCCCCGTGGACGGGCGGCTGCTGTCCACCGCCGCGCTGGACGAGTCCGCGCTCACGGGTGAGCCGCTGCCCGTCGAGCGGCTCGCCGGTGACGACGTCCGCAGCGGGGTGGTCAACGCGGGACCGCCGATCGACCTCGTCGCGACCGCGGCCGCCGCCGAGTCGACCTACGCCGGAGTGGTGCGTCTCGTCGAGCAGGCCCAGGCCTCGTCGGCGCCGTTCGTCCGCGCAGCCGACCGGTTCGCCATCCTCTTCGTCCCGCTCACGCTCGTTCTTGCGGGCGCGTCGTGGGCGTTCAGCGGGGACGCCGTCCGCGCCGTCGCCGTGCTCGTCGTCGCGACGCCGTGCCCGCTGCTGCTTGCGGCGCCGATCGCGATCATGTCCGGTCTGTCCCGTGCCGCGCACATCGGTGTCGTCATCAAGGGCGGCGGCGCTCTTGAACGACTGGCTGGCGGGCACGTCATGCTGTTCGACAAGACCGGCACGCTGACCCAGGGTCATCCGGTTCTGGCCGACGTCGTCACGGCGAGAGACCGGGACGCGGACGAGGTGCTCCGGCTCGCCGCCTCCCTCGACCAGGTCTCGGCGCACGTTCTCGCGAGCGCCATCGTTACCGGCGGCACCCGGCGTGGGCTCGCCCTCCAGATGCCCGAAGACGTCCACGAGGTGCACGGTTACGGTCTTGAGGGGACCGTCGGCGCGCACCGTGTGCGGCTGGGCAAGGCCGCGTGGATCGTCGGCGACACCGCTCCTGCGTGGGTGCGCCAGGTGCGCCGGCGCGCCGACCTGGACGGCTCGCTGACGGTCTTTGTCGCCGTCGACGATGAACCTGCCGGTGCGTTCCTCCTCGAGGACGCGATCCGGCCGGACGCACCCCGGATGGTGCGGGCGTTGCGGGAGGCCGGGATCACCCGGGTCGTCCTGGTCACAGGTGACCGCGCCGACATCGCGGACATGGTCGGGCGCATCGTGGGCGTCGACACCGTGCTGGCCGACTGCGACCCCGCGGACAAGCTCGGTGCGATCGAGCGCGAGTCGGCGCACGGCGCGACGATCATGGTCGGTGACGGCATCAACGACGCCCCCGCGCTCGCGGCTGCCGGGGTCGGGGTGGCCCTCGCGTCGCGCGGGGCGACCGCCTCGTCCGAGGCTGCCGACGTCGTGCTCACGGTCGACCGCGTCGATGCGCTGGCCGACGCGATCCTCATCGCCCGTCGCTCGAAGGGGATCGCTCTGCAGGCCGTCGTCATCGGCATGGGCTTGTCGCTCGTCGCCATGGCTGTCGCGGCGATCGGGCTCCTCCCACCCGCGGCGGGTGCGATCGTGCAGGAAGTCATCGACGTGATGGCGATCGGCATCGCTTTGCGGGCCGTGCTGCCCGGCAAGGTGCACACCATTGCGATGCCTGCCGCTGATGTCGCTCTCGCGCTGCGGCTGCGGGCCGAGCACGACGCCGTGCTGCCGGTGATCGAGCAGATCCGATCGGTGGCCGACGCGCTGTCGACGCGCGAGACCAACCTTGTGCCGGTGCGTGCGCTGCTCGACCGGCTGGAGGGCGAGCTCCTCCCCCATGAGCGGGCCGACGAGGAGCTGCTGGTTCCGCTGGTGGACCGCGCGCTCGGGGGCACGGACTCGACCGCCGCGATGAGCCGCACGCACGCGGAGATCGAGCACCAGGTGAGCAAGCTTCGTCGGCTGCTCGTCGGCCTCGACGTCGAGACCATCCAGCCCGAGGACGCCATCGAGCTCAGGCGCCTGCTGTACGGGTTGTACGCGGTACTCCGGCTGCACAACGCGCAGGAGGAGGAGGGCGCGTTCAGCCTCGTGCCTCAGGCTTGAGGGACCGCCAACAAGTCCCGAAGGTGGCCATCGGCGAGATACCCAAGGGACCGTGAATGACCCTGCTCGGTCGTTGACACGCGACGCCCGCACTGGGACGTTCTTTCATGAGGGTTCAGCTCTGTTCCTGACCCCTTCTTGAATTGCTCGAGCCAATGAAGTCTCACCGGAGGTCTAGAAATGACTACAGTACGACGCAAGGTGACCGCGGTTCTTGCGGTCGCGGCGGTGCTGGCGGTCTCCGCCTGCAGCAGCACACCCTCCTCCACGTCCACCAACACCGGCGCCGCCGCCACGAAGGACGTCGAGGTGTTCACGTGGTGGGCAGCCGGGGGTGAGAAGGCCGGTTTGGACGGCCTGGTCTCAGTCTTCAAGAAGGACTGCTCGCAGTACAACTTCGTCAACGCCGCGGTCGCCGGTGGTGGTGGCGACAAGGCCAAGACCTTGCTCGCCAACAACCTCAAGGCCGGCAACGCGCCCGCCTCCTTCCAGGCCCACGCCGGCGGCGAGCTCAGCGACTACATCGCCAACGGCCAGGTCGAGGACATCACCAGTCTGTTCAAGGCCGCCGGCCTCGACACCGCGTTCCCCAAGGAACTCCTCGACCAGATCACGGTTGCCGGCAAGGTCTACTCCGTGCCGGCCGACATCCACCGTGCCAACATGGTCTGGGTCAACCCGGTGGTGCTGAAGAAGGCCAACCTGGACCCGACCAAGGCTCCCGCCACGGTCAAGGACTGGATCGCTGACCTGGCCAAGCTCAAGGCTGCAGGGGTCGCTACTCCCCTCGTGCTGTCCAAGGGCTTCGCCGAGGAGATGCTGCTCGAATCCACCTTGCTGGGTGACCTCGGCGTCGACAGCTTCAACGGCCTGTATGACGGCAAGACGAAGTGGGACGGGGCCGACGTGACGGCTGCGCTCAACGACTTCAAGACCCTGGTGAGCTACTCCAACACCGACCGCGAGACGATGGACTGGGATGCGGCGATGTCGAAGTACCTCCTGCCCACTGACCCGACGACCGCAACCGGCGGCTACCAGCTCATGGGTGACTGGGTCCCGGCCCAGATCCTCTCGCTCAAGCTGCCTGAGTCGTCCTACACGTACTGGCCTGCACCGGGCACCGACGGTGTCTACCAGTGGCTGTCCGACTCGTTCACCCTGCCCAAGGGTGGTAAGAACCCCGAGGGTGCCAAGTGCTGGCTCAAGGTCGTCGGTAGTGTCGCTGGCCAGAAGGCCTTCAACACGGTCAAGGGTTCGATCCCGGCTCGCAAGGACGCCACATCCGACGGCTACCCGAAGTACCAGCAGTGGGCGATGGCTCAGTGGAAGACCGCCAAGCTCGCCCCCTCCCTGGCACATGGCTCGGCCGGGCCGGGCGCATGGAACAACGACGTTCAAACGGCAATGAGTGCCTTCAGCGCCAGCTCTGACGTCGCAACCCTGCAGAAGACGCTGGTCGCCGCGGCGACCAAGTACTCCAGCTGGCGGTCGACTCTCTAACCTTCCGCACCAAGGTGATTCATGTGTGGCGGGTGGCCCGCTCGAACTGGCTGCCCGCCGCACATCACCTCCTGTCGAGGCCTGAAAGCGAGCACACGGCGTGAAGCGAAAGATGCGGTCCGCGCGTACCTGGGGTCCCGGGCTGCTCTTGGTGTCGCCCTCGATACTGCTGATCGCGTTCTTTGTGTACGGCCTGATCGGGTGGTCGGCCAACATCTCGACAACCAACCAGAACAGCCGGTTCGAGCGCGCGCCGGGCACTTCCCCGGACGCCCACATCGGCCTCGGCAACTACACGAACTTGTTCGCCAATCAGGACTTCATCCAGTCGCTCAAGCACCTGGGCATCCTGGCGGTGGTCTACATCGTCGGCGCATTGTTCTTCGGGATGCTGTGGGCTTTGTTGCTGGAGAAGGGCGTTCGCGCTGAGGGGGTGTTCAGGGCGGTCTACCTGTTCCCGATGGCCGTGTCGATGTTCGCCTCGGGTGTGGTGTGGAACTGGCTGCTCAACAGCGACACCGGCAAGGGTGCCTCGGGGCTCAACCAGCTGTTCGAGATGGCGGGTCTGGGATTCCTGAAGAACCACTGGTGGGTGTCGAGCCCGACGTGGGGCATCGCTGCGATCGCCATCCCTGCGGTCTGGCAGCTCTCGGGATACATCATGGCTTTGTTTCTCGCCGGCTTCCGTGGCATCCCGGCCGACCTGCGCGAGGCGGCCCGTATCGACGGAGCCAGTGAGTTCCAGCTGTACCGACACGTACTGTTCCCGCAGTTGTCCCCGATCGCACTGTCAGCGTTGATCATCCTCGGCCACATGTCGCTGAAGATGTTCGACATCATCATGGCCATCTCGGGTGAGAAGAACGTCTACACGTCCGTGCCGATGGTGACTATGTGGACCCTGACCGGACAGCAGGACTTTGCCAGAGCTGCGGCCGTCGCCATCGTCCTGCTGGTGCTCGTGGGCCTCCTCGTCGTGCCCTATCTCGTCCACACCTCACGCCAGGAGAAGAACTCGTGACCACCGACACGATCCCGGCGCCGACCGAGCTGCACCGCAAGGTGAAGAAGACGCCGCGGTCCCAGGCCGCGCGCACCGTGAAGTATCTGCTGCTCATCTTCTTCCTGGTGGTGGTGCTGATCCCGGCATACGTTCTGGTCGTCACCAGCTTCAAGTCCTTCACCGAGGCTCTCAGCCCCAACCGCTGGGCCCTGCCGAGCGCGTTGAGCTTCGAGGGCTGGTCGGCTGCCTGGTCCGAGCTGAGCCCGGCCTTGCCTCGGACCATGCTGATCGCCATACCGGCGGCCGTGATCTCTTCGATGCTCGGTGCGATGAACGGGTTCGTGCTCTCGCGCTGGCGCTTCCCGGGCGCGAACGTGGTCTTCACGTTGATGCTCTTCGGGATGTTCATTCCCTACCAGGCGGTCATGGTGCCTCTCCTGGAGTTCCTGCCGATGACCGGGTTGGCGCGGGGTGTCCCCCAGCTGCTGACCGTCCACGTGGTCTACGGCATCCCGATCTGCACGCTGATCTTCCGCAACTACTACCAGACCACCGTCCCTATGGAGCTGGTCGAGGCAGCGAGGGTGGACGGTGCCGGGCTGCTGCGGACGTTTCGCTCGCTGATCCTGCCGCTGTCCCTGCTCGGCTTCGTCGTGACCATGATCTGGCAGTTCACCTCGGTCTGGAACGACTACCTGTTCGCGGTGTTCCTCTCGAGCAAGGACAACGGCCCGGTCATCCTCGGACTGGCGAATCTTGCGGGTTCGCAGATCGTTCCCTACCCCGAGGTGATGGCTGGCGCACTCATCGTCACCGCACCGACGCTGCTGGTGTACATCCTGCTGGGCCGCTGGTTCGTCGGTGGCCTGATGGCCGGTGCCGTCAAAGGCTGACCGCGGTCCTGCGACGTAGTCAGCTGGGGCCTGCGCCGGTCCCGGTGGGGGGCCGGTCGCGGGCCAGCACGACCGGGCAGGTCGCGAGGTGGTCATCGACCAGCCCGCAGGCCTGCATCGACGCGTAGGCCGTGGTGGGGCCGACGAAGCGGAAGCCGGCCGCTTTGAGCTCCCGTGCGAGCGCGTTCGACTCGTCGGTCTGGGTGGGGACTTGCGCCCAGGCGGTCGGCCGGGCACGCAGCCCCGTCGGCGCGTGCGACCAGAACAGCTCCGAAAGCGTGCGGCCGGCGTCCCACAGTGCGAGGACGGCCCGGGCGTTGGCGATGGTGGCGGCGATCTTTGCCCGGTTCCGTACGATGCCGGCGTCGGCCAGCAGCCGAGCGGTGTCGTCGGTCCCGAAGACCGCGACGGTGCGGGGGTCGAAGTTCGCGAACGCAGCCCGGAAGGCCGGTCGCTTGCGTAGCACCGTGATCCAGGAGAGCCCCGCCTGGAACGCCTCGAGGCTCACCCGCTCGAACAGATCGTGCTCCCCGCGCACCGGCAGACCCCACTCGGAGTCGTGATACGCCTCGTAGAGCGGATCGCCATCGCCGAAGCAGCGGCGGTCGGTGGGCGTCATGGAATCACTCTCCCCCATGCCGCCGACGGCGCGCGGCGTCAGCCGGCGAGGACCGTGCGGATGCGCTTCGCCGAGATCGGCCCCGGCGTGCCCAGCTGCTGGGCGAACAGGCTGACCCTCAGCTCCTCGAGCATCCAGCGAACCTCTGCCAGCGCGGCGACCCGCGCGGGATCAGGAACGCCACGCGCCGCCGCCGCACGCGCCTCCGCGTAGGCGTCCTCGAGCTCGTGGATCCGCCAGGCGGTCTCCGCATCGCGGTGCGGATCGTCGGCTGCCTTGGCGAGGCGGTGCTGCGCGGCGCGGAGGTACCGCGCCAGGTGAGGTAGGCGGGCGGCCCCGGTCTCGGCCACGAAACCGTCGTGCACCAGCCCGACCGCCTGGTCGCGGATGTCCTGGAGCGTGTTCAGCAGCGCGAGACTCGTCGCGGCGCGGACGGCCGCGTCCAGCTCGCGCGCCGCTGTCAGCACGGTGACGAGATCGGTGATGGTTCGGTGCACGGTGTCCTCGAGTCCCCGACGGACCGAGTCCCGGAGCGCCTCGTAGATGGCGGTGTCGCGCACCGCCGAGTCGGTGCCGGCACCGGCTTCGGCGGGGTCGGTGGAGGGATTGGCGTCGATGAGCGCGTCCACCGCGGCGAGCTGTACATCGGAGACGAGCGCATCCGTACTGTGGTAGGGGCTCGTCGCGAGGGTGAGCACCTGTGTGCCCGACCAGCGGCTCGTCACGCGTCCGGTCGCCAGCCCCGTCTCGAGCAGCAGCAGCCGGCGCAGCCCCCGCCGGTGCGTGCCGGCCTGGACGGCCGGGTCGGCAAGCACGCGCAGCGCGACCTGCGCCGCGCGCCCCGGCCCCGGTTCCTCGACGAGCGCTGGGTATCCGCGCACGGTGATGCCCCCAGGAACGGGTGTCTCGACCAGCGCCGGGATCCGACCGTCCGGTAGGTCCGTCGGCCAGGCGGAGAGCCCCGAGCGCTCGGCGATCGCCGGGACGGCCGGCGCGCCGCTCCGATGTCCGTCGGACCCCGCCGGCCCGCTGGGCTTGCCGGGGCCAAGGCCCGAAGGCGCAGCCGACGCGCGCGCGGACTCGCGGACGGCGTCGCGTACCGCCGAGCGCACCGCCACGCGCACGGCATCCTGGGTGCGGGCCGCGAGCCGCCGCTGCAGGGCGAGGAGGTCCTTGCTCTCGTCGAGCATCAGGCTCTGGCCCGCGCGCTCCTCGTGCACCCGGAAGGTCATCCGAAGGTGCGCAGGCAGCCGGTCGTCGTCCCAGGCATCGGCCGGGATCTCGACCCCCCTCAGCGCGAGGACGGCCGCGGCGACGGCGTCGTGCATCGAGCCCGCCATGTCGCCTGCGCGGACGATGTCCAACCAGGCCGGAAGGTGGTCTTCGATCCACCGGACCACGTCGCGCGCGACGTCGGGGGCGGGCACGAGCCGCACCCGTACCGGCTTGGCGAGCGACCGGATGAGGGCAACCACCAACTCCTCGCGGACCCCCGGAACCATCCAGTCGAAGCCCTCGGGTCGCACCCGGTTCAGCACCACGACCGGAATATGTACAGTTACTCCGTCCGCATCCGTACCGGGTTCGAACTGGTAGGTCAGGGGCAGCTCGAGATCGCCCTGTGGCCACGTCGACGGGAAGTCGGCCTCGCTCACGGAGCCGAGCCCGGCGTCGGGCACGAGCATGGCGAGCGTGAAGCTGAGCAGGTCGGGCTGGGTGCGGCGCGCCGTCTTCCACCAGGTGTCGAAGTGGCGCGCGGAGACGACTTCGGCAGGGATGAGCTCGTCGTAGAAGGCAAACAATGCGTCGTCGTCGACCACCAGGTCGCGGCGGCGGGCGCGGTGCTCGAGGCTCTCCGCCTGGGTCAGCAGCGCGCGGTTGTCGTGGAAGAACTCGTGGTGCGTGGTCCACTCGCCCTCGACCAGCGCGTGCCGGATGAACAGCTCGCGCGCGTGCTCGGGGTCGACCTTCGCGTACAGGACCCGGCGCTGCGTCACGATCGGCACTCCGTACAGCAGGACCTTCTCTGAGGCCATCGCGGCGCCCTGCTTGGTCGACCAGGCGGGCTCGGAGTAGGTGCGCTTGACCAGGTGCGCGGCGAGCTCCTCCGCCCACTCCGGCTGGATGCGGGCGGCGTCGCGTCCCCACAGACGCGAGGTCTCGACGAGCTCGCCTGCCATGATCCAGGCCGGAGGCCGGTGCGACAGCGGCGACCCCGGGAAGATCGCGAACCGCATGCCGCGAGCACCGAGGTACTCGTTCCGGGCGCCCTTCCGGCCTGACGTCGTGGGCTTCTTCGTGCGGTGTGCAGGCGCGGCCCGGACCTCGGTGGCCTCCTGCATGCCGATCTGCGAGAGCAGGCCGGAGAGCAGCGAGACGTGGATGCGGTCGGCGTCCCAGTCGAGGCGCAGGAACGCCCCGTCGGCTTTGGTGTCGCCAGCGAGGACGGTCTGCGCTGCGCCGGGGGCGGTCCGGCGGCGCGGGGTGTCTCCGGACGGGCTGCCGGCGGTTGTCGCCGGCACCGGCTCGGCCTGGTGGCGTGGTCGGGCGGGTTCGACCCGGATGCCGAGCGGCTTGGCCATCTCGCGCAGCTGCGTCACAACGTCCTGCCACTCGCGCAACCGCATGTAGTTCAGGTGCTCGGCGCGGCACATGCGACGGAACGCGGAGCTGGAGAGCTCGCGTTGAGAGCTCTTCACGTGCTCCCAGAGGTTGAGGTAGGTAAGAAAGTCGGACGAGGGGTCGGCGAACCGCGCGTGCAGCTGGTCGGCCCGTTCGCGCTGCTCGAGCGGGCGCTCGCGCGGGTCCTGGATCGACAGCGCCGCGGCGATGATCATGACCTCGCGGGCGACGCCGCGCCGTCCGCCCTCGACGATCATCCGGCCCAGCCGCGGGTCCATGGGCAGCTGCGCCAGTGCCCGCCCGACGTCGGTCAGCCGCGCCCCCGCTCTGCTCGGATCGGACCTGGCGCGTGCCGGAGTGCGCGCCAGGTCTGATACGTCGGAAGGGGGAGCGGTCTCGAGCGCGCCGAGCTCGGTGAGGAGCTGCACGCCGTCGCGGATCGAGCGGGTGTCGGGCGGTTCGACGAAGGGGAAGCGCGCGACGTCGTCGGGCGTGGAGGCGACACCGACCGCGACCATCTGCAGGATGACGGCCGCGAGAGATGTGCGCAGGATCTCGGGCTCGGTGAACTCCGGCCGGGACTCGAAGTCGTCGCGGGAGTACAGGCGGATCGCGATGCCGTCCGCGACGCGCCCGCAGCGGCCGGCTCGTTGGTTCGCGCTGGCCTGCGAGACGGGCTCGATGGGCAGGCGTTGGACCTTGGTCGCCTTCGAGAACCGGGAGATACGAGCGGTACCGGGATCGATGACGTAGCGGATCCCAGGGACGGTGAGCGACGTCTCGGCGACATTGGTCGCGAGCACGAGCCGCCGGGTCGAGTGCCGCTCGAACACCTTGTGCTGCTCGGCGGAGGACAGCCGTGAGTACAGCGGGATGATCTCGACGGCGTCGGGCCGGCGCTGGTCGACGGCGCGCGGGCCGACGTGCCCGGCAAGCGCGTCGGCGGCGTCGCGGATCTCGCGCTCACCGGAGAAGAACACGAGGATGTCGCCGGGGCCCTCGGCGCAGAGCTCGTCGACGGCCTCGCATACCGCGGTGAGCGGGTCGCGGTCCTCGTTGTTCGTCGACGTGTCGGACCCCGCACGGGTTCGAACGTGCGCAGGGTCTGACCCGTCGGGTTCGTCATCGGGGGAAAGGGGGCGGTAGCGGATCTCGACCGGGTACGTCCGGCCGGTGACCTCCACGACCGGTGCAGGTGCGCCGTCGGGCCCGGCGAAGTGCTCCGCGAACCGGGTGGAGTCGATCGTCGCCGAGGTGATGATCACCTTGAGGTCCGGGCGCTGTGGCAGCAGGCGGGTGAGGTAGCCGAGGATGAAGTCGATGTTGAGCGAGCGTTCGTGGGCCTCGTCGATGATCAGGGTGTCGTATGCGCGCAGCATCGGGTCGCGCTGGATCTGCGCGAGCAGGATGCCGTCGGTCATCACGCGCACGAGCGTCCCGTCCGACGACGTGTCGTTGAACCGGACCTGGTATCCGACGATCTCGCCGAGCGGCGTGCCGATCTCCTCGCTGATGCGCTCCGCGACCGTGCGCGCCGCGATGCGCCGCGGCTGCGTGTGCCCGATCTGGCCGGCGCGCCCGCGCCCGAGCTCCAGCAGGATCTTCGGCAGCTGGGTGGTCTTCCCGGACCCGGTCTCGCCCGAGACGATCACGACCTGGTGGTCGCGGATCGTCGCGGAGATGTCCTTGCGGCGCGCAGAGACGGGTAGGTCGGCCGGGTAGGTGATCGGGGGGACGACGACGGCGCGGCGCACGCCTGTCTTCCGGCTCACCTGGGAGGACTGCCGGGCGTCCAGGGCCTCGGGGCCGTCAGCACGCGCTTCGGGGACGCCCGCCGGTGCGTCCGCCCGGCTGCCGCGTCCGCGCGAAGAGCCGCCGCGACGTCGTCGGGCCCGGGTGGTGGGCCGGGGTGTCTTCTCCCGCTCACCGCTCGGTCCTGCCTCGCGCTCGGTCACGACGAACCATTCTCCCCGACGCCGACCCCGGCTCCGGCCTCCGCCCCGGAAGACCGTGCGGTTTCCAGCGCAATGCATGGATGGACGCGCACCTTCGCGGAGAGTTCGGTGCGCTATGGGTTGGCGAGCCGGAGCTTCGTGCACAGGCGATCCAGCTCGATGAGCTCGGTCGGCGTCAGTGCCGAGCCGACCCGGGCGACGATCGACCGGGCGTGCAGCCGACCCGTCGCCCGCTGGCTCTCGCGCCCGTGGTCGGTCAGGCTGACGAGCGTGCCCCGTCCGTCGTGGGGGTCGGGCGTGCGCCGCACGAGACCGTCGGCCTCCATGCGATCGACCAGGCGGCTGAGCCCCGGCTGGCTGAGCCGCACGTGCTCGGCGAGCTCCCGGAGCCGAACCCCGGCGGCCGGGAAGCCGGTCAGCGTGTAGAGCACGTCGTACTCGGGCATCGAGATCGGCCTGCCGCGGAAGTCGTCCGCGAACTCCTTGATCAGCGTGATCTGGGCACGCAGCAGGGCCTCCCAGGCGTCCACCGCCAGATGCGTCATCGTTGCTCAGCACCCTCTCGCGATACCACTGCGCAGGCATCGAACCTCACGCCGTCGGTCCTACCGTAGGTAGGTGAGTGAACCGGAGCAGCCGGCGTTGGCCGCGCTCGACGTCGCGGGCGTCTGTTGGGCGCGGACCCCGCTCGTCCCGGGCGATCCGTCGGTATGCCCGCGCACCCATCCGGCGACCAGGGCGGCCGCGACCGCGAGCAGCGCGGACATCGCGAAGCACGTGAGGTAGGCCGCCGTCCCGAACCCGGCGGTGCCCCAACCGACCAGGCGGCGTCCTGCAGGCACGGTTCAAGGATCACGACATCGTGGCCGACGAGATGCGCGTGCGCACGCAGGCCTTCGCTGCCGCGATCGCGATCGCCCGGGCGGCCATCGTCACGCTCCGGTCCGACCTGGTCGCCGACCGGGCCGAGCTCAACCGAACCACGCGGCCGAGCTGGCCGCGGGCCTGCCCGCCCACGGGTTTGTGAACGCAGACGCCGCCCGCTCGGGCCTGCTTCTTGCGCCCGACCTGGAGAGGGGGTCACCAGGACCAGCCGCGGGAGGTGAGCTCGACCTCTTCGCGGAAGCGTTCCAGCTCGTCGTTGGGGCCTCCGGGCTCGGTTGCGACGCCGGCGAGCCCGCACGCTTCCGCGAGCAGTGCGTCGTAGGCGGCCTGGGTCGCCTCGAGGTGGTGGGCCCTGGCGAACACGGTCTCGTTCAGTTCGAGCATGCGGACCTCGTCGGCCACGACACCGAGCCGGGTCTGGACGCGCAGGACCTCGAACGGGTTCGGTAGATCGGCTC
>Ga0209745_1000729_pt1 | contig 19769 bp, 15 predicted proteins | sample BarGraNGADG00312_FD_184495 | JGI IMG/M metagenome (GOLD analysis project Ga0209745, IMG submission 184495) | Arctic peat soil microbial communities from Barrow, Alaska - Barrow Graham LP Ref core NGADG0004-312 (SPAdes) (version 2) | ecosystem: Environmental > Terrestrial > Soil > Wetlands > Peat...
CAAAGGCACGTCGGTGCACATGGTGGGTATAGCTCAGTTGGTAGAGCACCTGGTTGTGGTCCAGGTGGTCGCGGGTTCGAGTCCCGTTACTCACCCCACCGATGATCTCCTGTGGAGATCTGCTGCGCTCCCGGGTCTCCGCTGTGATCGGCGCCACCTGCACTCCGTCCGGGCATTATCTTGAGGGTCGGAGAGGAAGGCGAAGGTGGACGTGACCGGCATTCCCTGGCGCACCTACGTGGCTCTCGGTGATTCGCTCACCGAAGGCCTGCAGGATTTCGACGAGACCGGCAACCCGGTTGGCTGGGCCGATCGACTCGCCCAGATGCTCGCAGACCGCGCCGGTACCGACGTCGGCTACGCCAACCTCGCCATCCGCGGACGCCTGCTGGGGCCCATCCTCGCCGAGCAGGTGGAGCCCGCGCTGGCCCTCTCCCCCGACCTGGTCTCGATCTGGGGCGGCGGCAACGACATGCTCCGGCCGGACGCCGATCCCGACGCCATGGCAGCAGCGGTGGAAGAGACCGTCGTCAAGTTCCGCAAGGCCGGCACCGACGTGCTGATCGGCCTCGGCGTCGACTCCCGCGACTCGCCCATCATCCGGCTCACCCGCAAACGCACCGCCATCTACAACATCCTCCTGGTCGGCATCGCCGCCCGGCATGGCGCACGCATCATCGACGCCTGGAACCTGCGGTCGCTGCGCGACTGGCGCATGTGGCACGAGGACCGCATCCACCTCAACGCCCAGGGCCATCAGCGCGTGGCGCAGGCAGCTTTCGCAGCGCTGGGCCTCGAACCGGACGATCCCGGTTGGGACATCCCGCTGCCCGCACGTCCACCAATGACCGCCCGCGAGCAGCTCGACTGGAACCTCAGCTGGGGACGCGACCACCTGGCGCCGTGGCTGAGTCGCCGCATCCGTCGGACGAGCTCCGGCGCCGGACGGACCGCAAAGCAGGCCCACTACCGCACGGTCAGCCCGCGCCCCGCAGCGGGCAATGCCGAGGCCGAAGACGAGCGGTTGGCAGAATAGGCCTATGCCCTCGAACCTCACCGACCCCGCGGCGCCTGCCGTGCTGCCCCGCAGCGCCCGGGCGCGACTGCTGACGGCCACCTGGGTGGGCAACGCCGTGGCGCTGGCCTCCCGCCTGGCCGGCAGGGGCTCGGGGGCATCGATCCGCGGGCAGGTGCTCACCTGGCTTGCCCCGGACGCGTTCGCGCAGCTCCTGCAGGGACGCCGGGTGCTCGCCGTCTCCGGCACCAACGGCAAGACGACAACCACCCACCTGCTGGCAACCGCGATCCGCGCCGGATTGGGGTCGCAGGCCGACAGGCTCGTCACCAACGCCGACGGTGCCAACCTGCACTACGGCATCGCCTCAGCCCTGAGCCAGCGGCCGAAGGCCGACATCGCCGTCCTCGAGACCGACGAGCGGGTCGTTTCGGACATGATCGCCCACGCCCGTCCCGAGCTTCTGGTGCTGCTGAACTTCAGCCGTGACCAGCTCGACCGCCACCACGAGATCAAGGCCCTCGGACGCGCCTGGCGGGTGGCGCTCGAGCGTGCCGGCCAGACCGGCCCGACGATCGTCGCCAACGCCTGCGACCCGCTGGTGGTCTGGTCCGCGGGTACGGCCGCTCGTGTCGTCTGGGTCGAGACCGCGACCGTCTGGAACGCTGACGGCGCGTTGTGTCCCGCCTGCGGGACGATCCTGCACCGCACGCCGTCCGGGCACGGCCAGCGGTGGGACTGCCCCGGGTGCGAGTTGCATCAGCCCGAAGCCGGCCATCGCGTTGATGGCGCCGACATCGTGCTGCCCGACGGAAGCAGGGTGCATCCCGACCTGCAGGTGCCGGGGTCGTTCAACGTCTCCAACGCGGCGTGTGCCCTCGCGGCGGCGCTGGAGTTCGGAGTCGACGTGGAGACGGCGCTCGCCGGCATGCACACTGTCACCGCCCCGGCCGGACGCTTCGCCACCGCCAGCTTCGGCAGCACGACCGCGCGACTGCTGCTGGCCAAGAACCCTGCCGGCTGGGCAGAGGCACTGCCCCTGGCCGCGTCCGACCCGGTGATCCTTGCCATCGACTCGTTCGCCGCAGACGGCAAGGACGTCTCCTGGCTGTGGGACGTGCCCTACGAGCAACTCGCCGGACGGACCGTGATCTGCACCGGCCCCCGCGCCCAGGACCTGGCCGTGCGGCTCAGCTACGCCGGCGTGGACCACGAGATCGAGCCCAACCTGCGGGCAGCCCTCGGCGAGCGGAAGGCAGCAGTGGACGTGATCGCCACCTACACCCCGTTCCAGGCCCTGCTGAAGATGGCGGGCCTGCGATGAGCCCTGTGGAGATCGTCCTTGTCTACCAGTCGCTGCTGGGCATCTACGGCGACCGCGGCAACGCCATGGTGCTGCGCCAGCGGCTGGCATGGCGCGGTATCGATGCGACCCTGACCGAGGTGGAGCCCGGTGACGCCGTTCCGTCCACCGGCGCGGTCTACCTTCTGGGCGGCGGCGAGGACGCGGCCCAGGTGTCGGCTGTGAAGGGCCTCAGGGCCGACGGGCACATCTTCGACGCCGTCGAGCGCGGCGCCGTCCTGTTCGCGGTGTGTGCCGGCTACCAGATCGTCGGCAACACGTTCACCGTCGGTGAGCACGATGATGTTATCGAGGGCCTCTGTCTGCTGGACGTCACCACTCGCCGCGGTGGCGAACGCGCTGTCGGGGAGATCCTCAGTCACTGGACGAAGCCGGACGGCACCGAGTCGCTGGTGACCGGGTTCGAGAACCACGGCGGCTTCACCACCCTCGGTCCGAAGGCCACGCCGCTCGCTCGCGTGGAGATCGGCATCGGCAATGCCAACGATGGCACCGAGGGCGCGGTGCAGGGCAAGGTCATCGGCACCTATCCGCACGGTCCGGTGCTGGCCCGCAATCCCGAGCTCGCCGACCACCTGCTCGAGCTGGCTCTCGACCGCGAGCTGGAGCCGCTCCCCCGTCCCGAGCTGGACGAGCTGCGCCGCCAGCGGGTCGCTGCCGTCCGGAAGGCCGGCCTGCGCCGCTGACGGTCCCTGAGGAGTCTCGCGAGGAACGAGCGAGCCGTCACGGAGGGCCGGTGGTCGAGGTTTCGACAAGCTCAACCAGCGCTTCCGACAGCTGCTTCGCTCGGCTCCGAATAGCCCTGCGACAGCACCCGGTACGAGCGGGTCAGGAACGCCCCCGAAGGTCAGCAGCAAGCCCAGCACGCCCGCGAGAACGAACACCAGCGCGATTCCCCGCGCCAGCCCGTCACCCAACAGCCACCCGAGGCTCTGCCTGCCGGCCTCCGAGTCGGCATAAGGAATGACCCAGAACTGCGCGATCGGACCGATCAGGAACGCCGTGACCGGGGCAGCGGCCACCTCGACGCTCTGGGCAAGACCGAACACGCGTCCCTGCTTCTCGTAGGGCACCACCTTCTGCAGCACGGTCTGCTCGGCGGCCTCCGCGATGGGGATCATGGCCACGTAGGCGAGGAGTCCGACGGCGGTCAGCCAGATGTTCTCCCTGATCGTGAAGAAGATCCCGATCGTCCACATCACGACGTTGGCCAGCAACAGGGCGCGCAGCGGCGTGGCCCCCAGGGCCAGCTTGGCCACCAGCCCGGCCCCGATCATGAAGCCGAAGCTCAGCACACCCCACAGGATGCCCCAGACCTCCACCGACACCAGGGTGAGGCCGTAAGGGGCGAGAAGGGCCATGAACACCCCGCCCAGCAAATTGTTGAAGGTGGCGAAGAGCACCAGCCCCACCAGACCTGGCACAGCGATCACGGCAGCGTAGGCGCCCGCGAAGTCGACAGCCTTGGGCGCGCCTTCGGCGTGAATGATTTCCGGCTCTGGAATGGCGACGGTCAGCAGGTGCAGCAGTGACACCACGGTCAGCGCGACCGCGATGGCCATCGTCCACATCATGCCGAGCTGGCCGACGGCCAACCCGGAGAACACTGACGTGATCGCGAAGCCGAGGCCGTTGACCATGCCGGCAAGGCCGTTCATGTTGGCCCGCCGCTCCTCGGGCACCAGGAGCGTCACACAGGTGGACAGCGCGATGCCGCGCGCGCTCTCCACGATCGCGCCCAGGAGGATCAGGAGCACGAAACACCAGAACTGCAGGCTTCCGATCACCAGCAGCGAACTCGTCGGGACCAGCAGGAAGAAGGTGAAGGCGGCCGTGTAGGCGACAGCGGTGACGCTGGTGGCGACCACCATCACGCGCTTCTTGCGCCAGCGATCGACCCATGTGCCGAACGGCACGCCGACCACCGCAACCAGGAGCATGAACGAGCCGCCGATGATCGCCGTTGCGAGCACCGAACGCGTCTCGAGGTACACCCAGAACGTGAGGGCGAACCACAGGAAGCTGGTGGTCACGTTCGCGATCAGGGTGTTCACCAGCACGTTGTAGAAGCTCCGCGTGCGGTCCACGTTGCACCTCCGCAGTCAGCCACGAGGCGTCCACTCTGCCACAGCAGGTCCACAGTTCCTGACTGCACGGGTACACGGAAATTGCCCCCGCGGTTATCCACAGATTCGCCGTGAAGGGTGTCCCCCGCGGCCGCGGCAGGCGCAGGCTCTTCGGATGCGAACCCCGAGGCCCTGGGTGCTCCCGAACCGGCCGGCGACACGCGAGCAGCTGACGGTCGCCGGTGTCACCAAGGCCATGCTCGACACCCAGCTGAAGTCGGGCCGGCTACTGCGCCTGCGTCACGATGTCTACCTCGCCGCCATCGAGTGGCCTGCCGACCGGGCAGGGCAACACCTTGTCCTCGCGCGGGCCGAATCGGTCGCGACTCCTGGTGCGGCGATGAGTCATGAGTCGGCTGCGCTGGTCTGGGGTCTGCCATCGCCCGGCTTCCAGGGCTGGGAAGAGTCCCCGGTGTCACTGACCGTTCCCCGAGGGGGCAGGCACCGACGGCTCGGCGGGGCGATCCACCACCTCGGTCCACTCCCGTCCGCACACCTGTCGACCGACAAAATGGGCTACACCCTCACCAGTCCGGCAAGGACGGCGGTCGACCTGGCCAGAGGTCGATCCCTGCCGGAGGCTCTCGTCCTGCTGGACGCGACGGCCAGGCTCACGGTCGCCGCCTACGTCGTCTCGCCCACACGCGCCTCCTACCGCAATCCCCGCCTCATCCAGGCGGTTCGCGAACTGCTCGCAGACACCGCCGAAGTCAGGGGAATCGCGTCCCTCAGGACGGCGATCAGCCTCGCCGACGCTTGCCGCGAGTCCGCGGTGGAGTCGCTCTCTGCCGGTCACATCTTCCTGGCCGGCCTGCCCATGCCGCTCTTCCAGGAGCCCATCCACACCGCCCGGGGGCTCCTCTACCCCGACTGCTACTGGCCCGAACAGCGGTTGATCGGGGAAGTCGACGGCGCCGTCAAATACGCCGACGCCGGCGCCTTCGTGAAGGAGAAGGAGCGTGAGCAGATCCTGCGAGATCACGACTACCGATTCGTCCGCTGGCTCGGCAAGGAGATCATGGCGGCACCCCACGTCGTCGTGGGACGTATCGGCAGAGCGCTCGAAGCCGCTTGAGGCTGGTTATCAGGAGGCTGCCGACGGCGTCGGTTCGTCCGAACGCCGGTATTCCGGTTCTGCGGTCGCCTGCCGGCCGCATTACCGGCACCGAGCGGCTTTCCGTCGTTGAGTCGTCCTCGCGACCGCTCATAAGCGGCACCAGGCGGCTCTGATCGCGCGGGCCGCCGATTTTTCCTGGACGCCCTGTTGCTGTAAAGTCTGGGACTGCGCGCCGCTAGCTCAACTGGCAGAGCAGCTGGCTCTTAACTAGCGGGTTCGGGGTTCGAGTCCCTGGCGGCGCACTGTGATTGGTCCGAAGCTTCCACCTTCGGGCCAATCGCTTTTTCGGCCCCGGTAGCATGCACCAACAGCTGCCCGGAAGACAGACGAAGGCCCCGTGGTCAACCACGGGGCCTTCGTCTTCAACCGAGGTTACTTCACGCCACCGGCCGTCAGACCGGCCACGATCCGGCGCTGGAAGATCAGCACGCCGATGATCAGCGGGACGGTGATGAGCACGCCCGCAGCCATGATCGTTCCCCAGGGGGTGTCATAACCGTAGGCGCCGGTGAACTTCGACAGCGACACCACAGCGGTGTACATGCTCTGCTGCGTGCCGAAGGTGAGCGCGATCATGAACTCGTTCCAGACCGCGATGAAGGTGATGATCGCCGTGGTGAACACACCCGGTGCGGCCAGCGGAAGAATGATCTTCCGGAAAGCCTGTCCGGGGGAGCAGCCGTCCACCATCGCCGCCTGCTCGAGCTCGACCGGCAGCTGCCGGAAGAACGCGGTCAGGTTCCACACACACAGTGGAAGGCCGAAGGACAGCGACGGGATGATCAGCGCCTGGTAGGTGTTCATCCAGTTGATCGGCATCCACGAGTAGGCACCCGTGAACATCTTGAACAAGGGGATGAGCAAGGTGATGCCGGGGAACATCGAGCAGGCGATGATGATCGACAGCACGAGGCCCTTTGCCCAGAACCGCAGCCGGGCCAGTGCGTAGGCACCGAGGATGCCCAGGAGCAGCGTCAGCAGGGTGGTGGTCAGGGAGACGATCACCGAGTTGAGCAGTGCCCGGCCGAAGCCGTTCTCCGGAAGGAACACCGCCGGGTAGTTCTCGAACGACACCGGATCGGGCCAGAAGCTCGTCTCCCGGCCTTCGGTCGGCAGACGCAGCGAGGAGACGATCATCCAGTAGAACGGCGCAATGCAGTACAAGACGATGAACGCCATGCCTGCAACGATCGCAATCTGGCTCGCCCAGTACTTGCCCCCACGGGAGGGCTTGTTGAGGACAGCAAGCTCTTCCGCGGTCACACGGGACGCCGCAGGTGGTGTGGCCGTTGCGGTACTCATGCCTGTGCCTCCCCACTGCTGATCGTGCTCTTGGCGAGCGGCGCGCGACCACGAGCCGCCTTTGCGAGTTCCTTCTGCTTCTTGCGCTGCGCAGTGATCGCCCGGGACTCCTCGTCACCGATCACGTCGGCACCGAGTAGCCTCACGAACAGGAACGCCACGATCACGATGTAGGCGAACAGCAGCAGCGAGTACGCCGCGGCGGAGCCGTAGCGCAGCTGGTTGTTCTCCACGTAGGCGAACATCGAGATGGTCTCCACCGAGTACTTCCCTGGGCCGATCATGCCCCAGGGCAGGTCGAACATCCGCATGGTGTCGAGGGTGCGGAAGAGCACCGCCACCACCAGCGCCGGCTTGACCATCGGCAACGTGATCCGGGTGAACTGCTGCCACGCGTTCGCCCCGTCGACCCGTGCTGCCTCGTAAACGTCAGTAGGGATCGTCTGCAGCCCGGCAAGGGTGAGCAGTCCGATGAACGGCGCCGTCTTCCAGACGTCGGCGACGATCACCGCCCATTGCGAGTAGACGTTGTCGGCCAGCCACAGGATCTTCTGCCCGACGATGATGTTCATGACACCGTTGGAGTCGAAGATCAGGCCCCACATGCGGGCTGATGCGAGGGTCGGGATCGCCCACGGGATCAGGATCGCCGCACGCACGAAGCCCTTGCCGCGGAATGCCCGCGCCATGATCAGGGCCATCGCAACACCGAGGATCGTTTCGAGGCCGACGCAGACGACGGTGAAGAAGGTCACGTTCCAGAAGGAGTTGACCAGCCGGTCCATGTGCCCCCAGACGCCGGAAACGGTCTGCGGATTATTGAAGATGTCGGTGAAGTTGGCCAGCCCCACGAAGGACTCGCCCTCGGGGATCAGGCCAGTGGTCGGATCAACGGCCGTTGCCTTGAGATAGACCGACTCTCGCAGCGAGAGCAGGATCGGAATGCCGACCACGAAAAGGATGACCAGCATGGTCGGTGAGATCAGGATCGCTGCCAGCGTCCCCTGACCGTCGCTCAACAGGTTCTTCTTGCGCTTCTCGGTAATGGGAGGCGTAATGCCGGCGAGCGTCGTTGCTACACCCTGGCTCATGCTTCCCCACCTCCTTTGCTGAATTGAGACACCTCTCGGGGTCGCGGTTCGACCCGCAACCCCGAGAGGTCCCGTCGGACGGTGGTGTTACTTCAGCAGCCCCTCGAGCTTGGTCTGCAGGTCGCCGAACGCAGCAGCAGGCTCAACCTGCTTCTGCAGCGCGGAGTACGTCGCGTCCTGGATGGCCAGGGTGACGTCGCCGTACTTGACGGCCTTCGGGCGGGCCTTGGCCGACTTGATCGACTCGCCGAGGGTGGACAGGTACGGGAACTGCTTGTTCAGGGCAGCGTCGGCGTACAGGCTCTCCAGGATCGGGGCCAGCGAGCCCTTCTCGAGGAAGACCTTCTGGGTCGACTCCGAAGCGATGAACTTGAGGAAGTCACCAGCCGTGCCCTTGTTCTTGGTGAACGAGGAGATACCGATGTTGTGACCACCGAGGGTGGAGACGCCGGGGCCGTCCTTGCCGGGCAGCGGCGCAACCGCGAACTTCCCGACGATCTTGGAGGAGCCGTCGGTCTTGGCGGCGAGGTTCCAGACGTAGGGCCAGTTGCGGTGGAAGAGCAGCTTGCCGTCCTGGAAGGCCTGACGACCCTCCTCTTCCTTCCACGTGATGGCGTCGGCCGGGATCATGCCCGACTTGAAGGCATCGACCATCCACTGCAGGCCGGCGACGGCCGCAGGCGTGTTGACAGCGGGCTTGCCGTCAGCGGTGATGAACTCGCCACCGGCGGAGTTCACGGCCTCTGCGATGTTGCAGGTCAGGCCCTCGTACTTCTGGTGCTGGCCGGCGTAGCAGGACATGCCCTTCTGGTCGGGCAGAACCTTGTCACAGGCGGCCTGCATCTCGGCCCAGGTCTTCGGTGCCTGGAGGCCGGCCTTGTCGAGGAGGTCCTTTCGGTAGTACAGCATGGCGCCGTCTGAGCTCTGCGGGTAGGCGTACACCTTGTTGAAGTAGGTCGATGCGTCGACCGCGCTCTTCAGCATGCCGGTGGTCGGGAGCTTGTCGGCGGGCAGCTCCTGCAGCCAGCCGTTCGCCGCGAACTCGCTCGTCCACACAACGTCGACAGACATCACGCTGTACTCGCCGCTCTTGGCCTGTCCACGCTTGATCATGTCGGCGCGCTGCTGGTCGGCCTCGGGAGAGAGCTCAATCATGGTGACCTGCTCGTTCGGGTGAGCGGAGTTCCATTCGGCCAGAACGCCCTTCCACACGCCGGCAGTGTCCTTGCCCTGCGCATAGGTGATCGGGCCGCGCTCGTCCCAGTTCACCCCACCGGCGGCGGAGCCGCTGGCACTGGGACTGGCGGACGAGCTACACGCAGCAGTGACCAGCAGTGCCCCGAAGGTGGCAGCTGCTGCGAGCACGCGCCGCGTTGTGCGTGCATGAGACATAGAGTCCTCGCTTCTAAAAATTGTGTCCCCCGCCTGGGGACCCTGACAGCACTCTAGGCAGGCCCGACCCCTTCTGTGCACTACCTTTCCCGGATTGTTATGAAGGTGAAGGCCAAAAGTCCCCGAATGTGGTTAATGAACCGATTCAGTTGGGTTGAATCGGTTCATAATCCTTACGACTGACGTAGGTAAATCGACCTACCTCAAAGTTTCGACGTGCAGACGCCAAGCCAGCGGAGTCCCGAAGTGGGAAGTTTCAGCGGCCGTTCAGGATCGAACGCACGACCAGAATGAAGGTGACAGCACCACCCGCCGCTGCGGCGAGAAGTGCCACCCTTTCGGTGCGCAGGTTGCCCCGCTCATCGACCACCTGGGCCTTGGCCTGTGTGATCGTGCCCTCGGCGAAGGTGCGGGCATCTGCGACGGTGTGGGCGACGATCGCCTTCGGGTGCACCTGGTTGATGAGGTTCTCGACGTTGCCGGCCAGCCGCTGCCTCGCGGCATCGATATCGGCCTCGATGTCCTCCCGGGTCCGCACGATCGGGTCTGCCATTGCTCCTCCAACGTCGCCGGTGCTGTCTGTTCGACCCAGCCTATGCCGCGTCCACCTGCGGCGGGAGCCAACCGGTCACGCCCGTCGGGGTGGATTAGGGTTGGGCCATGACCCAACTGCATCCCGGCGACACCGCCCCAGCCTTCACCCTGTTGGACGCCGACCAGCGCCCGGTGTCCCTGGCCGACTTCGCCGGCGGGCGGGTCATCATCTACTTCTACCCGGCCGCGATGACGCCAGGGTGCACGGTCCAGGCAGTCGACTTCGATGCAGCCCTGCGGGACCTCGCCAAGGCCGGCTACCAGGTGGTGGGTATCTCCCCCGACAGCCCCGAGAAGCTGGCCCGCTTCCGCGAGATCGAACACCTCGGATTCCCGCTGCTGGCAGACCCCGACCTCGAAGTGCTGAGGGCCTACAGCGCTTACGGTTCGAAGACGCTGTACGGCAAGGCGATGGAGGGCGTGCTGCGCTCGACCTTCATCGTTGACGTGGACGCCGGGGGCACCGGCAAGGTCGCCCTCGCCCAGTACAACGTGCGGGCCACCGGCCACGTCGCCAAGCTGCGCCGCGACCTGGGTGTCTGATCCTCGCGGTTCGTCCCTCACCGCTCGTCAAGACTCCGCCCTTCCCGACCGCTGGCGCGGTCGTGGCGGTTGTCGTCTGATCCTCGGGCTCAGGTCGGCCTGGCGTCTGGTCGCCACGACCGCGAGCCGGCGAAGCTCCGGCGGGCAAGGGAGTCGAGCACGTCGCTGGCGCCCGAGACGATCAAGTGCTCCCCGGGAGAGACCACACGCTCGTCGGGCGGGTTGGGCTCGTAGTCGCCGGGCGCATGCAGCATGGCAAGGGTGAGGATGCCCCGCTGCCGCAGCTGGCCGATCGTCTGGCCCGCCAGCGGTCCATCCGGCTGCGCCTCGACTTCCTCCATGGTGAACGCCATCCCGCCGGGAGTGAGGGCAGCGTCGATGAACTCGATGACGCCGGGACGCAGCGCGAGGTTCACGATCCTGCGTCCGGCCATGGTGTACGGCGAGACCGCGCGGTCGGCGCCTGCCTGGATCAGCTTGGAGATGACGTTCTCTGCGCCAGCGCGTCCGACGATGAACAGGCCGGGGTTCAGTGAGCGCGCGGTGAGGGTGACGTAGACGTTCTGTGCGTCGGAGTCGATAGCGCTGACAAGGCCTTTCGCCCGCTGGACGCCGGCGGCGCGAAGGACTTCCTCCGTGGCGCCGTCACCGTGGATGACCAGGTAGCCGTCGCCCTCCGCGCGTTGCAGGGAGTCTTCCTTGACGTCGATGACCACAACCTTGTTGTTGGCCTCCACCAGCTCGCGGGCCACCATCGCCCCGACGCGGCCGTAGCCACACACAACGAAGTGCCCGTTCAGCTGGTCGATGCTCCGCTTCATCCGCTTGGCCTTTCTCCTGCCGCTGGCCACGTCGGCCATCACGTTCTCGGCAACGACCCCGACGGTGCCGAAGATCACGCCGATCGCCGAGAGGGCCATCAACATCGTCCAGATCCGGCCCGGCAAGTCGAGTTCGTGCACCTCCCGGAAGCCGACGGTCGTCATCGTTGTGACCGCCATGTAAAGGGAGTCAAAGAAGCTCCAGCCCTCGAGCAGCATGTAGCCGAACGCCCCCAGCAGGGCCAGCCCGCAAACGGCGAGCACCCAGCCCAGTACCGGCCGCGCGGTTCGGGTCGTTCCCGCTGGACGGGAACCCCTGCCGAACGCGGGTAGCCTCACGGCAGCAGCCTAAGGCTCACCGTCCACCAGCTGGCCCGAACGATGAAATCGCCCGCGGTATCAGGCCTGGAGTCGGCCGTTCACGATCGTGACATCGATGGAGGTGCCCGGGTCGGCAGAGCTGTAGGCCACCCGCAGGCGGTGCCGCCCCTCAACAGGGACGCGGCGCGCGGACGAGCCGTCCCAGCGGGCGAAAGCTTCCACCCCGACCGTTGCCAGTGCTTCCACCGTCTGGCCGGCGGCGACGGGCACCCGTTGCACGTGCACGAGTTCTGCCGCCTCGCCGGCCACGTCGGCGTAGCACTGCACGACGTGGACGGTGTCCCGGTCGCCCAGGTTGCCGACCGTGAGGCCCACCCGCACCTCGCCATCGGTCACCTCGGCAATGGCCACCCTGCACTCGGTGCGGGCATAGCCGAGGCCGTGCCCGAACGCGAACAGCGCCCCGCGCTCCCGGACAGCCGCCGCCCGGTAGCCGATGCCGCCATCGGCGTCGTAGTCGAGCTGTGTCGGAACCGTTTCCGGGCCGTGGTCACCGCCGGGCAGGTCCGTGCGGGCGTGCGGGAATGTGAGCGGCAGTCGTCCGCCGGGCTCGGCGTCGCCGAACAGGACGGCCCCCAGGGCCGCGCCGAATCGCTCCCCCGGGTACCAGGCCTGCAACACCGCCGCCACGTCGTCGAGCCAGGGCATCATCACCGCACCCGGGGTATTCAGCACGACCACCGTGCGCGGGTTCGCTGCGGCCACCAGCCTCACCAGCTTGTCCTGGTCGCCCGGCAAGGAGAGGGAGTCGCGATCCATGCCCTCACCGCACGCCATGTTCACCAGCACCACGGCTGCGTCGCAGCCGGCAGCTGCCTCGACGGCGCGCTCGATCAAGTCGTCAGGGGGCTGCCAGCCGAGCCGCAGCGTCGGGCCGAGGCCCATCGGCGGGATGACGATCGCGGGGCCCGGTTCGAAGTCGATCTCCAGGAGGGCGGGCACATGGGCCTCGAGGTCGACGACCACCTGCATCGGGTAGCGGAGCCCGTGGATGAACTGCTCGAGTTCCCGCGAGTCGACCATCTCCTGCTCGCCGTCCAGCCGGACGGTGGCCCGGCCACCAAAGGTGAGGCTGAGCCTGGTGCGCACCAGTGGAGTGGCTGGTCAGCCGGGCGCGCCAGCGACGCGGCCAGCGGCCTGCCGCCTCCCCGGGTGCGACGGTGTGGTCGATGACGGGAGCGGTTTCGGTCCATGTGCGCCCGTTCGAGGCGACGAACTGCACCTCGACCCCCGCGCCGGACCCGTCCGGAAGGATGTACGCCGATGCAGGTACGAGCGGCAACGGCACGTCGCCGAGGGAGCCCTGGGACACCTCAATGCGACGCTGCCCGGCGCGGGCACGGATGCCGGCGACGGGGGCGATGACGCGCTCGTCAACAAGGCTCACGCCGGCCGAGCCTCCCGTCACGAAGATGGCGTCGCTGCCAGCGGGCCCGATGACGGCGATCGAGGTGACGTCGTCACCGAAGGGCAGGGCGCCATCGGAGTTGCGCAGCAGGACGGTGGCCGCGACGACGCAATCCTCGGCCAGCTGCCGGTGCCCAGGTGTGGACGGAGGTTCTGGCTCGGTCATCGTGTGTTCGACGAGACCGGAGCCGATCAAGGCGCGCAGGAGGTTGGCGACCAGTGCCGTCACCACCTCGGCGGGTGCAGCAGCCACCATCTCGGCTGTGCGTCCAGCCGCCCCACCCAGCGCACCCAGGTCGAGGCCGGCAGCGAGCGCCTTCGCGTCGTCACGAACAGCGAACAAGAAGTCCGGGCAGTAGAAGCCCTGCCAGCCCCACTGCTGGCGCGGGATGGCCAGGATCTCTGCGCTCTCGCAGGCGTACGCACCGTTGATGCGGTTGTAGGAGCCCATCATCGACCACGCGCCAGCACGGATCGCCGCCTCGAAAGGGCGCAGGTAGGAGTCCTGAAGGACGGCTGTCGACACGTGGACGTCCACCGAGTCGCCGCGGTTCGGCTCCAGGCCGTAGCCGGTGCGACGGTCCTCGCCGTTGTAGGCGACATAGTGCTTCAGCTGGGCGATGACATGCTGCGCCTGCAGCCCGCGGACGTGGGCTGCGCCGAGGAGACCGGAGAGATGCGGGTCCTCGCCGAGGGCCTCCGGGATCCGTCCGGCCCGCGGGTCGCGGGCAAGGTCGAGGGTCGGCCCGAGCACAACGGTGTAGCCGGCCGCACGCGCCTCCGCGCCGACCGCTGCCCCGTAGGCCTCGGCGAGCGTGGCGTCGAACGTTGCAGCAAGGGCGATGCCGGCGGGGAAGGCGGTCGCGCCGTCGACGTCACGCAGGCCGGTGCCGGAGTCGACGTAGTGCGGTGCCGGGATTCCGCGGCTGGTGAGGGCGTCGAAATCCCCGAGAGCGATGGCCACCCGTTCGGCGTGGTCGAGGTCGCCGACGAATGCGTCGACCCGCTCCTCCAGCGGTCGCTCGCCGTCGAGCCAGGCCGAGACCACGTCAGACCGCCCGGGACGCGTTCAGCTCGGCAAGGCTGTCCTCCACCTCGCCAACGACGGCGGGCGAGATCAGGCTGAACGAGCCGAACAGTGGCTGGTTGGGCACCCACGCCGTCCGCCGGTTGAACTCCCGCGCCACGGATGGACTGATGCGGTTGAACGCATCCATGACCGTCCGGTAGGCCTGAGGATCGTCCATGATCGCGGCCAGCGAGGTTGCGGTCGTCACCTCGCCGGGAACCGGGGACGGGGACACGTCAGCCACCGTCCACGCATGACCACCGGCAGTGACGGCGAACGGCTCGGTGCCGGGCAGCCGCACCAGTGCCGTGGCATTGGCCGGCACGAGCGCACGCACAACGATGCCTGCACCCTCCCGGCGCCACTCCACCTCAGCCGTGCCATAAGGGGTCTCGTGGCGGGTGCTGGCCCAGTCGAGGCCGGGCAGCGGCTGCGGGGCGATCTCGAACCGGTGGTAGCCAGGCTCGGCCGGGGCGAGCCCGGCAACGACGCGATGCAGCCAGTCGGCGACGGCGCCCAGGGCGTAGTGGTTGAAGCTGGTCATCTCTCCAGGGTTGATCGAGCCGTCCTCCAGCATCGAGTCCCAGCGTTCCCAGATCGTGGTGGCACCCATGGTGATCGGGTACAGCCAGGACGGGCACTCTGTTTGCTGCAGCATCCGGCCGGCCTGCCGCAGGTGGCCGGTATGGGTGAGGGCGTCGGTCACGAGCGGGGTACCGACGAAGCCGGTGCTGATCCGGTAGCCGTCACGGCGCACCAGCCAGGCAAGGCGCTCCCCCATGCCAGCCTTGAGCTCACCGGTGGCGATGCCGAACTCGATGGCGAGGGCGTAGGAGGTCTGCGCGTCGGAGAGGATCCGTCCGGCGGGCGTGACGTACTCGGCCAGCCAGGCCTTTCGCACCTTCTCTGCCACGTCGGCGTAGAACCCCTCGTCGGAGTCGTTGCCGAGCACGCCGGCGATGCGGGCGAGCACGTCGGCGGAGCGGAACAGGTAGGCGCTGGCCACCAGATCAGGATCGGTCTTGGCCTTGGCGGGCAGGTCCGGCGGGGCGTCCGGGTCGACCCAGTCGCCGAACTGGAAGCCGCCCTCCCACAGGTGCCGCTCGCCGGCGATGGCGAGGAGCTGGTCGACCCAGCCCTTGGCCGACGGGTACTGCTCTGCCAGCACGCCGACGTCGCCGAACCGCTCGTACAGGACCCACGGCAGGATCGTCGCCACGTCGCCCCAGGCCGCGGCCGGGACCTTGGCCGAGTCGAGCACGTCAGGGACGATGAACGGAACCCCACCGGCAGCCTTCTGCTCCAGGGCGAGGTCGACCAGCCAGGAGGCGAGGAAGCCGTCGCAGTCGTACAGGTAGGACGCGGTGGGGCTGAACACCTGGATGTCGCCGGTCCAGCCGAGACGCTCGTCGCGCTGCGGGCAGTCGGTGGGCAGGTACAGGAAGTTGCCGCGCATGCCCCACACCACGTTCTCGTGCAGCTTCGTGACCATCGGGTCGGAGCACTCGAACCAGCCGGTGCGCGCCATGTCGGAACCGATCACCTCAGCGGTGATGTCCGCTGGGTCGAACGCACCCGGCCAGCCGTTCACCTCGGCGAAGCGGAAGCCGTGGAAGGTGAAGCTGGGCGCCCACTCCTCCACGCCCGTGCCGGCAAGGGTGAAGGTGTCGGTGGCCTTGGCCGCCCTGAGCGGGCGGACGCCGAGTTCGCCGTTCTCCAGCACCTCGGCGTGGCGCAGCGTGATCGTGGTGCCCGCCTCGCCGGAGACACGGATACGCAGCCGTCCCACCAGGTTCTGGCCGAAATCGAGCAGCGTCTTGCCCGACGGCGAGGTGAGCACCTCTGCAACGGGCACCTCCTGGGTCACGCGGACCTCCGGGGAGGTGCGGGCGCCCGGCACCGGGCCGGACCGCACCACCCGCGCAGCCACCCAGCCTGCAGTGTCGGAGCCGGGCTCGGCCCAGCCCGCCGGGTGCCTGCGTGCGTCGAAGGCTTCACCCACGTAGATGCCGGCATCGACCCATGGCCCGTCGCTGCAGGCCTGCCAGTTCGGGCCGGTGGCCACCCAGGTGCTTGTGCCGTCGGCGTAGTCCAGCAGGAGCTGGCCGGCGAAGGACGGCTGTTCGCCGTAGAACGGCTTGGCCAGGCCCTGGAAGCCGAAGCTCTCGGTGTACCAGCCGCCGGTGAGTGTCACGCCGAGCGCGTTACGTCCGGGCTTGAGCGCCGCGGTCACGTCTGTGGTCTCGTGCACCAGCCGGTACTTGTAGGGCGTCCAGCCCGGCTTGAGCAGCTGGTCGTCGACCGCCAGCCCGTTCACCTGTGCCTGATAGGCCCCCAGCGCGGTGGCGTAGAGGGTTGCGCGCACGAGGCCGGAGGCCACCTCGAACTCGTGCCGCAGCAGCACCGGCTGGGCGTGCCGCGACGGCGCGGGCAGGCCGATGAACCGCGCCTGCCACTCGCCGCTGTCGAGGAACGCGGCGACCACCGGACGCTCCTGGCTCCACCCCGACCAGCCGTCCACACCTTGCGTCCGCACGCGAAGACTGCCGCGCTGCCGTGGCGCCAGGTCGGCGAACGGCCAGGCGACGAGGACGGACGCGTCCCCGTCCACCTGGAAGTTCACCGTGCGGGCGCCGTCGTCCCATGCCAGCTCTGCCGCCAACTGGCGCCACCCCGGCACGTCACTGCGGGTCACCCACGAGACCCGTGGCCTCGGGACGGCGACGGAGGACGAGTCCTGCCGGTATTCGAGCCGGACGGAATCGACTGCGGAGGTCATGAGGAGTGCCTTTCGAGGTGGGGCGGATCAGCCCTTGACGGCGCCGGAGGTCATGCCGGCGACGATCTGGCGCTGGAAGATGATGTACATCACCAGCATCGGGATGGTGATCACAAGGACGTTCGCGAACAACAGGTTGTACGTCGTCTGGCTCTGGCTCATGTAGTTGAACAAGGTGAGCTGGACGGTGGCGTTCTGGCTGCCTGGAAGGAAGTAGAGCGGGTTCTGGAAGTCGTTGAAGACGAAGATCGACTGCACAACCACGATGGTGACGATCACCGACTTCGTCGTCGAGTCGGAGTTGTCGGCCAGCAGGGTGATGGTGACGTTGGCGGCAGCGGAACCGGAGGCTGAACTGCTGCTGGTGGTGCCCAGTGAACCTGCGGAACACGCGGAGAGGGTGATGGCGCCGACCGCGAGGCCAGCAACCAGACCCAGGTGGGCCTTCTTTGGCAGTGACACTCCTTTGTACCTCCTGGTTGTGGAAGCCACGGGTGTGGCTGCCGGTTACTTGGGTTGTCCTTACGGGCGGGTGACCCGTGGCTCTGGCTCGCTCCCCTTGACGGGTGCTGTGGTGTTGCGGGCCATCAGCTTCGGTGTGATGACCTCGTGGACCGGCTCGGTACGACCAGCGATGCGCTCCAGGAGCAGCCCGACGACGATCTCGCCCATCCGGGTGCCGGACTGGTTGATGCTGGTCATCGACACCAGCGGGTGTGCTGCGATGTCGGTGTCGTCGTAGCCGATCACCGAGACGTCGGCCGCGCTGAGCCCGAGTTCTGCGATTGCCTGGAGGACGCCGAGGGCGAGCTCGTCATGGCCGGCGAAGATCGCCGTCGGACGGTTCGCGTCGCGGAGTAGCTCCAGTGACCTCTGGCGGGCACCCACCTCGTTCGGTTCGACGTGCACGACGCGCGAGTGGTCCTCGAGCCCGAGTTCGGCCATCGCGAGCTCGTAGCCGCGGGACCGGACGGCGTGCGGGGCGGTGGTCAGGTTGTCTTCGGCCTCCGGGTTGATGGTGACGTGCACGATGTCGCGGTGGCCGAGGTCGTAGAGGTGGCGGACGGCGAGGCGTGCGCCCTCGATGTCGTCGTCGACGATGGTGTCGTAGTAGACCGATTCGTCGTGGCGCCCGAGCATCACCAGCGGCGTGCGTTGCGCCACGTTCTCCAGCCACTCCGGCGCAACGGCCGGGGAGATCGCGAGGATCCCGTCGACCTGGCGGTCGGCCAACACCTCGATCGCCTGGGGCCCGCCGTCATGGTTGGGACCGGCGGGGGCGATGATCAACTGGTAGCTGGTGCCGGCGAGGGCGCCGGCCGCTCCGGTGATGATCTTGGGGAAGAAGTGGTTGTTGATCGTGGGAATCTCGATACCGATGGTGTAAGTGGAACCACGCATCGCACGAGCGGAGACGCGCGGCCGGTAGCCGAGTTCATTGATGGCCGCCTGCACACGGGTGCGCATCTCGTCACTGACGCCGTAGGCGTCCCTGATGACCTTCGACACCGCCGCTCTGGAGACACCCGCGGTACTGGCGACGTCCTCGATGGTGATCGAGCGCTTGGCCTGGGTCGTCACGGATCTGGCTCCTCGTCGAGTTCGTAGAACGATCTACACTTTCCTCACCAGAAATCTACGGCTCCGTAGAGCGATCTACAAGATGTCAGCGCGAACGGGTTTGGTAACGATTCAATTACGCCTCCACCCTGGACCTCGCTTCCCCCGGGCCGTCGGCTACGGAATCGCGCCGTACGCCCTGGCCTTGCGGATGAGTTCTGCGCGGGAGTCCGCTCCAAACTTCTCCCTCAGGGTCACCACCTGCTTGCGGACGGTGTTCACTGACACCTGCAACTGCCGGGCGATCTCCGGCACAGCCACGTCGGTCGCCAGCAGCGGCATCAGCACCAACTCCCGCTCGGTCAGGTGAAACGGACGCACCCCCCGCTCGCCGGAGTCGTTGAGTTCGGAGAGCCGTTCGAGCATCAGGGCGAAGTTGGGCTGATCACCCAGTTCCGGAGCGCAGAGCGCGATGATCGCGTCGCGCGCAGGTTTCGGCAGCACGGCGACCGGCACGAAGTTCTCCGTTGCCAGCAGTTGCCGCATCTCCTTGATCGCCGCGGTGCGCAACTCGACGTCGCTCCTGCGGGCAAGCAGGGCAGCGGCAGCCTTCACGATCAGGAGCAGGTGGCGATCGACCATTGCCCGACCCTCGTCGTAAGCGCCGCCGTCAGCCACCCGGATGGCGTGGTCGAACTGGCCCGCCCACAGGTGGATGCGCGCCTGCGGCAGCAGACGGAGACCCTCCGGCATGTGCTCGACGCTTGCGGTTGCGGCGCCGAAAGCGCCTGACTTCGTCAGCAGTACCAGCCGTGCCCGGCCGAGCACCGCTGCGCCCAGCAGCTCGTCCTGCTCGCGTCCCACCCGGGAGCGACGGGCGATCTCTGTCGACAACTTCTGCAGACCGTCATCCAGGTCGCCCCACAGCCCGTCCCGGAAGGCTTCGATGGCTGCGCGAACCGCCCAGATCCCTGCGAAGGCGGCATCCTGCGGCGAGATCTGGGCGAGCGCTTGTCCCACCGAGTCCCGGTCGAGTCGTCGGAGGGCACGGTTGCCGTCGGCAAGGATGGAGAAGGCCTGCCCCAAGCCACGCATGCCCCGCACCCCGAGCGGATCGGTGATCCGACCTACCCCATGGCCCTCCGGCCCCGGGGAGTCCCCCATGGACACGCTGAGCGCCAGGGCCTCCACGCCACGGGCGAGTACCCG
>Ga0209745_1000730_pt1 | contig 19768 bp, 20 predicted proteins | sample BarGraNGADG00312_FD_184495 | JGI IMG/M metagenome (GOLD analysis project Ga0209745, IMG submission 184495) | Arctic peat soil microbial communities from Barrow, Alaska - Barrow Graham LP Ref core NGADG0004-312 (SPAdes) (version 2) | ecosystem: Environmental > Terrestrial > Soil > Wetlands > Peat...
ATCGGCGCCTGAGCCCTCCCCCTCAGTGGCTGACGATCACCGTTGGCCTCGCGTAGGTGTCGTCATGCCGATCCTCAATGAGAGAAGGCACCTCGAGGAAGCGGTCGCTGCGATCCTCAGTCAGGACTACCCGGGCCCGATCGAGCTCGTGCTTGCCCTCGGGCCGAGCACCGACGGAACCGACGAGATCGCCGCATCCATGGCCGAGCGAGATGCACGGATCAGGACCGTGCCCAACCCGTCCGGCCGGACACCGGATGCACTCAACACCGCGCTGGCCGCGCTCTCACCCGAATGTCGAGTCGTCGTCCGCGTCGACGGACATGGGGTTCTGGACCGTGACTACGTGCGGACGGCTTGGGATCTGCTGCAGGAGACCGGAGCCGCCAACGTCGGGGGGCTGATGGATGCCGAAGGAGTGACGACTTTCGAGCGTGCTGCAGCTACGGCCATGACCTCACGACTCGGCGTAGGTTCCGCCCGTTTCCACACAGGCGGTGAGCCGGGCCCTGCCGAGACGGTCTATCTCGGCGTCTTCCTCCGTGAGTGGCTGGAACGTCTGGGAGGCTACGACGAGCGGTTCATCCGCGCCCAGGACTGGGAGCTCAATCACCGGATCCGCGAGGCCGGCGGAACAGTCTGGTTCTCACCCAGGCTTCGAGTCGCCTACCGGCCGAGGCCGAGCTTGGCGGCCCTCGCCCTGCAGTACCGCGACTACGGGCGGTGGCGGCGCGTCGTGGCACGGACGCACCGCGGCACCATCAACGCCAGGTACCTCGCACCTCCGGCTGCACTCGTGGGGGTGGCTGTCGGTACCGTTGCCGGGCTCATGTGGGCTCCGGCGTGGATCCTTCCCGCCGGATACCTGATGGCCACGACGGTCGGAAGCCTGCTGATTTCCGCTGGTCTGAGCTGGCGCGAACGTGCGCTGCTACCGATCATCCTGCCAACGATGCACCTCTCCTGGGGTTGGGGATTCCTGACAAGTCGAGTTCAGATCGCGACAAAGGACGACGGCTGAGGCGTAGCACCCGCTCAGGGACGGCCGCCAATGTCGCGGACCGCGTTGTCCACGGCCTCCCTCTCATTACTGGTCAAGGGGGTCAGGGTGGCCAGCCGGGTGACGTCCTGTAGCTGTTGCTCGGTCTCAGGATCGATGACCACCGACGTCAGCCAGGGCTGGCCAAGCGCGTAGGCCATGCACAGATCGGCAACGCCTTCACGACGCAGGTCCCGGCCCAGGCCCTCGAGACGCTCGCGTAGGAGGGTGCTCTCAACCAGAGGCGCTCCTGCGACCAGAGGCTCCCCCTCGACCGGCGCCGAGCCCGCGAGAGCCGCCCCCACCCGAACGCTGCGAACAGCGACAACTGCTCCGGACGACTCCAGGGCTTCCGCCACGCCGTCTTCCAGCCACTGTCGTCCGTCCAGGATGTCGAACGGCAGCTGCAGGTAGCCAAGACCTTCCAGGCGCAGGGCGTCCACAAGCTCCCCTGGTGTACGCACACTGACCCCGACTCGTCCCACGTGACCGGATCGTTGGTACTCGACCAGGCGGCGCCAGGCCGCCCCTCCACCGGACGCAGCCTGGGCCACGCCCTCGAAGAGCACAGCGTCGGCTCGCCGGCGGCCCAGCTCCGCAAAGCTTCGCTCGATACTGCATTCGACTGCGAGCTCTGCAGTCTCGCGGTCACCCGACCCCAACCGGCTTCCGGGTAAGGCCAGCATCACAACGACACCGAGCCGCTGCTTCAGCGCGGGGTCGCTGCCCATCCGAAAGATCGCCTCGCTGCCGTCGTCGGCGCGGTTGGTCGCCACGTGGCTGATACCGCGGTCGACAGCGACCTGCAGCATGCGGCGAACCAGCGACCCATCGGTGTGGGTGCGATCTGCGTCGATGCCGTGCACCCGTCCCACTCGCCTCACGTCAAGAAGCAGAGCCGACTGGGCGAGCTCGGAGCGGTCGAAGATCGGAACCAGCGGGGTGTCGGCGTCGATCTGGCGTCCGAGCTCGGCCATGAGCAGCTGCCACGGAATCCCCACAGGGTCCTGCACTGCGGCAAACAGCGCCGAGGCACGGTCGTAGTCGGCGAGCACGTCGACGGTACAGCGAAACTGGCGCGGGTCCTTGGGAGCGTCCCTGGGCACGAACAACAGCTCCCCCAGCTCGCGGCGCAGCCACGGGGTGACGTGTTCGCGGTCATAGGGCGCGGTGGCACGGGCCGCCGCGGTCCGGATCGACTCCACGGTGAAGGCCTCGGCCCCCAGCCCTTCGGGAACTCGCTCGATGTCCACCCGGCCGTAGGTGTGTCCCGACGCGTCCATGGCGGCGAGCAGCTCGTCCACCAGATCGGCGTCAGCCACGGGGTTGTCACCTGTCAGTCGCACTACACGGTCAGTCGGATCGAGATCGGCGGTGGCGGCGACGAATCGGCCGAGCACGTCGTCAAGCGAGCCGCGCACCACGGCGATACCGACCTTGCCCAGGTGTTCAGCGATCCGACGGTCGTAGTACTCGTCGCTGGTCGCCACGACGACCTCGTGCCCGCTGCGGGCGGCACGCCGTGCGACGAGCTCGATCAGCGGCATACCGGCGATCGTGAGCAGTGCCTTTCCGGGTAGCCGAGATGAGTTCAGTCGCGACTGGATGACCACGCGTGTCCGCTTCACGGTGCTGCTCCTCGTCAGTGGATAAAGCCACAGGGGTCGACACCAACCCGTCGCCCCGCGTGCAGCAGGCTAGCGTCCTTGACACAGTGAGTGCGGCGGGCTTGAAGGTCTGCTGTCATGTCACACGAGCAAGGTGATCATCATGTCGCACTGGATGGAACAGACTGTGCGACCCGGTCTATCGCCCCACGAACTTCTGGGCTCCGGGTGTGCGCCAGCTGTCGGCCGCCCTCCAAGCGCAGGGGCTCGAGTCCTTCAAGAGCTGGCCGGGGACGTCAACCTGGTTCTACCCCGTCTACGGCAGCGGCTTCTCCAACGCCACCATCAAGACGACGTTTGATCACGCCAGGACGGTCAACCCGAAGGCGCGCGAGGCCTGGACGGCCGGGGCGCTGAACGGTTCGTTGGAGGCCCGGCACGTCGAGACCGAGCCGACGAGCTTCCTGGAGCTCGGCGAGGGCTTTGGGACGCTGGGCGAGATCGTCATGCGACGCAACGCCGCCGCGCGATACGTCAACCTCGACCTCCCACCGCTGCTCACCGTGGCCGCCTACTACCTGGTACCTGACGTTGTCGGCCCGTTCGACGTCTTCATGAACGCCTACTCGTTCCAGGAGATAGAGCCCGACGTCGTCGACCACTACATCCAGGCGGTCGCCGACATGGGTGTGCGGTATGCCGTGTCGTACAACTCGGTGCATGGCAAGCCAAAGAAGATCCTGGGACCGGAGGGGAGCGCCCTCGATCCGGTGACATCCGCCAGGATCATCGACATGTTCCAGCGCCGCGGATACCGCCTCCTGCACACCTACCGAGACCCACTGGTCGTCAGCGCGGCCGAGATCGCTGTGCTCGAGCGGAGCTGACCATCGGGGGTCCAGCTGGCTTGGGCGCATCTGACGGAGTCGACAGCCGGTATCGTGTAACGCCATGGTCGCCCAAGAACACAGATGCGGGCCCATGGGCTGTTTCGCTCGCCGTAACCACCACGGCCACGGCGTCTTCGAGAGCACGGGAGTGAGTGCACCGGTGAATCTTCTGAACGGATCCGCCGTCCCGCCGACGGTCGGAACCGGCTCCCGATCTGACTCCGCACAGTGTCGGGGAATGAGAAGCTGATGCATCACGCCAACCACTTCTACGGCCACGCACACATCATGGCCCGCTATGCGCAGCTGGCGGATGTTCCCAGGATCTGGGGGTACCTGCAGCATGGATGGAACATCCATGACGGCTTCGCGGTCGGTACCGACTTCGCGCCAGGCTTCCCCAAATACGTCTGGTCCGAGGCGCCCAGCCGACGGGGTTGGGCAGTCGGGTTGCGAAACTACACGGTCATCGGCTCCCCATGGGCCTACCTTCTGCAGCTGGAGCGGCAGAAGGACTGGGAGCGCGAACAACACCCTCGGCAAGGGACGATCGTCTATCCCTTCCATGGGTGGGAGCAGCAGAACGTCGTCGGCAGCCACGACAAATATGTCGATGAGATCAGAGCAGCCGAGGACGGGCCAGTCACCATCTGCCTCTACTGGAACGAGTATCGGGTCCCTGAGGTCCGTCGTTCGTACGAACGACTGGGCTTCCGCGTTATCTCGCACGGCTACCGAGGTCATATGTGGAAAGGCACAGACACCGCCTTCCTTGACAAACAGCTCGCCGAGCTACGCGCACACCGCCGCGTGGTCTCCAACCGGCTGGGCAGTGCCCTCTTCTACGGGGCCTCGGTGGGTTGCGAGATCGGTGTGTACGGCGACCCGATGATCCTTGAGGCGGAGCGGGCGGTTCTGGGCGGGATGGACCGGCAGAAGCGATTGTGGCCCGAGCTGCACCAGCCCGCGGTGCCGCGCGACATCGCCTCCGAGCTCGCCCGCATCGAGCTCGGGACGGACATGATCCTCAGCCGGCCGGAGCTCATCGACACGCTGGGCTGGCGCCACGCGCGACGCGCCGATGTCGGCGCGCTTCCCAGCGACACAGTGGGCTCGCTTACCGAGGACGACTCGCCGTCCGACAAGGACGGAGCTTTGCACCACGGCCGGCTCGACCGCGTACCCACCGATGACGCTCCTGCGGCGGACCGAGGCGACAACACCCCATGAGGCCGGCAATGATCTGGCCACAGCAGGTCCCAAACCTGGTTGGGCCATCTGGACCGCGAGATCGCTGAGCCCTCAGGGCTGGCTAGACTCGACGAGATTCCCCCCAAGTTCCCAAGCAAGGCAGGATGATGAGTGCACTCAGCAGAGATCAGATTCGGACAATGATGGGCGACGTGCTCGAGGCGCAAGGTAAGGCGATTCCCACGAACGACGCCACCCAGCTGAGCGAGATCGGCTTCCGCTCACTCGATTTCTCCGAGCTGGCTCTGCGGGTCGAGGACGAGCTGGGCAGCGAGCTCAACTTCGACGCCCCGGGACTGCGTGCGATCGAGACTGTGGGAGACGTCCTCGAGTTCCTCGAGCAGCTTCAGCAAGCGTGACGCGCCAACCAGACGCAGTCGGTGCCACGCTCCTGCGGGGATCGGGAAACCAGATTGTGGCCAGCGGGTTCCGCGGCACATGGGCCAACATCTCGGCAGTTGCGCTGCCCGAGGTCGCTGCCGCACTCGTTGAGAGCCACCTTGCCGCGGCTGGCGCTGCCTGGGAGCACGCACTGTCACCGCACGAGACGCTCATCGTCGGCGCCGGCCGTGTGTCCGACGACCAGGCACAGGAGCTGCGCGACGATGGCTTCGCCCTGGTCAGAGGCCAGAGAATCGAACCAGCGTCCCATCAACGAGAGGCTGTCGCCGGCCGGCTGTGGCTCCTGACCAGTGGCAGCACCGGCCGGCCCAAACGGGTGGCACACACTTTGGCGAGCCTGACGACGGTGGCAGCCGATCAGCCGCCGCGTCGTTGGCTGTGTCCATACTCCCCGGGTGCCTATGCGTGGTGGCAGGTCGTCACCCTGTCCTTGGCCCACCCTGGGCAGGACGTGGTGTTCGTCGACGCTGCGCAGCTCGACAGCTGGCCGGAACTGGCACTTGCCGAGGGCGTCACAGCCGCCTCAGGTACCCCGACGTTCTGGCGGCAGGCACTATGGCGCTCCGCGGAGACGGTGGCCAGGTTGCCACTGGAACAGATCACGCTCGGCGGAGAGCCGGTGGACCAGACAATCCTCGACCGGCTGAGCACGTTGTTCCCCTCTGCGCGCGTCTCGTGGATCTACGCTTCAAGCGAGGCAGGTGCAAGCATCGCGGTGCATGACGGCCTGGCTGGCTTTCCAGTCTCGTGGCTCGACCGCGACATGCCCGGCAGGCCAGTTCTGACTGTGGTGGACGGTGAGCTGCTCATCAACTCAGCCTGGAGCGCCAGCGGCTTCGAGGGATCACTGCGTACCGGCGACCGCGCGGAGATCATCGACGGCCGCGTGCACATCACCGGCCGCGTTGCCTCGGACGAGATCAACGTCGGTGGTTCGAAGGCCTCGGCCTCGGCCGTGCGTGCTGTTCTGCTTGCACATCCAGCGGTGGTGTGGGCGCAGGTCCGGGGGCGACGCGCACCAATCGTGGGCCACGTCGTCACAGCCGACGTCGTCCTCGACGGACCGTTGAGCCAGTCGGAGCTCACCCGTTGGTGTGCCGAACGACTGCCCGACTACTCGGTTCCGCGACGACTGCGGTTGCTGGGCGAAATCCCGATCAAGGAGACCCTGAAAAGCGATGTCTGAGCCCTTCGGTCCTATTCCGGCTGCCACGCACGTCCTTGTCTCGGGAGGTTCGCGCGGGCTCGGCCTGGCGCTGGTCACCGATTCTCTCGCCGGTGGTGCCAAAGTCTCCACCTTCGCGCGGACTGTCACTCCGGACCTCAAAGAGCTGGCACTGCTACACCCGATGAGTCTCCATGTCGGGTCGGTGGATGTGACGGATACGGCAGGGCTGACGGCGTTCATCCGCGAGTCCGCGGCCAAGCTGGGTCCGATCGACGCCTTGGTCAACAACGCGGCCATCGGCCAGGACAGCCTGCACATCCACACCTCGCCCGAACAGATCGCCGCGCTCGTGGCCACCAACCTGACTGCGCCGCTTCTGTTGACGCGAGCGGTGTTGCGTCACATCATGGCGCGCGGTGGTCGCGGGCGAATCGTGATGGTCACTTCGGTGTGTGCCCAGCGCGGCTATTCCGGACTCGTTGCCTACTCAGCGACCAAGGGGGGGCTCGACAGTGCGATGCGCACGCTGGCCCGGGAGATGCACGGCCGAGTTCTGATCAACAGCGTGGCTCCAGGTTTCTTCGCCTCCGAGATGTCCTCGGTGCTCGGCCCGGACGAGCTTGAGACCATCACGCGCCGGACGCCATCGGGCCGGCTCGTCGAGCCCCACAACATCGTTCCGGTCGTGCGTTCTCTCCTCTTCGAGGACACGAACCTCAACGGACAGGTCCTCACCGTCGACGGCGGCTCCAGCATCTGAAACCGGCGGCTCCAGCATCAGGTCTGACTCGACAGGCGACGTAACATCGCCTTTGCGCGGCGGACATAGCCTGGCGGGATGAGCGAGAGAGCGACTCGGCGCGCCGCGAGCACGGTCACTCGCAGCGGCCAGGTGAGCACCCTGCCGATCCGGAAGCTCACCGAACCGCGAATGGCCTCGAGCGTGCGAGCCATCTCACCGACGCGGATGTCGCGCGCAATCAGCGTGGCCTCTAGCCACGTGACCTGGCCCTCGCGCTCGTCAAGCGCCTGCGCCAGCCGACCACTGGTGGCCAGCGCCTCACGGTAACCGCGCAGCGGGCCACCGCTTGATGCGTACTGCGAGACCCCGCCCTCGATGTTGGACGCATAGGCCTGAGCTTCGTAAGAAGCATCTCCGCCGCGCATGACCGTCTTGAGCTCGGCTTCGAGCCGGGCGACAACCGTCACCTGATGGGGGAGCCACTCGACTCCCGCCATGGAGGCCAGTGTCTGAGTAAGGGCGTCCGGGCTGATGTCAGGAGTCCATGGGTGCTCGGCGCCGGAGCGCAGCAACCGTCGCGCGAAGTCGCGCAACCCGCGGACGATCAGGATGTCGGGGTCGAGGTGTGCCGTCCAACTCCAGCTGTTGTCGAAGCACGCCAGGCCGCTCTCTGTCACCACGACGTTGGAGGGCACAGCGAACAGCCGCCCCCCTGCCGATTCCTGCGGCCAGGCCTCGGAATCAGCCAACCATGCGGCGTAGCGCTGCACGAACTTGCGAACCGGTGCGATGCTGCCGGTTGCACAGGCCCGACGCAGGAGCGCCTCGAGGGTGGGGCCCTCGAGCACGAGTACCGGGAGCTCACCGTAGTCCCGCAAGACTCGGCGTTCTCGCATCTCTGAGAGTCCGGAAACGGGCCGGGACCTATGGGTCCACCGGCCGTCCTGCAGCTGCACGGTGGTCAGGGCGCGCCACTCACTGCGGCCGGTGTCCTCGATGGCTATCAGCGCGGGCAGTGCGTCTCGGTCGGCGGCACCTGGGGTTGCGGTTTCGGCGACGGACCGGGCAACCACGATCCACTGTGGAGCGAACTGCATCGTCAGCCCGCTTTCGAACAGGCGCAGCGACATGTCGTGGGCGTTGACGAGGGAAGGTTGATCCGAGAAGTGGGACTGCTCCATCCGCGCGGTGAGTGCGGCGGCCGTCGAGGCGATGGCCGGGTCATCGACCGTGTCGCTCCCGATCAGCACGGACAACGAGTCAGCGGAAGGGAAAGCGCCATACACGACGTCCGGGACAAGGTTGGCGGACTCCAGTGCGCCGCTCAGCTCGCGGTAGTACAAAGACCGGTCCTCGAAGCCAGGGGCCCCTCGGTGCCACATGTCGTCACCGTCGTAGGTATCGCGGATCTTCATGCGGAACTGCTTGTCGAAGCCGAGCTCGTTGTCGACAGAGGTAAGGAGCGTGCCGTCCGCCGAAAGCCATCCGGCCAACTTACGCAGCAGCTCGCTATGGCCAAGTCCAACGGAGTCCGGGGTCAGAAGATCGCTCGGGGTGCCGAGGGCGACTATCAAGTCGTACGGTTCCTCGGTGTCGAACCGGTCAAGCCCCCCGCAGTAGACGGTGACGCCGGAGCGCAGTCGCGACATGCTGGCCAGTTTTCGGGCGTCAGGCAACCCTCGGACCAAGAGATCGACCGGGACGCCATCTGGCATCTCGTCCACGAGGTCACTGGCCTGCGCCCCGAGAACCAGAACTCGCTTCGGCGGCAGGCCAGCGCGCAGAACGCAACTGAGGAGAGGTGCTGCGGCTCCGGGCGAGCTCTCCTTGGTGAAGTCGGACCACTCAAGCATCTCGCCACCGACGAGCCGACTGCCGGATGCAGCATCTACCTGATAAGAGGGCAACGCTGTCCTTTCGCTGGACATCAGAGAACTGACGAGTACGTGCGGTGCGCCTAGCATAGGCTAGTCGTCGGAGTCGGCCGTCAGATCCGGGGCGCGCCCAGCGGGAGCTGGAATGGCATTCCTGTCGATAGCACAAACTACCCAGAGCACGGCCGAATGTGAGGCTCCAGAATGACCCCACACCCATCGTTCGGCGTCGTCGTGCTTTCCATGGGAGACCGACCCGCTGAACTCGCGCAGGCGCTCGATTCTGTGCTGAGCCAGCAGGGAGTCGACCTGGATGTCGTGGTCGTGGGCAACGGCTGGGCACCGACAGGGTTGCCGGCCGAGGTTCGGTGCGTAACCCTGCCCGAGAATGTCGGGATCCCCGAGGGACGCAACGTCGGTGCCCGGCATGCGCGCGGTGAGTACCTGTTCTTCTATGACGACGATGCAATCCTGCCGAGTGAGCATGTGCTGACTGGGCTCGCGGACGTTCTTGGGCGCGATCCCCGGACAGCCATCGCCCAACCTCGACTTGAGGACCCGACCGGACTCCCGTCTCCGCGCCGATGGGTGCCGAGGCTACGAGTTGGAGACGGCAATCGTCCCGGGATTGTCACCGTCTTCTGTGAAGGTGTGTTCGCAATCCGGCGGGATGCATTTGAAGCGGTGGGGGGCTGGCCGGGCGAGTTCTTCTACGGCCACGAGGGCATCGATCTGGCGTGGCGGTTGGGCGATGCCGGTTGGCGGATCTGGTACGAGCCCTCGGTCGTGGTCAATCACCCTGCGACAAGCCCTGCCCGCCATGCCGTCTACTACCGGATGAACGCACGGAACCGCGTGTGGGTGGCGCGGCGCAACCTGCCCTTGCCGTTGGCGCCGATCTACGTTGCAGTCTGGGCTGCCATCACCGTCGCACGCGTCAGGCGCCCCGGTCCGTTGAAGATCTGGTTCCAGGGCCTGCATGAAGGGTTGACCACCGACTGCGGACCACGGTGTCCGATGAGCTGGCGAACGGTGCTGCGTCTGAGCATCGCCGGTCGACCCCCCATCGTGTGACCTCACCATCGACAGGACGGGGACCCTCGGTGCGGGTCTTCCTCTCCGGCGTCCAGAGTGTCACCCACCTTCTCTACGCGTCCTCGTACCTTCACCACCTGATCGAGGACTCCGGTGCGTCGGTCACGCTGGTCGACCTCGGCGTCGGGCAGTTCCTCGGTCGCGCCAACGTGACCGCGCAGGACCTTCGTGAGGTGCTGGGCGACGGCCCAGGCCTGACCGTCGTCGGAGCAGAAGGCGCCGCTCGCTGGCACAGCGAGCCCGGTGAACGGTGCATCTACATGGGCGTCGGAGCGCCAGGCATCAAGCCTTACCTTCGGTTGCGCTCGGCCCAGCCCTCCCGACGGCTGCACGTCGTCGTCATCGATGAGGGGATCGGAAGCTATGGCAGCTGGCGCACGAAGCGCGACGCCTTACGCAGACAGGGAGGGCATGAACCCTGGCCCACTATCCGTGCCTCGGCGGTCAGCGCCGCACGGGGTCTTCTCACCGACGAGCGCTGGGCGCTGTTCCTTCGGGAAGGCGCGAGCTGGGTGGTCGACGATCGCGTCGCCGCCACGTTCCGTGCGGGGATGGCGCTTCCCGCGCACCGCGCAGCGCTGGGGGTATTCCTTTCACAGCCGTGGGTCGACCTCGGGTTGATCACGGAAGCGTCCTACCTCGCTCATGTTCGTCAGGTGGCAGAAGCCTGTCGCTCGGCCGGTCTCGGCTTCCTGCTGCGTCCGCATCCGGCAGAACCGGCCCGCCGCTATGCCGGGTTCGAGCTGACCACCCACCACGGGCCGGCTGAGCTGGATCCGGACGTCGTTGGTGCGACGGTGGTCATTGGAGCGACAAGCAGTGCCCTGCTGAACGTCCAGGCGCTGTACGGGACCCCTGTCATGAGGGTCGTCGCGCCTGAGCTCGCACATCTCGACGACGAGCTGAGCGCCGGCCAGCGATCGTTGTTGGACGCTTTCCTGCCGGTCACTCGCCCCATCGCAGAGCTGTCAGAAATGCTCAGCGACCCAGGGTGATGGCGCGCATCGTCGGCCACATCACTTATCCTCACCGTATGGTCGAATCAGTTCCCCCGGTTGTGGGAGCGAGCGCATCACCCGCGCCGAAGGAGCTGGCAGCCCGCTATGGGCTGGCTCAAAGCGGGGCTCGCCCTGCCCTGCTCGTCTACGTGAGACAACTGTGGGGGCGGCGGCACTTCATTGTGGAGTACGCGCGGGCTCGCAACCAGGCGCAGTACACGGACACTGCTCTGGGGCAGGTCTGGCAGATCCTCACCCCGGTGCTGAACGCCGCCGTCTTCTACCTGATCTTCGGGCTCCTGCTCAAGACCAGCCGCGGCGTGCACAACTACATCTCTTTTCTTGTCGTGGGTGTCTTCATCTTCACGTACACCCAGCGGGCGGTCCTGTCCGGGTCGACGTCCATCGCGGGCAACCTCGGTCTGGTCCGGGCTCTGCACTTCCCCCGGGCCACGCTTCCGCTGGCGTCAACTGTCATGGAGCTGCAACAGCTCCTCGTCTCGGTGGTGGTGCTGTGTGTCATCGTCCTGGCCACTGGCGAGCCGCTCACACTGTCCTGGCTGTTACTGATTCCTGCCCTGTTCTTCCAGACGTTGTTCAACTGCGGGCTGGCCCTCATCTTCGCCAGGGTCACCAGCCGCGTGCGTGACATGGAACAGCTGCTGCCGTTCGCACTGCGGACCTGGATGTACGCCTCTGGTGTCTTCTTCGTCATCCACACCTTCGCCCGGACCGCGCCGATCGCCGCGCAGGTGGTTCTCAAGGGCAACCCTGCCGCCGTCTACATCGAGCTCGTGAGGGGGGCACTGATGGCATCACACCCCGCGGCACCGTATGTCTGGCCGCTCGCGGCGTTCTGGGCTGTCATCACATTTGCCGTGGGCTTCGTCTATTTCTGGCGTGCAGAGGAGCGGTATGGCCGTGGCTGACTCCGCGACGACAAGTGAAGGCACGGTCACGACCAGCCGCGGTGGCCAGGACGCCGAGCGCGTCCCGACCGTCGTCGTGGACGACCTGCACGTTGTCTACCGCGTCGCGCGTGGCGGCGGGGGCGGCAACGCGGCAGCGTCGCTGCTGCAGGTCATCCAGCGCAAGCCCCGGCAGCTCGTCACCGAGGTACACGCGATCCGCGGCCTGACATTCACGGCATACCGCGGCGAGGCGATCGGGGTGGTAGGGAGAAACGGCTCCGGCAAGTCGACCTTGCTCAGGGCCGTCGCAGGGTTGCTCCCGCCAGCGTCCGGGGCGGTCTACACCCAGGGGCAGCCGTCGCTTCTGGGCGTCAACGCCGCGTTGATGAACACGTTGAGCGGCGAGCGCAACGTCGTCCTCGGCTGTCTGGCCATGGGCATGACACCAGCCGAGGTGGCAGCGAGGTACGACGAGATCGTGGCTTTCGCCGACATCGCTGACGAGGCCATCCAGCGCCAGATGACCACGTACTCATCCGGTATGGCGGCCAAGCTGCGCTTTGCGATCGCCTCTGCCAAGACCCACGACGTCCTCCTCGTGGATGAGGCGTTGGCGACCGGTGACGCAGCCTTCCGGCGTCGGAGTGAAGAACGGATCAGAGAGCTGCGCGAAGCCGCGGGCACCGTCTTCCTCGTCAGTCACAGCCTCGGAGTCATCCGCGAAACCTGTCAACGCGCCCTCTGGATCGACGAGGGCACACTTCAGATGGATGGGCCTGCAGTCGAGGTCGTCGAAGCCTATGAAGAGCGCTACAAGTAACGGCCCTCCAACGCATTGCGGCCGAGGGAGCCTCGGGGCCTATGGTCGCGGTGTCTGGCCCCTTCGGACCACAGCACCCTGTCGCCAACCCTCACCATGACGTTCCGCCAGTGCAGACAGGTCCAGGCGACCGAGCAGCGACCGGACCTCGGGAACCGAAAGGCCTGACGACACCGCGAGTCGAGTGACCGAGACACCCTTGCGGACGGGAAGCGCAGACAAGAGGCGAGCCGCGGTCTCGTCCAGCTCATCACCGACCATGGTTGGACCTCGACGTGCAGGAGCGAGGTCGCTGCCATAGTCCCCGACTGCTTCGGCTGCCTCCGCGGCGTCTGTCACGAGAAGGGCCATCCCGGACCGGATCGCCTCGTGACATCCGGCCGACATCATGGACGTCACCGGCCCCGGCACCGCGACCACCACTCGACCGTGAGCAGCCGCGGTGCGGGCTGTGTTCAGCGACCCTGACCTCAGGCCCGCCTCCACCACGACGGTCCCGCGACCCATCGTGGCGATCATCCGATTACGTTGCAGGAAACGGGTTTTGGTGGGCGCCGAGCCCGGAGCCACCTCGCTGATGACCGCACCAACCTCGACGATGCGTGCGATCAGCGCGGCATGCGACGACGGGTAAGGACGTTCGACACCTCCAGCCAGCACCGCGATGGTGGTTGCTCCCGTTGCCAGCGCGCCACGGTGAGCGGCTGCATCGATGCCGAAGGCGGCGCCCGAGATGATCGTGAACCGGCGCTCGCCCAAGCCTGCTGCCATCTCGGTGGCGACCATCTCGCCGTAGGCCGTGGCGCTTCGGGCACCCACGACGGCCGCACTGCGTTGACACGATGACGCGACGTGGGCGGGTCCACGGACCCAGAGGCAGTAGGGCGGGGCCGTCAGATCGTCAAGGCCCTCAGGCCACTCGGGGTCGCCAGGGCAGACGATCCGCGCGGCGAACTTGGCCCCGACCTCCAGGTCCCGCTCAACATCGAGCACCTCGAGGCGCGGCATGAAGCGTTGCACGCTCTGCTCCACACCCAAGGCTGCCAGGACCAGAGCCGCAGCCGGACCGTGCGACTGAATCAGGCGGTTCGCCACCGGGTCTCCGGGCTCGGCGACGCGGCTCCAGGCGGCTCGGGCGAACCGATCCTGGGACAGCAGGCTGCTGCGCAAGAGCACACTCACGCCGCCACCGCCGAGTGGGCGCGCAGGGTCAGGGCAAGTCCGACGTCGTCACGGTTGGGCGTACCCCCGCCGGCCAGGTCGGTCACGGTCCACGCCACCTTCAGGACTCGGTCGTAGCCCCGAAGCGTCAGGACCCCGCGTTCCAGGGCGCGCTCCAGATCGACAGTTGCTGCCGCAGGCAGCTTCAGGAAGCCAGCCCGCATCATCGGACCCGGAACCTCGCCGTTGAGCCGCCACACGGTGCGTGCCAGGCGTTCCGCCTGCTGATCTCTTGCCGTTGCCACCCGGGCGGCAACCTGGGCGCTGGTCTCTCCGGCAGGTGCGAACAACCCCGCGCGGGACACGGCTCTGACCTGGAGCTGGAGGTCGACGCGGTCCAGAAGTGGCCCCGCGAGCTTGCCCACGTAGTCACGACGAGCACGCGGCGAACAGGAACAGTCGATGCCCTTGCCGAAGCCACGGCCGCAGGGGCAGGGGTTGGCCGCCAGCACCAGCTGAAAGCGCGACGGGTATCTCACGACCCCGGAAGCTCGCGCCACGACCACCTCACCGGACTCCACCGGTTGGCGCAGGGCCTGCAGAACCCCAGGCTTGAACTCGGGAGCCTCGTCCAGGAACAGCACGCCATGATGTGCCTTCGAGATGGCACCCGGCCGGATGAAACCGCTCCCTCCTCCGACGATCGCCGGCATGGACGCTCCGTGGTGGGGCGCCACAAAGGGTGGTCGCACGATGAGTGCCCCGGACTTGGGCAGTGCGCCGAGGACCGAGTGGATGGCCGTCACCTCGAGCGCCTGTGCGGGCTCGAGGTCGGGCAGCAACGAGGGCAGCCGCTCGGCAAGCATCGTCTTGCCGGCGCCGGGTGGTCCCGACAGGAACAGGTGATGTCCGCCTGCGGCCGCTATCTCCAGCGCCAGTCGCCCCTCGTCCTGCCCGACGACATCACGCAGGTCGGGGACCACGACGTCATCAGGCGCCGATGCAGGCTCGACGACGATCGGCTCTGGTTGCTCACCCCGCCCGATGGCCTGGTAGCGCGACACCAGGTCACGCAGGTGGCTGGCCGGCACCACGGAGATGCCGGGGACCAGCGCGGCCTCGGCCGCGTTACCCGCCGGGACCACGATCTGGGCCATGCCCAGACGCGCCGCGGTCAGCACCACTGGGAGCACGCCCCGCACCGGGCGGATCGAGCCGTCCAGCCCCAGCTCACCGACATGCACGACTCCGTCGACAACCCGCGCCGGGAACACCTCTGCAGCCGCAAGAACGGCGATCGCGATGGGGAGGTCCCAACCGCTCCCAACCTTGGGTATCGAGGCTGGCGAGAGGTTGACCGTCAGACGTCGATTCGGAATCGGCACACCGGAGTTCGCGGCCGCAGCCTTGATCCGGTCCGGCGCCTGCCTGCACGCCGCATCGGGCAGACCGCTGAACATGACCTGCGGCAGCCCTTGAACAAGATCGGCCTCCACCTCGACCAGAGCGCCCTCGATCCCCTGCAGGGCAACGCCTCGGGTGCGACCCAGGCTCATGCCGCCACCGCAACCAGGTGCTCGATCCGGGCCGGGCCGTTGGCGGGGCGCAAGACCCCGACCACATCGATACGGACATCAACCACAGAGTCGACCTGGGATCGATGGTCGGCCAACCAGCTCGCGGCCAGGCGGCGCAGTCGAGCAGCCTTGACCGCCGTCACCGCCTCAACCGGTGAGCCGAACGCCAGGCTCCGCCGGGTCTTGACCTCAACGATGACCAAACAGGTGTCATCCATGGCGACGATGTCGATCTCGCCCTGGTCGCAGCGCCAGTTCCGGTCCAGGATCTGCATGCCGGACTCGGTCAGATACCGCGCCGCGAGACGCTCGCCGTAGGCCCCAACAGCATTGGCCACACCAGCCCTGGCCACAGCCACCGTGGACATCCGGTCAGATCTCCCCGAAGCGGGGACTGAATCGGTCACCTTGACCACCTCCGTGGTCGACTGTGGCAACACCGCGGCCGGCAGCACACACCGCTGACCGATCCTGTGGACGATGGGACCAGGATGCGACCCCTTGTGGACAGTCAGCGGTGGGCATCCGGAGGACAGGCAACCAGCCGCAAACTACGGGCCTCACCCTGCGCCGCGCACACAAGAACGCCTAGAAGCCGCCCTCCTTGGGAAGCTCGAGCTCGCTCTTGGCGAGCTCTTCGACGTTGACGTCCTTGAAGGTCACGACCCGCACGGTCTTGACGAATCGGGCCGGCCGGTAGACATCCCAGACCCACGCGTCGGACATGGTGACGTCGAAGTAGACCTCACCGCCCTCACTGCGTACCTTCAGGTCGACCGAGTTGGCCAGGTAGAAGCGTCGCTCCGTCTCAACGACATGGGTGAACAGCCCGACGACGTCGCGATACTCGCGATAGAGCTGAAGCTCCATCTCGGTCTCGTACTTCTCCAGGTCCTCAGAGCTCATGGATCGCCTCCGCCATCGGGCCGCACCGGACGGCACCATCATCGTCCATCACGGCATCTTGGGTAACCCGATCCGCGTCACCCGCCCTGTTCACTCCGGGCAACCGCCACGACAGACGATGATGCACGCTGGGACCGTGGGACTGCAGCGCCGCGAAATGCTCCGGCGCGGAGTAGCCCTTGTTCAGCTCCCAGGCATAGACAGGCACCTCGGCCGCCAGCTCGACCATCATCGCGTCGCGCTCGACCTTGGCCAACACGCTTGCGGCAGCCACCGACGAACAGAACATGTCGGCCTTGACCATCGTCTTGACCGGCACACAGGGCGGATCCTCCGCTCCATCCGTGAGCAAGCCCAACAGCCCAACCCGTTCAGGGTCGGTGAGCCAGTCGTAGTTACCGTCGAGAATGACCAGGTCAGGTATGACGGGCAGCGCGGCAAGCGCGCGGGCGCCGGCAAGACGCAGGGCCACCATGATTCCGAAGCGGTCGATCTCGCCCGGCGAGGCGTGTCCGACCGCATGAGCCGTCGCCCACGCCTGGATCTTGGGGACCAGACGTTCGCGCATCTGGTGCGAAAGCAGCTTGGAGTCCTTCACCCCGACCGGCGCCGACCGGCATACGTCGTCGATCACCACGACGCCGACCGAGACGGGACCCGCGAGGGCACCACGACCGACCTCGTCCATGCCGGCGACCAGCCGGTGCCCCGCGCGTTGCAGCTCACGCTCAACCCTGAGCGTGGGTTTGCGCGCCCCGGTGCCTGCCGTCATCTCGGCTCTGCCGCGGGGACCTTTGCGAACGTCTCACCGGGGTTGCTCAGCCAGGCCGCGTGCTGAAGCGGCCAGACGACGGTGAAAGCACGACCCACGATCAGGCTCTCAGGAACAGTGCCCTTGGCGCCGCCCGAGTTCTCGTCGTTGGGGCGCGAGTCGGCTGACTCGGAGCGGTGGTCCCCCATCACCCACACCCGCCCCGGCGGGACGGTGATGTCGAACTGCTGCAGGCTTGCTGCGTCGCCAGGGAACAGGTAGGGCTCGGTAAGCGGGGCCCCGTTGACCGTGAGCTTCTGGTTGCTGTCGCAGCAGACGACGTGGTCCCCCGGCAGTCCGATGACCCGCTTGATCAGATGGTTGCCCTCGTCGCTGGGCAGCAACCCGACAAAGGTCAACGTTGACCGCAGGGCGTTGCCCACCGGGGCGCGCTGGACCGGGAACGGATGGGGCAACCACTGACCGGGGTCCTCGAACACGATCACGTCACCGCGCTTGAGGTCGATGGGCGAGGGGGTCAGCTTGCTGACGATCACACGATCATCCTTGACCAAGGTGCTCTCCATCGACCCCGAAGGGATGTAGAACGCCTGAATCAGCCAGGTCTTGACGATGAGCGACAACAGCAACGCCATGCAGATCACAATCACGGACTCGCGCAGCATCACGATCATGCTGACTCGCCTGGGCTCGCCCTGACGCAACAGCTTGCGGGTCGTGATGTCTGCCGTCATTTCGCCGTAGCCGCCGGGACCTTGGCGAACGTCTCCTCGGGGTTGCTCAGCAAGGACCATCTCGAGAGGGGCCAGACGACGGCGAGGGCACGACCCACGATCAGGCTCTCAGGAACAGTGCCCTTGGCGCCGCCCGAGTTCTCGTCGTGGGGGCGGGAGTCTGCTGAGTTGGACCGGTGGTCCCCCATCACCCACACCCGCCCCGGCGGGACGGTGATGTCGAACTGTTGCAGGCTTGCTGCGTCGCCAGGGAACAGGTAGGGCTCGGTCAGCGGGGCCCCGTTGACCGTGAGCTTCTGGTTGCTGTCGCAGCAGATGACGTGGTCCCCCGGCAGTCCGATGACCCGCTTGATCAGATGGTTGCCCTCGTCGCTGGGCAGCAACCCGACAAAGGTCAACGTTGACTGCAGGGCGTTGCCCAACGGGGTGCGCTGGACGGGGAACGGATGGGGCAACCACTGGCCGGGGTCCTCGAACACGATCACGTCACCGCGCTTGAGGTCGATGGGCGAGGGGGTCAGCTTGCTTACGATCACACGATCACCCTTGAGCAGGGTGTTCTCCATCGACTCCGAAGGGATGTAGAACGCCTGCATCAGCCAGGTCTTGACGATGAGCGACAACAGCAACGCCATGCCGATCACAATCACGGACTCGCGCAGAATCGGCATCAGCATGCCTCGCCGGTGCTGGCCCCGATCGGTCTCCAACCGTTGAACGTGTGTTTCGGCGCCTCTGGACGGACTCTGGTCCGGCTCTGTGACACTCATTTGTGGCTCTCCCCCGTGACGTTGTTCGGTATGCCGTCCAGGACGGCAGGTGCGCGCAGGAGGCCAACCCGATTGGGCGGCCAGTAGACCAGGGCAGCCCTGCCGATCACGTCGTCCAGCCGCACCATTCCTCCGCCAGGATCGCCCAGATGGGCACGCGAGTCGCTTGAGTCGCTGCGGTGATCGCCCATCAACCAGACCCGTTCGGGCGGGACCGTGACATCGAAGGTCAGGTCGCTGGGCTGGTCACCCGGGTAAAGGTAAGCCTCCGTCACTGCCACATCGTTGACGGTCATCAGACCCTCGGCATCACAGCACACCACATGATCTCCAGGCAGTCCGACGACACGCTTGACATAGTCGCTCTGGCTGGTCCGGAGGGACAGCATCGAAGCCATCGCACCCAGCGCCCTGCCCATCGTGGAGGTCGGTTCAGAACCGTCTGCGGCTCGAGGGGCGAAACTCCGGGTGCCGTCGAAGACCACCAGATCGCCTCTTTGCAGCGAGGATGCGACCCCGACCTTGTTGACCAGGATGCGGTCGTCCGGCTCCAAGGTTGGCTCCATCGAGCCCGAGGGGATGTAGAAGGACTGCACGAGGAAGCCTCGGACCATCAGCATGACCACGAGCCCGACACCGGCCACGACCAGCCCGCGATGGCGCGGGCGCTGCCGATCGATCTCCCGGGCCCGTGGCACGGTGATCACTGGGGTCTTCGTCAATGCCATCTGGCTTCCGGGACTCATCACTGCCGAGCCTAGTGCGGGCGACGATGAGGCGGCCCGCACCAGGCGCTGTCAACTGACACGGTCGACCGACACGGTCAGCAGAGGTTCAAAGCGAAACCTCGCCTCAGCGGGCGGGCGTCACGTTGCGCTTCTCCTTGATCTTGGCAGCCTTGCCGCGCAGGTCGCGCAGGTAGTACAGCTTGGCGCGACGCACGTCACCGCGGGTCACGAGCTCGATCTTCTCGATGACCGGGCTGTGCAGCGGGAAGGTGCGCTCGACACCGACGCCGAAGCTGACCTTGCGAACCGTGTAGGTCTCGCCG
>Ga0209745_1000732_pt1 | contig 19757 bp, 17 predicted proteins | sample BarGraNGADG00312_FD_184495 | JGI IMG/M metagenome (GOLD analysis project Ga0209745, IMG submission 184495) | Arctic peat soil microbial communities from Barrow, Alaska - Barrow Graham LP Ref core NGADG0004-312 (SPAdes) (version 2) | ecosystem: Environmental > Terrestrial > Soil > Wetlands > Peat...
CGACCCGGGTGGTCGCGGACAACCCGGTGATAGCCGAGCGGGCGATGTACTGGAACACACCCGCCTCCTTCAGGCAGGCCGCGACCGATTCGATCGGCTTCGACCCCTGATATCAGCGCAAGAAGCTGGAGATAACGCGATAGGCCCCGGCATCCGGAGCTTCAGCGCGCCAATCTCAACTTAAAAAAAATGTGCACTTTCATTTAAGGCTTGGGCTTGGCCGCATCCGCGGCGGTCGGAATGCGACTACTCCCTGGGGAACTCCTCTGGCGGGCCAAGGAGGGTGAAGGGCCCGGGGTTCAGGGGTCCACCCGTTGTAGTCAGGTAGCCTGCGCAGATGTAGAGGTTCTCGTTGACCTGGCGCACCTCGTCGTGCATGGTCTTTACCAGGTCGGTGTTGAAAGCCCCGTAGTCGAGGTGAAGGCTGTTCCTGCCGTCCTTCCCGATGGTGGTCGGGCCCATGTAGGTCCTCATCTTCCTCGTATAGAAGACCTCCTGCCCACCTTCTTCGTCTTTCCCGCTGAAAACGTTGATGCCCCATCCGTCGTCGGCCTCCGTCGGGTTGAACGCCTTGCCCAGCCACTGCGTGTCGATAGTCAACGTGCCCGACGGAAACACGTGATGCGTGAAGTAGGCGGTCGAGCCACCCAGGACCCCACCGCTCAGCAGCTTTCCCTGGTACTCGCCTTTCATCGATTCGAACGCGGGGGCCTTCGCCGCGTAGAAAAGCTGCATCGTGTCCGCGCGGTTAAGCCTCTCGATATCATCGTAGGTGGCTTCTTCGGGATCCTTGCCGAGGATCTCCTCCATGCTTCGGCCGTCGGGGTTTCGCTTTCCCGCCTGGACGATGTTCACTATGCTGAGGCCCGCGGTAACGGAGACCAGCGCCGCGAGGCCCGCGAGCGACTTCTTCATGAAACCCATGACTCTTTACCCCCTCTGTGGCAGCGGACCGACCTGCAGGTCTTTGCTGTTAAGGTTCCTTCCTTTTTGGAAAATACGTCAGTATAGTCAGTATAGTCACAGTTTCTACGCTTTGAACACTTCTTGGACGAAGGGGGAGAAAGGTGAGACAACTGTACGGTAAAAACGCCCTTGTTACGGGTGGCGCCATGGGCATGGGGAGATCGCTGGCCGAGCTCCTTCTCCGCGAAGGAATGAGGGTCGCCGTTGTTGATATCAGGGAAGGTGAGCTCGAGGCCGTTCGGGATGAGCTTGCCGGGCTCGGCGAGGTTGCCGCCTTCAAATGCGACGTAACGGACCGCCTGGCGGTTTACGCGCTGGCCGAAAAGGTGCGAGAAGGGTTCGGGACCATAGACCTGCTCGTCAACAACGCGGGCATCGTGAAGGCGCACCCGCTCATGGACAAGCCTGACGAGCTCATCGAGCAGACGGTCGCCGTGAACCTGCTGGCGCACTTCTGGACGATGAAGGCGTTCCTCCCCGATATGCTTGCCAGGAGGAGCGGGCACATCGTCAACATGGCCTCGGCTGGCGGCATACTGGGAGTTCCCTACATCTCCGACTACTGCGCCACCAAGTTCGGCGTTATCGGCCTCACCGAATCGGTCAGGCAGGAGCTCAAACTGCAGGGGTACAAGAAGATAAAGGTCTCCTACGTGTGCCCAAATACGGTGGGAACAGGCATGTTCGCGGGCAATAAGCCGGTGAAGGGCACGAAAATGCTGGAGCCCGATGTGGTCACGACCAGGATAGTGACGGGCATCAAGAGGGGAAAGGAGAGGATCTACATCCCCGCGTCCGTGTACACGGCTGCGCTGCTGAAGTCGGTGCTCCCGGTTCCCGTGATGGACCTGACCTCCCGACTGATGGGGATCGCAACCTCGTCTCAGAACATGACGGGCCGTGATATCGTCACCAGGTGACATCTCGCACGTCGAGGATGAGTGCAGCGAAGCCTCTGTGACCTTCCATTAAATGCTGGGGGACGGCACCAACAAGGAGGTCGAGGCACGGCCCGCGACGGCATGTTGCGTCTGCCATAAACTGCCAGCAATACTGCCAGGCTCTTGTGTTTAGCGTCCATTTCTGTATAATGCTGACTCATGTTGTCTATTTTTGTTAAGATTGATGAACTGCAGATGTTTCTTTTCGGAACGGCTGTCTGCACGACGATACCTGTGTATTGTCCCTGCCTGAAACTGGTCAAAGAGTAATCCCTCTGACCTCATAACCTGCTTATCCCGGGTCCGTGATGGGCTTTTGCCTGCCTGAGCACGCGCGCACCAGGATGCAGGTCTTGAGGCCGAATCCCGAGCACACGTTCAAACGCTCGCGCGTGCTTTCAAACAGGAGGTAGCACCATGAGGATATTCGGAACATACAAAACGAAGAACAGGAAGCGAAAACAGTGGGCACCGGGGAGGCGGCCGGCGGTCCCGCCCGTGCGGCTCTGGGCCGTGCTCGGGCTGATCGTCGTCGCAATGCTATTCGGCCCCAACCTGCTCAAGGGCGGTGGCGCGTCCGGAGAGGAACCGAGCACGGTGTTCTCGCTGAAAGCCCCGCGCTTTGACCCCGGCCAGGTTGCCGCCAACCTCCAGAAGAAGGTGAAAGCGATCCGTATCGACAGGTTCTTTTCTAGCAGGCGGTCCCCGCTGACGGGGATGGGCGAGGCCTTCGTGGATGCCGAGCGCGATACGGGAGTATCCGCGGAACTCGTCGCGGCGATAACGCTCGTTGAGTCTTCCTGCGCGACCGACGGGGCCCTCTCTGTGACAAACTACAACGCGTGGGGCATGAAAGGCCCGCAGCCGGCGCTCGGGATAGAGGCCCGGGGCGGATACTGCTGTTGGTCTGACTGGCCCTCGGCGATACACGGCGCGGCGCGTTTCATCCTTAATTACTGGGGCCCGGCCCGGTCCGCGGGCGAGCTCAAAGGTTATTGCTGCGGCTCGGGGACGTGGGCCGGCGCGGTCGAAGGAGCCCGGCAGACGATGATCTAGGGCAAGACCTTGCATAGCTTTTAGCCCGACCGTATCCTGCGTCTACCTGCACTCCTCGATGACGAGCAGGAAGATGGACATCCTCAAGCAGAACGAGGACGTCTGCTTCGAGGTCGACCTGGACCACGAGCTGGTCGAGCGCGAGACAGCGTGTCTCTGCGGAATGAAGTTCAGGAGCGTCATCGGTTTCGGGAAAGCGTCGCTCGTCGAGGATGCCGCCGAGAAGGCCGAGGCGCGGGATATCATAATGGAGCATTATTTCGGCCCCGGGGATCACGACTACCCGCCCGAGATGCTGGACATCACGGCGATCATCAAGGTGAAGCTGGAGACCCTGACCGCCATGGTGCACGGCTACGAGGAAGCCTGAGGCCACGCGGCGCGGGAAAAAATCCAGAGAAACAAGCGGCTCGTTTGGTGATAGAATGGCGGCGCAAGGGAAGACGAATGGGGAATGCTGATCTGGGGGAAACATTGGTCTTCGACTCACTCTTATCCAACCTGGTCTCCACCTGGACTTTCTCGCCGGCATATCGCCGTGGCTGTCCGGGAGGACCACACTTCAAAAAGGGATGTCCGAGTCTCAGGGGGTGAAGGGATTGCAGAGGATGCCGTGGAAAAGAGGCCTGATAGCGATCGCAACGCTGGCAATGGTGTGCGCCCTGGTCGCGATGCCGATTGGCGGCAGCGTGGCGAACAAGGCGCAGGCGGCCGTCAGCGGAGCCCGGAATTTTACCATCCTGCACACCAACGACGAGCACTCCGAGATCATCCCGTATGACCTGGCCATGGACTATCCGAACAACCCGACCACGGGCGGTTTCTCGCGGCTGGCAAAGTCCATCAAGGACATCAAGGCCGCCAAGAAAGCCGCGGGCGAGCCGGTGCTGACCCTTGGCGCCGGTGACTGGGCGCAGGGCACCCTCTTCGCCTGGCTGGAGACGACGGCGGCGCCCGAACTGACCCTGTTTCAGAAGATGGGCTATGACGCGGTGACCATCGGCAACCACGACGTCGAGCTGGGGCCCCAGTACCTGGCGGCCGAGCTCGACGCGGCCGCGGACGCGGGCGTGGACCTGCCCGTCCTGAGCTCGAACATCACCTTCAGCGGTAACCCGCCGGATCCCTCGAGCCCGGACTTCCCGCTCTTCAGCTTCTTCTCAAAGACGGACAGGCACAGGTCGGGCCTGCATATCCAGCCCTACACCACCAAGACACTCTCAAACGGGCTCAAGGTAGGGATGTTCGGGCTCCTCGGGGTCGATGCGGAGGCGGTGGCCCCCGGGGCGGCACCTCTCAGCTTCGGCAACATCACGGGCGACCCGACGAACCCGGTCAGCTTCGTGAACCGGGTGATCGCGGCCGAGAACACCATCGCCACCCTCCGCAACTCGCAGCACTGCGACGTGGTGGTGTGTGTCAGCCACATGGGCACTTACGAGGAGGAGCAACTGGCGGACTTCGTGCCCGGCATCGACGTGATAATCGGTGGGCATAGCCACGACCTGAACTACCCCCCCATTATCCGCGGCCAGAGCAACACCATCATCGTACAGGCCAAGGCCAACAGCGAATACCTTGGCGACCTGGAACTGAAGTACGACCCGAAGGTCACCTCGGGGCCCAAGGTGACGGTGCGCGACGCGTCCGCCATCCACATGGACCAGAGCGTTGGGACCGTCCCCGCCATCAACAACGTCATCAAGAGCTACCTGGGCGCCATCAATGCCAGCCTGGGTTTCAACTGCCTGGCGCCGTTCGCCGAGACGGACCTGAAGAAGGACGGCGGCTTCCCCCTGCTGAACGAGCCGCCGATGACAGAGACCAACCTCGGGGACCTGATAACGGATACCTATAGGACGGCGGTGAACCAGATCGACCCGGACCATCCGACCCGGATCGCCATCGAGGCCAACGGGGTGATCCGGACCGGCCTGGCGAAGGGCGCGAAGGGCGTCTTCTCGTTCTACGACATCTACCGGTCCCTCCCGCTGGGCGGCTCACCGTACGACCCGACCACGCCGGGGTACCCGATAGTCAGCTTCTACCTGTTCGGGGCCGAGATCCAGGGCGTGATGAACCAGTTGCTCGACATGAGTAACAATGACTTCTTCCTGCAGGCATCCGGCATGAAATATACGTGGGATCCGAATGCGCCAACGGGGAAGAAGCTGGTGAGCCTTACCGTCGACAACGGCCACGGCGTCTATCAGCCCATCAAACCGAACACCCTCTACAAGCTTGCCACCGAATACTACGCCGGGGTGTTCCTGGTGACTTTCGGGCTTTACCCCAGGGACGAGACCGGGGCCCAGCACAAGCCCCCGGCATTCCCTGACCCGATGAAGGAGTTCATCGTCCATACCGGGCCGACGGCCGAGCTGAAGACCTGGCAGGCGTTCACCTCGGGAGTGGCGCACATGCCCGACCTGGACGGTGACCACCTGCCCAACATACCGTTGACCTACCGCGCCACCCAGGGACGGATCACCAAGCTGGCCACGACCTTCTACTTCGCTGAGGGCACCTGCCGCCCCAACTTCGACCCGTACATCACCATACAGAACCCGGGCGATGAGAATGCCGAAGTCAAGATAACGTACATGACGGGGAACGGGACCACGAAGACGCAGGAGATCGCCGTGCCGGCCGATTCCAGGGGCACCGTCCACCCGCCGGACGTGCTCGGCAGAGGGGACGACGCCGCCCACGACTTCTCCGCAAAGGTGGAGTGCACCAACGGGCAGCAGATAACCGCCGAGCGCCCCATGTACTTCAATTACAACGGGGTGTGGACTGGTGGGCACGACGTTGTCGGAGCGACAACGCCTGCCTCGGCCTTCTACTTCGCCGAGGGCACCTGCCGCCCCAACTTCGATCCCTACTTCACCATCCAGAACCCCGGCAGCGTCGATGCGAGCGTCAAGATCACCTACATGAAGGGCGATGCCACCACCGACACCCAGGCCCTCACGGTCATAAAGAACTCGCGTTCGACCGTTGTTGTGAGGAACAAGCTGGGGGTGGGGGACGACGCCGCCCACGACTTCTCCGCAAAGGTGGAGTGCACCAACGGGGAGCAGATAATAGTCGAGCGTCCGATGTACTTCAATTACAAGGGGGCGTGGACGGGTGGCTCCGACGTGGTGGGGGCGACGTCGCCCGGCTCGGACTTCTACTTCGCCGAGGGGACCTGTCGCCCAGGCTTCGAGCCCTACATCTGCATCCAGAACACCGACAGTGACAACGCCTCGGTGAAGATCACCTACATGAAGGGCGACGGTACCACCGACAGCCAGACCGTCAACGTCGCCAAGAGCTCGCGCGCCACCGTCGTGGTCGCGGACAAGCTGGGGGTGGGGGACGACGCCGCCCACGACTTCTCCGCAAAGGTGGAGTCGCTGAACAAGGTACCGATCGTCGCCGAGCGCCCCATGTACTTCAACTACAAGGGGGCCTGGACCGGAGGGCATGACATCGTGGGAGCCAACTACCCGGCGAAAGCCTTCGATTTCGCGGAGGGGACCTGCCGTCCGGGCTTCCAACCCTACTTCACCATCCAGAACCCCGAGAACGTTGCCGTGGGCGTCAAGATCACCTACATGAAGGGCGACGGCACCACCGCCAGCCAGACCCTGACGGTCGCGAAGAACTCGCGGGCCACCGTCGTAGTCACGGACAAGCTGGGAGTGGGGGACGACGCGGCCCACGACTTCTCGGCAAAGGTGGAGTGCACGACCAGCGGGCGGCAGATAATCGTCGAGCGACCGATGTACTTCGACTACCGGGGGTGGACCGGGGGGAGTTGCGTCATGGGGTTCGCGCCGTAAGAGGAATTAGAGACGGGAAGGGGGCTGAGGCCTCCAAGGGCGAGTGAAGCGACAAGACTAACTGGTGCTGTCTCGTGCTTCCCTGGCGCGGTCGCGTTTGCCCGATATCGCTCTTGCCCTCCTCCTGCGCTCGCCGCTGAAGCGGTAGTAGTTGCGCCCGGAAAACTCCGCGACCCTGAAGAAGTTGATCTCCCACGGCAGCTTCTTCGCCCATCGGCCGCTGCTAGGGGGAGGCGCTCCGGTCTTGCGGGCCGGGTCGAGCCGGATGTCTGCCACGATGACGCCTTCCTCGCGTCCGAGCCTGGCCCGGACCGACCCGTCGGAATCGACTATCGCCGAATCGCCGGGGAAGCTCGAGTTCTGCGGGTAGAAAGGCAATCCCGGGGTGGGAGACCGGAACGGCCCGCTCTTGTTGACGAACACGACAGGTACGCCCAGCGAACGCGCGTAGAACGCCGGCAGCTCCCGGAGGGTCTCGACGTAGGTGTCGAGCATCTTGCGCCGCAGCACCGGGGTCGGTGTCGGAGAAGGCGCCGAGTGCGGCATGAGCACGATGTCGGCTGACCGCGAGCACATCAGTCGTGGCATGTACGCGAGCTGATTCTCGTAGCAGATGCCGACGCCGATGACCCCGATGGCCGTGTCGATCACGTGGCTCCCGCCCTCGCCCTTGAAGAAGTAGGCCTCGACCGCCGCCGGTGACTGTTTCCGCACCCGTCCGGCCTCCTGCCCGTTGGGGTCGCTCAGCACGAAGGTGTTGAAGAAGTCCTCGCCCACGGCCTCGAGGAAGCTGGTGCCGAGCCAGATGCCCAGCCTCTTCGAGGTCTCCCCGAGCCAGGCCGCCGTAGGCCCATCACTCGGCTCGCCGGCGTCCCATATCTCTTTGGCGAAGATGTACCCGGTGGGCATGAACTCCGGGAAGACGACCAGCTTGGCGCCCTGCCGCGCGGCATCCTCGGCAAAGCCGGTGGCGTGCTCGAGGTTCGCCTCTATCCTGCAGTTCTCAGACTCCATCTGCACCGCGGCGACCCGCAGGTCTCTCGCCTCAGGTGCCATCGATCTACCTCCTTCGCTCTCCGAGCCCGGCAGGCGGAAGGCTCCGAAAATCAACGGAGCATAACTGTAGATTATCACCCGGCGCACGGCTTCACCGAGGGCTGCGCCTTCGACGAAGCGAGACGGCGGGCTTGTGCCGGTCTCCGGGTGCATATCGGTGGCACGTCACCAGGAAGTCGATTAGTATTTATCACGCTCCTTTGCCGGCACTAACGGGGAGGCGGCTTCTATCATGGAATGGCGAATCGACCCCGAGCAGTCCATCGACGAAGACCTGCGTGACTCCATCCTCGACAAGATAGAAGAAGATACATTCTGCACGGCGGACCTCCAGGACTACTTCACCGTCTTCACCCAGATCTGCAACCACACCGAGGACATCCAGGACGAGGTCGAGGGGTTCACCCGCAAGTACCAGATAAAGCTCGAGGGCAAGCCGGCGGCGTGGCTGACCATCGGCGAGGAGAAGTTCGAGATGGGCGAGGGCGGGATCGAAGCGCCCGATATCACCCTCGACATGAGCGAGCGACTCGCGGTCGACATCTTCGCGGGAAAGGTCGACCCGGCCGCGGCCTACATGAGCGGCGACCTCAAGGTGGACGGCATCCTCATCGACGCGATCATCTTCAGGGACCTGCTGGAACTTGTCCAGGAAGAGCTCGAGTAGATCGCTTCCAGGACCAGCCCGGGCGGCGACATCAAACGGGAGAGACGCTATGAGACCGGTCGATTTCGGTGTCATCGGGGCGGGGAGCGCCTGGAGTTTCCACAGCCAGGCCTGCGCCGAGTCTGAGCTCATCAGGTTCACCGCAGTCTACGACCTCAACCGCAAGCAGGCGGCCAAGACCGCAAGGCGGTACAGGGTCAACGAAATGAAGCCCTACAACGACCTGGACGAGTTCCTTGCCAGCGATATCGACGCGGTCCTGGTGCTTGTGCCCCATGTATACCACGAGCGGGTGGTGACCAGGTGCCTCGAGGCCGGCAAGCACGTGCTGTGCGAAAAACCGATGGCGACCACGCTCGAGGGATGCGACCAGATGATAGAGGCCGCCCGCGAAGCGGGCGTCAAGCTCATGATCGCCGAGAACCACCGCTTCCTGCCGGCCCACGCCTACGTCCAGGACGTAGTCGGGCGGGGCCTCATCGGCGACGTGCTGCTGGTGAGGGCATACGAGGGCGTCAACGAGATGATCGGCCTGGGACAGCCCGACTTCTGGAAAGGCGACCCCATCAAGGCTGGCGGCGGCGCGTTCATGGACATGGCGGCCCACAAGTTCGCCGCGCTCGAATGGATACTCGCCGACCGGGTCGAGTCCGTGACCGCGATGCTCTCCAAGCAGTTGGTGAACCTGCCGGAAAAGGCCGAGGACAACGCGCTGGCCATGGTCAGGTTCGAGGGCGGCGCCATCGGCGAGATCGTGGTGAGCTTCACCCAGATGACCCTGCCGTACAACAGCATGGAGATCTACGGCTCCCTGGGGACCATCCTGGAGAACCACGCCTGGGAGAGGCCCGTCAAGATATTCTCGTACCACGCGGACATGGGCGAGCACGCCCAGCAGTGGTACGAGCCCGAGATAGAGCACGCGCCGTTCCCGCGCTATTACCCGATATCGGTGAGGCGCACCGACGAGCACTTCGCTCGCTGCATCATCGAAGACACGGAGCCAGAGTTCACCCCCGAGGACGCGAAGAGCGCCATCGCCGGGGTGCTGATGGGCTACCTGTCCGCGCGCACGGGCAAGGCCGCCGGCCGCAGGGACCTGGCAAAGGTGGCGAAGAGCAAGGGGACGCGGAGCCTGCTTGAGGACCTGAACGAGCACGTCCCGATAAATAAGAGACTCTGGGAGGTAAAACGCGTGAAACCGCTCGGTTTCGATAAGAAGCGCGCCGCCGAGATAATGGAGAGGCACGACCTCGACCTGTTCATCGCGACCTCGCCGGTCAACGTCTACTACCTCAGCGGGCTTCCCGTGCTGCACGCGGCGCCGAACCCGATACTGTTCGCGCTCAGCAACCAGTACCCGAACGTCGCGATGGTCGGCCGCGAGGGAGACGTGGTGCTCTTCCACTGGGGACTGTTCCGGAGCGTGGACGAGTTCTGCTGGGTCCCGGACCACAAGGGGACCATCTCGCAGAAGGACGTCCGCAAGGCGATGTGGCAGAAGATAAAGAAGTGGGGGCTGGTGGGCAAGAGGATCGGGGTCGAGTCGACGGCGCCGAAGTACCTGCTCGACCACCTGGCGAAGAAGAACCCGGACTCCGAGGTCGTGTCCGCCGACGCGGCGATCCTCGACATGCGGCTGGTCAAGAGCGACGAGGAGGTCGCGTGTATCGAGCAGGCCACCGCTATGACGGAGAAGGCAATAATGGCCTGCGTCGAGGCGGCGGCCGAGGGCATGACAGACAACGACTTCCTGAAGCTCGCCCGCGAGACCATGATCGAGGAAGGCGCGGTGGGGTGGGACCACCTCACCATGAGCATCGGGAACTCCGACCCGGAAGCGCCCGGCATCGGCACGGTGGCGCACAAGGGCGACATCATCCGTTTTGACTTCGGGTCGGTCTACCGCGGGTACGTCGCTGACATCAACCGGCACGTGGTGCTCGGGCCGGTGCCCGAGGGGGCGGCGGAGCTCGTCGACCAGCTCATACAGCTGCAGGAGTACTACGAGCAGCGGGTCAAGCCCGGGGTGAGCATCAAGGCGCTGAACGAAGAGGCCTTGGCTTTTTACCAGACGCTGAAGCAGGGCGGCATGACGCTGATGGTGGGACACAGCCTCGGCCTGGAGTGCGAGGAGCTGCACCTGTTCGGGTCGATGGGCGTGGTCGACCGCCCGTTCGAGAAGAACATGGTGTTCGAGATCGAGGCGTGGGAGCTATTCGGCGAGGTGCTCATCGGCGTCGAGGACTGCTACGTGGTGACCGATGACGGGTGCCGCAAGATAACCACGCTGGACAAGCACATGATCGCGAAGTGACAGCGCATGGACAAGATGATGATCACCGCCACGACAGCCAACTCGTGGCTGCACCCCGAGCTGGAGAACTGGGCCGGGACCACGGACACGCTCGTCGACGACGCGGTGGCCTGCGCGGAGGCCGGCGCCGCGATACTGCACGTCCACCTTCCGAGGAGCGGTGAGGCGACCGACATTGTCTGTCGCATCAGGGAGCGCACCGACGCCATCATCCAGGCCGGCATGTCGAGCTATCCCGTCGAGGAGAGGCTCATCGACTTCGAGAGCTCGCCCGATATGATCTCCTGCATCCTCAACCACCACGACGAGCACTTCGTCGGGACGCACGTGAACTGCCTGCACGGCCTTGACGAGTTCGAGCGGTATTGCAGGATGTTCGATCAGTACGGGGTCAAGCCAGAGTGGGAGGTCTGGCATACGGGCTCCTACTGGAACCTCGAGTACATGGTGCGTAAGGGGTGGCTCGCCGGGCCTCACGTGCTGACGCTATTCTTCGGCTGGCCGGGGGGCACCTGGAGCCCGCCGACCCCCGACTGCTATTTCTTCAGGCTTGCGCACATGCCGCCCGATTGCTTCCATACCGTGAGTGTCATGGGCGAGCAGCAGACCACCATCGCCATGCTGGCCATCGCGGGCGGGGGGAACGTACGGGTGGGCACCGAGGACAACCCGTTCGTCGAGGAAGGCGTCCCGGCAAAGGACAACGCCGAGCTGGTCGAGCGGATGGCGTGGCTCTCGCGGAAGATGGGCCGCGAGGTCGCGACGGCCACGGAGGCGAGAAAGACGCTGGGTCTCAAACCATGAGACTCGCAGGCAAGGCAGCCGTCATCACGGGAGCGGGAGCCGGCATAGGCGAGGCGACCGCATATTTATTCGCCTCCGAAGGCGCGAGGCTGTGCCTTAACTCGCTCAGCGATTCGGCGAAGCGGGTCGCGGATAAGGTCGGCGCCGGCGGCGGCCACGCTATCTTCGTCCAGGGGGACGTGTCGGTTGAGGCCGACGCGAGGCGCGTCATCGACGAGACCGTGGAGGCCTTCGGCGGGATAGACATCCTCTACAACAACGCCGGCATCGTGCCGGTGGGAAGCGTCGAAGCCTGCACCGTGGAGGAGTTCGACCGCTGCATGGCGGTGAACGTCCGCGGAATCTACCTGTGCTCCCGTTACGCGCTGCCGCACCTGCGGGCATCGCGCGGGGTCATCGTCAACTGCTCGTCGGCGGTGGCGGTGAAAGGCGTTGCCAACAGGGCTGCCTACTCCGCGTCGAAAGGCGCGGTATCATCGCTGACCAGGGCGATGGCGGTCGACCATACGAATGACGGCGTCCGGGTGAACGCCATATGCCCGGGCACTGTCGATACGCCTTCGCTGGCCGGGCGGCTGGCCGCAACGGGCGATGCCGAAGAGGCGAGGAGGCAGTTGACCGCGCGCCAGCCCCTGGGCAGGCTCGGCAAGCCGGAGGAGGTCGCCGAGGCCATCCTGCTGCTCGCCACCAACGAGTTCTGCACCGGCGCCATGATGTACGTCGACGGCGGCATGACGATGTAGAGGGGGACCATGAGGGTAAAGGACAAGGTCACCGTTCTTACCGGTGGTGCGTCCGGCATAGGCCGCGCGGCGGCGGTCCTGTTCGCCGGGGAGGGCGCAGTCGTCTATGCGTCGGACGTGGACGAGGCGGGGCTGATCGAGACGCGGGAGCTGGCGGCCGACGGCAAAGAGAACATATACCTCTCAACGCTGGATGTGACGGACTACGAACAGGTGAAGAGCCACATCGACGAGGTGGTGTCGGTGCGAGGCCGCATAGACGTGCTCATCGCCAACGCCGGGGTGGTCAGAGTGGGCCAGGTCGAGGACTTTCCCGAGGAGGACTACGACCTGCTCATCGGCGTCAACCTCAAGGGCACCTTCTTCACATGCAAGGCGGCGGTACCACACTTCAAGAGGCAGCGGTCGGGGAACATCGTCACGCTGGCGTCGGTGGCCGCGCACATAGGCCAGAACAACCACGCGAACTACTGCTCGACCAAGGCGGGCGTGCTGGGCTTCACGAGGGCGCTCGCGCTCGACATGGCGCCATTCGGGGTGCGGGTCAACAGCGTCTCACCCGGGGCGACCGACACGCCGATGCTCAGGAGCGACGTCGCTAAAGAGGCGGGCCAGCGCGGCGTGCCCTTCGAGCAGGTTAAGAAGGAGTTCGAGAAGCAGGGAGTCATGACCAGGTGGGCGGGGCCCGAAGAGGTAGCGACAGGCATCCTGTTCCTTGCAGGAGACGAGGCGTCCTACATCACGGGCGCCGACCTGAGGATAGACGGCGGCTGGACCACGCGATAGGCGCACTCCGCCCCCCCACGCAGCGGGCTGCACCACCGCATTTCCTTGTACAGGTTTGTCGTACTCACCGGCTATACTTTTCGGTGAAACACCAACCGAGGTAAGCGGCAACCGAGGCGGTGATCCAGTTGAAGCGCACCGAGTCTTCTACCTACCTACCACAATTCTTTGCCTTCCTGGTATTGCTGGGCGCGACTATCGGAGGTTTCGTCTGGCAGTGATGGGCCGGCGCGATCATGATCGCGGTCGACCTGCTGTTCGCTATGCTGCTCGTGACATGGGGCAGGAGGAGGGCCATCAGGGAGCCACATTGGAGGCGCAAGAAGAAGACAAATGAAACGCGCATGGAAGAATGCCCCGAATGCGGCAAGCAGACGCCCGCTCACTTCCCCGGGTGTCTTCACTGCGGCTCTGATCTCTACCCGTTAAGCTGGAAGGCAAACCCCTGATCGTTTTCCCGATCGGCCGGGGTCAAGCGTCAGGGCGAGTCGCAACTGAGGTCCCCTGCCACCGCGTACGCACCGTCTCCGAGCCGAGGGCGCGAGGGTCCCGGGACAACGTTGTTCTCCGCGTTCATCCGTACGGACTGATATACTCCTTGTCGCGCCAGGTCAGACTAAGGGCGCGAAGAGTGGTCGGATGATGCGGAGGCCGCACTGACGAGTGTGTGCCGGAGATCGAGCAGAGGGCAGGTATTGGATAAGCGGGACACAGAGTTGACGGAGGGAAGGACGATACGGGCTGCCAGGAGATACGACCTGGGCGTCGAGGCCGTGTACTTTGGAAAGGGCGACCGCTACAGGAAAAGGCTGCTCGACCTCGCGCAGGTCACGACCGGTGAGAGAGTGCTCGATGTGGGGTGCGGACCGGGCAGGCTGGTGCTGGCAGCGTGCGAGCGGGTCGGGCGTTCGGGGGAGGCATGCGGTATCGACCCGTCTGAAGAGATGGTGGCGCTCGCGAACCACAAGGCCGCCAGGGAGGGCCTGCCCGCGCGTTTCATCCGTGCGGCCGCCGAGGAGATCCCATTCGACGACGGCTACTTCGACGTCATAACATCGTCGCTGGTGATACACCACATCCCGGGTGACGACCTAAAGCGCAAGGCTTTCGGCGAGATCAGGCGCGTGCTCAAGGACGGCGGGCGGCTGCTGATAGTGGATTTCACGGTCCCGAAGTCCGGCGTGCTGCGCCCGGTTGCGAAGCTGGTCGGCGCTCACATGCATGCCACCACGATCGAAGCGTATCCAGGGTTGATGGCAGGCGCGGGGCTGACCTCCGTCGATAGTGGGGAAGCCGCGTTCAAAGTGTTCCGCTATGTGCTGGGCAGGGCGGGCGAGCAACGAGCATCGGGCGAAAACTGAAAGAGCAGAGCAGAAAAGGTTGACGAGATGGCGAAGAATAAACGCGGACGGGTCATGGGGAAGTGGCAGAAGCGAGGCCTGTACGCGGCCTGCCTGATCGTCGGGCTGGCGGCCGGGTTCGCGGTAGGCTATTTCGTGCAGCACGAGGTCAAGGTGCACAGCAGGGCGGCCCAGACCAAAAAGGCCGTCTCGACCACGAAAAAGCAATCCGCCTCCACGACCGCAAAGACGACAGCGACAGCGCCCGAGGCAACCGCGTCAGAAAGCCAGGCCGGCTCGAGCGCGGTGGCACAGACTACCCCCACCGCCGCGACGGCGGCCCAGGCCCAGCAGGGGCCGGTCGCGTCGACCCCGGCAAAGGCGATGACCGCATTCCTGCAGAGCAAGGGCATAGACAGCACCGGGATGACCTACTCGGTGGTCGCGACCAGCAAGCTCGACCCGACGTGGAAACTGGACAAGGGGAGCCAGGGGAGCGGCCAGGCATCCTACTTCCTCATCCACAGCGTACCCGACGGTTATACAGTCATAGACTACGGGCCCACGCTGACCATAGAGCAGATTAAGGCCGACGGGGCGCCGTCGGACCTGCAACCCCCCGGGTAACTCACAACCCTTTTCGGCCGATCGACGTGGTCGTAAAGATAAAAGGTGAAGCACCGGCTGGCCTCGAGGTTACGGTTAACGGGGTGAGCGCGCTGCAGACGCCAGATGGAGACTACTAGACAAAGGTCCGCTGACGTGGACCATGCCAACCGTCTTGTGCCCGGACCAATTCGCGCAACCCGGGGAATACAGTTCCGCTACTCGCCCCTGAACCGCGGCTCGCGTTTCTCGGCGAACGCGGCCAGGCCTTCGTGAGCGTCGGCGCTGCTGATGGCTTCACGCACCATCTTGGTGACTTCGGGCTCCTTGGCCGCCCGCGGTCCGTTCCGTGACAGCAGCGAGATGCTCCTCTTCATCCCGATGAGCGACAACGGGGCTCTCTTCATGATGTCGGTGGCGATATCCATCGTCAGGTCTTCGACCACCTCGTCGGGAACGACCCAATCGAGGAGCCCCATCTCCTTGGCTTCGTTCGCGCTGAAGTGGCGGGCCGTGAGGAACAGCTTCCTGGTGGTCAGGGGACCCACCTCGCGCAGGAACCTGTTAATGCCCTCCGGCGGATAGATTATGCCGAGCCGAGCTGGCGGCATGCCGACCCTGGTGTTCTCGGACGCGACCCTGATGTCGCACGCGAGGGCCATCTCCAGCCCCGCACCAAAGGCGTACCCGCTCAGCATCGCGATGATCGGATAGGGGAAATTGTCGATGGCCACCAGGGCCTCTCCCATCCGGCCGCCTCTTCCTATCAGCGCGTAGTTCTCCGCGGGCGTGGCCGCGAGCATCTCGGTAAGGTCCATCCCGACGCAGAAGGCCTTGTTCCCCGCTCCCTTGAGGATCGCGCACCGGACGGAGTTCCCCGACTTGAGCCTGTTGAGCGTGTCGGAGAGCTTGGCAAGCAGCGACGAGGACAGGGCGTTTCCGACGTCGGGCCTGTTGAGGGTTATCACGGCGAGGTTGTTCTCAACATCGAGGGTCAGCTCGTCGTCCACAGGTTGCTCAACGATCGATCTAGCGTCTTCCGACAACGGTTGCCTCCTTCCACGGCACCGGCTTGCTATCCAGAAAAGGACCGCCCCGCGGGCCTTTGGGGATAGGAAAACATTCTACATCCTCGACCCGGACTTTCAAAATCGATGCTTCTTGAGACCTCCAAATGGTTGATTGACTCTCCCTCGTTTCGGTGATACTTTTGAAGCACCCCCATTAATAGGCAGTGGTATCTCTGAACAAAGGAGTGGTCATGCGTACTCATCCATCCCCGCGCATCCGGCTCAGGTCTTCCGTCGCCGTCTTACTATCGTTATCCCTGCTGCTGACGTTGACCGTCCTGTTTGTGCCGGGGTCGGCACTGGCGGCGAAGCCAGGCAGTGCCGCAAAAGCTGCAAGCAATGTCCTGATCTACACGAACGGCACCGAAAACTTACCGATAATCGGCGGTTTCCAGGATGCGACAGTTACACAGAGGGAGAAGAGGGCCGACCACCTGTGGATGTGGGCGGAGATGCCTGCGCTTCGTGTGCAGACGTCATGGACCACCGGGCAGGCGATTGACCTGACCGGGATAAGCAAGGTCGCCGTGGAGTGGGCGAACGTCGGGACAGCGAACAGCCTCAACGAGTCCTACCTTGTCGCGGCTACGAACAGCACCGACAGGGCGGAGGACCAGGCGCTCAAGTTGACGCGTACCAGCAGCTTCGGCACCACGATCGACTACCTGGACGTCTCCGGGTTAAACCAGTCGCGCTATATCCGCGTGCACGCGCGTGATGCCGATCAGGGCCTCTCGGGCCTCAGCTCGGAGCTGAACGTATACAGGATCTGGCTCGAGCCCGACCCCAGCCTTCTCGAAGTGAACGTCTCGGCGGACCCCTCGATCGGTGGAACGGTTTCGAAGAGCGGTCATTATTTCATGCCCGGCACGAGCGCGACGGTTAACGCGGTCGCGGCGACCAACTACGCGTTCGTGAACTGGACGGAAGGCGGCTCCGAGGTCAGCACGAGCGCCTCGTACACCTTCCCTGTGAACGACAACCGCAACCTGGTGGCCCATTTCAGGCTGGCACAGAGGAAGATCTACTGGGACGGCACCGAGTACTTCCCGATCATCGGCGGCTTCCAGGATAGCATCATCGGCATTATCCTCGCCAAGAGGGAGAAGAGAGCCGATTGCCTCTGGCTGTGGGCGGAGTTTATTGGGTCGGGGGTCCAGGTGGCATGGTCGACCGAGCAGGCGGTGGACCTGACAGGGATAAGCAAGGTCGCCGTCGAGTGGAAGAACGTTGGCGTCGATACCGACAGCAACGAGTCTTACCTCATCGCGGCAACAAACAGCAGCGATAAGCAGGAGGACCAGACGACCAAGATACGTCGCACCAAGAGCTTCGGTACGAGGGTCGACCGCCTGGACGTCTCGGGTATCAACGCGCCGCGCTTCATACGCGTGCACGCTCGCGACGCCTCGCAGCTCACGCTCGACAGTTCCGAGATTTACGTCTACAAGATATGGCTCGAGCCGGTCGGAGTGAACTCAATCGCGCCTGCGAGCGCGGTAGAGGGGACGGCGTCCGTGCCTGTCACCGACCTCGAAGGAGCCGCGTTCGAGAATGGGGCGACGGTCAGGATCCAGAATGCGAGCAAGACCGTCAATGCTACCAACGTGGTCGTCGTCTCGCCCAACAAGATAACCTGCAACCTCGACCTCACGGGTGCGCCGCTGGGCAAGTACGACGTGATCGTGAGGAACCCGGACGGTGACGAGGGAGTACTCGGCCAGGGATTCAGCATCACCAACATCTGTGGCGGCGGCGCGGCGATATCCCTCTCCGTGTTCGGCCTGATGATGGGCTTTCTCTCGCTCGCTGGCGTTGGCCTCGGGAGGCTGCGCAGGAAAAAATGATCGAACGTGACGCCGGGGTCTGACCCCGGTGTGATAGTGGTCTGAATCGCCATGTGCCTCCCGCCTCCGGGGGGCACAGGCTTGTCTGGTGGTGCGACGCCGGGGTCTGGATTAATAAGAAGACGGACGCTCCATTACACTTGTGTTGAGCAAAACCCGAGTGAAAGGAGCCTCCGTCATGAAGAAAGTCTACGCGGGTATGGACTTAGGGTCAAAGGAGACAGCAGCAGTGGTGGTCGACTCGTTGGGCAGGATGGTCGATTCAGCCGTCTTCAGGACTTCTGAGCGCAACCTCGTCGCCTTCGCATCGAAGCATCCGCAAGCGAGGGTCCTCATGGAAGAGGGCGAGATGGCCGCCTGGGTGAGGTCCACCATCAAGCCTCACGTGGCTTCGGTGGTCGTGTGCGACCCCAAGAGGAACGCATGGGTGGCAAAGGGCGCGAACAAGAACGACCGGGTGGATGCCGCGAAGCTCGCCGAGCTCAACCGCATGGACAGCTTCTCTGCGGTCTGGCACCCCGACGACGAGGACATCGCCGGTTTCAAGGTGCTCGTCAAGCACTACGACGAGACCTCCAGGAGGCTTGCCGCCGTCAAGTGCCAGATAAAGGCAGGCTTCAGGAAGCAGGGCGTCATCCCCACCGGAAGGGCGGTCTTCGCCTCGGGCAGGAATGAGGCCCTCTCGCGCGTGGAAAACACGCTTGCCAAAATCGCCATCGAGCAGGACTACGAGCTGCTCGATTACCTGACCGGCGCCAAGTCCGCGGCCAGGAAGAGCGTGGTATCCGCATCCAGGCGTTTTCCGGTTGTCTCCCGCCTGAAGGAGATACCCGGAGTGGGACCGATCCTGGCCGCCCGCTTCGTGGCATACGTGGCCGATCCCCACCGGTTCAACAGGAGGACTCTGGCGAGCTACTCATGCCTGGCGGTGGTCAAGCGCTCGAGCGACGGTTCTCCGATCGGAAGGGAGCACCTCTCCAGGGCGGGGAACTCTGCCCTCAAGGACGTTTCCAGGACGGCCTTCGAGAGGGCGATGGCCACCAGGAGACCGAACGGCATAAAGGAGTTCTGCGCGAGCTCCCTGAAGCGCACCGGAGACAGGAACAAGGCCAGGCTCAACACGCAGCGCAAGATCCTTGCCCTGATGCTGGCGATCTGGAGGGATGGAACACGGTACTCTGACGAACTGGTGAGCGGGGCCTTCCCCGGAGCTTGATGAGGAGTGCCCCAACAAGGGCGTGGTACGACTCCTGTCTCCTTCGAGCGGACCGGGTAGCCGGGACAGCCTCAACCGTGGGTCATGCGCCGGCTCGAGAAGAGCGAGGCACCGGGTCTGGATAGGCACCCGGCTAATGAAGGCCCCATGAAACCATAGGCGGGCCCAAGGGTCGAGCCTCTTACAGGTGACTGGCAGCAGAAATGCACTCGTACCAGTGGTTTCGAAGGTTCGTAGAGATAGAAGGACCGACGGATGAGTACGGGGTACGTAAACGGGGCGTCCTCCCAAGCCAAGATAGATTCAACCACCCCACGAGCGGGGCTCAGGAGGAGTTGTGTCTTGACATGGGCTTCTTACAGGTGACCCCGGTGTCGCATCCCCGCCGGCGCAACAGCGGCGCCCGGTCAATCCTTGATGGACTTGCCTTTGCGCTTCGCGACCTCTTCCTTGTAGCGGCGCCTGAGGTCGGAGAGGTCTTCCTTGTAGCGGCGCCTCAGGTCTGCGGTGAA
>Ga0209745_1000734_pt1 | contig 19751 bp, 18 predicted proteins | sample BarGraNGADG00312_FD_184495 | JGI IMG/M metagenome (GOLD analysis project Ga0209745, IMG submission 184495) | Arctic peat soil microbial communities from Barrow, Alaska - Barrow Graham LP Ref core NGADG0004-312 (SPAdes) (version 2) | ecosystem: Environmental > Terrestrial > Soil > Wetlands > Peat...
CCTGCCGGTTGCGGTACTCGAAGTAGTAGTTGCGCCCCTGCGCGATCCGGATCTCCACCCCGCGGAGGCTGCCCGGCGGGATGGGGGACTTCCCCAGCGCCTGCAGGGTCACGGTCTCCAGGACGGCGGCGGCGCCGTTCGCCGCGAAGTTGTAGGACTTCACCTCGCCCGCCGGCACCCAGCCCAGGGCGAGCCTGTTCGGCAGGCTCAGCTGCGGTAGCCCCCTGTCGCGGTGCATCAGGTCCCAGTCACGCAGCTGGCGTTGGGCGTTCCCCTGGTTCATCCACGAGTAGAGGTACAGGTCAGGGAGCCGGAGCGAGTGGCCGAGCTCGTGGGCGAGCGTCTCGTAGAGCTGGCGACCGTCGATCGCCGTCCAGTTCTCCGGCATCACCAGCATGGGCAGGTTGCGGTCACTGCCGTTCAGCTTCACGGTCTTGGTGATCTGCTGCGGCCAGACGTACCGGCCGATGCTGGTCGAGGTGGCGGGCACCACGGCGGCGTCGGGCATGTTGACGGTGCGGACCACGAACGTGACGGCGTCGGTATTGGCCAGGTCCACCACCGGGGGCCTGGGTGGGACGGCCGCCGCTGCCGCGGCGTTCGCCGCCTCGAGCGCGGACGTGAATGCGTTCCAGGAGTCCGGCTTGGGGTTCCAGCGGCGCGGGCGCTTCATGCCGGGGTTGGCGGGGTCCGGCTCCATCTCGACCTCGAAGTAGGTCCCCCAGTCCCCGGTCAGATGGACGGGCCCGGCGACCGCATTCCCCACCATGCTCATCGACATCCTGCCGTAGGACACCTCCGCGTAGAATCCGGCGACGGAGCGCGTGATGCCCCCGGATGTCACCCCCGCGCTGAACGCGTTGATCCAGTCGGTCTGGATCGGGCCGAGGCCGGCCGGGGTGGCGGGGTACAGGTTCGTGGTGGTGTCCACCAGGACGATCGCCACGCGCCAGGCCGCGGGGGCCTTGAATATCTCGACATTCTGCGGACCGGCTCCGCCGCCTCCCCAAGCCGGGCGCACCACCGGGGCGTCGCAGCGCCCGGTGACGGTGAAGCTCGGACCCTCGTCCGCGTCCGGCCACACGTCCGTGATCGCGAACGCCGCGCGGCCCACGACCTCGCCGGTGGCCACCTTCTTCGCGAGCACGACGCCGCTGCCCGTCTTCCAGCCGCCCGTCAGCAGGAGGTGGGGGGCGGTCGGATCGAAGGTGTCGTCCCGGGACGGCGAGACGGCGCCCAGGTCCGCGTCGTCGACGGACAGCGCGATCTCGTCGAATCCCAACCCGCTGCCCGCGGTGTCCACCCGCACCGGGGCGTACCCGCCGACGAAGATCGGCCCCGGGTCGACGGTCAGCAGCACGGGCTCGGTGAAGCCGACCGGCAGGGCGGCCTCGAGGACGGCGTCGCCGGTGGCGAGCAGCACGCGGGCGCCGTCGATGGCGACGGCGGCCGTGACCGGTGACAGCGGGGCGGTGGTGCCCGGAACCACGCGGACGCCGCCGCCGCGACCGACCGCCGCGAGGCGGCCGTCCGGCGCGGCGACCAGCACCCACTCGGCGCCCAGCCCGACCAGGCTGCCGCCGAACGGCAACGGCTGCCCCGTCACCTGCTGCACCGTGGCCAGGGCGAAGTCGCCGCGCTGGATGATCACCCCGGCCGGGGAGGTGGCGAGGAGGTGCGCCGCAGCGCCGTCGGGGGTGAACGCGGCGTCAGTGGCGCCCGTGAGGCCGGGGAGGAGCTCGGTGACGGTGGTGCCGGGCGTGCCGGGCGCGGCGTCCAGCGAGTAGCGGGCAAGGTGCGGAGTGGGTAGGGCGTCGAGGACCGCGAGTCCGGGCAGGCCGGGGTTGGTGAGGACACCGAGTGCGCGCACCTCGCCGGGCCGGTTGGCAAAGGCGGTGGCAGTGCTCCGGTTCGCGTTGCTCAGGGTGGCCCGCCAGAGCCCGTCCGCGTCGGCGACGATGATTCGGCCGGTGGCGTCATCGATTGCGAGATGCGTGGGGTGGTTGTAGCCGTCCCCGATCTGACGGGTCTCGTAGAGTCCGTCGACCTGTCTGAGGAGATCGAGGAGTGTCAGGCGCCCCGCCCTCTCGGCGACCACGGCAACCTGTCGCGTCTTCGAGTGGGTGATGGCCACTACATCGATGAATCCGCTTGCGACGATTGTGGATGACATCGCCGGCCCCCTTGGGTGATTACCGACCACACCCTGGCGGCAGTCCGCCGATGTTGTGTGTCTCCGGTTGTGACGCTGGAGGAGGCTCATCGTAGGCAGGACTTAAGTCCCTGTCTAGGGTCCGACAGGAACCGGTCAGGGCAGCCGCGCCAGCGCGCCGATCACCAGGTCCCAGAACCCGTCGAAGTCCAGCGACGTCGCCACCAGGTGCGCCCAAGTGAGCTCGACACCCGCGGCGTGGCGAGGTACCCGCACCGGAATCGCGCCGAAGTGATCCCCGACCGCGAGTGTTGGTGAGCGCTCGTTCGCCCGCCGTGAGACTGACGTTCTGCCGGCCGCTGTCAGCGTCGGCGGGCGGGGGAGCGGCCCAGCGAAGGGCCGGTTGGGCGGCGTCCCGGTGGACTCATGGGCGCATTGCCGGTGCCAGCATCCAGCCGCTCGGCCGCTGCGGCGTTCATCGGCTCCACGAGGGCGACCAGATCGGCCGGGTAGACGCGGATCAGCCGGGGGCCGGTGCGGAAGGCCGGCAGAGCACCCTCCGCGATGCGGCGGCGCAGCGTCTTTGTGCTGAGCCCGGCGAGCTCGGCAGCTTCGGCCAGCGAGACCATGCCGCGTGCCTTGGCCGCAGGCTGTCGTGAAACCATGGCGGGTCCTCCTACGGGTGGCGGCGCCTCCACCAGCTCCTTGTTCTCCCTCGGTCCCGGTGGGGGTGTTTCTGTTGTGAGCTCACAGAACGCGCACAACCAGATGGTGCTTCAGACGTACCATCTGGCACGAATCTGGCACGAGCCGGGATGAAAAAGACCCCCCGCCCTGCGTTATCGCAGGTCAGGGGTCTGTGCCAGCTGGTGCCCCGAACAGGACTCGAACCTGCGGCCTTCTGCTCCGGAGGCAGACGCTCTATCCACTGAGCTATCGGGGCGATGCCAGACCATCCTACCAGCGTCGCGCCGAGCCTCCGCATCCAGCCCCCGGCAGTGTCGTCGCTCACGATCGGCCGTGGGCGGCAACCGGTAGGCCCTGGCCCATTCACCGCCCACTAGACTGGCGCGGTGACCCCGCAGCAACTCGCCGAAGCCATCCGCGCCGCCATCCTCGACGCCGTCGCGAAGGGCGAGCTCGCCCTGGACGCGGCCGACGTGCCCGAGGTCCGCGTGGAACGCCCTCGCCAGCGGGAGCATGGCGACTGGTCCTCCAACGTCGCGATGCAGCTGGCGAAGAAGGCCCACACCAACCCCCGCGCGCTGGCGGAACGCCTCGCCGGGTCGCTGCGGGCGGTGCCCGGCGTGCGCACCGTGGACATCGCGGGTCCCGGCTTCCTCAACATCCGGCTGGACGCGGGCGCGGCCGGGGAGCTCGCCCGCGACATCCTCGCGGCGGGCGCGTCCTACGGCACCACGAACACGCTCGCGGGCCACGCGATCAACCTTGAGTACATCTCCGCCAACCCCACCGGGCCGCTGCACATCGGCCACACCCGGTGGGCTGCCCTCGGGGACGCCCTCGTACGCCTCCTGCGCGCCGCGGGCGCCACCGTCACGCCGGAGTACTACATCAACGACGCCGGCGTTCAGATGGACAAGTTCGGCGAGTCGATCCTCGCCCGGGCGGCGGGCGTCGACGTGCCGGAGGGTGGGTACGCCGGCGAGTACGTGGCCGAACTCGCCACGAAGGTCCTCGCCGCGCACCCGGACCTCCTGTCCCTGCCGCGGGACGAGGCGATCGCGGTCGCGCGGGAGGCGGGCTACGCGCTCCAGATGGGGGAGATCAGGCAGACGCTCGCGGATTTCAACGTCCAGTTCGACGTCTGGTACTCCGAGCGCGAGCTGCACGGGTCCGGGGCCGTGGAGCGCGCCGTCGAGCGTCTGCGTGAGCAGGGCCACGTCTACGACGCGGACGGCGCCGTGTGGCTGCGCACCACCGACTTCCTCGACGACAAGGACCGCGTCCTCATCCGCTCCGACGGCGCGCCCACCTACTTCGCGGCCGATGCCGCGTACTACCTGTCCAAGAAGGACCGCGGGTTCCCCGAGAAGATCTACCTCCTCGGCGCGGACCACCACGGCTACGTGAACCGGCTGAAGGCGCTGGCCTCCTGCGCGGGCGACGACCCCGAGTTCAACATCGAGGTCATGATCGGGCAGCTCGTCAACGTGGGCGGCGCGAAGATGTCCAAGCGCGCGGGCAACATCGTGGAGCTGCGCGACCTCATCGACTGGATCGGCTCCGACGCCGTGCGGTACACCCTCGCGCGTTACCCCGCGGACTCCCCGCTCACCATCGACGGCGAGAAGCTGCGCGAGCAGAACAACGACAACCCGGTCTTCTACGTGCAGTACGCCCACGCGCGTATCCGCAATGTCGCCCGGAACGCCGCCGAACACGGCGTGCGCCGCGAGGACGCCTTCGTGCCGGCCCTACTGGACCACGAGACGGAGGCCGTGCTGCTCGGCAAGCTCGCCGAGTTCCCGGGCGTGATCGCCCTGGCCGCGCCGCTGCGCGAGCCGCACCGCGTGGCCCGGTACCTGGAGGAGCTCGCCGGCGCCTACCACAAGTGGTACGACAACTGCCGCGTCACCCCGCGCGGGGACGAGCCGGTCGACGACGCCCACCGCACGCGGCTGTGGCTGAACGACGCCACCGGCCAGGTGATCGCCAACGGACTTGCGGTCCTCGGGGTCTCGGCGCCTGAGCGCATGTGATGGCGTCGCCCTGGGCGCTCACCCGCCCGCCCGTGCTCGCCGTCGCCGACGGCACGGTGGAGGTCTGGCTGCGGCGCGAGACGATCGACGACGTGCTCCGGCTCGACCCGCGGGCGCCGCGGCCCGTCCCGTCCCCCACCCGTTAGGCTCTGACCCATGTCACTCCAGGAAGTCCGCGTCGCCGTGCTCGGCGCCGGGACCGTCGGCTCACAGGTCATCCGGCTGCTCGGCGAGCGCGCCGAGGACTTCGCGCAGCGCTCGGGCGCGCGCCTGGTCATCACCGGCATCGGGGACCGCAAGCCCGCGTCGGAACAGCCGCCGTTCATCGACACCTCCCTCCTGACCGACGACCTCGCTGCCCTCGCCACCAGCGCGGACCTCGTCATCGAGCTGATCGGCGGCATCGAGCCCGCCCGCACCCTCGTGCTGGCCGCGCTGGACTCGGGCGCCTCCGTGGTCACCGCCAACAAGGCGTTGCTGGCCACCCACGGGCCGGAACTCCTCGAGGCGGCCGCCCGCTCCGGCGCCGACCTCTACTACGAGGCGGCCGTCGCGGGCGCCGTGCCGGTGGTGTACGCGCTACGCGAGTCGCTCGCGGGGGACACCGTCACCCGGGTGCTCGGGATCGTGAACGGCACCACGAACTTCATCCTCGACGAGATGGCCACCAAGGGTCTCAGCTTCGACGAGGCGCTCGCGACCGCGCAGGAGCTCGGGTACGCCGAGGCGAACCCGACCGCGGACGTCGACGGCCTGGACGCGGCGGCGAAGGCCGCCCTGCTCGCCTCCCTGGCGTTCCACACGCGCGTCTCCCTCGGCGACGTCAGCGTCGAAGGTATCCGTGCCATCACCGCGGCGGACATCGCCCAGGCCGCGGCCGACGGGTATGCGCTCAAGCTGCTCGCCATCTGCGACCGCGTGGGGGCCGACGGCGTCTGCGTGCGCGTCCACCCCACCCTCCTGCCGCTCAGCCACCCGCTCGCGGCGATCCACGGGCCGTTCAACGCCGTCGTCGTCGAGGCGGAGGCCGCCGGGCGCCTCATGTTCTACGGCCGCGGCGCCGGGGGCGCACCCGCCGCCTCGGCGGTGCTCGGCGACGTGGTGGCGGCCGCGGCCCACCGGGTCCACGGCGGCAACGCGCCGCGTGAGTCCGCCTACGCGAACCTGCGCGTGCTCGGACCCGACGAGGTGCGCACCGCCCAGTCCATCCGCCTGCGCGTGGCGGACGAGGTGGGGGTGCTGGCCGCCGTCGCGGGCATCTTCGCGGAGGGCGGCATCTCCTTCGAGTCGGTCCGCCAGGTGCCGTCCGAGCACGATGCGACCATCTCCATCGTGACCCACGTGGCGCGGGCCGGTGACCTCGCGCGCACCGTGGAGGCCCTGCGCGCGAACCCCGCGGTGCGGGAGATCATCTCGGTGACGGCAGTGGAGGCGGACTGAGATGGCACAGCCATGGCGCGGGACCATCGCGGCATGCGCCTGATCACCGACCACACCACCCTCACCGTCCCGGCGACGTCCGCCAACCTCGGGCCGGGTTTCGACACTTTCGGGATCGCCCTCGAGCTGCGTGACCGGGTGATGGTCCGCGCCGTGGCGGGGGAGTCGCGCGTCACGGTGCGGGGCGAGGGCGCCGCGACCGTCGCCGCGGGGGAGAAGCACCTGGTGGTGCGGGCGATCCGGCTCGGGCTTGAGTACGCGGGTGCCCCGCAGGTGGGGCTCGACCTCGTGTGCCACAACCTGATCCCCCACGCCCGCGGGCTCGGATCGTCGGCGGCCGCCGCCGTCGTCGGGCTCGCGGCCGCGCGCGCGCTGGTCTCGGAACCGGAGGCGCTCTCCGACGACGTCATCCTCCAGCTCGCCACGGACATGGAGGGCCACCCCGACAACGCCGCCCCAGCGCTGTTCGGCGGTGCACGGCTCGCATGGATGCAGGACGGCACGGCACGGTCCGTCCCCCTCGAGGTCTCCCCGGCGATCCAGATCCTCGCGCTCGTGCCGCCCTCGTCGGCGTCGACGTCGACGGCGCGCGCCGCCCTGCCCCGCACGGTGTCCCACGGTGACGCGGTCTTCAACCTGCAGCGTGCGGCCCTCATGGTGGAGGCGCTCCGCCGGCCCGAGTTGCTCATGGCGGCCACCGACGACCGTCTCCACCAGCCATACCGCCGCAGCGTGATGGGCCAGTCCCTCGAGGTGGTGGACTCGCTGCGCGCGCGGGGCGTCCCCGCAGTGCTGTCGGGGGCCGGCCCCACCGTGCTCGCCTTCGGTACGCCGGACGAAACCCTCACCGCCGCACTCGTGCGACACGGCTGGCAGCTCCTTGCCCTGCCTGTCGCGCGGGAGGGTGTGCGAGTCGTGGCCTGAGCGGTTCCACGGGCGCATCGAGGCACCTTGGCACAACGGCGGTCGTTGCTGGTACGCTGGACCGGCACGAACGCGATCGAAGAATCGCCCCTCTGGTGTGCGAGCCCCCTGTCACTGCATGTGACCGCGTGATGCTCGCAGACGTGCGCAATCATCTCTCACTCAAGGTCGATTGACCGAGGGAAGGAACCTCGTGACCCAATCCGTTGACGCCTCGCTGGCGGCCAAACGCCTGCCGGAACTCCAGTCCATGGCCAGCTCCATGGGCATCAAGGGCGTCTCAAAGATGCGCAAGAGCGACCTGATCGCCGCCATCGGCGGCCAGGCCCCGCAGGCCCGTGTGGCCCGCCAGCAGCACCCGGAGCCCAGCGCCCCGGAGGAGCCCCGCGCGGAGGAGCCCAGCGCCCCGGAGGAGGCTCGCGCGGAGGAGCCCCGCCCGGAGGTCACCCTCCCCGCCAGCGAGAGCCCGACCGGTGACCGCCCGTTCGGCGACCGACAGTCGGGCCAGGCGCGCACCGACGCACCCGCGGCCGATCGGACCGGTGGACGCGAACGCAGTCGTGCCCCGCGTCGTGCCGGCGTCCCCGCGGGCGCCCCGCTGGTCCCGGCGGCGGAGGACCACTCGCAGGCGAAGCAGGAGCTCATGCGCGAACTCCAGCAGACACGGCACGCCCGCGGCCCGGAGACCAGCCCGCAGCGCACCCTCGAGGCGGTCGGCGAGGCCGCCGCCCGCCGTCGTGAGGAGAACGACGACAACGACCAGCGCGACGACGTCCGCGCCAACCGCCGCCGCAGCCGCGACCGCAGCCGCGACCGCACCAGGCGGCGCGAGCCCGGGCGCCCGGCCGGCGAGGACCAGGCACCCGAGGTTGCGGATGACGACGTGCTCATCCCGGTGGCCGGTATCCTCGACATCCTCGAGAACTACGGCTTCGTGCGGACCTCCGGGTACCTTCCGGGCCCGAACGACGTCTACGTGACGCTCGGCCAGGTGAAGCGGTACGGGCTGCGGCGCGGCGACGCCGTCACCGGCGCGATCCGCCAGCCGCGCGAGGGCGACGTCATCAACCCGCGACAGAAGTTCAACGCGCTGGTGCGCCTGGACTCCGTGAACGGCATGAGGCCCGACGAGGCCCGGAACCGCCCGGAGTTCGGCAAGCTCACCCCGCTCTACCCGCAGCAGATGCTGCGCCTCGAGACCACGCCCAAGGCGATCACGCCGCGCCTCATCGACCTGGTCGCGCCGGTCGGCAAGGGGCAGCGTGGGCTGATCGTCGCGCCGCCCAAGGCCGGCAAGACGATCGTGATGCAGCAGATCGCCAACGCCATCGCGGTCAACAACCCCGACGTGCACCTCATGGTCGTCCTCGTGGACGAGCGGCCGGAGGAGGTCACGGACATGGAGCGGATGGTGAAGGGCGAGGTCATCGCCTCCACCTTCGACCGGCCCGCCACGGACCACACGATCGTTGCCGAGCTTGCCATCGAGCGCGCCAAGCGGCTGGTCGAACTGGGCGGCGACGTCGTCGTGCTGCTCGACTCGCTGACCCGGCTCTCGCGGGCCTACAACCTCGCGGCCCCGGCATCCGGACGCATCCTCTCCGGTGGCGTGGACGCCTCCGCGCTCTACCCCCCGAAGAAGTTCTTCGGCGCCGCCCGCAACATCGAGGGTGGCGGGTCGCTGACCATCATCGCCTCCGCGCTGGTGGAGACCGGGTCCAAGATGGACGAGGTCATCTTCGAGGAGTTCAAGGGGACGGGAAACCTGGAGCTGCGGCTGTCGCGCCAGCTGGCCGACAAGCGGATCTTCCCGGCCATCGACGTCAACGCGTCGGGGACCCGGCGCGAGGAGCTGCTGCTCCAGCCCGAGGAGCTCAAGATCATCTGGCGGCTGCGCCGCATCATGGGTGGTCTCGAGAAGGAGGCCGCGATCGAGTTGCTGCTCAACAAGCTGCGCGACACCCAGTCCAACGCCGCGTTCCTGCTCGCGGTCCAGCGGACCACCCCGGGCGCGAAGGACGAGATGGGCGACGTCACACTCGGCTGAGCCCCCCGGTCTTGGTCATGGCCGCCTGTTGGTGGCACAATTGGCGGTCGGTCCCGGTTCACGCCACATGTCCTGAGGCGACCCGGGCCACTTCGATGACAAGGAGAACTCCATGAAGCAGGGAATCCACCCCGCTTACCACGTCACCCAGGTGACCTGCACCTGCGGCAACACCTTCACGACGCGTTCGACCGCCAAGGGCGGCCAGATCCACGCCGACGTCTGTTCCGCCTGCCACCCCTTCTACACCGGCAAGCAGAAGATCCTCGACACCGGTGGACGGGTCGCGCGCTTCGAGGCGCGCTACGGGAAGCGCAAGTAACTGTGCCGCAGCGCCGGTGGGAGAGACTCCCACCGGCGCTGTTGCTGTCTGGAGGCAAGTGTGATGACTGACGAGTTCGCAGCGGTGGAGCCCCTGCTGACGGAGCACGCCGAGCTCGAGCGGAAGATGTCCGACCCCGCGGTGCTCTCCGACCAGAACCAGGCGCGCCGCGTTGGTCGGCGTTACGCGGAGCTCGGCCGTCTGGTGCACGCCTACCGCGTGTGGCGCGCCGCCGCGGACGACCTCGGGGCGGCCCGCGAACTCGCCGAGATCGACGAGGGCTTCGCCGCGGAGGTCCCGGGCCTCGCGGCGGCGGAATCCGCCGCCGGCGACCAATTGCGGGAGGTCCTCATCCCGCGCGACCCCAACGACGCGTCCGACGTCATCATGGAGATCAAGGCCGGCGAGGGCGGCGAGGAGTCCGCGCTCTTCGCGGGCGACCTGCTGCGGATGTACCTGCGGTACGCGGAGTCGAAGGGCTGGGCCGTGCAGGTGCTCTCCGAGACCGGGTCGGACCTCGGCGGCTACAAGGACGTCTCCATCGCCATCCGTTCGCGTGGCGCCGTCGCCCCCGAGGACGGCGTCTGGGCGCAGCTGAAGTACGAGGGCGGCGTGCACCGCGTCCAGCGCGTCCCGGTCACCGAGTCGCAGGGCCGCATCCACACCTCCGCGGCCGGGGTGTTCGTGATGGCCGAGGTCGAGGACGCCGGCGAGGTCGAGATCCTCGACAGCGACCTGCGGATCGACGTCTACCGGTCCTCCGGCCCGGGGGGCCAGTCCGTGAACACCACCGACTCCGCCGTGCGGATCACTCACCTGCCCACCGGCGTCGTCGTCGCCATGCAGAACGAGAAGTCGCAGCTGCAGAACAAGGAGGCGGGCATGCGGGTGCTCCGCTCCCGCCTCGCGCAGCTGCGGCGGGACGAGGCGGAGGCCGCCGCGTCCGAGGCCCGCCGGTCCCAGGTGCGAACCGTGGACCGGTCCGAGCGGATCCGCACCTACAACTACCCCGAGAACCGCATCGCGGACCACCGCACGGGGTTCAAGGCCTACAACCTGGACACCGTCCTCGGCGGTGCGCTCGGTCCGGTGATCGAGTCCGCCATCCAGCTGGACGAGGCGGAGCGGCTCAGGAACCTCGGGCGGTGACCGGGTTGCGTGAGCTCCTCCGCGAGGCGCAGGGGACGCTGCGGCAAGCGGGGGTGGACCCCCGGGACGCCACTCGGCTCGCCCGCGCCCTCCTCGCGCGCCACGCCGGCGACGGCGCGCTGCTCGAACTCGTGGACATCCCGTCCGCCGCCCTCGAGAGAGATCTGCGCGCCGCGGTCGCCCGCCGGGCGGCCCGCGAACCGCTGCAGCTCATCGTGGGGTACGTCGACTTCCGCGGCGCCACGATCGCGACGGCGCCGGGCGTCTTCATCCCACGCTTCGAGACCGAACTGGTCTGCGGGGAGGCGGTCGCGGCGGCCCGCGCGCTGGCCGGACGCGACGAACCGGTGCGCGTCGTCGACCTGTGCACCGGGAGCGGCGCCATCGCCACCGCGATCGCGCGCGAGGTCCCGGGATGCCTCGTGTGGGCGGTCGAGCAGTCGACACCAGCCCTCGCCCTCGCCGCCCGCAACGCGGCGGCGAACGGCGTCGCGGTGACGGTGGTGGCGGGTGACGCCGCGGACGCACTCGGCGAGCTCGACGGGACGGTCGACGTCGTCGTCTCCAACCCGCCCTACATTCCCCCCGACGGCGTGCCGCGCGATCCCGAGGTCCTCGAGTGGGACCCGCCCACCGCCCTCTACGGCGGCGGCGCGGACGGCCTCGACGTTCCGCGCTCCGTGATGCGTTCGGCCCGCCGGCTGCTGCGGCCGGGCGGCGTCCTCGTGATGGAGCACGCCGACGTCCAGGGACCGGCCGTGCGCCACGACCTTGCGCTCCTCGGTGGCTTCACCGTGATCGTCACCCTTCCGGACCTCACCGGCCGGGACAGGATGGTGCGCGCCACGCGCCTCGCGGGCGCTCCCCAGGTGCGAGACTGGCACACGTGATCCTCTCGTACCTCGACGAGCCCGCCGCCGCACTCGACGCGGCGGTCCGCGCCCTGGAGAAGGGCGGACTGGTGGTCCTCCCCACCGACACGGTGTACGGCATCGCGGCCGACGCGTTCTCCCCGACGGCGGTCGGGCGGCTGCTGGCGGCGAAGGGACGGGGACGGCAGATGCCCCCACCGGTCCTCGTCGCGAACCCCGGCATGGTCAACGCGCTGGCCGTGGACGTCAGCCATGACGCGCGGGCACTGCTGCAGGCCTTCTGGCCGGGGGCACTGACGATCATCCTGCGCTCACAACCGTCCCTGGCGTGGGACCTCGGCGAGACCTCCGGCACGGTGGCGCTGCGCATGCCCGACAACGAGGGGGCGCTCGCACTGCTGCAGCGCTACGGCCCGCTCGCGGTCACGAGCGCCAACCTGACCGGGCAGCCCCCAGCCCAGGACGCACAGGCCGCGGAGGCCTACTTCGGGGCGAACGTCGCGGTGTACGTGGACGCGGGGCCGACACCGGGCCCCACCGCGTCCACGATCGTCGACGCGACCGGGCCGGTGATGCGGATCGTGCGCGCCGGCGTACTCACCCGGGCCCGACTCGCGGAGGTCGTCCCCGCGCTCGCCGAGGAAGGCGCTGAGCCCGGGGCCGGTGACGATTCGGGTGGCGATGCGGAGCCCGGTTCCGACGACAGTCCGGGGGCCGAAGGCGCGTGAGGACGTACCTGCTGGTGATGGCCATCGCGGCAGCGGTGACCTTCATCTGCACGCCCATCGCCCGCCACCTCGCGCGTTACTCCCGTGCCATCACCCCCGTGCGGTCGCGTGACGTCCACACCAGCCCAATCCCGCGGATGGGTGGGGTGGCGATGATGGTGGGCCTTGCCGTCGCGCTGCTGTGCGCCGCCCGGATCCCGTTCCTCAGCCCGGTGTTCACCCAGACCGGACAGGCGTCCGGGCTGATTCTCGCCGCCGTGTGGGTGTGCCTCCTCGGCGCCGCGGACGACCTCTGGGACCTCGACTGGTGGGCCAAACTCGGGGGCCAGGTCATCGCGGGCCTGGTGCTCGCGTGGAGCGGCGTGCTGCTCGTGACCTTCCCGATCGCCGGGCTCACGATCGGCTCCCCCCGGCTCTCGGTGGTGGCCACGGTGTTCGTGGTGGTGGCAGCGATCAACGCCGTCAACTTCGTGGACGGTCTGGACGGTCTCGCTGCCGGGATGATCGGGATCGGCGGGGCGGCGTTCTTCGCCTACACCTACATCCTCACGCGTGTGAGTTCGCCCGAGGACTTCTCCTCGCTCGCGACCGCGATCCTCGCGGCCCTCGTGGGGGTGTGCATCGGGTTCCTGCCGCACAACTTCCACCCCGCCCGGATCTTCATGGGTGACTCCGGGTCCATGCTCCTCGGGATCACCATCGCCGCCGCGACGATCGTGGTCACCGGCAAGATCGACCCCAACCGGGTTTCGCTCGGCCAGGCAGTCCCGGTGATCCTGCCCATCCTCCTGCCCGTCGCGGTCCTGGCGATCCCGCTGCTCGACATGCTCCTGGCCGTGACCCGCCGGCTGCGGGCGGGGCAGTCCCCGTTCCAGGCGGACCGGATGCACCTGCACCACCGGCTGCTTGACCTCGGTCACTCCCATCGCGGGGCCGTGATCGTCCTGTACCTCTGGACGACCGTGCTCTCGTTCGGCGCCGCGGCACTCGCACTGTTCCCGACGCGGCACGTCCTCGCCGGCATGGCGGTGGCCGGGGTGGGCGCCGCCGTCCTCACGCGCCGCCAGCTCACCCCCCGACCTAGGCTGGACCCGTGAACGACACCACGCGCGCGACCCGCACGATGTTCCGGTCCATGCTGTCCCAGCTCGTCGTGCTGCTCGGGGTGCTCCTCGTCCTGGCCGTGGGCGTGGGGTACGCCGTCGCGGGGACGCCCGGCCTCTGGGGTGCCCTCATGGCGGTGGGGATCGCGGCCTTCTTCATGCTCACCACGGTGGTGCTCATGCTGCTCACCGCCGCCCAGCCGCTGCCGATCGCGTCCGCGGCCTTCGTCGGCGGGTGGCTGGTGAAGGTGATCGTCCTCTTCGGTGTGGTCCTCGCCGTCCGGGGCAGCGACTTCTACCATCGCGGGGTGTTCTTCGTGGTCCTCACGGTGGCCATCATCGCCTCCACGGCGATCGAGATGAAGGTGGCGGCGACCGCTCGCATCCCCAACGTCGAGCCCCGGGCCAGCGACGACACCGCCGGGGCGTGACGCCCCACCCACGCCGGCGCCCGCCGCGTGCTGATCCACCCCTCATCGGTCCACGACCCGGAAAGTGTGAACAATCACAACCAAACTCGGCTAGGCTCAACTCGTCCAAGGCTCACGTCGTCGTGAGTTCGACGTCTCGAGACCCGGGGGCCCTGTGTTTGATGCCGCAGCTGCCGCGCTGAGCCGAGGTGTCCTCCCGCTGTCGGAGGACGGGGGCGGGGGTTTCCACGGTCCCACGGCCGAGGACTTCTTCCCGCCCGCGATCTTCGGGGAGGGAACCTTCTACGAGTTCAACCGCATCATGATGGTGCGTGTCATCGCGACCGTCGCGCTCTGCGTGCTCTTCCTGCTCGCGGCACGCAACGTGAAGCTGGTCCCGGGCCGCGGCCAGGGCATCGCCGAGATAGCACTCGACTTCGTGCGCGTCAACGTCTCCGAGGAGGTCCTCGGCAAGGAGCGTGGGAAGGCCTGGGTGCCCCTCCTCTCGGTCATCTTCTTCGGTGTGTTCGCGATGAACATCACCGGCGTGGTCCCCGGGCTCAACATCGCCGGTGCGTCCGTGGTCGGCTTCCCGCTGGTGGTGGCGGTCGTCGCCTGGATCGCCTTCATGGTCGCGGGTATACGGGCGCACGGCGCCTGGCACTTCTACCGGGACCAGATCTTCACCCCCGGGGTGCCCTGGCCCCTCTACTTCATCCTGGCGCCCATCGAGCTGGTCTCCACGTTCCTGCTCCGGCCGCTCACGCTCACGATCCGTCTCCTGGCCAACATGATGAGCGGGCACTTCCTGCTCGTGCTCTGCTTCGCGGCCACCAACGCCCTCTTCCTGGAGGCCTCGCCCCCGCTCAAGCCGCTGGGACTCCTGACGCTGGGCGCGTCATTCGCCTTCTACGGGCTCGAGATCTTCATCGCGGCGCTGCAGGCGTACATCTTCGCGCTGCTGACCGCCGTCTACATCTCGCTCTCGGTGGAGAGCCACTAGTTTCCCGCCGCGGCGGGGGAAACCCAGGTGCCGGGAGAACCGGAACCACACATACGGAAGGAAACCTCTCCATGAACATCACCGGTTCCATTGCGACAATCGGTTATGGCCTTGCGACGCTCGGCCCCGGCATCGGTCTCGGCATCCTGGTCGGCAAGACCCAGGAGGCGACCGCGCGGCAGCCCGAAATGGCCGGCCCGCTGCGCATCAACATGTTCATCGGCATGGCCCTGGTCGAGGCGCTCGGTCTGATCGGTCTGGCCGCCGGCTTCCTCTTCTAAGGACTCACAGTGGCCCCCGTCGAAGTTCCCGGCAACATCCTGCTGCCGGCTGTCTATGACATCTTCTGGTCGGCGGTCTGTTTCGCCGTCATCGCCTTCGTGCTGGCCAGGAAGGTCCTGCCGACATTCACGGCGATGCTCGACGAGCGTGCGGTCAAGATCGAGGGAGGACTGAAGGCCGGGGAGATCGCCCGCGAGGAGGCTGCGACGCTGCGCCAGGGCCTCGAGGCCGAACGCGCCGAGGCGCGCAGGGAGGCGGCCCTCATCCGTGAGGGCGCCAATGACGATGCCCGCCAGATCGTCGCGGAGGCCCGGCAGAAGGCCGTCGTCGAGGCCGAACGCATCAGCGCCAACGCCGCGAGGTCCATCAGGGCCGAGCGGCAGGCTGCCGCGGTCTCCCTGCGGACCGATGTCGGCCTGCTCGCCACGGAGCTCGCATCGCGCATCGTGGGCGAGTCCCTCACCGACGCCGAACTCCAGTCGCGCGTGATAGACCGCTTCATCGACGAGCTCGACGCCTTGACCCCGGTGGCGGTTGAGGAGACCTGATGCGCGCCAGCAGCGAAGCGTCACTCCAGGCCGCCAAGGAGCGGTGGAACGCCGTCCTGGAGACCTCGGACGCGGTGGACACCCTGAAGGTGGAGTTGACCCACGTCGTTGACGCGATCGATTCCTCGCCCGGGCTGCGTCGTGCGTTGACCGATCCCGCCCGTCGCGGCGAGGACAAGGCCGCCCTGGTGGCCGACGTGTTCGGCAAGGGTTTCAATCCGGACATCGTGGACCTCGTGTCCGGCATGGCCCGTGCTCGTTGGTCGCACGCGGACGACCTGTCCACCGCGCTCGAGCGGCTCGGCGCCGAGACCGCGCTGGCGAGCGCCGAGCGCGCCGGCGAGCTGGACCGCGTTGCGGATGAGCTGTTCCAGGTGTTCCGGTTGCTCGGCCACGAGCGCCAGTTGCGGAACGAGCTCACCGAGACCGACGACTCGCCGGAGCGGCGTCTGGCGCTCCTCGACGCGGTCTTCGGGAAGTACCTGCTGCCCCGCACCATGCAGATCCTCGGACGCACCGTGACCTCGTCCCGCCACCCGTCGGTGACCTCGTCCATCCTCGAGACCGCCCAGTTCGCCGCGGAACGACGTGACCGGCTCGTCGCCGTCGTCACTGCCGCCGTGCCACTGACGGACGCGCAAATCGCCCGGCTGGAGGCGACACTCGGCCGCAAGTACAACCGGAACGTGCACATCAATGTTGCCGTCGACCCGCAGGTGGTGGGCGGGATTCGCGTGCACATCGGCCACAACCTCGTGGACAACACGGTGGCGAAGCAAGTAGAGACCATTCGGCGCGCGTTCGCCGACTGACAACGAGAACCACGACCGCCGGGTCGAGAAGTTGAGGAATCGCAATGTCCGAATTGACGATCAAGCCGGAGGACATCAGGGCTGCCCTGAACAGCTTCGTGAACTCCTACGAGCCGGCGCAGGCCGTGACCGAGGAAGTCGGTCGTGTGACCGTCACGGCTGACGGGATCGCCCGGGTCGAAGGCCTCCCGGGCACCATGGCGAACGAACTGTTGCGCTTCGCCGACGGCACCGAGGGTCTCGCGATGAACCTCGACGTTCGCGAGATCGGCGTCGTCGTCCTCGGCGAGTTCACCGGCATCGAGGAGGGCCAGGAGGTGCGCCGCACCGGGGAGGTGCTCTCGGTCCCGGTGGGCGACGGGTACCTCGGCCGGGTCGTGGACCCTCTGGGCCACCCGATCGACGGCCTCGGCGAGATCGTGGGAATCGACGGGCGGCGCGCGCTCGAGCTGCAGGCCCCCGGCGTGATGATGCGCAAGTCCGTGCACGAGCCGCTGCAGACGGGCCTCAAGGCCATCGACTCCATGATCCCGGTCGGTCGCGGCCAGCGGCAGCTGATCATCGGTGACCGCCAGACGGGCAAGACCGCCATCGCGATCGACACCATCCTCAACCAGAAGGCCAACTGGGAGTCGGGCGACAAGACCAAGCAGGTGCGCTGCATCTACGTCGCGATCGGCCAGAAGGGCTCGACGATCGCGTCCGTGCGTGCCGCGATCGAGGACGGGGGGGCACTTCCGTACACCACGATCATCGCTGCCCCCGCGTCGGACCCCGCTGGCTACAAGTACCTCGCGCCGTACACCGGTTCCGCGATCGGCCAGCACTGGATGTACCAGGGGATGCACGTCCTGATCATCTTCGACGACCTCTCCAAGCAGGCGGAGGCCTACCGGGCCGTCTCGCTCCTGCTGCGCCGGCCGCCGGGCCGCGAGGCGTACCCGGGCGACGTGTTCTACCTGCACTCCCGCCTGCTGGAGCGTTGCGCGAAGCTGTCCGACGAACTGGGTGCAGGCTCGATGACGGGCCTCCCGATCATCGAGACCAAGGCGAACGACGTCTCGGCGTACATTCCCACCAACGTCATCTCCATCACCGACGGCCAGATCTTCCTCCAGTCCGACCTCTTCAACGCCAACCAGCGTCCGGCGGTGGACGTCGGCATCTCGGTGTCCCGCGTCGGCGGCGCCGCCCAGGTGAAGGCCATGAAGCAGGTGGCGGGCACGCTCAAGATCACCCTCGCCCAGTACCGGTCGATGGAGGCCTTCGCGATGTTCGCCTCGGACCTCGACGCCGCCACACGGCAGCAGTTGACACGCGGGGCGCGCCTGATGCGGTTGCTGCGCCAGCCGCAGTACACGCCCTACGAGGTGGGCTCGCAGGTGGCCGTGATCTGGGCGGGGACCAACGGCTACGTCGACGACGTGGATCTCGAGGACATCACCCGCTTCGAGCTCGAACTCCTCGACCACCTCCGGCGCACCAGCACGGTGCTGGACACCATCAACCAGACGGGGCGGCTCGAGAAGGACACGGAGGAAGCCCTGCGGAAAGCCGTCGAGGCCTTCCGGCGTGGGTTCCTGACCAAGGCCGGCCTCCCGCTCGACGCGACGGCCACGCTGCCCGACGAGGAGCACGAGGTCATCGAGACCCGGGAGCAAATCGTTCGCTCCAAGCGGGGCTGAGCATGGGCGGCAAGCAGCGCGTCTACAAGAACCGGATCAAGTCGACGCAGACCCTGAAGAAGGTGTTCCGCGCGATGGAGCTGATCGCCGCGTCGCGCATCGGCCGGGCGCGCACACGCGCGATCCAGGGGACTCCGTATGCCAACACGCTCGCCAAGGCCGTGTCCGCGGTCGTCAGCCACCTCAGGGCCGAACACCCTCTCCTCAAGGAGCGCCATGACACCAACAGGGTCGCCATCCTGGTCGTGACCTCGGACCGCGGCATGGCCGGCGCCTACAGCGCCAGCGTGCTGCGGGAGGCCGAACACCTGATGGAGTCGCTGGAGTCGGATGGCAAGGTGCCCGTCCTCTACGTGGTCGGACGGCGCGGGGCGTCGTACTTCAACTTCCGCGGCCGGGAGGTCGCGCGGGTCTGGGACGGGCACTCCGACTCCCCGAAGGCCAAGGAAGCAACCGAGATCGCCGATCTGCTCCGTCAGGTGTACCACTCCAGTGGTCCGGACGCCGTCTGCGAGGTGTACACGATCTCAACCCACTTCGTGACGATGGTCCGTCAGGTCGTCGAGGTGCACCGACTCCTCCCGATCGAGGTCATCGACACCGTGCAGGTGCCCGAGACCTCCCCACTGTACCCTCTCGCGGTCGAGAAGCGGCTGAAGGGTGCAGCGGATCCGGAACCCCTCGCACTGTACGAGTTCGAGCCCAACGCCGACGAGGTGCTGGCAGCACTGCTCCCGCTGCACGCCCGTGCCCGGGTCCACAACATGCTGCTGCACGCCGCCGCCTCGGAGCTCGCGTCCCGCCAGCGTGCCATGCACACCGCGACGGACAACGCGGAAGACCTGATTCGCAACTACACCCGGCTGGCGAACTCCGCGCGCCAGGCGGAAATCACCCAGGAGATCTCCGAAATCGTGTCCGGTGCCGACGCGCTGGCTTCGAGCTAGGTTCAAGGGAAGGAAGAGCAATGACTGCCATTGACACCAAGGAGCGGCGCTCGTCCTCGAGCCTCCACGTTGGCCGGGTCGCGCGCGTGATCGGGCCGATCGTGGACATCGAGTTCCCCCCGGACGCCATCCCGGAGATGTACAACGCCCTGAAGACGACGATCGACCTCTCCACCCAGGGTGAGGGCGAGTCGGTGATCGAGATGACCCTCGAGGTGGCGCAGCACCTCGGGGACAACATGGTGCGCGCCATTGCACTCAAGCCGACCGACGGCCTCGTCCGCGGAGCCCGGGTCATCGACACCGGCGGCCCGATCTCGGTTCCGGTCGGCGATGTGACCAAGGGCCACGTGTTCAACGTCACCGGCGACTGCCTCAACCTCAAGGAGGGCGAGGTCCTCGAGATCAAGGAGCGGTGGCCGATCCACCGCAAGCCACCCGCATTCGACCAACTGGAGTCGAAGACCCAGATGTTCGAGACGGGCATCAAGGTCATCGACCTGCTGACACCGTACGTCCTCGGCGGGAAGATCGGCCTGTTCGGCGGCGCCGGCGTGGGCAAGACCGTGCTCATCCAGGAGATGATCCAACGCGTCGCGCAGGA
>Ga0209745_1000737_pt1 | contig 19684 bp, 20 predicted proteins | sample BarGraNGADG00312_FD_184495 | JGI IMG/M metagenome (GOLD analysis project Ga0209745, IMG submission 184495) | Arctic peat soil microbial communities from Barrow, Alaska - Barrow Graham LP Ref core NGADG0004-312 (SPAdes) (version 2) | ecosystem: Environmental > Terrestrial > Soil > Wetlands > Peat...
GAGCCGCACCGGGCGGTCGCCGTCGTACCCGATGGTCACCTGGGTCTTGCCGTCCGGGCGCAGGCCTGCGACGAGGCCTTCCTTGCGGACCTGAGCGAGCCGCTCGGCGAGCCGGTGCGCCAGCCAGATGGGCAACGGCATCAGGCAGGGGGTCTCGTCGCTCGCGTAGCCGAACATGAGTCCCTGGTCGCCCGCGCCCTGGGCGTCGAGCGGGTCGGAGAACGTCTGGGCGGCGTCGTTCCGGAGCTCCCAGGCCTTGTCGACGCCCTGCGCGATGTCGGGCGACTGCTGCCCGATCGAGACGGACACCCCGCACGAGTCGCCGTCGAACCCGATCGCGGACGACGTGTACCCGATCGCGCGCACCACCTGCCGTACGACCTGCGGGATCTCGACATAGGCGCTGGTGGTGACCTCGCCCGCCACGTGCACGAGGCCGGTGGTGACCATCGTCTCGACCGCGACGCGCGCCGCGGGGTCTTGCTCCAGCATGGCGTCGAGGATGGCGTCCGAGATCTGGTCACAGACCTTGTCTGGGTGCCCCTCGGTCACGGATTCGGACGTGAACAAGCGCAGATCGACAGCAGTCATGGCGTACACCCTAATGCGGGCGCGCCCCGGACCGGTCCGGCCAGCCGAGCCGGCGCACCGCGTCCCAGACGGCGTCCGCGACCACGTCCTTCGATCCAGCCGCCTCGCCCACCGTCTCACCGGCGGCGTCGAGGATGATCACGGCGTTCTGCAAGGTTCCGAACCCGACGCCCGCACCGACCGCGTTCACGGCGAGCAGGTCGGCGCCCTTGCGCTTGGCCTTGACTCGTCCGTGCTCGAGGACGCTCGCAGCGAGATCGCCCGTCTCGGCGGCGAAACCGACCACGACCTGCCCGGGGCGCAACCGTTCCGCGGCGAGCTCGGCGAGGATGTCGGGGTTCACTTCGAGCAGGATCGGGTCGACGACACCGTCGCGTCGCTTCTTCACCTTGTGTGCAGCGGGCGCCACGGGTCGGAAGTCGGCCACCGCGGCCGCCATGACGACGACGTCGGCGTCCTTCGCGGCTGCCCGCACCGCATCGCGGAGCTGCGCCGTGGTCTCGACGACCGCGACGGCGACCCCGACCGGGTCGTCGAGGACGACGTTCGCGGCGACGAGCGTGACGCGGGCCCCACGCGCCCGAGCCGTGCGGGCGAGCGCGTAGCCCTGGCGCCCTGAGGACCGGTTGCCGAGGAACCGCACAGGATCGACCGGCTCGCGCGTGCCCCCGGCCGAGATCACGACGTGCAGACCCGCAAGATCCTGCGGGCGGGTGGGGCCGTCGTCGACCAGAGCGAGCGCGGCTGCAGCGATCACCTCAGGCTCCTGGAGCCGCCCGGGGCCGCTGTCGACGCCGGTCAGTCGCCCAGCGGCCGGGTCGAGCACGTGCACGCCGCGGGCCCGCAGGGTGGCGACGTTCGCGCGGGTGGCGGGATGCTCCCACATCTCGGTGTGCATCGCGGGGGCCATCAGCACCGGGCAGCGCGCGGTGAGCAGCGTAGAAGTCAACAGGTCGTCCGCCCGGCCCGTGGCGGCCCGGGACAGCAGGTCCGCGGTGGCGGGCGCCACGACCACCAGGTCCGCGCCCTGGCCGAGCGAGACGTGCGGGACGTGCGGGACGTCGTCGAACACCTCGGGCGTCGCGGACTGGCCGGACAACGCCTCCCAGGTGGGCCGCCCGACGAACTCGAGCGCCGCGCGCGTCGGCACGACGCGCACCTCGTGACCGGCCTCCCGGAACAGCCGCAGCAGCAGGACCGCCTTGTAGGCGGCGATCCCACCGGCAACACCGAGGACGATGCGCACGCCGCCGCCGCCGTCCGGCCCGGTCAGATCAGGTCAGGACTCGGTGGGCGTGATGGTCAGCAGGCCGTCGTTGATCTCGCGCATCGCGATCGACAGGGGCTTCTCCTGCGGGCGGGTCTCGACCAGCGGGCCGACGTACTCAAGCAGGCCCTCGTTGAGCTGGGAGTAGTAGGCGTTGATCTGGCGCGCGCGCTTGGCGGCGTAGATGACCAGGGCGTACTTGGAGTCAGCCTTCTCGAGGAGCTTGTCGATAGGCGGGTCGGTGATACCGATCGGAGCAGCGACGGTTCCGGACACAATGGACTCCTGGTGGATCGTGGTGGATCTCGATGCGGGCTGGGCCAGCGACCTAGTCTACCGGTTCACCAGCCCGATCACCCGAATGAGCTCGTCCGTGGCCCGGCGGACGTCGTCATTGACGATGGTGACGTCGAACTCGGGCTCCGCTGCGAGCTCGACCCGCGCGGTGCGCAGGCGGCGCGCGCGCTCCTTGGCGTCCTCCGTGCCTCGGCCCACGAGCCTGCGCTCGAGCTCCTCCCAGGACGGCGGAGCGAGGAAGACGAACCGGGCGGCCGGCATGGTCCGGCGAACCTGGCGGGCACCCTGCAGGTCGATCTCGAGCAGCACCGGCTGACCCGCTACCAGACGCTGCTCGACGGGCGCCCGCAGCGTGCCGTACCGGTTGCGGCCGTGCACGACGGCCCACTCGAGCAGCGCAGCGTCCGCGACCATCCGGTCGAAGACCTCGTCGGTCACGAAGTGGTAGTGCACCCCGTCGATCTCTCCGGGCCGCGGCGCACGGGTGGTCGCCGACACCGAGAGCCACACCTCGGGATAGCGCGCGCGGATGTCGGCGGAAACGGTTCCCTTGCCGACGGCAGTCGGTCCGGCGAGAACGGTGAGCCGGACTGGCGTCGTCGTCATGGGTAGGGCGGTGCTCCTGAGGTGTGCGAGCGGAGGCCGGACAGAGGTCGACGCTGGATCAGCCGAAGCGTTCGATCAGGGCCTTCACCTGGTGCGGACCCAGGCCACGCACCCGGCGCGTCTCGGAGATCCCGATCTCGGACATGATCGTCCGGGCCTTGACCTTTCCGACGCCGGGCAGGGACTCGAGCAGCGCGACGACCTTGAGCTTGCCGATCACGTCGTCCTGCTGGCCCTGCGCGACGACGTCGGACAGGGAACCCTGGGAGTACTTGAGGCGGTTCTTCACCTCGGCACGGGCCTGCCGCGCTGCGGTGGCCTTCTGGAGCGCTGCGGCACGTTGTTCGGGAGTGAGCGGCGGGAGGGCCACGCGAATGTCACCTCATCGTTGAATGGTGCGATCGTAAGCTGAACCTACCGACACCCGTGCCCGACGGCAACGCGAAACGGGTGGCTGATCTCAGCGTAGGGCCATCCGGGCGTCGTCGGCGGCCCGCAGGCACGCCTCGCGCAGCCGCACGACGTCCGGCCCGGCGACGAGGACAGAGCGCGAGGACGAGGCCAGCACCGCACGGCGCGCCTCGCCGAAGACGGCCGCCAGGTCGGCCGCTCCCGCGCCCTGCACGCCGACCCCGGGCGCGAGCAGCGGTCCGCGCACGGCCGCCAGGTCGATGCCCAGCCGGGCAACCGCGTCCCCGATGGTCGCACCCACCACCAGCCCCATGGACCCGAGCACCCCCCCGGTCGAGCTCAGCTCGGCCGCATTCAACTCCCCCACCCCCTCCGCAACCAACCGCGCCACACTCCGCCGCCCCTCATCCCCACCCACCAAGCTCGGCGAAGGGGTCGAGGTGAGGGCGTGCTGGATGGAGGGGCCCTCTGGGTTGGAGGTGAGGGCCAGGACGAACACGCCGCGACCCGTCGCCAGGGCGGCCTCGAATGCCGGGCCGAGCGAACCGAACCCGAGGAACGGCGAGACGGTCAGCGCGTCGCCGGCTAGGGGCGAGCCGTCGCGCAGGTACGCGTCCGCGTAGGCGGACATCGTGGAGCCGATGTCGCCACGCTTCGCATCGACGACGATGATCGTGCCCGACTCGCGGCCGGCCGCGACGACCTCCTCGAGGACGGCGACGCCGGCCGAACCGTGTCGCTCAAACAGCGCGGACTGCGGCTTGACCGCGGCCACCCGTCCGCCGACGGCGTCCAGCACCCGGCGGGCGAACTCGCGCACACCGGTCGCGTCATCGGGCAGCCCCCAGGCCGCGAGCAGACCGGGGTGCGGGTCGATGCCGACGCACAGCGGCCCGTGGGCGTCCATCGCAGCGGCGAGCCGCGCCCCGAAGGGGGCCCGTGCCGGGGCCGGACCCGGAACCGCTCCGGATCTGCTCCCAGGGGGCCCGCTCACGCCTGGCCAGCCCCTGCGGCAACGCCCGCGTGCGCGGCCCGCCGGGCGGCGGCGTCGGCGTCGTGCTCCTGCAGGCTCTTGACCGCGAACGCTCCGGCCAGCGCGGCCTCGATGCCCTGCACCGCGGCGCCGAGCTGCTGGACCGTCGTGACGATCGCCTTGTCGGCAGCCGTGGTCGCGGTCCGGATCTCATAGCCGTCCGCGCGCGCCCCCTGCCCTGACGGGGTGTTGACCACCATGTCGACGTCGCCGGCACGGATGAGGTCGACGATCGTCGGCTCGTCGCGCGGCCCGCGGCCCGCGGAGTGCTTGCGGACGACGCGCGACGGGATCCCGCTGCGCCGCAACACCCCGGCCGTGCCCTCGGTCGCGAGGATCTGAAAGCCCAGCTCGACGAGCCGCTTGATGGGGAACACTATCGAGCGCTTGTCGCGGTCGGCGACGGAGATGAACACGGTGCCCGACGTCGGCAGCCCGCCGTACGCCGCCGCCTGCGACTTGGCGAACGCGGTCGGGAAGTCGACGTCGAACCCCATCACCTCACCGGTCGACCGCATCTCCGGGCCGAGCACGGTGTCGACGACCATCCCGTCGGCGGTCCGGAACCGCTTGAACGGCAGCACGGCCTCTTTGACGGCGATCGGCGCGTCCAGGTCGAGGATCCCGCCGTCGACCACGGGCAGCACGCCGGAGCCCCGCAGACCCGCGATCGTGTGACCGGCCATGATGAGCGCCGCCGCCTTGGCGAGCGAGACCCCGGTCGCCTTGGACACGAACGGGACGGTGCGCGACGCGCGCGGGTTGGCCTCCAGCACGTACAGCACGTCGCTGACCAGCGCGAACTGCACGTTGAGAAGGCCCCGGACCCCGACGCCGCGAGCGATCGCCTCGGTCGAACGGCGGATGCGGGCGAGCTCGGTGAGAGACAGCGTGACGGGGGGCAGCACGCACGCCGAGTCGCCCGAGTGGATCCCGGCCTCCTCGATGTGCTCCATCACGCCGCCGAGGAACATCTCGGTGCCGTCGAACAACGCGTCGACATCGATCTCGATCGCGTCGTCGAGGAACCGGTCGATCAGCAACGGGGCGGTGGAGCCGGCCGGGGCGCCGTGCGCCTCATCGAACGCGCGCTGCACGTAGTGGGCCAGCTGCGCGTCGTTGTAGACGATCTCCATGCCGCGCCCGCCGAGCACGTACGACGGGCGCACGAGCACCGGGTACCCGATCGAGATGGCGACGTCGAGAGCCTGCTCGGCCGTGGTCGCGACCCCGAACGCCGGCGCGGGCAGGCCCGCCTCGGCGAGCACCTTGCCGAACACGCCGCGGTCCTCGGCCGAGTCGATGGCTTTCGGAGTCGTGCCGAGGATGGGCAGCCCGGCGTCGGCGAGCCGCTGCGCGAGCGAGAGGGGCGTCTGTCCGCCCAGCTGCACGATGATCCCCGCCACCGGCCCGGCGGCAAGCTCGGCGTCGTACACCTCGAGCACGTCCTCGAAGGTCAGGGGCTCGAAGTAGAGCCGGTCCGAGGTGTCGTAGTCGGTCGAGACCGTCTCGGGGTTGCAGTTGACCATCACGGTCTCGAACTCCGCGCGCAGAGCGAGGGCGGCGTGCACGCACGAGTAGTCGAACTCGATGCCCTGGCCGATCCGGTTCGGGCCCGAGCCGAGGATGAGGATGGCCGGGCGTGTGCGCAGGCGCACCTCGTTCTCCTCGTCGTAGCACGAGTAGTGGTACGGGGTGCTCGCCGCGAACTCGGCCGCGCACGTGTCGACGGTCTTGAACACCGGCCGCACGTGCAGCACGTGCCGGGTCAGCCGCACGGCGTCCTCGCTCAGGCTGCGCAGCTGGCCGATCTGCACGTCGGAGAGCCCGTGCCGCTTCGCGTGCTCCAGGACCTCACGCGTGAGCTCCCCGGCGGCGGCGGTCGCAGCCGCGACCTCGTTGACCAACATGATCTGGTCGAGGAACCACGGGTCGATGCCGGTGGCGGCATGCACATCCTCGAGCGGGACGCCGGCCCACAGGACCTGCTGGACGTCGATGAGCCGATGCTCGGTCGGGCGTGAGATCGTCGCCAGCAGCCTGGCCAGCGCGTCGCCGGTGAGCGGGGCGCCGTCCCAGGCGAAGACCGAGCCCTTCTTGTCGATCGACCGCATCGCCTTGCCGAGCGCCTCGGTGAAGTTGCGACCCAGCGCCATCGCCTCGCCGACCGACTTCATCGTGGTCGTCAGCGTGTCGTCGGCGGCGGGGAACTTCTCGAACGCGAACCGCGGCACCTTCACGACGACGTAGTCGAGAGTGGGCTCGAACGACGCCGGCGTGGACCCGGTGATGTCGTTCGGGATCTCGTCGAGCGTGTAGCCCACGGCCAGGCGCGCAGCGATCTTCGCGATCGGGAACCCGGTCGCCTTGGAGGCCAGCGCCGACGAGCGGGACACCCGCGGGTTCATCTCGATGACGACGACGCGACCTGTCGCCGGGTGCACCGCGAACTGGATGTTGCAGCCGCCGGTGTCGACCCCGACCTCACGGATCACGGCGATGCCGATGTCGCGCAGCCGTTGGAACTCACGGTCCGTCAAGGTCAGCGCGGGCGCCACCGTGACCGAGTCCCCGGTGTGCACGCCCACGGGGTCGACGTTCTCGATCGAGCAGACGACCACCACGTTGTCGGCGCGGTCGCGCATGAGCTCGAGCTCGTACTCCTTCCATCCGAGGATGGACTCCTCCATGAGGACCTCGGTGGTCGGCGAGTAGTGCAGACCCTGACCGGCGATCTCACGCAGACCCGGCTCGTCGTAGGCGATCCCCGAACCGAGCCCGCCCATCGTGAACGATGGACGCACGACGACCGGGTAGCCGAGCTCGGCTGCCGCGGCGAGGCACTCGTCGAGCGTGCCGGCGATCAGGGAGCGGGCGACCTCGGCGCCGCACCGGTTCACCACACCCTTGAACAGCTGGCGGTCCTCGGCCAGGTGGATCGAGGCGATGTTGGCGCCGATCAGCTCCACGTCGTACCTGGCGAGAACGCCGGCCTCGTCCAGCGCGACGGCGGCGTTCAGCGCGGTCTGCCCACCCAGGGTGGGCAGCAGCGCATCTGGGCGTTCCTTGGCGATGATCGACGCGAGCACCGCGGTGGTGATCGGCTCGATGTAGGTCGCGTCCGCGAACTCCGGGTCGGTCATGATCGTCGCCGGGTTGGAGTTGACGAGGATCACCCGCAGGCCCTCGGCGCGCAGCACGCGGCAGGCCTGGGTCCCGGAGTAGTCGAACTCCGCGGCTTGGCCGATGACGATCGGTCCCGAGCCGATGACGAGGACGCTGGAGATGTCGGTTCGGCGGGGCATCAGACAGGATCCTTCGCGGTCATCGGGGCCTTGCTCGTCATCAGGTCGACAAAGCGGTCGAAGAGGTACGCGGCGTCGTGCGGGCCCGCGGCGGCCTCCGGGTGGTACTGGACCGAGAAGGCCGGCAGGTCAAGGGCGCGCAGCCCCTCGACGACGTCATCGTTGAGACCGACGTGGGAGACGACGACGCGCCCGTACCGCCCACCGTCGTAGGGCGCGACCACCTCGCCGGTGAGCGGGGCGTCGACAGCGAATCCGTGGTTGTGCGCAGTGATCTCGACCTTGCCGGTCGCACGGTCGAGCACCGGCTGATTGACCCCGCGGTGCCCGTAGGTGAGCTTGTAGGTGCCGAACCCGAGCGCCCGGCCGAGAATCTGGTTGCCGTAGCAGATCCCGAAGAAGGGGATCCGCCGATCGAGCACCTCGCGCAGAAGCTCGACCTCGTGGGTCGCGGCGCCCGGGTCGCCGGGACCGTTCGAGAAGAACACACCGTCGGGCGCGAGGGCCTCGATGTCGGCGATCGACGAACCAGCCGGCAGCACGTGCACCCGGATGCCCCGCTCGGACAGCCGCTGCGGAGTCATCGCCTTGATGCCGAGGTCGAGCGCGGCCACGGTCGCGACCGGTGTGGTGAGCGGCGCGCCGTCGGACCCGAGAGCTTCGACGACGTAGGCGACGTCCGTCGAGACCTCGCCGGCCAGGTCGGCGCCGGCCATCGCGGGGGCGGCGACGACGACGGCGAGCAGCTCCGCGGTGGTGCGGAGCTCGTCACCCGAGAAGATGCCGGCCCGCATCACGCCACGTTCGCGCAGGTGGCGGGTCAGGGCGCGGGTGTCGATCCCCGAGATGCCCACGACGCCGTGCGCCACAAGCTCGTCGTCGAGCGTGCGGGTCGCGCGCCAGCTCGAGGCGCGGCGCGCGGGGTCGCGGACGACGAAGCCGGCGACCCAGATGCGGTCGGACTCGGCATCGTCGTCATTGACCCCGGTGTTCCCGATGTGGGGGGCCGTCATCGTGACGATCTGCCGGTGGTAGGAGGGGTCGGTGAGCGTCTCCTGGTAGCCGGTCATGCCGGTGTTGAACACGATCTCCCCGACCGTGCGGCCGCGCGCTCCATAGGCCTGACCTGCGAAGACGCGACCGTCCTCAAGAACAAGGAGAGCCAGGTCCGGCTTCTGGGGGGCGCGCACGGCGTGGTTCCGGTCGCTCATTGCGCTCCTTCGTTGCCCGCGCCGAGGTCATCGGCGCGCGTCTCGTCCGGCGCTGCGGGCCGGCGCCCGAGAGCGCCCACCGCCTCGATCAGCACGGTGCGGTCGATCGCGTGCCGCAGGCGCAGACCGGTGTCGAGCAGCGCGGCGCCGGGCCCGGGCGCCTGCCAGGTCAGGACGACAAGACCGGCCGGTCCGACGACCTTGCCCACCATCCCGGCCGCGGTCCCCGCACCGCGCACGGCGTCCGCCGGAATGAACACGTCCCGCGCACCGGTGCGCTCGATGCGCACGCCGGCGTCGAACACCCGTACCACGGCCCGCGAGCGGACCCCGAGGTCGTGCGCGACGACCCGGTCGAGCCGGTCGCCCGCCGTCGTGCTCGAGACGTACGTCGCCTCGAGGGCTGCGGTGCGCGGGACCCCCAGGGCCGGGTCGCGGGCGGCGGGGACTGCGAACGTCGCGGGCACGATGGCGGCGGTGCGGCGCGCCCGATGGCGCCATCCCAGGTGCATCGCGGCCAGGGCGACGAAACCGATGGCGCCGAGGAGCAGCGCCGTCACGGCAGGGGGCATCAGGCGTTCCGCGCCGTCGTCGGGTAGGCGGAGCCGGCGGCGCCCGGACTACCCGCGTCTGCCTGCGGGACCGCCTGCCCGGCCAGCACGGTCGCGCGCCCGCGCAGGAAGGTCGCGACGACACGTCCGGGCAGCTCGCGGCCCCGGAACGGCGAGTTCGCACTTGCCGTGGCCTGCACCTCGGGTACGACGGTCCAGCGCGCCGCCGGGTCCACCAGGGTCAGGTTGGCAGGCTCGCCGACGGTGATCGGCCGGCCCTGCGGGCGGTCCCCACCGGTGATCCGTCCGATCGCGGCGGGGGCGCTCGACATCACCCGCGCGACGTCGGCCCAGGTCAGGCGACCGGTGTCGACCATCGTCTGCTGCACGACGCTGAGAGCCGTCTCGAGGCCCGTCATCCCGGCCGCGGCGGCCGCCCACTCACAGTCCTTGTCCTCGCGGGTGTGCGGGGCGTGGTCGGTCGCGACGATGTCGATCGTGCCGTCGGCCAGCCCAGCACGGACGGCCTCGACGTCGGCCGCGGTCCGCAGCGGCGGGTTCACCTTGTAGACGGGGTCGTACCCGCGCGCGAGCTCGTCCGTGAGGAGCAGATGATGCGGGGTGACCTCCGCCGTGACGTCGATCCCGCGGGCCTTGGCCCAGCGGACGAGGTCGACCGACCCCGCGGTCGACAGGTGGCACACGTGCAGACGCGAACCGACATGCTCCGCGAGCAGCACGTCACGCGCGATGATCGCCTCTTCGGCAACCGCAGGCCAGCCCGTGAGGCCGAGCTCGGCCGAGACGATCCCCTCGTGCATCTGGGCGTCCGCGGTCAACCGGGGCTCCTGCGCGTGCTGCGCGATCACCCCGTCGAACGCTTTGACGTACTCCAGCGCGCGGCGCATCAGGACGGGGTCGGCTATGCACTTCCCGTCGTCGGAGAACACCCGCACGCGGGCCGCCGACGCCGCCATCGCGCCCAGCTCGGCCAGGTGCTCGCCGGCCAGTGCGACGCTCACCGCGCCCACCGGATGCACGTCGACCCAGCCCGCGTCCTGACCCAGGCGCCAGACCTGCTCGACGACGCCCGCGGTGTCCGCGACCGGTGTCGTGTTGGCCATGGCGTGCACGGCGGTGAACCCGCCGAGCGCGGCAGCGCGGGTCCCGGACGCGACGGTCTCGGCGTCCTCGCGCCCCGGCTCCCGCAGGTGGGTATGCAGGTCGACGAGCCCGGGCAACGCGACGAGCCCAGCGCCGTCGATCTCCACAGCCTCGGTGTCAGACCCCGCGTGCGCCATCCCGCGCGCACGGTCGGACACGTCGGTGTCGAGGGCGGCGCGGACGGCGTCGGTGCCGATCGCGGCAATGATCCCGTCGGCGAGCAACAGGTCGGTCGGTTCCCCGCCGAGTGGCGCGACCCCCCGCAGCACGTACCTCGTCGACCCGGTCACGCGATCCCCACCCTCTCGTCGACAAGCTTGGGTTCGGCGGCGTCGCCGGCCAGCAGCAGATACAGCACCGCCATCCGGACCGCGACCCCGTTCGCCACCTGCTCGACGATCACCGCGCGCCGTGAGTCGGCGGCGTCGGCGGAGATCTCCAGCCCGCGGTTCATCGGCCCGGGATGCATGACGATCGCGTGCTCCGGCAGGAGCGCCAGGCGCCGCGCGTCCAGGCCGAACCCGCGGGTGTACTCGAGCGGATTCGGGAAGAACGCGCCGCCCCCCGAGCCGCCGGCACCCATTCTCTCGCGCTGAACCCGCAGCATCATGATCGCGTCGGGCTGCTCGGCACGCAGCACGTCGTCGAGGTGGTACGAAACGCGGCACGGCCACGCCTCGACCCCGACCGGGATCAGCGTGGGCGGTGCGACGAGCGTGACGTCGGCGCCGAGCGTGCGCAGCAGCAGCACGTTCGAGCGGGCGACGCGCGAGTGCAGCACGTCCCCGACGATCGCGACCTTGAGCCCGGCGAGGTCCCGCCCGCTCGGGTCGAGGGTGCCGCCACCGCCCGCCCCACCGGCCACCGCCAGGTGGCGACGGATCGTGTACGCGTCGAGCAACGCCTGCGTCGGGTGCTGGTGCGTGCCGTCACCGGCGTTGATGACGGCGCCGTCCACCCAGCCGGCGTGCGCCAGCGTGTGCGGCGCGCCCGACGCCTGGTGCCGCACGACGACGGCGTCGGCCCCCATCGCCTGCAACGTCAGCGCGGTGTCCTTGAGCGACTCGCCCTTGGAAACGCTGGAACCCTTCGCGGAGAAGTTGATGACGTCCGCCGACAGCCTTTTCGCCGCCGTCTCGAAGGAGATCCGAGTCCGGGTGGAGTCCTCGAAGAAGAGGTTGATGACCGTGCGCCCGCGGAGCGTGGGCAGCTTCTTGATCTCGCGCGACTGGGTCGCGGCCATCTGGGCGGCAGTGTCGAGGATGTGGATGGCGGTGGCACGGTCGAGATCGGCGGTCGAGAGCAGGTGCCTCATCGGGACTCCCCCTTGATCGGCGCGGTCTCGATCAGCACCGCGTCCTCGCCGTCGGTCTCCTCGAGCAGCACCCATACCCGCTCGCCGTGCGACGTCGGCAAGTTCTTGCCGACGTAGTCCGGGCGGATCGGCAGCTCGCGATGCCCACGGTCCACGAGTGCGGCGAGCTGCACCGCGCGCGGGCGGCCGAGATCGCTGATCGCGTCGAGCGCGGCGCGGATGGTCCGGCCGGAGTACAGGACGTCGTCGACCAGCACCACGACGAGGCCGTCGATGCCCGATGGCGGCAGCCGGGTCGCGCCGATCGTGCGGGTCGGGTGACGGTGCAGGTCGTCGCGGTACATCGTCACGTCGAGGCTGCCGACGATGGCCGCCGCGTCCAGGCCCGGCTCGACCGCCGCGAGGCGGTCGGCGAGGCGGTGGGCGAGCGGGAGACCGCGCGTCGGGATCCCGAGCAGAACGAGCTCGGCACCGCCCCTGTTGCGTTCGAGGATCTCGTGCGCGATGCGGGTGAGGGCCCGCCCGATCTCGGGGGCGCCCAGGACGATCCGCGATCCGGTCGACGCACTCGGGGCCGCCCACCGCTCGGCGGGCGACGAAGCTGGGGGCAAAACAGGGCCAGAGCTCATCTGGCGACCTCCTTCCCCGCCTCACTGGACGGGTGTTAAAGGAATGTCTGTCGAAGCCGGAGCCTACCGCCTCGGGGCCCCGCCCCAGCGAAGAAGCCGCGCGCGCGTCCGGTGTCCACGCCCTCCCCCCGTTCCCGCCGCGTCTTGAGCGCGTCGTCGAGGCGTCGACCACGAACGAGACGTCGTGGCGTGTCGACCGGCCAGGAGGCGTGCGCCCAGCGTGAGGTCGACCGCGGGCGGCCGGCGGGCAGGCTCGTGAAGCACTTCACCCGCACCGGGACCGCGCGGGAGCTGAGCAAGGAGCTGCGCTCTGTGGTCACCTTCTTTCGAGAACGAGCTGCCCGGTTCCCCCTCCGTCGGAGGAACCATTTGACATGATCTTCCTGCGCGACGTGCTCATCTGTTCTCGACCTTGAAGCTGAGCGGGAGGTGCTACGGCGCATGCGCGATGTCGTCCGGCCCGGCCGTTTCCTGGCGTTGGGCGCTGTGGAAACGACGACCGGCATCGGCGACGGGTGGGAACGGGTACCGATCGGCCGAGGCTCTCTCTCGGCTCGCCGCACGGGGGCAGCATGAGAGCACTGGTGATCGACGAATCCCGGACGATGCGGCGGATCGTGTCCGGCATCCTCGGCGGTCTCGGATTCTCGACGTCGGAGGCTGGTAACGGCCGCGAAGCACTCGACCTGCTCGAGGCCGGCGAGACGTTCGACCTCGCCTGCATCGACTGGAAGATGCCGGTCATGGACGGGTTCGAGTTCGTCACCGCCGTCCGCGCGCGCCGCGACTGGCGAAGCCTGACGCTGATGATGGTCACGACCGAGAACGAGCGCCGCCACATCGTGCGCGCCCTGGCGGCCGGCGCCCATGAGTACGTGATCAAGCCGTTCACCCCCGACGCGATCGCGTCCAAGCTCGAGATGCTCGGGTTGCTCCCCCGTCAGGAGCGCTGCGTGAGCGTGCTCGCCGGCGTCGATGCCGTCCAGGTCGCCACCATCGCCACAGAGGTCTTCGCCGCCATGATCGACCACAAGACCGGGCTCCTGACGCCGTGGTCCGGCGGCCCGGTGACGATGGCCGACCCCCGTCACGCGTGGGTGGACCTGAGCACCGAGCACGCGAGCAGGGTGCAGCTGACCACCGACGTCGGCACGGCGGACGACCTGACGCGCGCACTGCTCGGCGTCACCGCGGCCGACCCGGTCGCCGAGGCCGACGTCAGCGACGCGCTCGGAGAGATCGCCAACATCTTCGGCGGCAACATCAAGTCGCTGCTGCCGGAGCAGGTCTGGCTCACGCTCCCCAAGGTGAGCCGGGTCTCGCCGTCAGGCGATGGAGCGGTGCGACTCGATGAGGTCGTGCTCGCCTGGCGCGGGCGCCCGCTCGTCATCTCGCTCTGGACGCTCTGAGACCCACCGTCAGGCGAGCAGCGTCGGTTTGAGGTCCACGATCCGTCCGAGCAGGCCGTTGACGAACGTCGGTGAGTCGTCGGTCGAGAGGGACCGGGCGAGCTCGACGGCCTCGTCCACAGCGACCGCGTCGGGCACGTCGTCGTTGTAGAGGACCTCCCAGGTGCCGATCCGCAGCAACCCGCGGTCGACGGCGGGCATCCGGTCGAGCGTCCAGCCGTGGGCGTGCGTGGCGAGCAGCTCGTCGATGCGGTCCTGCTGAGCGATCACGCCCTCGACGATCTCGATCGAGTACTGCGGCAAGGCGGCCTCCGTCCCCGGCTGCGTGATCCGCTGCGCGAGCAGGATCACGGGGTCCAGCTGGCGCTGCTCGGCCTCGAAGAGGACGTCGAGCGCCCTCTTGCGGGCCTTGGTGCGGGCGCCCACCTCAGTCGTTCACACGGCCGAGGTAACCACTGTCGCGCGTGTCCACCTTGACCTTGGTGCCGGCCTCGATGAAGAGCGGGACCTGGATCTCATGCCCCGTCTCGAGGGTCGCGGGCTTGGTGCCGCCGGTCGAGCGGTCACCCTGCAGGCCCGGCTCGGTGTAGGTGATCTCGAGCACCACGGACGGCGGGAGCTCGACGTACAGCGGGGAGCCGTCGTGGGTCGCCACCAGCACGCTCTGGTTCTCGAGCAGGAATCGCGTCGCGTCGCCGACCGTCGTCTCGGAGACCATCAGCTGGTCGAAGTTCGCGGTGTCCATGAAGACGTAGTCGGTGCCGTCCTTGTACAGGTACTGCATGTCGCGCTTGTCGACGTTCGCGGTCTCGACCTTCAGCCCCGCGTTGAAGGTCTTGTCGACCACCTTGCCGGACAGGACGCTCTTGAGCTTGGTACGGACGAACGCGCCACCCTTGCCGGGCTTGACGTGCTGAAAGTCGATGACGGTCCAGAGCTGGCCGTCGATCTTGAGCACGGTACCGTTCTTCAGGTCGTTGGTGGTGGCCACGATCGCTGCTTCCTGTCGAGTTGTGAATGTGCAGGGCGCGCGCCCACCAGGGGCGCAGCGCCAGACCGGCGTCAATTCTAGCGTGCTGATCCGGCCGCTCTCGCGGGCCGGATCAGTTCGCGATGATCGAACCGTCCAGGAGCGCCCAGCCGAGCAGCCCGACGAGCGAGGCCCACACCATCGAGGCGAGGGTCCCGATCACGAACCGCTCCGACGCGGTGGGGTGCTCGCGCAGCTCGGGGTACCGGCCCAACCCCTTGACGGCGATCACGAACGCGATCGCGGCCGGGTAGCCGGCGAGCAGTGCCCCGGTGATGGCGAGCCGCTCGAGCAGACCGATCCACGTACCGCCCCGCAGTGCGGCGCGGGGCCCTGCGCCCATGGGGCCGGCGTCGTGGTGCTCCTCGCCGGCGTCGGGAGAGCGCGACGCGAGCCGCAGCACCCAGCCGGTGAACGCCCAACCGCCACCTACGGACAGCACCAGCGCACCGAGGACGACGAGCGCCGCGAGCCAACCGTTCACTTGTCTACCCTTCGTCCGTTCGCTGCCGCTTCCGTGCCCGCTTCCGCGCCCGCTTCGGTGCCCGCTTCGGTGCCCGCCGCGACGAGCAGCCGTGCCGCGAGTGGTCGCGCCCCGAGCTCCTCCGCCCACAACGCGGCCCGCAGTCGTTGACTGACCGCCTGCTGGCTGATGCCGAGGCGCTTGGCCACGTCCTCCTGGCGGGCACCTGCACCCGGCTCCCGAACCCTATCGATGACCTCCCAGCCGGCGGGCGTCCGCCGCTCCCCGATAGCCGCAACCAGGGTGAGGACCGCCTCTGCGTCCGCAGCCGCCGGCGCATCCGAGCCCGCCACCGCGATCGGCACCACCCGGGCGCGGCTCTTGGCCCGCTCGACGGCGGCCCGCGCCAGCACGAACGCCGCACCGGAGCCCGCGCGGGCCGAGGCCGGCAGCGGCTCGTCGACTGGCCCCGCACCGATCCCGACGCTCCAGCCCCCGCGCCGCAGGACGGTGAGCGCAAGGTCCACGGCGAGGTCAGCGTCGTCGAGCACGGCCTGGACCTCATCACCCACGGTGCGCTCGAAGGGGCGGACGACCCCGGAGGCGCCAGGGGCCATCGCTGGAAGTGACGCGAAGGCGTCGAGCAGCTCCTCGACACGGTCCCCCACCCGCCGGCTGCCCTGCTGGTCGATCGTCAGAACGAGCATGCCCACAACCCTAATCACTTGTGGACCCCACAACAAGCCCCCACATTTGTGTTCTGACCTACAAGGCCCCGAGCCCCGACTCCCCCGGGCCACTCCCCCAGGCCACTCCCCCAGTTTCCAGAGCTTCCGGTGTGCCCCGCGCGCGGATTTCTCGGAAAACCAGCCCCGGTCACCCGACCGGTGGGCGATGCGGGCACGCGGACGTCCCCAGCGTCTCGGGGTGGGCTTCGGGCCCGGACCTCTCGTCCGCACACTCACCCGCATGGCAGCTCGATTCCCCGCCGCGTGGATACCCCCGGACGCTCGCAGCCAGGCCGGCCTGTTCCGGGCGGACCAGGCGATCGCGGCGGGGATGACGGCGGCGCAGGTGCGGCGGCGCCGCGACACCGGCCGGTGGGTCACGGTCGTCGGCGACGCCCTCGCGCACGCGTCCCAACCGATCGACCCATGGCGAAAGGCTCACGGCGCCTGGCTCACGTGGCCGGACTCCGTGGTCTGCCTCGGCACCGCCGCGCGGGTGCACCGGCTCCCCGTGCCCGACGACGGCCGGGTGCACGTGCGCGTCCCGCACCCGCGCGCACCCCGGGGTCCGCTCACCCCGCACGAGTTCGCCCTGACACCGGACGAGGTCACCCGTTGCGGTCGGGCCCGCGTGACGAGCGTGCGCCGCACGATCTTCGACTGCGTCGGACGGCTCGACGACCGCGGGTCCGAGCAGCTCATGATCTGGGTCCTCACCCGCGAGCTGATGAGTCGCGACGAGCTCGAACGGGCCGTCCTGCTCCACCCTGGCCGATGGGGCAACACGCGGCGCCGGCGGGCCCTTGCCGACACGCGGACGGGTGCTCTGGGCGCGGCCGAGCGCCGCCTGCACGCGATCCTCAGGGGCGCCGGGATCACCGGCTGGCTACCCGACCAGAAGGTCTTCGACGAGCTCGGGCTCGTCGGCCGGGCCGACGTGCTGTTCCCCGACGTCAGCCTGGTCGTCGAGATCGACGGGATGGCGTACCACGGCGCGGACCGCTTCCAGGACGACCGGACGCGTCAGAATCGGCTCGTCAACGCCGGGTGCACGGTGCTGCGGTTCACCTGGCAGGACCTCACGGACCGCCCGCACCTGGTGATCGAGCAGATCCGCGCGGCGCTCCGTCGGCTCGAGGCCGCGGTTTCCCGAGCAATCTGAGCGCCGGACGCGCAGAACTCTCGGGAAACCGCGGGAGGTCAGACGAGGCGGGCGGCAATCGCTGACAGGGCCAACCGGTAGGAGTCGAAGCCGAAGCCGGCGACCGTGCCGGTCGCCACGGCCCCGATCACCGAGACATGCCGGAACGCCTCGCGGGCCGCGGGGTTCGACAGGTGCACCTCGACGAGCAGCAGACCGGACGCCGTCACCTGGGCCGCGGCATCGCGCAGCGCGTAGGAGTAGTGCGTGAACGCCGCCGGGTTGAGCACCACGTTCGCGGCGGTGTCGACCGCCTCGTGCAGCCAGCCGACCAGCTCGGACTCGTCGTCACTCTGGCGCACCTCGACCTCGAGGCCCAGCTCGACGCCCCACTCCACCCCTGCCGCGACCAGGTCGGAGTACGACGCCGACCCGTACACCTCCGGTTCGCGCACCCCCAGGCGGCCGAGGTTCGGACCGTTCAGCACCAGCACACGCGTCATGCGCGGAGCCTATCGGCGCCCGCCCGCCCCCGCCCGCCACCTGCCGCTCACGCGGCCATCCACGGTTTCCAGCGGGATCCGAGCGTCCGGCGGGCAGGATTCCCTGGAATCTGGCGAAATCACGGGACGGGCGGCGACGGATCGGAGGATCTACAAGGAGACTGCTCGGCTTGTGACCGCGCCCTCGCTGACTTCCGCGTAGGCCGCGGCGAGCAGAACCGGGTCCGGACCCTCGAGGCGCGTCGGTCTCGCCACGTCCTCGAGCACGACGAACCGCAGCAGGTCGCCGCGCGTCTTCTTGTCGCGCCGCATCGCGGCCAGCAGCTGCTCCCAACGGTCGCCGCGGTAGCTGACCGGCAGCCCGACCGAGGTGAGAATCGCACGGTGACGATCCACGACGTCGTCGGCCAGGCGGCCCGCCAGGCGCGCCAGCTCGGCCGCGAAGACCATCCCGACCGACACCGCGGCCCCGTGCCGCCATGAGAAACGCTCGACCTGCTCGATCGCGTGCGCGAACGTGTGGCCGTAGTTGAGGATCTCGCGCAGGCCGGTCTCGGTGAGGTCCTGACCCACCACGCGCGCCTTGACCGCGACGGACCGCTCGATGAGCTCCAGCAGCACGTCCTCGCCCGTAGCACCCTCGGCCGGGTGCCCGCCACGCTCGACGATGCCGGCGGCGTTGGCCTCGACGAGCTCGAGGATGCGCGGATCAGCGATGAACCCGCACTTGATGACCTCGCCGAGCCCCGCCACGAAGTCGAAGGTCGGCAGCGTCTCGAGCGACGCGAGGTCGCACAGCACGCCGGCGGGCGGGTAGAACGTGCCGACGAGGTTCTTGCCCTCGGCGGTGTTGATGCCGGTCTTGCCGCCCACGGCCGCGTCGACCATCGCCAGCAGCGTCGTGGGGATGTGCACGACCTTGATGCCGCGCAGCCAGGTCGAGGCGACGAACCCGGCGAGATCGGTCGTCGCGCCGCCCCCGAGCGAGACGATCGCGTCGGTGCGCGTGAAGTTCGCCTGCCCGAGCACCTGCCAGCAGAACGCGGCGACCTCGGACGTCTTCGCAGCCTCGCCGTCTGGCAGGTCGGCGAGGATCGCCTCGTAACCGTACGTGACCAGGTCCTCGCGCACCGCCTCCGCCGACGCCGACATCGCCTGGGTGCAGATGATCAGCACCCGCCGCACGTCCGTGCCGAGGAGCACCGGGAGCTCACCGAGCAGCCGTCGTCCGATCACGACGTCGTACGGCCGCTCCCCCACCACGTGCACCACGCGCGTCGCGGTCCGATCGAGGTCACTCATCCTGGCTCCCGTTCTCCTGCCGTCGTGGTGTCTCCTGCTCCGTGCGGGGCCCCAACCCCGAGACCGACCGCGATCTCCCGGACGACCTCCGCGGTCGTGCGTGAGTCGGTGTCGACGACCATCGTCGCAACCCGCCGGTAGATCGGCCGACGGCGCTCCATCAGTGCCTGCCACTGCGCCCGCGGGTTGCCCAGCAGCAGCGGACGCGACTGGTTGAACCCGACCCGCGGCGCGGCCTGCGCGAGGGAGACGTCGAGAAAGACGACGACGCCACCGTTGCTGACGTACGTGGCCAGCGCCTCCTCGGTGTGCGGGTCCAGCACAGCCCCGCCACCCAGCGCGAGGACCCCGTCGTGCACCCGGAGCGCGGTCGTGACGGCGTCGCGCTCGAGCTCGCGGAAACGAGGCTCGCCGTCGTCGAAGAAGATCTCGGGAATCGGTTTGCCGGCCGTGTGCTCGACGTCGGCGTCGGTGTCGCGCGCCGTGACGCCGAGCAGGCGGGCGAGCGAGATGGCCACGGTCGACTTGCCGGAACCGGGTGGCCCGACGAGCACGACCCGGGTCCGTGGCGGGAGGGCTGGACTGGTGGGTGGCACGGCCGGAGACTACTCGTCCAGGAACCCGACCGGTCCTGCGCACCCGTCCAGAACGGTCTCGGCAACCGCGGTCAGCGCTGCAGCTGGGGGATCGAGTCGAGGTACGCCTGCACATTTCGGGCGACCTCCCCG